>Ga0326728_10021920_pt1 | contig 11936 bp, 11 predicted proteins | sample MB3enrmetagenome_FD_207602 | JGI IMG/M metagenome (GOLD analysis project Ga0326728, IMG submission 207602) | Lab enriched peat soil microbial communities from McLean, Ithaca, NY, United States - MB31MN | ecosystem: Environmental > Terrestrial > Soil > Wetlands > Peat | place: USA: New York... | reverse complement strand
CATGTGCCCCAGCACGTTAAATTCCTCGAGCAGCATGAGCACCGGGATCTTGGGCTTTTCGCCATGCCGCTCGAAGCTCGTCATCGCCATGGAGATGACGAGCCTTAGCCAGCGCGAATACCGCGCCATCAGGCTCGGCGGCACGCAGAGATAGACCGTCGCCTTGCCGGCCTTCAAATCCTTCAGCGAAAAATCGCTGCGCTTCATGGTGTTCATCAAGGGCTTTCCCTCCAGTCATGGCCAACTTCCACATTTGGTGGGCTCGCTAAGACAACAGCCCGCTTGCTTGCCGGGCTGTTGCATCGCTGATGAAGCCGGAGAGCGCTGAGCTGCGCGAGGACATCCCGATAGGTTGTTGCAACGCTCGTTTGCCGCCGGAACAGCGACGCCGCGGCACGTAAGGAAGAAGGCCGGCTTAACGGCACCACCTGTGCCCGCTCGCCATCGGGATAAATGAACGCGACCTGCACCAGGAAAAGCTTTGTGTCGACGCAGCCAGTAACAATATCCCCAAGTCTCACGGAACGGCCGCCGCTGTAAGCAAGCTGTTCGGAAGGTTTCTTCATCGCAATTGCTGAAGAAGTAGACGCACAGGAAAGGAATACACGCGATTGCTACAACATAGAGAAAAGACTGTCTAGGATTCGTTCAAATTTCTGTCCAGGACTATCCTTATAAGCGCCGGATATACATATGCTTATTCCAGCTTAATGTCACCGCTACCGGTTTTGCCGGGACCGCCGCCGCGCTTTTTCCTCGGGCAACCGATCGGTACGGCACAAAAGGCGGGTGATTGGATCGACATAGAACTCTTGCCGCCACAGACCGCCACGAGAGGACGACCGCCAATCATGAATATCCCGGCGCGGGGTGAAGGCGACAAAATCGCGCAAATGATCGCGAACGTGCTGTTGCACGGCGCTATCGGTGCGAAGATGCGCGGCAATTTCAGAATAAACCTTATCCCAGGGACGGCCCACATGCTTCGCAAGGTAACGGCGCAATGGGGCGAGATTTTCATTAAGCTCCTTGCGGTCGCCGCGCCACGCATGGGCACGGCGCATCCCTTCATGCGCCGGTAAATCCTCCAACTCCAGACGGCGGCCTTTGCGATTGTTACGGGGTTTGATGCGCGGACGTTCGACAATCACCTTCGCCATATCTTTACGCATGGCCTTCCTCCGCCGTTTGACAACGACGAACGCCAAAAGCCCGCGCGATCTTGAAGACCGCCGGGCAGAAATCGCCAGCAATGAGGGTGGGCAGTTCGTTCGTTAGGGCAGTGTTTTATGTGCTCGGTGACGCTGGAGAGTCAAGAATTCCATCGCAGGAAAGCGCCGTCATGTGATTTTTCGCTGCCGCCATAAAGCGGCTTCCGGTCTCGGTTCGGCCGCGAGCTTTTTCATTCGCTCCATTACTTCTTCCATCGGAACGGGTGGACGCGGGTCGTTCATCGCGGCCTCAAGCGAACGTTTCAAAATCTCCTCCCGCAGATCGTCGTGAGGCTCTAAATCCTTGTGCTCGCCCAGGATAACAAACACGGCCTCGCCCGGATCGGTGAACACGCCGCGCTCGACAAAATCGAGCACCCATTCCGCCAGGCCGGGCGGCAAATAGGCTTCAAAGCGAAGGCCGCCTTGGCTTGCTTGTTGCCGCAAGGCCTTGGCCTGAGCGATGTCGCTCGCACTTTGCTCGGCCGTTCGCCAGTCGCTTTGTTCATCTTCGGTCATGGAAACATGTCGATCCTTCATGATTTGCTCGTTGGGGCTTCGTTTCAAGAACGCTCGGCTCTTGAAGGCTCCTACTTTTGTTCGCTGCCGGCTTGCAACCGAGCCGCAATGCAATCAACGAAGCGGCTGGCCGCTTGAATCGTGTCGAGAGCGTCGTCGATATAAATTTTGGCGAGCGGCCCGACCTCATAGTCAGAAAGCGACTTGTAATCGTAAGCCTGACCGAGGAACGGGAGAAGCTCTTTTGGAAGCTGCGGATCGTCCTTTGCCAAGCGGCTGAATTCGCCATGCACACCTTTATGCGTTTTGGCGATGTTGCCGGTTTGCTCGAAAATATAGCATTCGGCCGCGTGAAAAGCGGCGTAATAGGCTTCTCTGGCAGCAACTTCGGGGATGTTGGCGGCGGCGATCGTGGCGGCGTTTGCCAAGTGCCACCGCGCTTTTTCAAGATAGAGAGCCGATTCCTCTTTCACAGGTCGATACCCTCGCGACGCACCTCATGCATCAGCGGCGTTCGTGCCGTATAGGAGCCGGCCGGATAGGGCAGCGCCGAAATCATTTCCCCGGTATCCTGGATGATGTCGGCTGTGATCCGCGAAATCCGCCCCATTTCCCTGTGGCGATCGGCCAGGCCGAAGTCCTTGAGAAACACCAGCACGTCGTAATCGGAGTCCGCGCGAGCATCGCCTCGCGCACGGGAGCCGAACAACACCACACGCTCTATACGCTCACCGTATACTTCGTTGAGCGCGGCGCGAAACCTGGTCAGGATAGGATCGGCAGCTACGGCCATTCTCACCTACGTTTCTGTATCGGGACTAAGATTATCCCTGCCAAGGGGATGCCGGGCAAGGACCGATCTCCTCACATTGAATACTATATACTTTTTATGTGCCTAAGGGCAATGGATTAACCGGAGCATCGGGAAAGAACCGCGACGTAAAAACGACGACGGCGCGTGAAAAATGATTATTTTCCCGTCATCCTCATGAAAAAGGGTGATCGCCGTCGACGGGCGGCTTGCCTCTCATCAAGGCTTGATCTCTTCCACTCCAAGGTCGATCTGGTCGAGATAAGCGTATTTGGCAGGCACTTCAGCTTCGGCGATCACCTAGATGTCCGCTTTTAAGTCTCCTCCACGCTTTGCCCGCTAGTATAATCGACAAGCTAACCGCTTGATATGCACTGACAACTTTCGGGCAATGCTTTCATGCGCCAGATGGAACTGAGCAGGGTCTTCACCCTCATTGAGCCGGGGCCCGTCGTCCTTGTGACGACCTGCGACGGGAACAGGAACAACATCATGACCATCTCATGGACCATGGTGCTGGACTTCTCTCCGGTGTTCGCCATCACGACGGGCGCGTGGAATTATTCCTTCGCGGCCTTACAAAGAACCAGGGAGTGCGTGGTCGCCGTTGTCCTCCCCCCGTGCTCAGCTATTCACTGTCCCAGCCAGCCGATACGGCCAGCATAGAACAATCTAAAAAATTCCATCATGGTATCCGCAACTCGCGCGCCCGATCCCTCAGGCATTCGCCCCGGCAGCGACGGCCGGGGCACGGCGAAAGTCTATCTCGTTGGCCCGAAGGACTCTAGGAGGACTTTAAGATGGACGTCGGTTTTTGAGGGCTGAGCAGCCTCTCTTATCTTTCGCTACATCGAACACGCGATCACCGAAAACTTTTCGCGATTTTTTCCGCAGCCTGGCGTTGGTCAACGGGCATGGGTTCGAGTTTTGATCCGTCTTTCCAATTAACTCCGCAAGCCAAACTTTCATTAGCCAATTTCCACCATGCCCTAACGCCGCACAGTTCGATTGGGAGAAGCTTTTTGGTGGGACATTCCTGAAAAAAGCATAGCAACCCTATGAGGACTAAATTGTCCCACTTCTTCCCTAAGTCTTTGTTTTTGTGTCATTATCGGATTCTCCTATGGGGCGCGGAAATACTCGTTAAGTTATTGTTTTTGCAACTGTTTTATATTGGCGGGACGGTTTTTCTGTTTTGAGGAGCAGCACCCAGCTCTCTGTTCTCCGCGGCGCGCGCGAGCATTTTTCTGATCGGACAATTTCCGCGACCAAGCGCTTGGCGAACCTGGGACCAGCGGATTATGAGGACCTGGCGTCAGGGCGGCGTTTCAAGTTGTTTTGAAACGCCGCCCTGATTTCTTTTCCATGGCTTCCACAGCCTTGCGTAGGATTTGCGTAGCCTCGATTGATCACCCGGTGCGCAGTCGTGGCTGCGCTCTAGAAGCCCTCAAAGGAAGACCTTCCACTCAGATCAGGCAAGGTCGAAGCGATCGAGATTCATCACCTTGTTCCACGCAGCCACAAAGTCTTTCACAAACGCCTCCTTCGAATCGCTGCATGCATAGACTTCCGCGATCGCCCGGAGCTGGGAGTTCGAACCGAAGACAAGGTCGGCGCGGGTGGCGGTCCACTTGACTTGGCCCGTCGCGCGATCGCGCCCCTCGTACACGTCTTTGGACGTGGCGGAAGGCTCCCACTTCGTGTTCATCTCAAGCAGGTTGACGAAGAAATCATTCGTCAGCGCCTCCGGCCGGTTGGTGAAGACGCCGTGTTTGGACTGCCCGAAGTTGGCGCCAAGGGCGCGCAGGCCGCCGATAAGCACCGTCATCTCGGGGGCCGTCAGGGTTAAGAGCTGCGCCCGATCCACCAGTAATTCCTCCGGCGCTCTCGGGTCTCCCTTCCGGAGGTAGTTGCGGAACCCGTCTGCGGCCGGCTCCAGCACGGCGAACGAGTGCGCATCGGTCTGCTCCTGCAAAGCATCCGTGCGCCCCGGCGAGAAGGGGACTTTCACGCCGTGCCCGGCCTTTGCCGCAGCTGTCTCGACGGCTGCGCAGCCGCCCAGAACGATAAGGTCGGCAAGCGAGACTTTCTTCCCGCCGGACTGCGAGCTGTTGAAATCCTTCTGGATCGCTTCCAACGTCTGCAGGACCTTCGCCAGTCCGGCCGGCTGGTTGACTTCCCAATCCTTTTGCGGCGCGAGGCGGATGCGCGCTCCGTTCGCCCCTCCGCGCTTGTCGGAGCCGCGGAACGTGGACGCCGACGCCCAGGCCGTCGTGATCAGTTGGGAAATGGAAAGTCCGGAGGCGAGGATCTTGGCTTTCAGAGCCGCTATGTCCTGCTCCCCGATCAGATCGTGATCCACCGGGGGAACGGGGTCCTGCCACAGCTGCGGCTCCTTAGGAACGAGCGCGCCGAGGTACCGCGAGAGCGGCCCCATGTCGCGGTGCGTGAGCTTGTACCACGCGCGGGCAAACGCGTCTGCGAACTGATCCGGATTCTCATAGAAGCGCCTTGAGATCTTTTCGTATACCGGATCGAACCGAAGCGAGAGGTCCGTTGTCAGCATGGTTGGCTCGTGCTGCTTCGACGGATCGTAGGCGTCCGGAATTGTAGCCGCGCCGCCTTTCGCCTTCCACTGATAGGCACCGGCCGGGCTCTTCGTGAGCTCCCATTCGTTATTGAACAGGTTCTCGAAAAAGTGGTTACTCCACTTCGCCGGCGTTTGCGACCAGGTGACTTCCGGGCCGCCGGTGATCGTGTCGCCGCCTTTGCCGGAGCCGTAGCGGCTGATCCAGCCCAAGCCCTGCGCCTCTATGGGGGCCGCTTCGGGCTCGGGCCCCACCAGTGACGCATCGCCAGCGCCGTGGGTTTTGCCGAAGGTGTGACCGCCAGCAATCAGGGCGACCGTTTCTTCGTCGTTCATTGCCATGCGCGCGAACGTTTCGCGAATATCCCGTGCCGCAGCCAGGGGATCCGGATTGCCGTTCGGCCCTTCGGGATTCACGTAGATCAGGCCCATCTGCACGGCGCCGAGCGGATTCTGAAGATCACGGTCGCCGGAGTAGCGTTCGTCCGCCAGCCACTTGCCTTCAGGGCCCCAATAGATGTCCTCATCGGGCTCCCAAGTATCTACGCGCCCGCCGCCGAAACCGAATGTCTTGAAGCCCATCGACTCGAGCGCGACGTTGCCGGCGAGAATCATCAGGTCGGCCCAGGAGATTTTCTTCCCGTACTTCTGCTTGACCGGCCACAGCAGCCGCCGGGCCTTGTCGAGGTTCGCGTTGTCCGGCCAGCTATTGAGCGGCGCGAACCGCTGCTGGCCGCCTCCAGCGCCGCCGCGGCCGTCGCCGATGCGGTAGGTGCCTGCGCTATGCCACGCCATCCGAATGAACAGGCCACCATAGTGGCCAAAGTCCGCCGGCCACCAATCCTGCGAGTCCGTCATCAAGGCATGAAGGTCCTTAATCACGGCATCCAGGTCGAGGCTCTTGAATTCCTCTGCGTAGTTGAACCCCTTGCCCATGGGATTGGACAGGGGAGAGTGCTGATGGAGAATATTCAGGTTCAACCGGTTCGGCCACCAGTCGCGGTTCGAATGGACCCCAGCAGCCGAGCGCTTGTGAGCCTCGCCCATCACCGGGCACTTGGTATCGTCAGCCATGTTTGTCTCCTCGACCCTGTTCAGTGTACGAGCCTCTTACGCAACGGATCTCATCAGGTAAAGTTAGATTTTTTGATTGCACAATAAGATGCCCTGATGATCCAGCTTCATGGCTAGCGCAATGACAAAGAGCAAGTCATGCGGAATATCCTGATCGGCAGGAAGCTCGAGAACAACCACCTCGAAGGTGCCATCGGAATTGACGATGAGGGAAACTAGGCCGCCTCCTGGCCCTGCACACACTATCGGGCCGTAGGGAAATGGGCCGGCTATCGAAATTGAGCCGAACATCCAGCGCCACCATCAAGCTGGCGAGAAAAGGGGACTTTCGGTGGGACCTTCCCGAAAAATGCATAGCGATCCTATTAAGAGCAGAATTATCCAATTTGTCCACTAAGTCATTGTTTTTGTGCCGCTATCTCTGGTTCTCCTACGGGGCGCCAAAGATCGTACCGATCAATGCATTAGAGCATCGGGCGTCTAATCGGGCGCACCATTATCGCGAGGCGGCATTTGCCGCCGCGGCGATCCAGAACAGCACTAGCAACTTGAGCCTGATTGCTTCGCGGAGTTTACCCCGGCCTCCGAGCCGGGGCTCGCAATGACGGAGATTCCGAATTAAAGCGCGATGCGCTAGGGTTCGCGACTCCCACCATGGCTACATTTCTGAAGCTTGGCCCAAAACCGGCGTCGCGCTGTTGACAACAAGCTGTCGCAAACCGCGCCTCGCCCAGCCCGCGACCGGGCGGCCTGGAAAACTGGACGGAATGAAAATTCCCGAGCCTCGCCGGAGGCTTCGGAGCGCGTTGACCTGTGGAAGCTAAGGCTTGCCTGGAACGTTGCGAAAACCGCATTGGCCTTCGCTGCTGCATTTCTGCTGGTTTTGAATGGCTCGCCATAAATCCGGGTCGGCAACCGCCCTATTGCGCGGCACTGGCTTGCCGGCCATGTCCTTGGCGAATATGGCGCGTATGCTCTCAAGGACCTCATGGAGGGTCATGTCGTTCTGCATCGTCGTTTCCTCCGGCCGTCCCCCGAGGCGGGAAGTTTATCCCCGCCCCTGAGCCTTCGTCACGCGAAGAAAATATCCGTTCGCTGTCTTATGCACACAATTAGTCGGGGTGGTTACGTGTAGGCGAATGGCCAAGCTGGGCTTTGAATTCGCCCGTTAAGTTTTTCGAGGCCAGACCGGCCGCTAACAAGCCCATAGCTCAGCGCGAATTGGCGGAGCCATTCTTCAAATCTTCCGTGAACGTCAGCAATTAGTAGCGGCGGCGCGCCGTGAAGGCTTGACCGGACCGGCTTAGAGTCCTACGTTGAAACTCGGGAATACACTCTTCCCGCCTACCCCAACCACTCCCCCGGCAATCCCCTTTTGCCGGGGGATTTTCGTATGCATAGCGTTCTGCGTTTGTGCGCACATCGAGCGGAAATGCGCGAGTTCCTTCGAAGAGAGAACTTGGCGGCGGATTTTTCCAATTCTCGAGCGGCCATGCCGCCGGACTCATTCAAGCGGCAGGCGGCAGGTCGAAACTGAATTGCTTCAACACGGAGGGATCGCCAGTCCGGCGCGACGCGTCGAGGATTTCGAGGCCCACGATCCGGCCCTCCGCATGGTAGTCCACGACAATGCCGTCAGCGACCTCTTCGCTCTCAGCGATCTCATGATCGGTCAAATTCAGATAAACGGCGCCTGCCTGGCGATCCACTCTCACGCGCATGGCTTTGTCCTGTCGAAATAGGCGGTTATGACATATTCGGGGTCGTGCAGCGGCGTCACAACGCGCAGCATGACACGCCGGCCCGGAAGGCACTTCAGGAAAGAGCGGCGGTGGCTATGAGTAGCTGAAAACGGCGTGGTAGGGTCGTTTATGCATATTTCGACCACTCAACTTCGCCAGAAAAGTCCGCAATCAATTCTGGATCGAGATCGAGTATTATCTCACCGTCAAACAGACCCTCTTCCTTTACGTAGATAGGAGGAGAAGCCCGCCCTACATCTCCTAAATTTATAAACAATAGCTTATTTCGAATGTAAAAGGCGTGATGCCAAAACCTATTCCACAGCCATTGGTGATCGCATCTGAGAAGATTAAGTATTCGAACAAACTCTTTTGCTGTGAGTTTGTGCAAGTTGTTAAGCAAAAGAGTATCGTGCAAAAACTGACCTAACTGGCTATGAATCTGGCCCACTCGTTCAACGTCAGCCTTTTCATAAAAAGAAATGTTCATTTCCCAAGAAGAGCTTAGTTCGTAAACTTGCTTTTGTGTCAAACGGGCTATGTTTGGAAATCGCAATACCCCTAACCGGTCGAGCTCCTTAAACAATGAGCTGGTCTGATAATTTTTTTCTGACTTTTCGTTACCTCAATACCGTCGATACCTGCTGCAATAAGACATAGGTGAGCTATCGCCTCACAGCACTTTCGCATTTGAAGCGAGGACTCCTCAATATGAATCAACGAGGTTTCCTTGCCCCAAAGCCGACGACGAGAGCTAAGAAGTCTGATTTTAAATACCCAAGCAACGAGTAGATAACGCTTAAGCTCGGCTAGATGATCTCCCTCCATGCTTGTTTCTTTAATTTTTCACATAAACCTCCCCACCCATCTCCCGAAACTTTTCGCTCATCTCCGCCATACCGGCCTCGGCCGCCATCTCCGGCGTCTCGTTCAGCTTCGCAGCATAGTCCCGCACCTGCTGTGTGATCTCCATCGAGCAGAATTTCGGCCCGCACATCGAGCAGAAATGCGAGACCTTATGCGCCTCCTTCGGCAGCGTCTCGTCGTGCATGGCGCGGCTGCCTTCGGGGTCGAGGCCGAGATTGAACTGGTCCTCCCAGCGGAAGTCGAAGCGGGCGCGGGAGATCGCGTCGTCGCGCAGCTGCGCGGCGGGGTGGCCCTTGGCGAGGTCGGCTGCGTGCGCTGCGATCTTGTAGGCGATCACGCCGGCCTTCACGTCGTCGCGATCCGGCAGGCCCAGATGCTCCTTCGGCGTCACATAGCAAAGCATGGCCGTGCCGAACCAGCCGATCATGGCCGCGCCGATGGCGCTCGTGATGTGGTCGTGGCCCGGTGCGATGTCGGTGACGAGCGGCCCGAGCGTGTAGAACGGCGCCTCGCCGCAGAGCGCGAGCTGTTTCTCCACATTCACCTTGATCTTGTGGATCGGCACATGGCCGGGGCCTTCGATCATCACCTGGCAGCCGCGGTCCCACGCCACCTTCGTCAGCTCGCCCAGCGTCTCTAACTCGGCGAACTGCGCGCGGTCGTTCGCATCCGCGATCGAGCCGGGCCTGAGTCCGTCGCCGAGGCTGAACGACACGTCGTAGCGCCGCATGATGTCGCAAATGTCGCCGAAGCGCTCATAAAGGAAGCTCTCGCGGTGATGGGCGAGGCACCACTTGGCCATGATCGAGCCGCCGCGCGACACGATGCCGGTCACGCGCCGCGCGGTAAGCGGCACATAACGCAGCCGCACGCCGGCATGGATGGTGAAATAGTCCACGCCCTGCTCGCATTGCTCGATCAGCGTGTCTTTATAGACCTCCCAATCGAGCTTCACCGGATCGCCGTCCACCTTCTCCAGCGCCTGATAGATCGGCACGGTCCCGATGGGTACGGGTGCGTTGCGGATAATCCATTCGCGCGTGGTGTGGATGTTACGCCCGGTCGAAAGGTCCATCACGGTGTCGGCGCCCCAGCGGATCGCCCACACCATTTTCTCCACTTCCTCCTCCACCGAAGAGGTGACGGCGGAATTGCCGATATTCGCGTTCACCTTGGTGAGGAAGTTGCGGCCGATGATAACGGGCTCAAGCTCGGCGTGGTTGATGTTGGCGGGGATGATGGCGCGGCCGCGGGCGACCTCGCTGCGCACGAATTCGGGCGTGATGAATTCGGGGATCGCAGCGCCGAAGCTTTCGCCATCGGCAAGCGCCTCTTTGGCGCGGTCTAACGCAGCGGCGCGGCCGAGATTCTCGCGGTGCGCGATGTAAATCATCTCCTCGGTGACGATGCCAGCGCGGGCCAGCTCTAATTGCGTAAGCGCTTGTCCTTCCGCAGCGCCGTAGGGGGCGTTGCGAAGCGGAAATTCGCGCGCCGCGTGCGCCGCTCCCACGTTGCCGTTATCCTCGGGCTTTACGTCCCGGCCCTGATATTGCTGCACGGCCCGCGCCTTCACCCAAGGCTCGCGGATGCGCTTGAGCCCAGCGCTCACATCGATCTTTGCGGCTTCGTCCGAATAAGGCCCTGAGGTATCGTAGACGCGGAACGGCGGCTCGCCGCTCGATTCGTGCAGGGCGATCTCCCGGAACGGCACGGCGATATCCGGCCGCGCTTCCGGCGAGCTGTAGACCTTCTTAGAGCCCGGCAGGTTGCCTACCGTGACTTGAACCGGCTTAACGGTCTTTGGATCGATCGGCACGTTCATCGCGCGGCTCCTCTTTGGTTTCGTGCGTCATAGTCTGGCGGAGGCGAAGCAGATTGCGCATGGGCTAGCGGCGCCTGAAAGGCGCTTTCCGGGAAGCCTGAGGTCAATCGTCTGCGAAACACCATCCCTCCGCCGGTGCTAACCGGATCAGGTTCAACGGGTTGCCGCGCGGCGCGATCTCTCACCCGAAGCGGGCGTGGACACCTCAGCGCGATCTCAGCCGCATGCCTGCGGCCCCCCAAGGTAAACGCTATACTGGGGCGCGAATGTCACATTTGCAAGAATCTAAAGTTGAAAACCAATCATAAAGCCACAGAAGCGCCTAGAATCAGCATTCACGCTTAATTTACTATTTGCCGGGCCTTCGTCCGGCGGCAACGCAACGCAACCGGAATCGAACCTTGGTAAAACAAATGATGAAGCATCTTACTCTGACCTGCGCCGCTGCTCTCGCTCTAGCTGGGTGCGCCGGTACGAATATGGATCAGCCTGGCGCGCAGGCCAACGCGGTCGACGTAACGAAGATGCCGCAGGCTGGCATTTTTACGGTTAAGGACGTTGTTGTAACCGAGCAAGGTCCGGATACGATTCGCCTCGCGGCCGCCACCACCAACAAGTTCACATTCGCAGATCTGTCGGCGGTTGTGTGGTGCCGCGCGCATGACGAAGCTGTCGCCCGGAAGTACGATGGCTGGTATCAGGACGGCATCCAGCAAATCTCGAACGGCCCCGGCCAGCCGCAAACTGCGATCGCGACAGCGCGCCTTTTCAAAGGCAAAGCACCGGAAGGCAAGAAGACCTTGAAGCACGACAAGAACCCCTGCCACGAGGTTCCTGCGGTTGCAAAATCTAAAGCTTAACTTGGGGTTCGCCATCTTGGCCGTGAGGCCGCTCCTCATGAGCGGCATGCACGTTTTGGCTAAGGCGGAGTGAAAAGCGCGCTCCGCGTAGTTCCAGCAGATATGAAGCGATTGCGAGCATTAGTATCGCACCCGCTTCATAGAGCAGATTTATCGGGTCTTGCTCTTTTTGCAGAATGACAATGCGCGTAAGTGCTGTAATCGCGATAAAAATCGGGAATGAGATCGGGATTTGCTTGCTGTCGTAGTAGGCTCCGACCATGCCAAGGACTTCGACATAGAGGAACATTAAGAGGAGGTCTTGCAGGGCGACCTCCCTTCTTTGGAAAATATGATAAATAGCTTCGATGGCGCCAACCAGGGTTAGAAGGCCAATGATGATGAGGAGGGCATTCTCCACATACTGGGTCACCTTGGCCATGGCATAGTCCTAGAGCCTTATT
>Ga0326728_10021917_pt1 | contig 11937 bp, 6 predicted proteins | sample MB3enrmetagenome_FD_207602 | JGI IMG/M metagenome (GOLD analysis project Ga0326728, IMG submission 207602) | Lab enriched peat soil microbial communities from McLean, Ithaca, NY, United States - MB31MN | ecosystem: Environmental > Terrestrial > Soil > Wetlands > Peat | place: USA: New York... | reverse complement strand
AAACGTTGCTCCCAGCAACACGCCGGCGCCAAATCCGAGCAGCAAGTGGATGTGCTTGCGCGCGCGCACCGCGAGCCAGCCTCCGAGTAAGGTTGAAAGTGCCGCCAGCGCGGTAAGCAGCAGTGGTCTCATGAAAAAGTCATCAGTGGCCTGCCCGGCCGACCGCGAGCCGGTGAGCGATTGCGGCCGGAAGTGCAACATCATTTATACTCCATGCCGACTTCCGGTTCCCGGCAGGTCCACGGAGCGAATCAAGCAACGCAAGAGAAGCAAGGTGAGCATTACTTGCCTCCCCTGCGCCTCTGCACGAGATCCTGCTTCTTTCGCGTCTGCCTTCTCGCAATGTCGCCTCCGTTATGTCATGCTGTCGGCATGAAGACATCCAACATGAAGGACCTGGAGAGGTATTGGGCGGAACAAGCCAAGAAGGCCGCAAAGCCGAAACCGGTGACATCCGTGAGGAAAAAGGCGAAAGCCAAGGACCGGAAGCCGTAAAGGCCGGAGACTTTCTTTGCTGACGGGCGGGAATATCTTCCATAAGCCGGCAGGAACGAACCGCGACGGCCAGCCCATCGTGAACCGGTGCGGCCCCTTTGCCGGCTGTGGGATTCGTCCTTCCTCCGCGCGGCTCATCTGGCTGCTTGGCCTCTTGCTGGTACTGGCCACGCTGGTGTTGTACTACCCGGTCGCACATTTCGATTTCCTGAACTTTGACGACAATGAATACGTCACCGCGAACGCCCATGTTCGCGCGGGACTGAGCTGGCAAAACACCGGTTGGGCCTTCACCAGCCTGGAAGCGTCCAACTGGCATCCGGTCACCTGGTTATCCCACATGTTGGACTGCCAGCTATTCGGGCTGAATGCGGGCAAAGCGCACCTCGTGAATCTGTTGCTGCATGCGTTGAATGCCCTGCTGCTGTTTGTGCTCTTGCAGCGGGCGACCGGAGCGGTGTGGCGCAGCCTGCTGGTGGCGGCGATTTTTGCGCTGCATCCCCTGAACGTGGAAACGGTTGCCTGGATCGCCGAGCGGAAGAGCCTGCTGAGCATGTCCTTCACCCTGATCACCGCCGGACTGTATGGCTGGTACGTCCAGGGTCCGCGAGTTGGCCGCTATCTGGCGGTTGTGGCCGCATTAGTCCTGGCGCTGATGGCCAAGCCGATGGCCGTCACGGTGCCCCTCCTGCTCCTATTGCTGGACCAATGGCCCCTGTCGCGTTGCGCCGCCGATGGCCAGACGGTCTTCGGCGCATCGTGGACGGTTGACGATCCTTACTGGACGAAGATGCGCAGCCTGCTGCTGGAGAAAACGCCACTCTTTTTGCTGGCCGCCGTCTCGGCCGGCATCACCATTATCGCCCAGCGAAGGGGAGGATCAATTGCGGTGGAGGCGGCATTGCCGCTTTCCTTCCGCTTGAACAATGCGGCATTCTCGTCGTTGGAATACATCCGCAAGATGTTCTGGCCGGATAAGCTGGCGGTTTTCTATCCTCATCCGGAGGCCTCACTGGCGGGGTGGAAGGTCCTGCTGTCGCTGCTTGTCCTGTCCGCCGTCACCGCCGCGGTGATCCGCTTTCGCCGCGCGAAATATCTTCCGGTGGGCTGGCTGATCTATGTCGTAACCCTGCTTCCGGTACTCGGCATTATCCAGGTGGGCAGACAGGCAATGGCGGATCGCTATGCCTACGTCCCGCTCATCGGCCTGTTCATTGCAGTCGTATGGGGAACGACGGCTCTGGCGGACCATCTGGCACTCGGCGTAGCCGCCCGTAGCGCCGCTGCCCTGGGCGTGCTGCTGGTTCTGGCCGGGACCGCCAGCAACGCTCTGCCGTACTGGCGCAACAGTCTGGTGCTGTTTACGCGCGCCAGCCGTCTGGCCTCGCGCCCGGATCGGGCCATTGAGGACAACCTGGGAGAAGCTCTGTTTTCGGCCGGCCGCTACGAGGAAGCGATGCCACATTTCACGCTGGCGGTTATGTTATTCCCGCAGGATTCCCTGGCCCACTACAACATCGGAACCTACTGGTTGGTAAAGGACCAGCCTCGAACCGCGATCCGGGAGTTTCAGACGGCGCTACAAACCCCGGAGAACCGGAATCTGGCTGTCTCCTGCTATAACAATCTTGCAGTTGCACTTTTGCAACTGGGCGACTTCGACGGGGCGGAAAGGAACTATACCGCCGCGCTGCAACTGTTTCCGAATCATTTTCACGCTCTGCTGGGACGCGGACAGGCGGCCTATTACGCCGGCCGCTACCGGCAGGCGATGAACGATTTCTCCGCGGCGGTAAGGATCGTGCCTGATCCGGCGGCATTTCTGTGGCAAGGAAAGACCCTGCAGGCGGAAGGAGACCTTCGGGGAGCGACAGCGGCTTATCAGGAGGCCCTCCGGCGTGATGCCGGCTTGACCGAAGCATCCATCCGGATCAAGGCTCTAACGGCAGAACCAGAACCACCAAAAAGCGACACGCACTAGTTGCGGCTTCCGCAAACGGGGGCCTTCGGTCGCCGGCCCTGGGCCAGAAGAGCCATCCCAGCGTGGTCAGGGTGTTCTAATTCTTGAGCACAAGCACCACGATGCGTCCGTCAGAGTGAAATTCTCCTCCCGTGGCGGTCTTGGCGGTGGTCAGAGGATCGGCGGGGGTGACATGATCGCGCTGAACGACGAGTCCCGTTCCCGAAAGCGTGCCGTTTACATACTCGCGTTCGTCGTCGATGGCCGGATCAATCTTATGGGTAACGCCGTTATTGCGCTGGTCGCGCTCGAAGCCGACGTCGTGCGTAGCCGCCACGCACCACAGCGGCCGGCCTCCTACCTGGTATGGCGATTTCCATACGCGCAAATGGTTCCGTGACATCGCCACCTTTACTGGCTCGCCGTGGGCAAAGCCATAGTCCTGCTGCCGATTGAAAAGATAGAGCACGCTCATCGGCATGGTCAGATAGTCTTTCTTCTCGAACGTATCCTTCAGCGCATTCAGCGCCGTATTGCCCACCGACTTATCCACTTGTACCCATCCGGCGGCGGTGAAGGCCTGAACCAACTGCTCCTGCGTTCCCACGATCAGCAGATTCACCATGTCGCCGGGGTTGCCTTCGGGATCCGATACGCGGCGCGGAATATGCTTGAGCAGGTCAGGAGTCAGCCCGGTCACTCGCGTTTCCGCCGGTCCGCCGGCGTTTGTGGCATCCGCCGAACCCTCGTCCAGAACGTCAATGGTGACGTGAAAGCTGCCCTCCGCGCCGCGGGCATCGCTCATGCTCTGATTGATCCCCAGAAACAATCTTCCCGCCACCGGCACAACGTATTCCTTGCTTTCACCCACCAGAAACGCCTGCGCATAGGTATCCGCACCGACGCGACCAATCAACGCGCCGTGTCCGGCATCCTTAACCGCGTATTGATGGATTAGGTCTGCCCAGTTGCGCGGCAGCCCGCCGGGGCCAAACGTCCCGGAAGTTCGCGTTTGCCCTGTATACGATTGGTCCGCCGCATAAGTGATTTTGCCGGTGGCGGTAAAGCGCAGCTTGGCGCCTCCACGGAAATCGAAATTCGTGTCCACCCATTCCTGGCTTCCGGGGACATCGACCGCATAGGACCTCTGGCCGAACGCCGCCGGGACCGTGCCCATTATGCCGGCCAGCCCCAGCATCAGCACCGCACACTTCGTTATAGCGTTCTTGTTCATGACGGTCATGGCTTGCCTCACGCCTTGGCCGATGCCTGACGGCGTCCAAGGCACGCGCACAGCATATTCCCGCGCCCGCTTCCGGTGCAACGGCGCCGGACAGAACGTGCCCCACCTCGTCAGAAATGCCCCCTTTCGTGGTGCTGGTTTCGACGTAAAAGCCGGAAAGACGACTTCGGTCGTCGGCCAGCAGGGCCGATCCACGTTCCTCGTTTCACGTTGGAAATCCGGCACCTCCGAGACCTCGCCTTGCATTCTCCGCACCTCCACGCCTCCGCGCGAGATCCGATTTTTTGTGCCTGCTTTCCAGGATTCTCATTGCGAATACAATGTTGCTTTCCTTATGCCACTGAGATTTCCTGGCTGGCTGTACCGAGCCACGGGTTTTGGAGGGGCAACGTGAAACGTGAAACGAAAAACGTGAAATGGCTGTTGTCTTGATGTGGAGGAGAAGCAAACGATGGCGGAGATTCGAGCCTGTATCGCGAGTGACTTCGAACCGATCTTTTCCCTGCTGCAACAACTCTGGCCCGATAAGACGCTGTGTCGCGAGCGCCTGCAGTCGGTCTTCGATCGCGCATTGAAATCCGGCGAGGTGCAGCGCTATCTGTGCGCAGTCGAGGACGGCCGTATCGCCGGATTCTGTTCCATGACGCTCAAAAACAATCTCTGGGTGGAAGGTTGGCTGGCCCACTTGGACGAGCTGGTGGTTGACCATGCGGCTCGCGGTAGAGGAATTGGCGGCGACTTATTGCAGGCCATGATCAAGCTGGCGGAAGAGTGCGGCTGTGTGCGAGTAGAACTGGATTCGGCTTTCCATCGCAAGGAAGCACACGCCTTTTACGAACGTCGCGGCTTCGAGAACCGAGCCTATCTTTTTTCCAGGAAACTCGTCTGACCCTGTGCGCCATAGGCACTGCGGCGCGAGAACCTTTGCCGCCGTTGCGAAAAGTTCTGCACTTCACACCGGAATGGTAATCGACATCGATTCTTGACAAGCCGAAACAAAAAGAGAGCCACGGCTAAGTGGCTCTCCTCTTACCGAAACCAAATATCAATTTATCCTCGGCTATGTGCGGCGTGACTGCCGCCATGTCCGCCGCCACTGGGATGACTACTGGCCCGGGCATGACTGCCGCCAGCCGGATGGCTGCCGTGGGCCGCTGCGCTTGGTCCATGATTCACCGGAGCGTGAGCGGCAGCTGCTCTCGGGGCTCCGCCGGGCCGGTTATAGTTCCCCGCGGGACGGTTATTTGCTGCCGCGGAACGATAGCCGGGTCCACCGGGACGGCCCGGAGCGACACCCGCACGTGCGTAGTTGCCGGCGGGACGAGGTGCGCCCGCAGCACCGCGATAGCCCGCGCCCGGCCGGGGCACACCGGCACCAGCACGGTAGCCCGCGCCCGGCCGGTTGACGCTTCCCACCGGACGGTTGAATCCGCCTGCGGGCCGCGCGTATGCGCCGCGCGCTCCAAAGCTCCGCGGCGGTCCACCGGGACGGCTGAAGCCACGGTTAATCACGGTAGCGCTGCGGGTAAAGTAAGCGCCGTGGTTAAAGAAGACGGTGTGAGTGCCCCATCCCATTCCCCAGTGGCCCCATCCCCAACCCCAGTGCGCAAAGAGGCCAATGCCGATCCCGATGCCAAAGCCGATTGCCAATCCGCCCCAGAAAACGCCCGGAGGCGGAGCCCAGTAGTAGCCCGGATACACGGGGAACGGCGCTCCCCAGACCGCCCAGGGGTTATACACCGGAACATAGACCACCGCCGGGTTGGCGGGCACAATTGTAATCGCGCCGCCATTATTGGATACCGTCTGCTGCGGCGTACTGCGCAACTGACCCGCGGCCTGCGCCTTCTGGCGCATCGCCTGCACGGCATCCATCACGTCCTGGGGCTGGTTGTAATAGGCATTGCCGAGATCGGTGGTCCATTGCAGGTTCCGGTCCATCTGCGCCAGCACCGCCGGAAACGCCGTCAGCGCCTTCACGCTGGCATCCCAGTCATGCGCGTCCGCGCCGGCGGCAATCTGTTCCGGAGAGGCGTTGCCCTGTGCTTGCCGCCAGCGATCCGCCTCCACCACCTGCGTGGGATAGGTTGCGGCGGCCAGAACCTGCGCCACCAGCGCATCGGGATAGAGCGCGATGGGCGCCACCAACTGATCCAACTGCTCGGCCGTCAACGGTTGTGCCTGCGGCTGTGCCGGCGGTGCCGGCGACGCCTGTTGACCGCTATCCGCGGCCGGAGCACTCGGCTGCTCGACGCCGGGTAAGGACGAGGATTGCGCCAACGCGTCACCTTGCATCAGCGGAATCATGACCATCAGTGCGCTCAGCAGGACAGCCAGCCCCTGCCGGGTGCATTGTGCAATCCCCCGCCCCACAGCCGCCGCGGCCTGCCCGGGTTGCGGAAGTTTTTGCAGGAAATCCCGCAGCCACCTTGTGCTTCTCGAACTCATCTCGTTTTTCATAACTCTGATTCCTCCGTCGCAGTGCGCTGGACCTCAATATTTGCCCGCCGATACATACAAACACAATTGGAGGCGTTTAGTTTCGCAAAGGATGGAAGCCATTCTCGCGCAGAGGCAAAAAGGCACGGAGAAACAAAGAGTTTCGGGGATGAACTCGGGACCGGAAGGTTCCCCATACATGCCGGCTGCAGTGCGTGGTACGGCGCATCGGCGCCAGTCGCGCAACCGCAACGGGCCATGGCAAGCGAAAAACAGAAGGCGTCTCGTCCCGCCCCCTGTTTCGCAAAGCTATTGCACGGCCAGTCCTGTCAGACTAACGCTCTGCGGACTGCCGGTCGCGCTATCGGTAACGGTTAAGGCCGCGCTCAGGCTGCCGGCTGCGGCCGGTACGAACCGGAACGAAATGGTGCAGCTGGCTCCCGCGCTTACCGTCGTTCCGCAAGTATTGCTGGACACGAAGGAACTCGCATCTGTCCCGGTGAGGGCAATACTGCTGATACTCACGGCGAGAGTACCGGTGTTTCGCAGCGTGACCGCCTGGACCCCGGTGCTCACGCCTATGGCTTCCGAGCCGAAGCTCAGGCTCCCTGGAGTCAGCGTCAGGGTCGGCCCCGTCCCCGTCCCGCTCAGGGCAACGCTCTGCGGACTGCCGGTCGCGTTGTCGGTAACGGTTAAGGCCGCGCTCAGGCTGCCGGCTGCGGCCGGTACGAACCGGAACGAAATGGTACAGCTGGCACCCGCGCTTACCGTCACTCCGCACGTATTGCTGGACACGAAGGAACTCTTATTGGTTCCGGTGAGGGCAATACTGCTGATGCTCACGGCGAGAGTACCGGTGTTTCGCAGCGTGACCGCCTGGACCCCAGTGCTCACGCCTATAGTTTCCGAGCCGAAGCTCAGGCTCCCTGGAGTCAGCGTCAGGGTCGGCCCCGTCCCCGTCCCGCTCAGGGCAACGCTCTGTGGACTGCCGGTCGCATTGTCGGTGACGGTCAAGGCCGCGCTCAGGCTGCCGGCTGCGGCCGGTACGAACCGGAACGAAATGGTACAGCTGGCACCCGCGCTTACCGTCACTCCGCACGTATTGCTGGATACGAAGGAACTCATATTTGTTCCGGTAAGGGCAATACTGCTGATGCTCACGGCAAGAGTACTCGTGTTTCGGAGCGTGACCGCCTCGACGCCGCTACTCACGCCTATCGGTTCCGAACCGAAGTTCAGGCTCGCCGCACTCAGCGTCAGCGTCGGACTTAGCCCCGTACCGCTCAGGCTGACCGTTTGCGGGCTGGTCGTGGCATTGTCGGTGATGCTCAACGATGCGCTCCTGGTGTTGCCCGCATTCGGCTCGAAGGTGACCGAAATCGTGCAACTCGCTCCCGCATTGAGCGTGGTTCCGCAATTATTGCTCTGCAAAAACGAAGTCGGATTGGCGCCGGTGAGGGCGATGCTGCTTATGCTAAGGGTCTCTTTTCCATTATTCGTCAGCGTCACCGTTCGCGCGCTGCTTGGGGTGCCCACGTCTTGCAATCCCCAGACCACATTGACCGGATTTAACATCGCGCCGGGACCATTCCCGCTTCCCCATTGTTCCACCAGATTGGTGGCATTCACCGAGCCCAAGCCGGTGGCCTGATCGTAGCCGGTACCGGCCTCATACAGGTTGCTGGTTCCATAGCCGCTCCCGCCCGGAACCGAGTTATTCCCCAGGGTCACATCATTGAATACACAACTGGCGCTCATCGTGGCGCCGGCGGAGGAATTGCAGCTGGAGAGCTCTTCGGCCGCGGCCATTTGATACAGGATGGAATTCACCGCTCCCTGGCGAGCCCCGGTTCTCTGTCTTACCAGTGCTAACATGCCCGCAAAGGCAGGGGTTGCGGCCGAAGTCCCGCCAATGCCCGTGAAGCTTGGATCCGGCAAGCTCTGAGCACAGCCGCCATCAATACAAAGCAGATAAGGGAGCATAATGGCCGAGGCCGTCAACGATACGTCCGGCACATCGCGGGCGTTGTCATTGGGAATACCCGCGACTCCCGTCTGCCAGGACGGCTTGCCGAAATATTTGCTCGCGCCTCCGCCCCCGGCCACAATATTGGCGGCCCTGCCGCCGCAGGTTGAGCTGCCGCTGGTGCAGCTCTGGTTCCAGACGTTTTCCGGAATATACTTCAGCATTGACTCATAGTAGGCGCCAATATCGCTTTCCGACCAATACGGGCCGTTGCCCGCGTTGGGGTTGAATTCGGTTCCGCCGACTGTGGTGGTATACGGTGTGGAGCCCAGAACGTTGACCGACAACGGACCGGTGGCCACCGTCTCCGTGGCATTGTTGTCGCACCCGGAGGAGCCGGAGTCGCCTGCCGAGACCACGTAACTTATGCCCTCCGCTGCGGCCTGCTCCGCCAGTCCCGACAAATATTGGGCGTACGATGCGGTCACATCCGCCTCGCACGTACCAAAGCTTTCGGTCATCACGTCGGCCAGGTTCTGGTTGATGATGTACTGCTCCGAAAGCAGGGTGCCATCGGCCGTCGAGGTCGAGGCGGAAACCACAAGCGTGACGTTGGCGCCGGGCGCCATCGCCCCCGCCCAGGAGCTGTCCAGTACCGCTTCCAACTCCTCGCTCCCTTTCAGGTCACCGGGATTCGTGCCGTTGACAATCACCTGAAAGGCGCCGCCGGTAAGACCAAATACCCGCCGGAAATCCAGGACGTCTTGCGCGTTGATGTTCGATCGCCCCACCACTCCGATGGTCGCGCCACTCCCCGTAATGCTCATCTGAAAGAGCGGATTCAGATTGTAGATCACTTGTAAGTCCGCGGGCGCCAGCGCCTGGTAGTACCACCCAATGCTGTAGGCAGGCTGTGGATCGCTGCTGGCAGCCAGCGGGTGGGCTCCGGACAATATATGCTGTGGCCGGGAAAAGAAGCTGTTGAGATTGACGATTCCCGAAACCACGGCTCCCAGCGCCGCGGGAATTTCCGGATCGCCGGTGTTGGCCCAATGCTCTTCCCCATTCATTACGTACTTATGGATCGCGGTGTGGAACGTTTGCCGTACCTGTCCCGCGGTGCCGGAGAACTGAATCGCGCCCTTGCCGGCGTGCACTTCCTCCACCTTAAGCCCGTGCAACTGCAGCCATGCCGTCAACTCCTGGATGTCCTCATCGGCCGGCCCAAAGCGCGCGCCAAACTGCTCCGGAGTGAGCCATTGGTGATAAGCGGACGAATCCGGCTTCTGCTGCTCCTGCACCAGACCGTCTAGCTGCGCCTGTTGTTCCGGAGTCCGCTTCAAGACCAAAAACATGTGATCGAGTTGCAGGCTATCCGGCGCCGCACCGGCATCGAACTGCGGCCGCGCCAACCGGTGCATATTGCCCGCCAGTGTCACCCGCTGACCTTCATCGATGGGTTGCACAATTAGCGGGCGTACCGTTTCATTGATGGCTTGCGTGAACCCGTATTCCGATATTCCCGAAAGAAACAGCACCCCGGCGGCAACAAGGACAACGGCGCGAAAGCTTCGCATGGCTCCTCCACTCCCCTTGCATATGCCCGCAGCACATCCATGCGCCCATTGCCAGTGACGGCAAATCCGGATCGAGGGCAGAACTGTCCCCGGCCCGGCGGCTCACTTCACATACTTCGGTTTGTTCTATCCATCGGCAAAAGAGCGTCAAGCCTTGATGGCTTTAATGGGGTATTAGTTACTAAAGTTCGAGCCCTTTCGCCGCAAATCAAGATTGCCGTGGGCAATCCTGCCTGGGAACGCGGACTGCCAGTCCGCATTCCGGTGCCTTGGCGCTCTCGCCCGGCGGATTGGCGGCCGAATGTCGCTAAATGTAAGTGACTTGGCGAACTCGAATGTCAAAGTTCAGCGAATGGCATGGCGGCCACTTTTGGCGCCAGGAACAGCCGGGCATCTCCGCAGGCGACATGGGTTATGGAAATGCCTTCCGGCGGGAACGAAGAACGTGAAACGAGGAACGGAGTCCGGCTGCCCCCCAGGGATTTGAACCCCGATATGCTGATCCGGAGCTAATGATCGGCAAACGAGAATTCCTGAAAAACAGCTCTTCAAATCAATCACTTACCCACAACTAAGCCCGCACGGAAGCATCGCATTCATGTAGCGCAAAAGCCCATATGAGCGCGCATCGGCCCGAACCGTTGTCGTAACCCTGGCGCTCGTCTATGACATCGACGCGATCAGCGAAAACGGAAACCTGCTTTCGAAGAACTGGCAGTCCCGTCATCACATGAGGCTACATGATTTTCGCAAAGCGGTGACCGGCTTCTTCAACGTTGGCTCGGCTGTTGAACGTGCTCAAACGGAAATAGCCCTCCCCGCAGGTTCCGAACCCGCTCCCTGGTGTTCCCGCTAAGTGGGCTTCCCGCAGCAGCTTGTCGAAGAAGTCCCAACTGCTCAAACCACCGGGTGTCTTTAGCCACACGTAAGGAGCGTTCACGCCGCCGTACACCTGTATCCCCAGCTTCGTCAGTGCTTCACGCACCAGCCTGGCGTTCGTGAGGTAAAACTCAATGGTTTCTCGAACCTGTCGCTTGCCTTCCGGCGAATAAATCGCCTCCGCGCCTCGCTGAACGGGATAAGAGACACCATTAAACTTGGTGCTGTGCCGTCTCTTCCACAGCGAATGAATCGAAGCTTCGCGGCCATCCCGCGTCTTACCCTTGAGACCTTTCGGAATGACGGTGAAGGCGCACCGAACACCGGTGAAGCCGGCCGTCTTGCTGAAACTGCGGAATTCGAGCGCGACGTCCCTGGCTCCATCAATTTCATAAATCGAATGCGGAATGGACGGGTCGCTAATGTATGCCTCATAGGCGGCGTCGTACAGAATGATCGAGCTGTTTTCGTGCGCGTAGTCGACCCAACGCTTCAACATTTCCTTCGTCGCCACCACGCCGGTCGGGTTATTGGGGTAGCAAAGGTAGATGAGATCAACGCGCTGCCGGGGGAGTTCCGGAACGAAATCGTTCTCCGCAGTCACCGGAAGATAAACCAATCCGCTGTAGCGGCCACTGGCGTCTGCCGGACCGGTGTGGCCGGCCATCACATTGGTATCCACGTAAACCGGGTAAACAGGGTCCAGGACGGCGACGACGTTATCCGCTCCGAAGACATCCAGAATATTTGCCGAATCGCACTTTGACCCGTCGGAGACGAAAATCTCATCGGCGTCAATATTGGCTCCGCGAGACTGGTAGTCGTTCTTGGCGATGGCTTCGCGCAGAAAGTCGTAGCCCTGCTCGGGCCCATAGCCACGGAACGATGACCGCACGGCCATTTCATCGACGGCGGTATGCATCGCTTGAATCACCGCGGAGCCAAGCGGTTCGGTAACATCCCCAATATCCAATCGGATAACGTTTGCGGAAGGGTTTTCGTCGCGGAACTTCTTCACCCGGCGGCCAATTTCAGTAAACAAGTAACTAACAGTCAGCTTGAGATAATTGTCGTTGATATATGTCATGTTCCGTCATTCGATTTGTGGAGTACCTAACCTGGATTATTCACCAGATCTTCTCGGACACCGAGAGAATGTCGCGTGTTTACGGTGGAAGAGCCGGTCCCGCCCTGCGGGACCGGCAGCTAGAGCGACACTCTGTTCTCGGGCTTTACAGGCTGCTGAAAAAAGCTCGCTGCTGTTCTAGCACCCCTTTTTCCCACTGCTTAGCGCGGGGAAAAGGGCACTGAGCCTTGATTTTTTGTGTCTGCGGAGCCTTTCTACTCCCCGCTAGACACACTTCTCCCTGTGCTTACC
>Ga0326728_10021916_pt1 | contig 11939 bp, 10 predicted proteins | sample MB3enrmetagenome_FD_207602 | JGI IMG/M metagenome (GOLD analysis project Ga0326728, IMG submission 207602) | Lab enriched peat soil microbial communities from McLean, Ithaca, NY, United States - MB31MN | ecosystem: Environmental > Terrestrial > Soil > Wetlands > Peat | place: USA: New York... | reverse complement strand
TGGTTTGAAAGTAAACCAAACTTTATCTTTTTTTCGGAGCCTCAGGTTTATTTCTCAAAGGCAGAGCACTTGCGATTATTACTGCTGCATCTTCGTAGGCAACAAGTTCAGTATTGATAACCATGTCAAAATCTAAGGGGTTTTCCAAAGCTTCGTGGAAATATCTTTTAATAAACTCACGACGGCCGCTATCATAGTTTTCGATCTCTTTCTTTGCAGTTCGCTCGTCTGACTTCAAGCTCTCAGCGACACGTTGCACCCTTAATTCCAGTGGTGCCACAATCAATATACGGAGAGTACCGGGATAGTCCTTGAGGATAAACTGACTCCCCCGGCCGCGGATTACAATTGATGAACTTTTTGCCAGATCCCTGATGACCGATTGTAATCCCGCAAAATAGTGAGCATCATCCAAGGGTTTTTCCCATGTTGGTAGCGATACGTCTTCATATTCCCAGCGTGGTAATAAACCAACCTTCCGTGTGGTTGGATAAGCACGTCTCAATGCATCGCCAATTCGGCTGCTCAGACTTCCAGACGGCATTTCCTTCATTTCGATATCATGTTTTTGTCCCTGGAGTAGTTCTGCCACTTTATCAATAATTTCACGGTCAACATAATCAAAGTGAAGTTTACCAGCAACTAATTTTCCTATTTCCGCCGCTCCGCTGCCCATGTTGCCTCTAATTGTTACAACAGCCATTTTTACCTCCAGATTCTAAAATATACCTACTCTTGGACAGTTTGTTGTACTTTTGAAAAAGATCACTGGTGGTCATTGAATCATGCCTTCCCTTTAAATCCAAACCATTTATGTTAGCGATAGGTTGTGGTCACTCGTGGTTTTTTAGAAACGAAATGTCGTTATGATATTTCAAAACGAAAATTCTTCCATTGTACAAGAAGGTTGTCACACCACAAGTATCCTGTTCAATATTCCAGAAATGGGAATCATCAAGTCCCAACAAAGCACATTCCAGAAGTTTGGTTATCACGCGATGAGTGACGATGACCACAATGCCTTGTTTACAATCAGCGCGTTCAGGCTTCTTTGTCTCGCTTCTTGAAGGGATTCTCCATCGGGTATTTTAGCGAGGTCGGGCCTTTCTCTCCACAATTCATAAATTTCCTTATATTGTGTTTTCACATTCTCGATTGATTGACCCTCCCATTTCCCAAAATTAAAATCGGTTAACCCCTCTACAGGGCGGGCAGATAACTCATGTAGTCGAGCTAATGGCTCAGCAGTTTCAAGCGCCCGTGTCAATGGGCTGCAAAAAACGGCGTTTATTTTCTTTTGCCGAAGATACTCTGCCAATTTTTCAGCCTGTTTTAAACCATCTCCACTTAACCCAATTGAAATGCGGCCTCGAAACATATCTGCAGTGTTCCAAGCTGTTTCACCGTGGCGAATAAGCAATATTTCTAACATCTCAATAATGACCATCCTATTTCGTTGTTGCCCAACACGTAAAGTTTCACTACAATCGGAACATCATAAGGCTATAATAACACTTTGTATTTTCATATTATAGAAACTTTAATTGTGGCTTGATGGTTAGATATGGCAACCGATATTATCTGGCTTTTACCAGTTGCTTCCATTGTTTTCTTTCTTCGCCTAACTCAACTCAATTAATTAGCCATGATTGAGGGTGGAGCCGGATTTGCACCAAGGCATTGGATATCCAATGCCTTCCACATCAGATTGAGCCGGCCAATTGCATTCTTTTCACCATACTTAATTATATGGGACTTGATTTGCTCTGCAATGTGAAACAGGTCTGTTGGCGTTTTGTCGTTGTCTGTGCCACCCTTTCTCGAAGACCCGTTAGACATGAATGGGCAGCAGGATTCTTATCTTTGAAAACCTCAAGAATGCGATTACGTTGAGGTTCAGGGCATAAGAGGTATTCCAAACCGACCAGGATGTCTTGTTGAGCATAGAAATTTCGTATGATGTGATTTGGTTCCCGAGCACGATCAAGACGCAGCTTTTTCTGATTCACTTGAACATCGAAATATTCCGACAAATCAAAGCCGATCAATTGAAGCATTCTGGGAAAGACAATATGATGATCAATGACCGATGCGAAATGAACGCGAAGTTTTCCCAGACTTTCTCGCAGATTAGGCTTTAGGGCGCTCGCAAAACTTAAGTTGATCTTTATTTGCGGGAATCCCTCGCATTTTAATAGTAGATGAAGGACTTCATGGAAGAATACAGCTTCCTGGATTTTTTCTGGGTAACATCGGTCCAAGTAGACCATGAAACTTGACTGGGTTTCTTCGTTGGCGACTAGATAAGTCTCAAAATAAGCCGTAGTCGGTAGGGCAGCAAGCTGTTGAATATCACAGACTCGCACCGGCTTATCCGATAAATTCGCTAACAGTGCTAATACCGACTCTGCGCTGTTTGTATTAGGAGCAAACAATTTTGGCATGATCTATTCTGAAACTCCTTCCTCCAATCGATTTACATTCAAAACACCCGATACACATGCTTATTCGCCCTTCAGCCGGTAACCAACGCCAGATTCGGTAGTGATATACTTTGGGTGGCTAGGGTCAAGTTCAATCTTGCGACGTAAGTTGCTGACATTAACATGCAGCAGGTGGAATTCCTGATCAAGACCGTATCCCCACACTTCGTTAAATAATTGGTGGTGCGTAATTACTTTACCGGGGTGCATTACCAATGTTTTTAGAATCTCATATTCATGTGGAGTGAGTTGTACTTCCTTGCCACCGAGTGTTACTAACCTTTTGTCCACATCTACAATCAAATCTCCAATCGTGAATTTTGTTTCGCTGGCTGGTCGCTCTGCTCGACGAAGTGCCACACGCAATCGCGCGAGTAATTCACGAATACTGAACGGCTTGGTTAGGTAGTCATCAGCCCCAGCGTCCAAAGCCATGATTTTATCATTTTCAGAACCTCTGACAGAAAGGATAATGATGGGTGTTTGTGTCCATTCGCGGATAAGCCGCGTGACTTCGACTCCATCCATATCCGGCAAGCCCAAGTCAAGAATTATCACATCCGGCTTCTCGTCACTAGCCGCAATAAGTCCCTCTTTACCTGAAGCAGCTTCAGAAATTTCATACAATTGTCCACTTAACGCAACCCGTAAGAAGTGACGGATAGGTTCCTCATCATCAATGATAAGTACGCGTTCAGCGCTCATTTTTCAGATCCTGTTTTATGTGTCTTCACCGGCTGCACTAATCTTATAATGGTACCGCCGTTGGGATTGTTTGCGGCATTTACCGTGCCACCGTGTGCTTCTATTATGCCCCTCACGATTGAAAGGCCCAGTCCGGTTCCGGCAACACTATTCGGCCGTTGGAGTCGATAGAATTTATCAAAGACGCGTTCGAGATCCTCGGGAGGAATTCCTGGCCCATGATCAATTATCGCAATTTCAACTTGCTCTCCCCGCAGTTCAGCAGTTATATCAACGCTGGATTCTGGTGGTGAATATTTAAAAGAATTATCAAGTATATTGATAAAAGCCTGTACTATCAGTCCGGGATCTACCAGCATGTAAGGGAGGTTGTCAGGTATGTTCATGTGCACCGGATGTGTTCCATGCCGGTTTCCTACCTGTTCCAAAGCTACGTTAATCAAGTCTTTAAGTTCTGCCAGCTGAAGGGACAACTTAAGCGTGCCCCCTTCAATGCGTGACATATCTAACAAATTCGATAGCATATGGTTTAATCGTTCCCCCTCGTTTAACCCCGCATCAATCAAATCACGACGCGCTTTGTCATCTAACACAGCGCTGCTTTCCCTTAGAGTACTCAAGGCGCTTAACACAGAAACCAGTGGCGTGTGTAAATCGTGAGAAATTGAGTTCAGGAGGGCAGTTTGGAGCTTCTCCGTAGCTCCTAAAATTTGTTCCTTGTGGGCTTGTTCCGTTAGTAATATTCCCTCAATCGCCACGGCTGCCAGGTCAGCAAAACTTGCTAACAATTTTTCTTGTTCAACAGTTAATATAGTTTTTGTTTCTCCCGTCCAGAGAGCAAGCACTCCCACCTTCCCTCGAGCGGTAGTCAGTGGGATGTAACGAGCTTTGGCTTCGGGTAAAGTATCTGTTCCAAATCCCACTTGTTTATCATGTTCGTAAGACCAGATGGCTGCAGCCCGCTCATGTTCGTCTACCTCTATATTGGAGTACGATGCATACGGTACGAGGTCTCCACCTCTCTGCGCATCTGGTAGAAAAATGGTAACGTTGTGCCCGAAAGTCTCGCCGATGCTTTTGACGATGGCATTTGCATAAGATTCAAGATCATTCAATATAGCAAGCTCTCTTCCCAAGGCATAAAGGGTTGTCATTTGTTGTTCGTGCCGCCTGGCAATAGCAGTTTGCTGCTTTAACCTTGAGGTGAAATAGCTGATGATAATGCCCACCGCGATTAGGGCAAATAATGTCAATGTATATTGGATATCTGCAAAAGAATGCCTGGTTGGATTAAAGAAGTAATCAAATGCCAATACACTGATAACTGAGACCATAATGGATGGACCGGGTCCAAAATAAACTGCCGAGATAACTACACCGATGAGATAAAATGTGATCAGAACAGTCGGTGCCAACGAATAATGCAGTACCCAGTTAACCAGAGTTATAACGGCAACAATGCCCAGGCTACTAAGATACTGGCGAAAATGAAATTGATTTACCCGGACTTCCTCGGGTTTCGTTTTGGGCTCGGCGATTGATCCGGACACGATTTGAACATCGTAACGATCGCTCAATTGGAGTATTTGGTCTGCCGTAGACGGACGGAACATCCGGCTGAGACGTCTTTTTGATCTAGACACTATGATTTTCGTGATATAATTCTTAATCGCAAATTCTGACAAGCTCGCTGCTACCGAATCGCCTTGTATAGTTGACACTTTGGCACCAAGACGTCCTGCCAGTTTTAGGTTGTCTGAAATACGCTCTTGTTGAAAGGCTGAAAGCCGCATGTCATCCGGTGTTTCGACATGAACAGCAAACCAAACACTGCCATATTGGGCGGCTACCCTTCTCCCCACCCTCACGAGATTGGTTCCTTCCATTCCTGGACCAATGCATACCAGAATGCGCTCCGATGTTGCCCAAGGACCCTGGATAGCATTCTCGCCCATATAATTGCGAACTTGATCGTCGACACGCTCGGCAGCAGCCCGCATCGAAAGCTCGCGGAGTGCAATCAGATTACCCTTTCTGAAGAATTTTTCGATCGCTTGTCCAATCAGTTCCGGTACATAGACTTTACCCTGCCGCAAGCGTTTTATCAGTTCATCAGGAGGGAGATCAACCAGTTCGACTTCCGAAGCTTCATCGATGATGTTATCAGGTACTGCTTCCTGAATCCATACCCCAGTTATCTGAGAAACTACATCTCTCAGGCTTTCGATATGTTGAACATTAAGCGTGGTGTAAACATCGATTCCGGCATCCAATAATTCTTCGACGTCCTGGTAACGCTTGGGGTGACGAGAACCAGTTGCGTTGGTATGGGCAAGTTCATCAACAATCGCAAGTTGAGGTCGCCGAGCCAGGACCGCGTCTATGTCCATTTCGGTTAAGATTACTCCGCGGTAGTCCAGTTGTTTACGCGGAATAATCTCTAAACCGCTTAGAAGTGCTTCCGTTTCTGCCCGTCCGTGCGTTTCCACCAGCGCTACGACGGTGTCCACTTCTTTCATACGCTGGAGGGCTGATTCTAACATGGCAAAAGTTTTGCCAACACCGGCGGCGTAGCCGAGAAATATTTTGAGCTTGCCCCGCCTACTTTTTTCTTCCTCAGCCTGTACTCGTTCAAGTAGTTCATCAGGGTTGGGACGGTTATCTTTCTCTACCATGCTTTTTTAAGTTCCGCTAGTTTATCGATTTTATCGTTTTATTTTTGTCATAGTTAAAAAATAGCTACTTAAGAGCGTCGAGTGACAAATTGAGCTTCAAGACATTAACATAGGGCTCTCCCAAGAAACCGAACTGACGCCCGGTAGTAGCTTTTTTCACTAGTGTCTGTACTGTTTCTAAGCTTAACCCACGATCACGTGCGACCCTAGCTTCCTGATAATCTGCTGCTGCAATACTGATATCAGGGTCGAGACCGCTTCCCGAGGACGTTACTAAATCGACCGGGATCGGCGCGGTATTATTCGGGTCGACCGCTTTCAGGGCATTAATTCTGGCTTGAACTTCGTCTATCAAAGCCGGATTGGAAGGACCCAGATTTGAACCGGAAGAAGCTGCGGCATTATATGGGAAAGGCGCTGTCGCCGATAGTCTTCCCCAGAAATAAGACGGGTTGCTGAAAGGCTGCCCTATAAGCTCCGAACCTTCCACCGTTCCATTTGAAGTTATCAAACTGCCATTAACCTGGTTGTGAAAGAATAACTGTCCGATCCCAGTCACGCACAGCGGATAAATCACCCCGCATAACAGCGTAAAAGCGACGAGGAATATTGCAGCGTATTTTAATTGACGTAACATCTTATTTGTCTCCTTAAGCGATATGCAGTGCCACTAACAGCATATCGATAAGCTTAATTCCGATAAAAGGAGCTATTACTCCGCCAAGACCGTAAATAAACAGGTTATCCCGTAATAGACGGGCTGCTCCTACTGCCCTGTATGGTACTCCGCGTAATGCCAGTGGGACTAGCGCCATAATGATCAGAGCATTGAATATCACAGCAGAAAGCACCGCACTTTCCGGTGTAGCCAGGTGCATCACGTTCAATGCTTTCAAAGCCGGGAGGGTACCGCCGAAAGCCGCCGGAATGATGGCAAAATACTTTGATACATCATTAGCGATACTGAATGTCGTTAATGCCCCCCGGGTCATTAATAGTTGTTTACCAGTTTCGACGATATCAATAAGTTTGGTAGGATTGCTGTCCAGATCTATCATGTTGGCTGCTTCCCTGGCTGGTTGCGTGCCGGTGTGCATTGCTACCGCAACATCAGCTTGAGCCAAAGCAGGAGCGTCGTTGGTGCCGTCTCCCGTCATTGCCACCAGTTTGCCGCCCTCCTGATTAGCACGAATCAGTGCCAGTTTTGTCTCGGGAGTCGCCTGGGCTAGAAAATCATCGACACCTGCTTCGGCAGCTATCGCCGCGGCGGTTAATGGGTTGTCTCCCGTTATCATAACCGTCTTGATACCCATTTTGCGCATTTGTATGAATCTTTCTTTGATGCCGCCTTTCACGATGTCTTTCAAATGCACCACACCGAGGATATCGCCGTTACGTTCTACTACCAGTGGCGTACCGCCGGTTTTGGCAATTCTTTCCACAACATTGTTCAAGTCTGATGGTATCGACTTCTCCTGCTGCTTAACGTAAGCGAGTACAGATTCAACTGCACCTTTTCTGATGCTCAAACCCTCAGCGTCGATACCGCTCATCCGTGTTTGGGCTGTAAAAGGAACAAAATGCCGGTGCGGTCCACCTTCTGTCGTTCCCCTGAGCCCATATTTTTCTTTCGCTAGAAGAACGATACTACGTCCTTCCGGTGTTTCGTCTGCCATCGATGCTTCTTGGGCAGCTTCAGCCAATTCCAGACTGGTCGCCTTCCCCACTGGAATAAACTCTACTGCCTGCCGGTTTCCCAAGGTAATTGTTCCCGTTTTATCCAACAGTAGCACGTCAACATCCCCCGCTGCCTCAACAGCCCGGCCGGACATCGCGATTACATTTTTTCTGATTAGCCGGTCCATACCGGCGATACCGATGGCCGGCAGCAGGCCGCCGATGGTCGTTGGAATCAGGCATACCAGCAGCGCCACCAGCACCGTCACACTGATCGCTTTTCCGCTGCCGGTAACTTTTACTATATATAGAGAGTATGGCAGCAGTGTTGCGCATACTACCAGGAAAATTATTGTAAACCCGGCGATTAGAATCATCAGGGCAATTTCATTGGGAGTCTTTTGCCGTTTCGCGCCTTCTACCAGGCTTATCATCCTATCCAGGAAACCTTCGCCGGGGCTGGCGCTGACTTTAACTATAAGCCAGTCCGAAAGGACCCTCGTGCCCCCGGTCACCGCGCTGCGGTCGCCCCCTGATTCCCGTATTACCGGGGCGCTCTCGCCGGTCACCGCACTCTCGTCCACCGAAGCCACTCCCTCGACAATTTCACCATCGGTAGGAATAATATCTCCGGTTTCCACCAGAAAATAATCATCCTTCAGCAAATCGCCTGATGAAACGGTTATGTAGGGGCTGTTGCGGTCTGGTTTCGCAAGTTTTTTGGCATGCGTTTCTTTGCGCGTTCGACGTAGTGCTGCTGCCTGGGCCTTGCCGCGCCCTTCTGCCAGCGCTTCGGAAAAATTAGCAAATAAAACGCAAAGCCACAGCCACAGCGAAACACCCCCGATAAATGCTGTTGGGGCTTCCCCATGCCCTGCTAATGCTTGAATCCATAGTACGGTAGTTAGAAAACTGCCCACTTCAGTAACAAACATCACTGGATTATGTATCATCCAGCGGGGGTCCAGTTTTGCAAATGCGTCCACTATCGCCCGCTGGTACATTCGCCTGGTAGCCCCCGGTTCTTTATGGGAAGTTGATGATACATCTTCAGTTTTTGATTTTTTATTCCAGAACAATAATTTCGTCATATTTCTACCTTAATTTCAAGAACTCACCGATTGGGCCAAGCGACAAAGCCGGGAAAAAACTTAGAGCACCGACAATAATCACCACTGCTATCAACCAAAAAATAAAAAGCGGCGTATATGTCGGTAAAGTGCCCGAAGTGACGGGAACCTTCTTCTTTTTCACCAGACTGCCAGCCACTGCCAATATCGGAATTTGCAACCAGAATCTTCCAATGAACATACAAACGCTTTCGATAGTGTTCAGGAAGGTATTTGAACCGTAGCCGGCAAAAGCTGAACCGTTATTGTTTGAAGTTGATGAAAAAGCGTAGAGAATTTCACTGAATCCGTGAATGCCTGGATTGGAGACCGCAGATTGGCCGGAAGCAGAAATTACCGCGACCGCTGTCCCTAACAGCGAAAGTAGCACCGGAATCAGCACCATGATTGCCGCCATTTTCATTTCGTAAGATTCTATCTTTTTCCCCAGGTATTCCGGCGTGCGCCCGATCATCAACCCGGCAATGAACACGGCAATGATGATGAACGCCAGCATGCCGTATAAACCGGAACCTACCCCGCCGAAAATAACTTCCCCGAGTTGAATCAGCCACATCGGCACCAGCCCGCCCAGTGGGGTGAAGGAATCGTGCATTGAATCAACTGAGCCGTTGGAGGCCGCAGTAGTCGCCGTTGCCCATAAGGCTGAATTTGCTGCCCCGATCCGCACCTCTTTCCCTTCCATGTTACCGCCCGACTGCGTAGACGTTGCCGATTGATTGATATTCATATTATTGAAAGCAGGGTTGCCGGCCTGCTCCGACCACACGCACACGGTCAGCATCACCACGAAAATTATCGTCATCGCCGACAATATTGCCCAGCCCTGACGAGTATCACCGACCATTTTCCCGAACGTATAGCACAGCGCTGCCGGAATGAGTAATATCGCCAATACTTCCAGGAAATTCGTTAACGGTGTAGGGTTTTCGAATGGATGTGCTGAGTTAGTATTGAAAAAACCACCGCCGTTTGTGCCAAGCATTTTAATTGCTTCCTGGGATGCCACCGGGCCGACCGCAAGCACCTGCTGCGTCACGGTTTGCCCGCTGCTGTCTTGCGTCGATTGCAGCATGTCGGCGGTTTTATACTTGCTCAACGTTTGCACCACGCCCTGCGACATCAGCACGATTGCCAATACTAATGCTAGCGGTATCAGGACATACAGGACACTTCGTGTCATGTCCACCCAGAAGTTGCCGATGGTTTGTGCGGTATGCCTGGTAAAACCTCTTATCACCGCCATCAGCACTGCGATGCCCGCGGCGGCCGATAGGAAGTTGTGCACGGTCAGCCCGACCATCTGTGTGAAATAGGTCATAGTCGTCTCGCCGCTGTAATTCTGCCAGTTGGTATTGGTATTAAAGCTTACTGACGTATTGAACGCCAGCGCCGGAGAAACTCCGGGTAGGTGCTGGGGATTGAACGGCAGGACACCCTGCAATAGTTCAATCAGAAACAAAGTTACTACGCCCAGCAGCGCAAACAGCAGTACCGCCACGGCGTATTGTTTCCAGTTCATTTCTTCGTCGGATTTAGCACCCAGCATGCGATAAGTGAAACGCTCCACTGGCGCCATCACCGGGCTCAGGATGTTACGTTCGCCATTAAAAACACGCGCCATGAAAGACCCGAGCGGCTTAGCCAGCGCGATTAAAATCACCACGTAAAGGACGATTTGTAGTACATCGAAAACGTTCATTTAAACCACTCCGGTTTCAATAATGCCAGCACCAAGTAGACCAGCAAAATCAATGAAATTATTCCGGCTACTATGTAAAGAACATTCATTTTGTGCCCCCCATTAGATAATCGCATAAACGCAGCAATGCAAATGTCAGCAAAAAGAATATTGCAGTTAATAAAATGTATAGTAAATCGTTCATATTTTACCTTCGGCGAGCCTACCATGGCCCCACACATTTTAAAAGCATAACATAACAAATTATGTTGAAATGTCAAGATAGTGTCAAGGATTTTTTAAAAAGTCTCGCTATTTGTATCAGGGAACACAGAAAAATTGCTAATCAATCCAACAGCATAATTCCTAGTCTCAAGTTTCTTAGTTTAAGTTACCAATCAATGGAATATTGCGTGTTTGCTTCCTTAATGAGTCTAATACTCTTGCGTAGGTCCGCAATCTTATTTTCTTCAGGCGTGTTCTCACATTGTTTTATAATTTTTTCGATTATTTGGACATACCCTTTCGTTTCAAAAATGTATTTTTCTGTCCAATGTAGTTGAAGTTGATTCCAAATCCCGATTTTTTTAGATTCACTTTCCACTAAAAGTAGAAGGGTAACTTTAGTTATCATTCTGGCTTGAATATTTTGTATCGGCTCAACGGAAATCCCTTTTAGTTTTGCATGTGGTAACACCTCATCTTGCAGAATTGGTAATCCCGAACTTTCTGAACAAATGATACCTAAAAACTTATCGATTAGCTTCTTTTCCGGTAACTTTTCCAGCCCGGCCAAATATTCTTCAGTTTTTCCCGACTTTATCGATTTGCACATTAAAAGAGCATCTCTAGTCGGATGTTTTCCAGTTATATTACTATTGTTTTTTTGACTCCAGTTTAATTTCATTTTATATTCTTCGCCAATTGTTTCATTTGCGTGTCAATAGCTTACCGCAGCATTTTGAATATCAAAATGTGACGGTCCTATGTCAGTACGGCTTTGGAGATAATTACTTCTTTGCTGCAGTATTCTTTCCACGTCTATTGGGTTAAGTTGATATTTCTTTAGTTGTAATTCAATGCTCCGCGTGATACTCATGGGCCATTGCATCCAACCAGGACCAACAAGCCAACCGCGTCTTCCGTCTGGTATTATGTGTGCATACAGCCCATCACCCCGATTTACTAAGCGACTAAGCTGCCGACTCTGGATTGAGAATTCTTGATCCTCTAATCTCAAAATCAAACCTTGCCCCGGAATTACCATTGATATTACCCCTAATATATAGCGCGAATTATTGATCAAATCAATTAATGAATTCAGCTCACTTCCCATGAGTACAACTGATGCAGCAAGTTCCGCAGGGTGGCGGCCGTCTGGTAATATGAACGTCAAAGTAAACCAACCCAGAAAGCGACGTTCCATTATAATCGGCGAACCGGCCTCACCCAAATAATGGATTTCCCCCGGGTCATCAAGACCGAAGAAATCACGATGGGCTGTTTCCCGAACATCCGCGATTGCATCGGTTTTTAAACACCAGATCGCTAATTGCTCAACTATGCTGGCATTCAATGTCATGACCTA
>Ga0326728_10021915_pt1 | contig 11940 bp, 4 predicted proteins | sample MB3enrmetagenome_FD_207602 | JGI IMG/M metagenome (GOLD analysis project Ga0326728, IMG submission 207602) | Lab enriched peat soil microbial communities from McLean, Ithaca, NY, United States - MB31MN | ecosystem: Environmental > Terrestrial > Soil > Wetlands > Peat | place: USA: New York... | reverse complement strand
AACGTCGCGCTGCCTACATTGGCGGCCTTGGCCCCGAGTGATGCTGACGTGACTATCGTCGACGAGCGGGTCGAGGACATCGAGCCGTATTCAAGCGAACGCTGGGATGTGGTCGGCATTACAGGCTACTTCACGCATCGTGATCGTATGCTCGAGCTGGCGGAAGTGTTCCGCCGGCATGGTAACCTGGTGGCCATTGGCGGCCCGTACGCCACCCTGTCATCCAGTACCGTCCGGCCCCATGCCGACATTCTCTTCATCGGCGAGGCCGAACGGACCTGGCCTCAGTTTCTATCGGATCTCCGTGCCGGCTCCTGGAAGTCGGAGTACCGCGAAGTGGATACGGTCGACCTCGACCACTCGCCGCTGCCGGCGATGGGCAAGCTCAAGGGTGGAGCGTACACGACGGGGGTCGTCCAGACGAGTCGCGGCTGCCCTTTCGAATGCGAGTTCTGCGACGTGATCGCCTACCTCGGCCGCCGCCAGCGATATAAGAGGCCCGAGCGCGTCGTCGCCGAGATCGAGCAACTCTATCAGCTCGGCTACCGCGAGATCTTCCTGGCGGATGACAACCTGACCGCACATCGCAAGCGCGCCAAAAGCATCTTGGAAGCCATTCGCCAGTGGAACCGCGGGAAGCCCGAACGCGCCACCTTCGGAACCCAGGTCTCGATCGACGCTGCGCGTGATCCCGTACTACTTGACCTCGCCGCCGAGGTGGGTATCAGGCAGGCTTTCATTGGGATCGAGACGCCCAACCACGAAGCGCTGCGCCAGGCAAGGAAGCAACAGAACCTGCGCCCCGATCTGATTGCCGACATCCGCGCTTTCCAGCGACGAGGTATCTGCATCGAAGCTGGCATCATCACCGGTTTCGATGCGGATACGAAGGACTCCTTCCGCGTGCAGCTAGAGTTCCTTCAACAGGCCGGCATTCCTGCGGTGCTGGTCAACATGTTGATGGCGCTAGACGGCACGCCGCTCGAACGCCGCCTGCGCGCCGAGCACCGGTTGCGAACGCTCAATGAGGTAGACGGCTGGACTGACACCAATATCATTCCCAAGCAAATGACACTTCAGGAGCTGCAATATGGAACACAGTGGCTACTGAACAAGCTCTATACTCCCGATGCCTTCTTGCAGCGTGTGGCAGTGCTGGCGAAGCACTCCCCAGAGGCTTCGGCGGTAGCCTCGTGGAACCCGCGGCGCTTTGCGTTTGTTTGGAAGAATCTTCTCCGCGCGTACGCAGACCTGGGAGCAGAGTTCAGCTCTATACCACGTGAGGTGGTAAAAATGTTCCACGATAAGTATGGTCATGTCCCCGGACTGTCCTTGATCATCCACGTCCACAATGTGCGGATTCTACGCAAGCAGGGATTGTGGGATGCGACGCTCGCACAGCTCGAGGTCCCCGACTTCGAATCGCTCGCGGAGACAGACGGACTGGCCGTGTGAGGCAGTTATAATAGCCTGACGCACGCTTGCGCAAGGTCGCCTCGTAGAACGTCACCCGCGTCGGCGCGGCAAGGTTCACGCTCGTCCTTGACTTTTCCGGCCCGCTTCGAGGACAATCCGCGCGCCTTGACCGCCCTGCGCCTTCTCGCGATTGGTTTGCCACTGACCGCTGCGATTGCGGATCTGATTGCAGTTGCCATGGTCCTTGCCGGTGCTAGGGACCGCCGCGTAGCCAATTCGTTCGCCCTGATGGCGTTGTGCATGGCGGGCTGGAACGCTCTTTGGGGGGTTCGGTGCATTCCGGGGTTTGCAGCAGCGCACGAGACAACGGTTGCCGTTCTCGCCTTGGCCGCGCCCCTGCTCCCCGGCACAGTTTTCCATAATGCCGTTGTCTGGTCCCGGAATTTTCGGGGTCGGATGAAGCAGCTGGTCATCCTCGTATACGCCATTGCACTTATCTTTTGTGTCTTGAGGACAGGCGGACTCGTCATGGCGGGATTCGTCAATCAGCCCTGGGGATCATTCGGGCGTGCCGATGCCTTGTTTCCCTTGTTCGTCGCGCCCGAGATCGCCCCCATAATCGCCGGGTTCTTCCTCTGCCTTCAGACGCTGAAGCAAGAGCCCACGGAAGGCACACGGCTGCTCGTAAAGTACTGGTTGTTGGCTGCGGCATTCGGGTTTCCACTGGGCGCAACCAATCTTCTAACGAACTACGGATTTCCCATTTTCCCCATGGGCGCCCTAGGCACGATGTTGGCGATTGGCATCGTCGCGTACGCCGCGGTGCGCCACCGGCTGATGGACATCGATGTGTTCATCATGCGCTTGGCGACGACGCTGCTGGCCAGCGCCGCCGTGGTGCTGCCGATCGCGGGCGTGGTGATCTGGGTGCACCATCTGCCGGTGGGTGTCAGCGGCGCGCTGGTGATCGGCTGTCTCTTGCTGGCGGCGATCGTGAGCCTGCTGGTGTTCTCCCGCTTTCGCTCCTACCTCGAGCGAGAAGTGGAAAGTTCGTTCTTTCCCACGCGGCGCGCGGGACGTGAGGCCATTCGCCAGCTCAGCGCCGACCTGGTGCAGCTGCCGCCGCATGCCGACGGCGGCCAACGCTTCACCGAAACCCTGATGGAAGGGCTCGGCCTTCATGGCATAGCGCTCTACCTGCGGAAGAAATCCGGCATCTACAAGCTCGCTTGCGCACGCGGCGACATCACGGCCCCCGCGCTCCTCCATCGCCAGGGTTTCCCCAAGGCGGGCGGCACCTCCTCGCTGGCGCATGCCGGATGGGAGAGCTGCGTGCCGGTACGGGCCGACGGCGCCGATCTCGGTTTCATTGTGCTCGGGCCCAAGCGCTCGGGCGCCGCCATCGACGACGCCGACATGGCGCTGCTGGCGCTGGTGGCCAGCCAGCTCGCCGTCGGGTTGAAGAACGCCGAGTACGTGCGTGCGATCCGCCGCCAGCAGAGGGAGATCGACGAGCTGCGTAAGCGCTTGGAAGCCGAGAACATCGCGCTGCGCAGCGAGGTGCGCTCGGCCTCGCAGTTCGGCGAGATCATCGGCTCGAGCGTGGCGCTGCAGCGCGTGCTGGCGCTGGTGGAGAAGGTAGCGCCCACCGACGCCTCTATCCTGATCACGGGCGACACGGGCACGGGTAAGGAACTGATTGCGCGCGCCATCCACGATTTGAGTCCGCGGCGCAACGGGCCGCTGATCAGCGTGAACTGTCCGGCGATTCCGCCCGAGTTGGCGACGAGTGAGCTGTTCGGACATGAACGTGGCGCCTTCACCGGGGCCACTGAGGCGCGACCGGGAAAGTTCGAGCTGGCCGACGGCGGCACTATCTTCCTCGACGAGATCGCCGACCTGCCGATGCGGGTGCAGGTGAAGCTCTTGCGGGTGTTGCAGGAGCGTGAGGTGCAGCGGCTGGGCGGGCGTACGGTGCGCCAGCTCGATCTGCGGGTGGTGGCGGCGACCAATCACGATCTGGAAGTGGCAATGCGCGCCGGGCGCTTTCGCGAGGATCTGTACTACCGCCTGGCCGCTGTGCGGATCGCGCTCCCGCCGCTGCGTGAGCGCACAGAGGATATCCCGCTGCTGGCCAGCTTCTTCTTGGAACGGGCGGCGCGTACTCATCAGCGTGTGATCAAGGGCTTCACGGCCGAGGCGCTCGCGGCGCTGTATGGCTACAGCTGGCCGGGCAACATACGCGAACTGCAGAACGTGATCGAGCGGGCAGTGCTGTTGTGCACGGGCGATGTGATCCGGCCGGAGTACCTGTCGGAACTGGCGGCGTCGCAGGGCGTGGGCCCGAGGCCTCGGGCCGAGAAGCTGCGGCGCATTAAGCAAGCGCTGGCGCAGACCGGCGGCAACCACGCGGCGGCGGCGCGTCTGCTGGGCGTCTCCCCGAGCAATCTCGCCCGCATGATCAAGAACCTCAGCGCCAAGCTGCCTCCGGCGGTCCACTAACGAAGCAGAATGCATGGCAGGGTCCTGTAACAGTTGGTCGCATGCCTCGACGCCGTTGCCGCTGATCTAGACCCGCCATGCACACGCTCGCGATCATTCTCCCGGTAACTGCAGCCGTCGCAGACTTGGTTGCAGTGATCGTGGTGCTGTTACGAACCGCCGACCGCTGCTTGGCTCGGTCGTTTGTGTGCATGGCGTGTTCCTTGGCCGCTTGGAACCTGCTGCTGCCGCTCGAATCGACCGCCGGGGTTTTCGAACACTATCCGATACTGATCCACTTCCTGCAGTTCGGCGCGATGTTCGTGCCCGCAGCGGTCTTTCACACCGCTTTCGAGTGCGCCGGTGCGCGCCGGCAGAATCAAAGTCCGGCGCTCGTACGCCTCGGATACACCATCTCCTGCATCTTGGGGCTGCTGCAAACCCAGAACCTGGTGGCAACGACGCTGGTTACTCACCGCTGGGGTTCGGTCGACCGCCCCGGCCCGTTGTTTCCAGTAGTCATGGTTTTTGCCGTCGTCTGGATGGGCCTCGGGGTTTTCTTTGTCGCCCGCACGTTGTGGCGCCCGGTCGCTCCCGAAGTTGGGCTGCGGGCGAAGTACTGGTTGTTGGCTGCGTCGGCGGCATTGCCACTCAGCTTGACACATTTCCTGGCCAATTATGGCTGGCCCATCTTGCCGGTTTGGAGCACCAGCGGAACCTTCTTCATCGTTGGCCTGATTGCCTACTCTGCGATCCGCCAGCGCTTGCTGGACGTCGATGTGTTCGTCATCAAGGCGTCGGCGGTTCTCTTCACCGGCGTTGTCCTTGCGCTGCCGGTGGTCGGGGTGATGACCTGGGCGCTGCACCCGGCGGTCAGCCTGTTTGACTGTTTCGTCGTTGGCTTCTTGACGATGGCCGGAATCGTCGCCGTCACCGTGGCTCCCGGCTTCCGCTCCTCCCTAGAGCGCGGGATCGAGAGCTCACTGTTTCCTGCTCGGCTCGCCGCCCGCGACGCGATCCTGCAGTTCAGCCTGAACGTCGTGAAGCTGCCCTGTCAGGCGGATCTCGGCAAGCAGCTGACGCTCACACTGTTCGAAAGCCTGCGCTTGAAGGGCGTCGCCCTGTACCTGCGTGCGAACAAAACCGGCGACTTCTCATTCGTCCGTGCTGAAGGACACATTCAGGCTCCCCCGCTGGTGCGTGCCGGTAGCCTGATCGAGCAACCGTACGCTCTGGTACAGCTCGCAGGGGAATCGAGTCGCGCCGCGGCCGAGCTGGCCACTCAGCCTCTCGACTGGGAGGCTTGCGTCCCCGTCTGGGCCGACGGGGCGTGCCTGGCCCTGATCGGCTTGGCGCCGAAGCGCTCCGGCGCAGCCTTCGATGGCTCGGATGTCACGCTGCTGACCGTGGTCTCGGCGCAGCTTGCCGTCGCCTTGAAGAACGCCGATTACGTCCACGAGATCGAGGAGCAGAAGGCCGCGATCGAGGAGTTCAAAAAGCGTCTGGAAGCCGAGAACGTCAGCTTGCGCGCTAAGGTGCAGTCGGTTTCCCAGTTCAAAGAGATCATCGGGTCGAGCGCGACGCTGCAACGCGCCCTGGCGCTGGTCGAACGGGCCGCTCCGAGCAATGCGTCCATCCTGATCACCGGCGAGACCGGCACCGGCAAGGAGTTGGTCGCGCGCGCCATCCACGAGTTGAGCCCGCGCCGGCAGGGCCCGCTCATCAGCGTCAACTGTTCCGCCATTCCACGCGAGCTGGCCGAGAGCGAGCTGTTTGGCCACGAGCGCGGCGCGTTCACCGACGCGGTGAGCGAGCGTCCGGGGAAATTCGAGCTCGCCAACGGCGGCACCATCTTCCTTGACGAAATCGGCGATCTGCCGCTGGAGCTGCAGGGCAAGCTCCTGCGCGTCTTGCAGGAGCACCTCGTTCAGCGCATCGGCAGCCACAAGATCCACCGGCTGGACCTGCGCGTAGTGGCGGCGACCAACCGCAACCTCCAGGCAGAAATGCAGCGTCAGCGCTTCCGCGAAGATCTTTACTACCGGCTGGCGGCGGTGGTGGTGCGGGTGCCGCCCTTGCGTGAACGCGTCGAGGACATCCCCATACTGGCGTGCTACTTCCTCGAACGCGCCGCTGCAACGTACCGGCGCCCGGTCAAAGGGTTTGCCCCGGAGGCTATGGACGCGCTCTGCCGCTACAGTTGGCCGGGAAACATCCGCGAGTTGCAGAACGTGGTCGAGCGCGCCGTGTTGCTCTGTACGTCGGAGGTGATTCGGCCTGAATACCTCTCGGATCTCGCCACCGCACCGCCGTTACCGTTCGGGCGCGCTATCCGCGAGGAGAAGCGCCGCCGCGTCGAGCGGGCGCTGGCGCAGACCGGCGGCAACCAAGCGGCGGCCGCACGGCTTCTCGGCATCTCCCCAAGCAACCTAGCGCGCTTGATCAAGAGCGTGGGCGCGAAATTCCCCTCGGTCCAGTAGCGCGGCCCATCACCCTGGCAGTCGCTGGTTTGGCCGGCGCAGGGCTCAGCGAATCAGATGTGGAGCGCGCGCGCGTTTACGGCGAGCGCCGCTTCTTTCACCGCTTCGGGGAGCGTTGGGTGCGCGTGCGCCGAGCGCGCAATGTCTTCCGCGCTGGCGCCGAACTCCATGGCGATCGCAGCCTCGGCGATGATGTCGCTGGCGCGCGGGCCGAGGATGTGGATACCCAGAATGCGGTCCGTCTTGGCGTCGGCCAGAATCTTCACGCCACCCTCCGTTTCGTTCATGCACCGCGCGCGGCCGTTGGCCATGAACGGAAACGAGCCGACGCGAAATTGCATCTCCTGGCCGCGCGCTTGCTCCTCCGACATGCCGACGCTGGCGAACTCGGGCCAGGTGTAGACCACATTGGGAATGGCGTCGTAATTGACGTGCCCGGCCTGCCCGGCCATCGCCTCCACCGCGGCGATCCCTTCTTCCGATGCCTTGTGCGCCAGCATCGGACCTGCGAGCACGTCACCGACGGCATATACGCCGGGCACGCTGGTCGCGAAGTGCTCACCGACTGTGATCCGCCCGCGGTCGTCGAACTGCACGCCGATCTCGCGCGCCCCTAGTCCGTCGCTGAACGGCCGCCGCCCCACGGCCACCAGCACCACATCGCACTCCTCTGCACTCGTCTTGCCCTCCGATTCCAGCGTGACCAGCACTTTGCCGTCGTCGACGACTGCCTCGCGCGCCGTCGTGCGCAAGCGGAAGGTGAGCCCCTGTTTCTCCAACGCCTTCTTCAGCTGCTCACCCATCGCGCGGTCCATGCCTGGAACGATCCGGTCCATGAATTCCGCGAACAGCACCTGCGAGCCAAGCCGGTTCCATACCGAACCGAGCTCCAGGCCGATCGCGCCGGCGCCGACGATCAAGAGTCGCTGCGGCACCTGCGAGAAGCGCAGCGCCTCGGTCGATGAGACGATGTACTTGCCGTCGAAGGGAAGGCCCGGCAACTCCACCGGCGCGCTGCCGGTCGCAATGAGGATGCGCCGGCCGCGGAGCACCTGGTGCGCGGCGCCGTTCGAAACCTCGACCGTATCGGCAGCACTGATGCGAGCGCTGCCGGCGAACCGCTCGACTTTGTTCTTGCGCAGCAGGCCGGCCACACCCTGCGTCAGCACCTTCACCACGCGGTCCTTGCGGGCCATCATGGTCGCCAAATCGATCTCCACGTTGCTGACCTTGATGCCGTGCGCGGCCAACCCGTTGCGGGCCGTGTGGTAATGCTCGCTGGAATCGAGCAGCGCCTTGCTGGGGATGCAGCCGACGTTGAGGCAGGTGCCGCCGAGAGTGGAATCTTTCTCGATGCAGGCCACGCGCATCCCGAGCTGGGCGGCCCGGATGGCCGCGACATAGCCGCCGGGTCCGCTGCCGATGACGATGAGGTCGAAGTCAGTGCTGAGTGTTGAGCCTGTCCTGAGCCCTGTCGAAGGGTCCTGAGTGCTGAGTCTTGGCGGTCGTGGAGTCATCTCGTCCCTTCACCCTGAAGGCAGTGCTGAGTCCTGAGTGCTGTGGGCTTCACACCCCGAACATCATGCGGGTTGGATCTTCGATGCGTTCCTTGACGCGCACGAGAAACGTCACCGCCTGCTCGCCGTCGACGAGGCGGTGATCGTACGAGAGCGCCAGATACATCATGGGGCGGACGACCACCTGGTCGTTGACGACGACCGGCCGCTTCTCGATCTTGTGCAGGCCGAGGATCGCGCTCTGTGGTGGGTTCAAGATCGGGGTCGAGAGCAGCGAGCCGTACACGCCGCCGTTCGAGATGGTGAACGTGCCGCCGCTGAGGTCGTGGATGCTGAGCTTGTGCTGCCGCGCCAAGCCCGCGAGGCGTTCGATCTCCTTCTCGATCTCGGCAAACGACAGCAGATCGGCATGGTGCACGACCGGAACGACGAGGCCGCGCTCCGTGCCGACCGCGATGCCGAGATGCACGTGCTTGTGGTAGACGATGTCGGCGCCGTCGATCTGGGCGTTTACGATCGGCAGGTCGTGCAGCGCCCCGATGCAGGCGCGGGCGAAAAAGGACATCAACCCGAGTGACACGCCGTGCACTTCAGTGAACCGCGCTTTGTAACGCGCCCGCAACTCCATCACCGCGCTCATGTCGACTTCGTTGAAGGTGGTGAGGATGGCCGCCGTTCGCTGTGCTTCCACCAGCCGTTGAGCGATGCGCTGGCGCAGGTAGGTCATCGGCACCCGCTCTTCTTCGTCGGCGGGTGCCGGGGTTGGAGGCGCGGGCGGAGGAGAGGGCGCCGCCAAGTCCTCAGTGCCGAGCCTGTCCTGAGCCAAGTCGAAGGATGCTGAGTGCTGAGTGGGAACTGCATCCTCCCCTTGCGGCTTCGCGGCTATGGATTCGATGTGCGCGAGCACGTCCCCCTTGGTCAGCCGCCCGCCGCGCCCCGAGGCCTTGATCGAAAGCGGATCGAGATTGTGCTCCTCGACCAAGCGGCGCACCGCCGGGCTGAGAACGGCACTGGTCACCGGCAGCGCCGCCGCCTTCTCCTCCACTTGCGTTGCAGGTGCCTGTGGCTCGGATGGTTGTGCCGCGGCCGGCTCTGGCGAGGCCGGCCGCGCGGCGCCGCCTTCTTCGATGCGTGCGACGACATCGCCCACCTGCACCTTCTCACCCTGGGCCTTCAAAATCTTCAGAATCCCGGCGCCTTCGGCGGGGATCTCGACGTTCGCTTTGTCGGTTTCCAGTTCGAGTAGCGGCTCATCGACTTGCACCGCTGCACCGTCCGCCCTGATCCAGCGGACGATCACTCCCTCGTTGACCGATTCACCCAGGGTCGGAATACGCACATCAACGGACATAGGACTTCCTCAGGGCATTGTTGATGAGATCGGTTTCTTCACTCTGATGCACTTTGTACAAACCCGTCGCCGGACTGGCCGCGGCGGGGCGCCCCGCGTATGCGATCAAGCGGTCTTCCGGAAGTATGCGGCGCAAGCGCCGATGCATGTCGTGCCAGGCTCCCATGTTCCACGGCTCCTCTTGTGCCCAAACCACCTCGCGGGCCGCGGTGTACGGCTGCAGCGCGGCGGTGACTTCGTCTCCCGGAAACGGATACAGCTGCTCCACCCGAATGATGGCGATGTCGTCGATGTCACGCTCGCGGCGGGCCACCAGCAGGTCGTAGTACACCTTCCCGCTGCACAGCAGCACCCGGCGCACCTTCGCCGGCTCGATCGGATCGCACTCGCCAAGCACCGTCTGAAAGGCGCCTTCGGTAAGGTCGCGCGGCGACGACACCGCCAGCTTGTGACGCAGCAGACTCTTCGGCGTCATGAGGATAAGGGGCTTGCGAAAGTTGCGGTGCATTTGCCGCCGCAGCGCGTGGAAATACTGCGCCGGCGTGGTCAGGTTGCAGACCTGGATGTTGTCTTCGGCGCAGAGTTGCATGAAGCGCTCGAGGCGGGCGCTGGAGTGCTCCGGCCCCTGCCCCTCGTAGCCGTGCGGCAACAACAGCACCATGCCGCTCATGCGCTGCCACTTCGATTCAGCGGAAGCGATGAACTGGTCGATGATGACCTGCGCGTTGTTGATGAAGTCGCCGAACTGCGCTTCCCAGATCACCAGGTTGCGCGGGTCGGCGGAGCTGAAGCCCCATTCGAAACCGACAACGGCTTCTTCGGACAGCATGGTGTCGATCATCATGAAACGGCCTTGATCCAGACCGAGGTGATCGAGCGGCACGTAGCGCGCGTTGGTGTTGATGTCGAACAGCTCCGCGTGCCGTTGGCTGAAAGTGCCGCGGCCGGAGTCCTGCCCGCTCAGCCGGATCTTGGTGCCTTCGAGCAGCAGCGTGCCGAAAGCGAGCATTTCGGCGCAGGCCCAGTCGATTTCGCCCTGTGGGCGCTCGCCATCCGGGCGCAGCATCTCAGCGCGCTGCTCCAGCAGGCGCTTCACTTTTGGATGCACCGCGAACCCATCGGGCAGCTGCTGCACGCCTTGCATCACCCGCTCGATCATCTCGTGCGGGACGGCGGTGTGCGCGCTCCAGTCGTCGCCGGCCCACTGCATGCCCTCCCACGTGCCCCCCAGCGCGAACACCTGCATGCGCGGCATGAAATCGCGGGCGTAGTTCAGGGCATCATCGAAGACCTCGCGGATCGCCGCGCTGCCGGCCGCGACTTCCTCGGCGGTGATCACGCCCTCGGCCTGGAGCCGTTCGGCGTACAGGTCGCGCACAGTGCGGTGCGCGGCGATCTCCTTGTACATCACCGGCTGGGTGAAGGTCGGGTCATCGCCTTCATTGTGGCCGTGACGGCGGTAGCACACCAGATCAATGACCACATCCTTCTTGAACCTCTGGCGAAAAGCCATCGCCAGGTGCGCCGCCTGGATCGCCGCCTCGGGATCATCGCCGTTGATGTGAAACACCGGCGCCTGGATGATCTTCGTGACGTCGCTTGGATATCTCGTAAAGCGATATTCAGGCGGCGACTCGGTGAAGCCGATCTGGTTGTTGACGATGATGTGGATGGTACCGCCGGTGCGGTAGGCCTCCAGCTCGGAGAGGGCCAGCGTTTCGGAGACGATGCCCTGCCCGGTGAACGCGGCATCGCCGTGGATCAGCACCGGTATCACCCGGCTGCGTTCGTGATCGCTCAAATAGTGCTGCTTGGCCCGCACGATCCCCTCCACCACCGGATCGATGGCTTCGAGGTGACTCGGATTGGAGCACAGCGAGAGGTGGATTTTCTGACCGCCCTGGGTGGTGTGGTCGTAAGCGTAGCCGAGATGGTACTTCACGTCCCCATCGCCTTGAACGTTGGGTGGCAGGAAAGTGCCCTCGAACTCGGCGAAGATCATCTCGTACGGCTTGTGCAGGATGTTGGCCAGGACATTCAGGCGGCCGCGGTGCGGCATGCCCATGATGATCTGTTCCACGCCGGTGTTGCCCGCTTCTTCCACCAGCGTGTCGAGCAAGGGAATGAGCGACTCGGCCCCTTCCAAGGAGAAGCGCTTCTGGCCGATATACTTGGTGTGCAGGAAGTGCTCGAAGCCCGCGGCGGCGGTGAGGCGGGAGAGGATGTGTTTGCGCTCTTTCGCGGTCAGCTCCGGCTTGTTGAGCGTCGGCTCCATGTGCTCCTGGAGCCAATCGCGTTGCGCCTTGTCGGCGATATCCATGTACTCGACGGCGAAGGTGTCGCAATAGGTGGCGTGCAGGCGCGCCACCAGTTCGCGCATGGTCGCCCGCCGGCAGCCTAGGAAGTTGGTGCACTCCACCGCGCGCTCGAGATCCGCTTCGGTGAACCCAAACTCCTTCGGCTCCAGCAGCGGATGGCTGGACTGGTTGTGACCGAGGGGATCGAGGTTGGCGATCAAATGCCCGAGCTCGCGGTAGGAATGGATCAGGTCAAGCACGCCGAGATTCCACTGGGCCGCAGGAGCAGGCCCCATCGGGGCCATTTCTAACGGGGCCGTCCCCAACGGGGCTAGCCGGGTGGCGTGCGCGCCATCGCCTCGAACGGCTTCGAGGCCGGCGAAGAAGAGGGCCCACTG
>Ga0326728_10021914_pt1 | contig 11940 bp, 9 predicted proteins | sample MB3enrmetagenome_FD_207602 | JGI IMG/M metagenome (GOLD analysis project Ga0326728, IMG submission 207602) | Lab enriched peat soil microbial communities from McLean, Ithaca, NY, United States - MB31MN | ecosystem: Environmental > Terrestrial > Soil > Wetlands > Peat | place: USA: New York... | reverse complement strand
GCTGCACCACTAGCACCGATGCGCACAGAAGAACGCCGGCAAGCACCAAGGACGCCACAATCGAAGCCCACGGAATCGGCGCGGTGATCGGATAGCAGTTCAGGCTCATGCCGCGAAGAGGACTGACCCGTGCGACCCAATCGAATTTGGACTGCACCAGAAACAAAGCAGCCCAGAAAATGAACGCGCCCGTGAACTGCCATACTTCATCGAGCACGCAAGCCATCAGCACCGACAGAGCATAGACAGCCATGGTGCAGACGATAACTCGCGTAAAATACGCCAGAGCCTGCAAGGCGCTGGTAGCCTCCGGCCGCAGATGCAGAATGTAGCCCGCCATGATGGCGATCAACAAGATGGTCAGAAGAGCGCCCAGCCCCGCTCGCACAAAAAGCAGCCGCCGCCGCGAGACCGGCAGCGACAGCGTGAAGAGCATGGAACCATGGAATCCCGGAGTAAAAGTGTACGCCCCTTGGGTGTTGATTCCCGATCCGGCAAGGAAGATCGCTGTAAAGATGAACAGAAAAACCGAACCCAGTTGAATGGCCATCCATAGGCGCGCCGCGGGCACTCCCGAATGAACTCCCGTTGCGGTAATCCATTCGGGCGTAAGCCAAACGAACAGAATCGATCCAACCAGAAAAGCGAAGCGCCAGCGCGTTTCAAGCCAAGCTTTGTACCAGAGCATTACTCCCCCCTCACATGATCCAGAAACAGCTCTTTCAGCGTTACGGGACGCACTTCCACCGAGCTTGGCCCAAGCGAGCGCGCCCGGTCCACCAGGCCATCCACATCCCCATGGGCCAGCAGCGATGCCGTTCTTCCGCGCTGGCGCAGGTGATCGACGCCGGCCAAGCCGGCCAGTTCCCGAGGCGGCGTTCCGTCGAAGACCAGGAGAATCCGCCGGTAATCCGACTTCAGGTCATCCAGCACGCCATCGATCACCACCTGCCCCTGGTCGATGATGCAGACGCGGTCGCAAATCTGCTCCACCTCCGCCAGTTGATGCGACGAGAAGAAGATCGTAGTTCCGTCGCTGGCGGCCAGGTCGGCAAGAATCCGCAGCACGTCTTCCGTCATCGCCGGGTCCAGCCCCCCGGTCGGCTCGTCCATCAGCAGCAGCTCCGCGCCGCGCGCCATCGCCAGCACCAGCATGAGTTGCGTGCGCATTCCCTTGGACAGCTTCGGCACAGCCTTCTTGCGCGGCAACTGGAAGAGATCGAGATACTTTTCCTCCAGGTCGCGCCGCCAGCCGGGAAAGAACGGCCGCGTAAACCGGATGGTCTGGTCCACGGTCATGAAGGGGTAAAGTTCCTTGTCCTCGCTGACAAAGCCCAGCCGCCGCCGGGCCCCAATCGAAGACGCTTCCGAATCGATTGGCTCGCCAAACAGCCGGATGCTTCCCGCATCCCGCCGCAGCATTCCCAGCAGCAGTTTCAACGTGGTGGTCTTGCCCGCGCCGTTGCGGCCCAGAAAGCCGCAGATCGATCCGCGCGGAACCTCCAGGCGGAGGCTCCTCAGGGCTGGCTTGCCGTCGTAACTCTTCGAAAGGCCGTCAGCGGCGATAATGATCTCGTTCAATTGCCCCTCCGATCCGCGGCCGCATCGTCCTGCAACCGCGAAAGTCCGTCTTCAAAAACCCTGCGAAGCTCCGCTTCCGACAGGCCGAGAGCCAGTCCCTGCCCCATGGCCGCGCGCAGAACCTCGCCCGCTCTGCGAATTCCGGCGGCCTTCGCCGTAGACGCGCCCCGCTCCGCCACATAGGCGCCCGACCCGTGCCGCACCTCGATGAACCCTTCATGCTCCAGTTCGCGGTATGCCCTGGCCACCGTGTTGGGATTCATGGTCAGCTCCTCGGCAATCTTGCGGATCGTCGGCAACTGCTCGCCGCCCCGGATCGCCCCCGTCTCCACGGCGTGCTTGATCTGCTCCATCAGTTGCTGATAGATGGGCACACCGGAAGAGAAGTTTATGCGCAAGTTCATTGAAGTGTCTATTATATTAGTACACTATACACAATCCAATGTCAAGTCAAGCCACTCGGGTCCGCGGTTTGACCCACTCCGGTGGTGGGCACTAGCTTGGAAGAGTGCGGGAGCGCCCTCGCGCGCCTCTCGAACAAGGAGATCGGATGCAAAAACGAGTTTCTTTCCTCATGGGTAAAGGGGCTTTGGCGCTGCTCGCTGTGGCAATGGCCTTTGCGGGCGCGAAAGCCCAGGATTTGAAGAGCTTCGAGCAGCGCATCACCACCAAGGTGCTGCCCAACGGGCTTACCCTCATCGTCTGCGAGCGGCCGGAGGCGCCGGTCTTCAGCTATTCCACCTTTGTCGATGCCGGCGACGTGAACGATCCCTCCGGCGAGAGCGGCCTGGCGCACATGTTCGAGCACCTGGCCTTCAAGGGGACCAGCCAGATCGGCACCACCGACTACGCCGCCGAAAAGGTCGCTCTGGCCAAGGTCGAAGCCGCCAACGACGCCTACGAGGCCGAGTACCTGAAGGCCGTGGGCCGCGATCCGAAGAAGCTCGCCGAGCTGAAGAAGGCCTTCATCCAGGCCCAGGCCGAGGCCCACAAGTTTGTGATTCCCAACCAGTTTACCGACGTGGCCGAGCGCAACGGCGCCGAAGGCCTGAACGCCCAAACCGGACTCGACGAGACCATGTTCTTCTGGTCGATGCCGGAGAACCGCCTGGAGCTGTGGGCGTGGCTCGAGAGCAGCCGCCTGGCCGACACCGTGCCCCGCGAGTTCTACAAGGAGCGCGACGTGGTGATCGAAGAGCGCCGCATGCGCACCGACTCCAACCCCGAGGGCCGTCTCTTCGAGCAGTTCCTGGCCACCGCCTACGTGGCCCACAACTACGGCCGCAGCGGCATCGGCTGGCCCAGCGAGGTGGGTCAGATCAACGCCACCGAGGCCATGGACTTCCACAAGAAGTATTACGTCGGCGCGAACATCGTGGTGGCCGTGGTGGGCGACGTCAAGGCCTCCGAGGCGCTGCCCATGTTGGAGCGCTACTTCAGCCGCATCCCCGGCGGCCCCAAGCCGGAGGAGATGACCACCGTCGAGCCCAGGCAGTTTGCCGAGAAGACGGTGGCCATTCGCGAGGCCACCCAGCCCATCTACCTCGAGGGCTACCACCGGCCCGACTACCGCGACCCCGACGATGCGGTCTACGACGCCATCAGCGACATCCTCTCCAACGGCCGCGTCTCGCGCATGTACCGCAGCCTGGTCCGCGACCAGCAAATCGCCGCCGAGGCCGCCGGCGTCAGTCCTTATCCCGGCGACAAGTATCCCGGCCTCTTCGTCTTCTACGCGGTTCCCCTGCCGGGCCACACGCCGGCCGAGATGCGCGACGCCATCCACAAGGAGATCGACAAGCTCAAGGCCGCCGACGTCACCGACGCCGAGCTGGCCATGTACAAGACCCGCACCCGCGCCGATCTGCTGCGCGGACTGGCCGACAATCAGGGCTTGGCCAACCAGTTGGCCGAGTACCAGACCCGCTACGGCGACTGGCGCGAGCTCTTCCTGCAACTTGACCGGGTAGACAAAGTGACCAAGGAGGACATTCGCCGCGTGGCCGGCAAGGTATTTGTCGACAGCAACCGCACCGAGGCCTGGATTGAGACCGCGCCGCCGGCCGCGCAGCAATCGGCAACAGCACCCAAGGACGGAGGTGCGCAATGAAAAGCCTTTTGCAACACATCGCCAGACACTCGGCTTTGAAAGGGCACGGCTTTATTGATCGCTGCAAAGGTAATGTCCTAGCAGCCGCGCCGGAGGCGCAGTGTTCGTTAGCCCCGCGCTTCAGCGTGGGGAAAGCGGATTCCACATCGGAACTCCGGAGTCCCGTAGGGACGGTGCGGGACATTTCTTGTACAGGAATCAATTGGAGTGCGGGAAAGCGCCCGAAAAGGACCGCGGCTTTTCAGCCCGCCGGAACTCTGATTCTGAGAGGCAAGAAGTGTCAGGGCACGACTTTAGTCGTGCCGCAAACGCAACAAGAAAAAGGGCGGGCTTTAGCCCCTGAGGGATGCTTTTCGGTGAATTCTTATTTGATTCGCAGCTTATTTGTGGGCCTCACTGCAGGATTGCTGTGCATGGTTATCGATGGTTGTCACCAATCTGCACAACAATCTCAGGTGCCCGCATCCGCTCTCCCAGCCCCCATCCTTGCCAGCGCCCAGCAATCCAAGCCCTGGGAGCAAATTCCCATCCCCAAGCTGCACGAATTCAAGCCCCAGCAGCCCAAGCGCATCGAGCTCAACAACGGCATCGTCCTCTTCCTACAGGAGGATCACGAGCTGCCTTTCGTCTCCGGCTCGGTGCTCATTCCGGGCGGCTCGCGCGACGAAGATCCCGCCAAGACGGGCCTGGTCGAGCTCTACGGCGAGGCCTGGCGCACCAGCGGCACAGCCAAGATGGACGGCGACGCCCTCGACGACCTGCTCGAGGCCAAGGCCGCGCACATCGAGACCGCCGGCGACGTCGACTCCACCGCGCTTTCCTGGGACTCGCTCAAGGGCGACTCCGACCAGGTCTTTTCGCTGGCCTTGGACTTGCTGCTGCATCCCAACTTCAATCCCGAAAAGCTGCAACTGGCCCAGCAGCAGGCAGCCACGGGCATCGTCCGGCGCAACGACGATGAAGAGGAGATCGCCGGCCGCGAGGCGAAGAAGCTGGTCTACGGAGCCAACAGTCCCTATACCCGCCAGCCCGAGCTGGCCACCGTCCTCACCGTCACCGTGGACGATCTCAAGGCCTGGCACGAACGCACCATCGGCGGCAAGCTGATCGTGGCCGTCGGCGGCGACTTTGACCCTGCGGCCATGGAGGCCAAGCTGCGTGCGGCCTTTGAAGGGCTGCCGCCCGTGACCCCCGCGCCCGCCCGCCACGACGCCTTTGACGGACCCAAGCCCGGCCTCTCCTTCATCGACAAGGAAGACGTAAATCAGTCCAACGTGCAGATCGTGGGCCTGGGCACGGACCGCCGCAATCCCGACGTTCCCGCCATTGCGGTAATGAACGAGATCCTGGGCGGCAGCTTTGCCAGCCGCCTCTTCCAAAAGGTGCGCACCGAACTCGGCCTTGCCTATTCGGTGGGCGGCGGCATGAGCTTCGCCTACGACCATCCGGCCCTCTTCCGCGTGGTCGTACTCACCAAGAGCGCCTCCACCGTGGATGCGACCAGGGCCGCACTGGCCGAGATCGACGGGCTCAACTCCAAGCCTTTTACCCAGGTCGAGCTGGACCGCGCCAAAGACAACATCCTCAACTCCTTCCTCTTCCGCTACGACACCAGGGACAAGGTGCTCGCCGAGCGGGTGAAGCTGGAGTTCTACGGCTATCCGCCGGACTATCTCGAGACTTACAAGGCCGCTCTCGAAAAGGTAACTCTGGCCGATCTGGATCGCGTGGCCAAGAAGTACATTCACCCCGGCAAGTTGGCGGTGCTGGTGGTGGGCAACGGGCCGGAGATCAAGCCGCCCTTGGACGACCTGAAGCTGGGCCCGCCGCAGCCCATCGACATTACCATTCCGATGCCCAAGCGGCCTGCCGCGTCGGAAAAGAAGCAATAAGGCAGGAAGGGATTCAGGACAGGGTCCCCAGGTCCGATCCGCCGCGGCGGACCGGCGGGTGGCCCAGGTGCCGGGAGAAGTGAGCACAACCACTGAAGATGGGTGGCCCAGGTGCCTCGCATTTGGGCACCTGGGAGAGCACGGACCTTGGCAGGCCGGTTCTGCTCCTTCTCGACATCTGTAGTGATTCGTTGTAAGCCGGGTGCCCCAGGACTCGTCGCTCATGAGACCTGGGAAACGGAGAATCTCAACATGCGTCCGGCGATCACAGCCGCCAGCCAAAGTATCGATTCACTTTGGCTTTATACACCCGATAACTTTCGCCATAATAGTCAGAAAGGTACTCCTCTTCCTGCCGAATCTGATAGTCCATAACGGCGGCCGCGATCGATGCCGCCAGCAGGAAGAAGAGATTTCCAAGAACCATCCATATCCCTATAAAAAGCAGGTCGATGAAAACGAAGATAGGATTCCTGGTGAATTGAAAGACCCCTCGCGTCACAAATTCCCCAGGTGTTTTCCTATCGATGCCAACCCTCCATGATCGTCCAAAAGAGATCAAGGCGGATAGGAACAAGGCAAAGCCCAGGGCAAGAACGATCACGCCCGAAACCTTTAGAGCAGTATTGTCTGTGGTTGTGGAAAATGCCGCTTTGGGCCATAACAGCGCCGGAAGCCCCAGGCACACGCCAAAGACCTCAATGGTCCAATAGAGCAGCCCTGCCGGGAACAATCTCTCGATCGTGGCATTGACTTTGCCCTTGTCCTTTCCGAGGACAAATGGGTTGATCCCATCTTTCCAATAGAGCAGGATGCTCTTGCCAAGAAACAGGGCATAGAACAAGGCGATAAACAAAATGGCAGCTAATTTGAAAACACTCGCCGCCTGACCCATCCACCGGAATCTCCTTTTTTGGGGACCGATTTGTCTGAATTGTACCGCTCCCGAGTGGTATCGGCAGGTAGCCGGGCGCCCCGGATCTTCCACAGTGACGGTCCGCAGCAGAGAGACCTGGGAAAGCACGAACCTCAACCGTCTCTATCCGGTTCTTCGTCAAGATCGAACAGGCGCTGCTCCAATCCCGCATCCGCCCCTTGCACTAAATATCTCTTCCCCGGCGCACAATGGAATCAGTCCCAAATCCGAGGCCCAAATGACCACCCCCCAATCACCGGCGCGCTCAATCCCGCCTCCCGCTCCCTCAGTCCCCAGTCCCTTAGTCCCTAGCCCCCTGGTCATATTCGCCGTTTCTTCCCCAAGGATACCCCCTCCCCCCACCCAAATACCCATTTCCTTTGCCGTATCTTCGCTACTGCTGAAAGCGTAAGGGGCTGTGGAATCAGAAGCTTATCGCCTGAACTTAAAGGCCGACCCATTATCTCAATGGTAAACAGTGACCGCGGAAAATCGCGGTCTTTTCGCGGCTTTCTGCGCAAAAAGTGGCCTTTATAGCTCCGCCGGGGCTCCGCTCTACAGCAGCTTGCCCGCCGCCAGGTCGCGGATCAGCGCGCGGTCGGCGGCCAGAAAGTCGTAGCTGGGCAGCTCTTCCAGGCGCACCCAGCGCAACTGGTGGAAGACATGGTTGACGATCTCGCCGGCAAACTCATGGACGGCAAAGAACTGCAGGTCGACGGCGCCGCCATGGCGGTAGTTGTGGCGGATGCGGGTGACGCGAGGGCCAATGGCGGCCTGGATGCCAAGCTCTTCCTCCAGCTCGCGGGCCAGGGCCAGTTCCGGGCTCTCGCCAGGCTCGATCTTGCCGCCGGGAAATTCCCATTGCATGGCCATGGGTTGATCGGGGCGGAGTTGGCCGATGAGGATTTCGCCGCCGCGTACGATCAGCGCGGCGGCCACAAAACGGAGAGCTGGACCGGAAGGCCGATGATTGGAGCTTGCCTGGGTTTCTTCCACCATTTCAGTGTAATCGCAGCGAAAGGGATGCAGGATCGGAAGGGGCTCGCGCAGAAGGGATGGCGCCGCTTTGAAAGCTGCTGCTTTGGCCGCACTCTTTCAAGACAAAACCGAGAGATGGGACGAGCGCTCAGGAGTGCCTTATTCTCCCGCAACCGCGGCATCGAGGCCCTCGGCGCCTTGCGGCCGGAAGTAGCCCCAGCCGTGTTTTGCCGCCGCCTGAAGCAACGCGGGCGATGGGTTGACGGGGAATGCGCAGCGCGCGATTTGGAGCATGGCCAGGTCGTGAATGGAGTTGCCGAAGGCCGCATCGGGCGCGGCCAGCCCGATCCGGGCGAGCGTCGCGGCCTTGCCCTCATCGGTGGGCACGTCCACAATCTCGCTCGATATGACGCCTTCAACCACGCGGACCTCGGCGGCCAGCACGCGGTCTTCACCGATGCCGAAATCACCGACGGCTTCGGCAACCACCCACCGGCAGGTGGAGCTGACGGCCCAAATCGCGGCCCCAACTCGACGCAAGGCAGCCACGATGGAGACCATCTCAGGAAACACGCGGGGCCGCACGAATTCCTCCACGTACCGGGCCGCCGCGGCGCGCAGTTCCCGGTCGCGCAGGCCGGCGTAGATTTGTACCATCTCGCCGCAGATCTCCACCTCGTTCACCTTGCCGGCCTGGTAGGCGCGGTAGCGGGTATCGATCCAATCAATGGCGGAGCGGGAAACCAGGCCCTGTTCGAGCGACCGGAACAGGAATCCGGAGCCCGCGTCGCCGCTCCAAAGCGTTCCATCGCAGTCGAAGACCGCAACCTTGGGATTGCTATCGAGGACCAGCCGCTCGAACTGCTGGGCGGTCCACCTGGGAACTTCCATTTGCGCGCTTGTCAAGCGTTCCTCAATCCTGCTCGAAGAGATTCATCCATCTCCATTCTCTTCCAAACCGGCTGGTTCTTGCACGTGAAGGTTTGAAGAACGGCTCAGCCGGAGCGGGCGGTAAGATGAAACCACGAGGCTCGAAAAAGATGCGTGCCAGGCGGAAGGAACTGGAGACGATTGCCGCCTTGCTGCGCGAAGAGAGCACGCTCGCGCTGGCCACAACCGATGAACAGGGGCAGGCTTGCGTGGCGCCGCTCTATTACATTGCCGACGAGCAACTGACGCTTTTCTGGCTATCTGCTGAGACCAGCTTGCACAGCCGGAACCTGAAGCGTGTGCCGATGGCTTCCGCCGCCATCTACCGGCACTCTGAGAATTGGAAGGAGATTCGCGGCGTGCAGTTGCGGGGGCCGGTCAGCGTGGTTGCCGACAAAGAACGCCGCCGCGCTTTGATCGAGGCCTATTGCCAACGATTTCAGTTGGGAGTCCTCTTCAAAACGGCGATCGGCCAGTGCAGCCTGTATGCGCTGCGCCCTGCTTTCTTCCGCTACATCGACAACTCCAGGGTCTTCGGCCACAAGTTCGAGATCGCACTGGAGGAGAAGTGACTGAAAGCGCTTCGGCTGCCTGCCCGGAAGGCTCACCCTACCTGCGCCCAGCCGGTCGTCTAAGTTGCGGCAGTGGCCGCCGGCAGCGTGAAGAAGAAGCGGCTGCCCTTTTCGGGGGTGCTTTCGGCCCAGATGCGGCCGCCGTGCTGCTCGACAATGCTGCGGCAGAGAGCGAGGCCCAGGCCAGTGCCGCCGAGGGCGCGAGTATCGGAGGAGTCGCCTTGCTGGAAGCGGTCGAAGATGCGCTCCAGCTTTTCCGGGGGGATGCCGCGCCCTTGGTCTTCAACGATGAAACAGACCTCGCTTGTTCCGAAGCGCTGCGCGACCAGGCGGATCGTGGTCTCGGGAGGCGAAAACTTGATGGCGTTGGCGATCAACTCGTTGAGCACCTGCAGGATGCGTTCCTCATCGGCCAGGACCATCGCGGGGGGGGCGTCGATGCGGAAGCCGATGCGGACCTCGCTGGCTGGCCCCTGGGCCAGGTCGGCTGCGCGGCGCATCAGATCGACGGCCTCGACGGGCAGGCGATGCAGAGGCATTTTGCCCCTTTCTCCGCTTTCGAAGTCCAGGATGTCGTTGACCAGGCGCACCAGCCGGTCGCAGTTGCCGATAGCCATGTTCAGCATCTGGTGCTGCTTCTCAGGCCGCTTGTCCAGCGCGCCGGAGGCAATGAGCCCGAGCGAGGCGCGCAAAGAGGTAAGCGGAGTGCGCAGCTCGTGGCTCACCGTGGAGATGAACTCGTCTTTCATCCGCCCCAAGCGGCGGCGCTCGGAGATGTCCTGGAAGGCAACGACCATGCCGGAGATCTGTCCATCCTCCATGAGCGGGCTGGCGCTGTACTCGACGGGAATCGCCGTGCCGTCGTTGCGCCAGAAGACCTCGTCGCGCATGCGGATGGCCTGGCAGCGGCCCATGGCCCGGAGAATTGGGCTGGTGGTTTTGGAGTAGGGCGTGCCGTCGGCGTGGCTATGGTGGATGATCTCGTGGATGTCGCGGCCGGTCAACTCGCGTGGTGTGTAGCCGAGAGTATTCGCCGCAGCCCGGTTGATGAAGGTAAGGCGGCCTTCGAGGTCGATGCCATAGATGCCGTCTCCCACCGAATCCAGGACCAACTCGCGCTGGTGATTGGCCAAGTGAAGCGCCTCTTCGGCCTCGTGCTGTTCGGTAACGTCCATGCCGTGGTTGATGATGAAGGGCCGTTCGCCGGGCAGCTCCATGCGGCGGCTGCGGAAGGCAATGCGGCGGAAGACGCCGTCGCTGCGGCGCACCGGCAGCCGGCCCTGCCACTCCTCTCCAGTTACCAAGGATTGCAGACCCTCGCGAAAGACAGCCGCGCCGTCTTCATCGAGGAACACAGCGACCGGCTGTCCAATCAGGTCCTCGGACCGGTAACCGAGCGTGTTTGCCGTGTAGCCGTTCAGCGAGGTGACCTGGGCCTCCAACGTGCATGTAAAGAGAAAACCGAGACTGTTCGCAACCATTTGCCGGTAGCGCGCCTCGATGGAGAGCGGCATGGTCTCCATCTGATGCCGATCGGTCGCGTCCTGGCCGCAGACGATCAGGTACTGGACCTTGCCGTCCGATCCGGCTATCGGCCGCAGGGTCCAATTGACGCGCCGGGCGCCGCCGCTGGAGATCCGCCACGCCGTTTCTTGCGGGCCGGAAATCCGTCCGTTCGCGGCATCGCGAAGCATGGCCGAGACCCAGGTCCGCTCATCGGCTTCCAGAACCCGCTCGACAAACTGGCAGCCCACCGCGTCAGCCATGGTAAGGCCGGTCAATTGCGAAAAGGGGCTATTCAGCCGCACGATGCGGCCGGCTGTATCCAGCAAGGCAACGAGGAAGGGAATTGACTCCAACGCGGCGGTCGCGAGGAGCCGTTCGCTGGACAGCGCGCGCTCGGCCCGCTGCCGAGCCCGCCGGCCCTGCTCCTGGAAGACCATGTGGGAACATAGTTCCAGCCGCGTGACCACCTGGCGGGCCAATACCTCCAGGAGGCCGATGTGCTCCTGGCTGAACCAGTCCGGCTTCTGCGACAGGACCGCGAGTGAACCAACCACCTTCTGGGTACTCGTAATGAGCGGCACTCCGGCGTAGGAGCGGCACGGCTTTGCCTCGGCCAGCGGGATGCCCTCGCGAGGAAAGCGCGCATCCTGCCCGGCATCCGGAATCAGAAGGGGCCTGCCACTCTCCAGCATCCACTGGCAGGCGGTTGTAGAACTCGGTTGATCGGGCGCCTTGAATCCAAACTGCGACTTGAACCACAGGCGGTTGAAGTCCATCCAGCCTATGTAGGCATAATCCGCGTCCAACAATGCGGCCGAAAGCTCAGTCAACTCGTCCAGCGCCGGGTCCGGGTACCGGTCAAATATCTCGAACTCCGGCCGCGAAGCCATTTCCTGGCCCTCCGACACACCCTGGCTCTGGACTGCACACATACCAATACGATAGCAATAGTCAGAGCCAGTTTCAGACGAAAGTGTGGGAATTGTGACAGCTTCGTCTAACACTTAAGGTGGAGAGCATGGCACAAAAGAGTTATTACTCAAATAATCCGATCCTCACGGATGGTTCATGCGAGAGTTACCGAAGGCACCGAATCCAAAAGCCAATTCCGCCATTTCTGCAGACGTTCGCCCTCGTGCAACCGTGGGTGTGCAATGGGGTCTGAATGGGAGAATGTCCGCAGGGAGCAAATCCGGCAGTTTCCCTTCCTTTCAGTTGCCGGGAGGCAGTTTGCAGCAGTCGCCGGCTGCAGCCGGTTCGTTGCTGCCGGCGTCCAAGACCACCTTCCAGTTACCGTCGGGCTGCCTGCGCCAGATGGTGATAAACCGGCCGCTGGTGGTGACTGGATTGCCGTTGGCGTCCTTGCTGTGTCCTTCGAAGTGGCTCCAGGTGTAGCCGATGTCGCCGGATGGCCCCATCACAGCGTCGATCGGGGTCCAGGTAAGCTGGTAGTCC
>Ga0326728_10021912_pt1 | contig 11941 bp, 13 predicted proteins | sample MB3enrmetagenome_FD_207602 | JGI IMG/M metagenome (GOLD analysis project Ga0326728, IMG submission 207602) | Lab enriched peat soil microbial communities from McLean, Ithaca, NY, United States - MB31MN | ecosystem: Environmental > Terrestrial > Soil > Wetlands > Peat | place: USA: New York... | reverse complement strand
AGGTGAGGATAACGGCGCAGCTCATTGACGCGACAACTGAGGGTCACCTGTGGGCTCAGAACTACGACAGACAGTTGGATGACGTCTTCGCAATCCAGTCCGAGATCGCCGAAAAGGTGGCCGGCGAACTGAGGATTCGTCTCGTGGACTCAGAGAAGAGAACACTCGAGAAAAAGCCCACCGAGAACACGGAAGCGTACACCTACTTCCTGCGAGGCAGGGAACTCCTCAGGGAGGAGAGTGAGACCTCAGTGAGGCAGGCCCTCAGCCTTTTCGAAAAGGCTATCGAGGTGGACCCGAGATTCGCGAGGGCGTACGTTGGGTTGGCAGACTGCCACGAATGGCTTGCTAACAATGGATACGAGCACGCTGACGACTCGATCTCGACTGTGCGCTCATTACTGGCGCGCGGCATAGACTTGGACCCCAACCTTCCGGAAGCCCATGCGTCGTTCGCGGAGATGTTCTACAACATGGACGAAGTGCAGAATTCGGAGGCAGAGGCTAGAAGGGCTCTGGAGCTCAACCCGAGTCTCCCGGACCCATATCATATGCTGTCCGAGTTCGCGGCACTAAAAGGAGACCCCGAGACGATGGTTAATCAAATCGATACAGCCTACCGCCTTGACCCCATCAGGCCCCGGTTGATCCAGGCTGTCGGGTCGGCATACCTCTGGACGGGGAAGGAGGAGGAGGCGCTGGAGCTCTGGAAGAAAACTGAACAGCTGGCCCCGGCGTTTACCTATAGGGGCATGACGGAGTACTTTCTAATCAAGGGAGATCTTGAGAAGGCCAGAGGAATCTACGCAAAAGCGGAGAAGCTTGAGCCAAACAATCCTCGTATCACCTGGATGGGAGGGTTCATTGCAGCCATAGAAGGCGACAGGGAGAAGGCGCAGCTCGCAATCAAGAAGTTCGAGGACCCCAAGGTGGGCCCGATTGGCTTCAACTTCATCGCGTACATCTATCATGCCCTTGGAGACTTCGACTCGTATTTCGATTACATGAACAGGGCGCTCGAAACCCATGCATTAATTCCCTCCACACTGATGTACTCGCCTCTCTTCGCCAAGGCAAGGGCCGACCCCCGATACCCGGAACTGGTGGCGAAAATCAGAAAGCAGTTGGGCCTAACGAAATAGAAGTCGCTCTCGGCCCGACTGACGCGCACAAGAATCCTGCCTCAAAGTCAACGTTAACCTAAGCGTTTAGTGCAAAGAATGGCATAACATAAGGTGAACTCTATTGTCCGACTCGAAAAGTCCTCCCCACGGCGAATTTCGTGGGTTCATCCAGTTAAGAAGGGAAAACCACGCGGGTTCAAATCCCACCCCAGGCGCTTTTCATAATCTCGGATTTTTCAATGCTTGGGCGCAGGCGAGTCATGACGTAGGGGTTCAAAAACTGAACCGTTCGATCAACCTAAGGAAGGGGCTAGTGGTTGCAAGGTTTGCCGCGCAGATCCTGCGCGCAACCTGTATGGAATGCCTTGACCAAACTACAATTCCGCATCCTCTCATTTCGGTTTGTCGGCGATTATGAGGAACCGAGATTGAGTAAGTTCCAATCCGTTCGACGTATGATAGCCTTCGTCCAGCGAAACCAATGAATCTATGTCATTCTCAAGACTGAACCCGGGAATAGTCCACGGAGTCACAACTAGCATGAAAACCAAATCTCCCAGGCTCCTATATGCCACCTTGTAGTCGTGATCAAGATTAGTGACCAGGCTCAGTCCTGCATGTTGAAACCCACTAGCATATCTTCCTCTGAGATCCCCAGGGTCAGTCATTCTCGGAAAGTAACTTCGCAACTCTTTCCAGTTGTCACGCCCAACCTGCTGAGTAATGATCCTCCCACCTGGTTTCAGGACTTGAGCGACTTGGCTTGGATCAAGATCCTCATGACGATTGAGCACAAGATCAAAGCTGGCGTTCTTGAATGGAAGCTGTATACTCCGACATGAGACTACTTCGAAGCCGAACTTGACTAGTCGGTTCTTTGCAACTGGAACATTCACTTTCCATTCCTCCGTCGCAACGACTTGAGCGGGCAGGCTAGCAGAGATTTGTGTGAGAAATTCCCCCCACCGGGTACCCATGTCAAGCACAGATCTTGCGGACTGAGCCGCGCGTCGAACCAATGAATCATGATCCCAGGGCGGTGGAGCACCAAGGCGTCGCCAAGCATCCCTGGAAAAACTCCACCCAGAGAATTGACTTGCGCGTTCAACGTACGGCCTAAGCGACTCCACAATCCTATCTCTATTCGAATCGATCCACATCCTTGTTGAGCAACACCAGAATGTCTACTACCTGATGCCATTCCAAGTAATCACGATTCCTCTGCATATCAACGCAACGTGGAGTTTTGACGGATTCCAAGCGGATAATTCCTCCACAACCCAATTCGTGGGTTATAGACATGGAATGTTATCTAACCTCCGGCGCTTTCAGCTCCACCTAAACGTAGATTACCGGATTATTGAAGGGTTGATCCTGAGTTCGAAGACTAAGCAGTTAAAAGAGGATGAATGAATCGTATTGGATATGAAAGCAAGCTATGGTGAGCTGAAGCAGGAGATTGATCAGATGAAGAAGCGAATCAGCGCTCTTGAAAAAGCGTACGACGCAATAGCCACCAGGGATGATCTCCAAGCAATCGAGGACGCACGCAAGGACCTAAGGGAAGGAAAGGCCATTCCTCTCGATCGAGTCAAGAACTCTGTTGAAGTATGAAGTTCTTCTTTCAAAGCGAGCAAATCGAGATCTCGATTCACTTGGTCCTGCGCTTAGAAGAAGGATCGTTCTGAGGCTTGAGGAACTCGGCGAAGACCCTTTTGCAAGAGGCACGGTAAAGCTACAAGGCAGGGACAATGTGTACCGGGTTAGAGTTGGCGATTACAGAATATTGTACGAGGTTCTAAGCAGCGAAAAGATAGTCCTCGTGGAAAAGATAGATCACCGAAGCACAATATACGGGCCTTAGGCTCGGCACCATCAACCCGGTGGAGTTTTGGCGTACTTTTCGCGGATTTTTGCTCCACAATCGAATTCGTAGCGCTCCTCAGTGCCGATAGCCACCATTCTCGAAACTTCGTCCTCTCACCGCGTCCTAGAGGGATGACGTGCATGTGAAAGTGATAGATATCCTGACCTGCAGGTTTCCCACTCGCACTGAAAATGTTGATCCCTTCAGCATTCAATACTTCGCGGAGACGGTGCGCTACTCGCTTCGTCACGGAGACAACATTCGCGAAAACTTCTGAATCGATGTCCCATATGTCCACGAAATGCTTTTTCGGTATGACAAGTACGTGTCCTCTCTGAACCGGGTTCGTGTCAAGGAAGGCTACAACGTTCGCATCTTCATAGACTACGCTTGCAGGCGCATCGCCCTTCGAAATTCTGCAAAATATGCAACTCTCCACAGGAATGCACAAACCCGACGGTTATTGCGAGCGACATTGACCAAGAATAACGCATTGGCGCAAATGAAAACTCACGTCTCTAGAATGTTGACCAAGAATTCTTTGAGGGAAGGATGCATATTCTCTATCCTCCTGATCTCGGTCGCCGAGAACCAATGCGCCTGCTCCAGTTCAGGGTCGATCCGCATTTCTGTTGTCGTGGGCGCACATAGGAAGTTGAATAGTTTGTCGCCTGTGTAAGGATCGATGTGCTCCACCAGCTTTTCAGTTACTACCATGTCTAGGCCAGTTTCTTCTTTGATTTCTCGCTTCAACGCTTGCTCCAAGGTTTCTCCTGCCTGCACTTTGCCAGCCGGGAGAATCCAATGACCATAGTCCAACTTGTCTCCCGAAGCATGTCTCACAAGCAACACGGTATCTTTCTGAAGAATCGTTGCGCAGACAATCATAGGTACATGTCTGCAGTCGAACCTTCCTCTTATCACTTTGGCCGTTCGTTTCCACTGGTCTAAGACGTCGTCAGAAAGTTACGGTTTGCTTGACCTGCAACAATAATGAATGATTGCTAAGCGAAACGCGGCCGGGAGCGCATTCATCCAAAAGCACTCGCTCCCTCGGAGTCTTGGCTGATTTCCCGCGGACAAAACCTCTACAGCGCAATTCGTAGGTTATAGACGTGGATTGCCATCTAGCCCCCGGCGCTTTTTACTGCCGTCGGCGATTATTGATGCATCAAGAGTGCTCGGTGACCGAGTTGAATTCACGTGATCTAGCTGAAGGAAAGAATCTGCTCTGGCAGTGGGCCGACCGACGGCTCGCTGAAGTCCTCGCCCGTAGCAAGCTTCAGTTGATCCTTACACCACACGTCGAACGGATCGTTTGAGGCTGCCAGACCGTTCAAAGCCTCCATCACGTCATCAGCTTCAAAGTAAATGATCAAGCGGTCACCCTTCGGCAACGCCCACAGAAGCCACACTTCCCTTCTAACACCTACACGTCTTTCGGAAGCAACGAACTCTGAAAGGCGCTCGTTCATAATTGTCTGACATACAACTCTTAGTCCGCTGGACCTCCCGGGAAGCACTGAGAAGACATTCACAAAGGCAGGCATGATCAATCATCAGATGAAGCGCATACTCGGATTACTAAGGCATGCTCTCCTCGCCAACAGTAACGAGGATGAGTTCGAGAACGTCATTCTGACTTTCTTCGTATTAGCCAAACAATATTGGGGGAAGGGCTACATGACGGAAGCCGCTCATCTAATCGTTGACTGGGCGCTTAACCAAGATGACGTATTTCGAGTCTCGGCATTTTGTGATCTAGAGAACCGAGCCTCGGCACGAGTTCTGGAGAAGATTGGAATGCAAAAGGAAGGAGTTCTTCGACGGCACACATTGCACCCGAACCTCAGCGCAGAACCTAGAGATGTCTGTGTATATGCGAAAATACGGTAGCCGACTTCGGACCGCTTCCCTGTGGAGTTTTGGCGGATTCCCAGCAAATAATTCATTCCACAATCTCCCTGCGACCTACCCTGCAAAAGCATTCTTGTTGCCGCTCTCTGCTGCGGCGTTTCTGACCACTTGAAAGACTCCTGCCTTGACGTAGACAAGCTTCGTCGATTCGACCATAGTGACCCATATCCACTAGATTTCTTGAAAGAGTTCTATCCAGATTTCGAGGGTCCGCAATGTAAGCCGAGCGGATCCCATGATAGGAACATTCGGACATCTTCTTGCTTCGCTAGGGGTTTGTGTGAAGTTTCCGCCAACACTATGGCGCGATTTTTATCTGTCCGCCGTCGTGGAGAGGCAGGATAGTGCGTAGGTTGCCTGTTAAGAACCGGATGACTCCTTGGGTGTCGAGTATTCCAGTAGTCGTATCCGATCGCGAAGCGGCCAAGAAATGGTACACCGAGAAACTAGGCTTAATCCTGACCGCCGACCAAGGGCACTGGGTCGCGGTCGGAGGGGAGGGCAAGGGAAGCGAATTGCATTTGTGTCAGGCTTCCGAAAACCAGCCCCCAATTCCCCTCGAGCCTGGACCTTCGGGAATTGTTCTCACTCTGCCAGGAGATTTTCATGCTGAGTGCGAGCGGCTGAAGGAGGCAGGTGCCGAGTTTTCTCGCCTTCCGGAGAAGTCTTCGTGGGGATGGTATGCGACGATTCGGGATCCTGACGGAAATGAACACTATCTCATGTCAGCCCCCTAGAGTCGAACAACTAGGAAGAAAAAGCAAGCGTGTTTCTTAACCCCTAAGAAAAACCCCGTCTTATCCAACATATCGTAACCCTTGTCTCCACTGACGTAGAACTAGAGCAAAGACAGTATCTTGCCGATTTTTTCGCGGATTTTCCACAGACAGAACGACACAGTTCTTGACAAGGGCAAACCATCATTTTATGTACGAAATCTGACGAACACAAAGGAATTCAAATTCACTTTCAAACTGACCATCGGCTGCGTTTTGACGGATTTTCCGCGGACAAATCATCCGCAATGAAATTCGTGGGTTATAGACGTGATATGTCATCTAACCCCCGGCGCCAAATATTTCGCTACCGTAAAGAACATGGGAACAGAGTCAGAGACTCTTCTCGGGTGTTGGATATTCTCGAACGTTGAAACCGGCCGCCAGCCTGCCGAATTTAGGAGATTAGCTAAGGATTCCTTCGAATAGATTATTGCAACTACTCGAACGGAGAGAAGATACTTCAGGGTCCTGTCTTCAAGCTTTCGGTAGAATTCCCAGTCAGACTTCAGAACTCCTTTCCGCCTGTCAAGGCTGAAGGCACTAAAGCGTTCAAGTCCGCTAGGGAAGGATTCACGGAAGTAGTATTGAAAGTGTTTAAACCAGAAATTCTTGTTGCCGGTCTCAATTACTAGAACACATTTCTGATTCCCTAGTTTACGCAGGTTCCTGAAGAGATGCAGATCGTCTTCTCGACCTGAATAGCCGAATGAGTAATCCATGCTGATAATAGCGTCAAACTCATCTTCGCCATTTTCCAGAAGTACATCTGCTATCTCAGCGGATCTCCCACAGTAAAACCGAATCCGGTTCTTGGAAAGGCCCATACGTCTACAAAGTTGTTGCGCTCTCCTTAGGAACGGCTGCGATGGATCATAGCCAACCACATCATAGCCCGACTTTGCGAGATGGATCGAATGCCTCCCTATGCCGCATGAAGCATCCAGAATTTTTCCTCCCTTTGGCACACGGAACTTTCGGAACAGCCGAATAAGTCCCTGAACTTCTAAGGGCGCCTTCTTCAGGCCGCTCTCCAGTACGGGCTGATAAATGGAAACGTTATCGATGAATAGTTTCTTGGCCCAAGAATCTCGCATGCATCGTAGTCAGTTTGGATGGCGGTTAATGTCTTCCATAACAGTCACAAGGGGATTAATAGGAAATCATATCCGTATTGCACGCTTTTCGAGGAGATTCCCTTAGAGATCTCTCTATCACCCTTACCAAATTGACCTGTTCATCGCCATTTGTTGGCATGGTGCCCATTACCGCTGCAGGTGAATATGCGTCTCTAGTGGAGTTTTGGCGAGTTTTGCGCAGATAGTCTCTCCACAGTCAAATTCATGGGTTATAGATGTGATATGTCACCTAACCCCCCGCGCTAAGACTCCCTTCTACCTCTACATCCCACGAGAAGACCAATAGTCATTGATTATTCGTGCAGCGAGGATTATGTAACGATACAAAGTTAGTGGACAAAGCGGACCACTCTTGTAGGGTGCATTGATGACAAATCTCAGCACGAACGGTACCTACTTCAATCACAGATCCGAAATTCTTTACATCGCAAAAGACTCGAATTATGCGAAGTGTAGCGACAGTGTAGTTTTCGTTGCGTATGGTTCAGATTTTCGAAATGACTAAATCACCTCGGGAACATAATCGTAAGTTGAATCTGATGGCGACCATTGACTGGTAGGGCGAAAATAGGATTCACGGTCGCGGTTATGCTACTATCTTTCATAGCCCTTCCTACGCCACACGCGGCAGCATTCTCGAATGGTCAGCTTCCTGCGATTCGGATTGGCGAACAACGATCCCAGTCCTATGGAGTGTTAACTCCATGGGGAGGACTTGCGTTCGATCGCGCGGGAAATCTGTGGGTAGCAGACTCCTCGAATAATCGAGTGCTTGAGTTTACGCCGCCCTTCACTGATACTATGGGCGCTGCAATTGTCATTGGCCAGCCCAACTTCCAAGCAACTAAGACTGGCGTTGCCGGGGATCGTTTGAATTATCCGCTGTATGTCACGTTTGATCAAGCCGGAGACCTTTGGGTTTCGGACGTGGGAAACAACCGTCTGTTGGAATTTCAGCCACCGTTGTTTAGCGGCATGAGTGCCTCCGTCGTTATAGGGCCGGGTGATATATGGCTGCAGAATTTCTATCCAGGGCAGGTCGCGTTTGATTCATCTGGAAACCTTTGGGTTCCGGATGGCGCGCATGCAAGTGTTCTCGAGTATCAGCCTCCCTTCCGAACTGGAATGAGCGCGTCACTGGTCTTAGGAGACCACAGTACTCTGAGCGGTCCGGGTGAGGTTGCTTTCGACAAGAAAGGGAACCTGTGGGTCACGGAGAATTTCTCGCCCACCTTCGGCATTGTCGTATTCAAACCTCCCTTCACACGTAGCATACGCCCTTGGTTGGTCTTCAATGGCCTCTTAGCTCAGAACTTGGCGTTTGACTCAAGCGGGAACCTTTGGATCGCGTGCTGGTTCTGCGGGTATGTAGCAGAGTACAAGCCTCCATTCGATGAGAACAGCATCCGGTGGGAGAAAGGGCCACCGAAAAAGGCAACCACCGTCCTAGGCGGATACTCGATCTATTGCTGTAATGCTAATCCTGATCAAATTCCGAATGTGATAACGCCTACTGGCTTGGCGTTTGATTCTGCTGGAAACTTATGGATTGTTGACTCTCGCGCTACTTGGTTGACTTATCTTCTTGGTCGGATCGTAGGATACGACAGCCAAGTGCATCCATTAGACACACAAGAAGGACGTGTGTATTTTGAAACTCACGGCGGACTTCTGGCTCCCTTATTCGTGATTCCATCCACTACCATGAACGGCACCAGTTTCCCTCAAGGTTTGTTCAACTTCACAATCCAAGGCCTCCAACCAGGCGGGTCGGTCACGTTGACTATCACCTTCGCGAATCCCCTCATTCCTACCACGGAGTGGTTGAGCAAGAGCAATGGACACTGGTCGACACTCCCCGCAAACCAGACTTCAATTCACGGAAACAACATGACCTTGACGCTAGGCAATGCGAGCCGAATAGGTGTGCTGTCGGTTATCGGAGGGCCCGGATATTCACCACCAAACCTAACCTCCCCTACGGAAACCCTATCCAGATCAATAATCAAGACGGAGCCGCTCAATTCACAGAATGAGGCGCTTCCCCTACGGCTCGCCCTTGAAGTTATGGCGATGATCGTGATTGTCGCAGCGGTCGCCGTCGCAGTTCGAAAACGTATACGGGGCACGCGGACAGAGGCAAGAGCCATTGCATAGATGGCGTACAGGGTTGGCAATCGTTCTCCTAATTTGCCTACTCGCAGTCACTTTGTGTGGATCAGCGTTCGAGGCGCGGGCCTTTCAAAGCGCTCAGGCTCCCGTGTTACGAATTGGTGAACAGGAATCCTCATACGGAGTTATGACCCCGTGGGGAGGACTCGCATTCGATTCGGCAGGAAACCTTTGGGTTGCTGATTCAGAGAATAATCGAGTTCTCGGATTCACTGCTCCCTTCAGCGACAACATGAGCGCCTCATTCATCATCGGCCAACCAGACTACCGGAGTACGACGGCTGGTACTATCGCGGATAGGTTGAAGTTCCCAATGGATGTCGCATTCGATCATGCCGGAAACCTCTGGGTGGTGGACACGAATAACAACAGGGTGTTAGAGTTTAGGGCTCCTCTTCGCAGTGGGATGAATGCGTCGGTGGTGATTGGTCAGCCGAACTTCTCAACGAGATTTTCCAATACCACGAGGGACGGTTTGAATTGTCCTGGACAGGTTATCTTCGACTCAGTCGGGAATTTGTGGGTTGCCGATTCATGCAACGCCCGTATTCTAGAATTTCAGCCACCATTCAACACGGGTATGAACGCCTCGCTGGCGATAGGTGAGCCAGACTTCACGCATAGATACTGCCAACCATCGACCGTTGGTTACGACGCAACGTGTAGCAACCACAGTATCCTAACTGGTCCAGATGGAATTGCCTTGGATCTACAAGGTGACCTCTGGGTCGCTGATTCTCCCGCGGTTAATGGTAGGCTGTTGGAATTCAAGCCACCTTTCCACAACGGCATGCAGACTTCGTTAGTAATGGAACCAGTCTTCGCTTCGGCTATCAAGTTTGATTCGGCGGGAAACATGTGGTTAGCATGCGAATACTGTTACGGGGGTGGAGGCGGGAGTGTTGTGGAATATCGGCCACCCTTCGGCGCGCACAGCATCATGTGGGAGAACGGATACGCACTGAACGCATCGCTTAGGTTGGGCGGGTTTGGAGAGAATTCTCCTTTGTCTAGTGTCTTAGTGTTGCCTGTGGGTTTGACTTTCGATTCGGCAGGTAATTTGTGGGTTGTCGACGCTCGATCTTCTTGGCTGATCGGTCTCAATGGACGAGTCGTAGGATACGATGCTCGAGTCCACCCCTTAGATACACCTGAAGGGCGAGTGTACTTCGAGAATCGGGTCGGGTTGCTTGCACCGCTGTTATTCCAACCGTGCACCGTTCCTTTGGTGTCGTTCACTGATGGCATGTTTAATTTCACGATTCAGGGATTGCCTCCCGGCGGTTCCGTTAAGGTAACCATTACGTTCCCGGAGCCATTGCCATCGGGTGTCGTTTGGTGGAGAATCCTCAGCGGAAATCCTTGCGGAATTGGTAAATTTGAGTCAGGTCCGTTTCCCGCAAACCAAACTGTCCTTAATGGAAACAACATGACCCTCACGCTCGCCAACGCCTCCTCTGAGGGAGTGATCTCGGTAGTGGGCGGACCTGCTTTTCCACCCGAAGGCCCAACGAGCACTTCTGCAGGGTCGACCAGTACGGCCACTCTTCTTCAACCTCAATCTGGTTCACCCAATAGTCTGGTAGCGATTCCGTTGGCGATAGCGATACTCATCGCTGCGATCGTGGTCACAGCCTACCGAAAACGACATACTGAGCCGCCGAGAAGAGAAGTGAGATGAAGGCCAAATCAATCCTCATTGCAGTAGCTATCGTGCTGTTGCTCACCGTCGCCTTGATTATCTTGGTTTCTCGTCCGACAAACGTGGTCAATCAACAACTAGTTGGAGAATGCAACGTTCCTTGGCCACCTGAACTCCCTACTAACTCCAGCCACAAACAACAGTTCGTGGTTTTTCTGCTGCGACCCAATTCAACCGCTAGAATTTGCGTAAGATACACCTCGTTGTCTCCGTCCCCAGTCGAGCTCAATTTGTATTCGGGCACGATTATCGGACTTAATCACAATGTTTGGGGAGTAACCATGAGCACCCAGCCTCTCAACCTAATGGTACCGGGAAACAATAACAATCTTAGCCCAATAGGGGTCGCTTATGCAGTCTACACGATAGAGCTAACCAACGGTACCACTGGGTTTTACATCTTCGAACTCCCGGGATTCTGTCCAACGATTCCGGTCGCTGTCGGCTATTCGCCTTCAGAGGTTAATGCGACTGTCTTCTCGGGATGGCTAGCAGGGAAGTACGCCTGCAGCACGGAATCAAGATTCGTACAGGGATCGTATGAATCAGTCTCGAACGTAGATGCCACCTATCCATATTCCTATTAGTAATTGGAGAGGGGTTCCCGAAATCTTGGTTGCCATACTTGCAAGCCCCAGTAGCCAAATCGCTTCTGGTTTCCTTAATCGACCGATGCAAAGGTTCTGCTTCCTTGCAGGGACTCGGTTTTGGCTGTTACATGGAGGGACCTACTGGATTTTGGCGTGTAAGATATGCGAGTGGAATTGACTGGGTGGCTGGTCTAGTTGTTCAAACGCTCAGAGATTGGGCTTATCGTTATGATTTCAGGGTGGATTGTGGTTGCAGATGGCGTATGGTGGCGGTTGGCTTCCACCGACTGTGGCATGACTTGTTGGCAGGCTGATGTTACTTAGTCGATTTTGCTCGTATGTGGTGCGATCTTAATTGTAGTTGCATTGAAGATTTTCATGGGAACGCCAGGCTTTCACAAGACCAACTACAATTTCTTGCGGACACGCACGAGGCGAACCCAGACCATAATTCCTAGTTCGACACAGTCCCACCCAAGAGGTGAGTCTACGTGGAAGTCGTTCGAACAGACCGACTTGTCCTAAGAGAGCTTGACGAAGCGGATTGTGGAGCTGTTCACAGCTATGCTTCTGATTCTGAAGTTGTCCGTTACATGGATTGGGGACCAAACACCGAAGATGAGACCAAGAAATACATTCAACGAGCGACCGAAG
>Ga0326728_10021911_pt1 | contig 11941 bp, 9 predicted proteins | sample MB3enrmetagenome_FD_207602 | JGI IMG/M metagenome (GOLD analysis project Ga0326728, IMG submission 207602) | Lab enriched peat soil microbial communities from McLean, Ithaca, NY, United States - MB31MN | ecosystem: Environmental > Terrestrial > Soil > Wetlands > Peat | place: USA: New York... | reverse complement strand
CGCCGGGTTTGCGCTGATCCTGGTGATGCTGACGATCATCACATTGACCTCGCTGGTGGCATCGCTGGCGCTGTCGATGAGCACCGAGGTGCGGCTGGCGCGCAACGCGGACTACGACGTTGAGCTGGAATGGATGGGGCGATCGGGGATCGAGCTGGCCCGCTACGCTTTGGGCAACAAGTGCGCGGACCAGAAAGGGATTGACGCGTTGAACCAGTTTTGGGCGGGAGGCACGGCGCCGTGCAGCAACAGCATCCCGGAGATTTCGCTGACCGACGTGCCGCTGGGGCACGGGCGCATCTCGGTTACCATTGAGGACATGGAGAGGAAATGGGACATCAACCTTGTGGCCAACTCGCGCCAACCGCAAATGGCGGTGGTGATGCAACGGGCGCTGGCGGAGGTGGGGGTGACCGACGCGGCCCTGGCCTCGACCATATCGGATTCCATCTGCGACTGGTGCAATCCGAGCAGCACGGCGCGGTTCAGCGGCGCCAAGGACGACTATTACATGCACTTGAACCCGCCCTATTATTGCAAGAACGGGCCGATCGACGATTTGTCGGAGTTGCTGCTGATCAAAGGCATCACACCGGAGATTTATTGGGGATCTAACTCCACCAACCATCCCCTTTCGGCCTTTCAGCAGCACGGAGGCGGTGCGTTCGATCAACCGGCCTCCGCTCGCGGGATTGGCTTTGGCAACAAAGACGAGCCGGTTTTTCCCGTCGGCCTGCAAGAGCTATTTTCCCCGATGGGCGGCAAGCTCAACGTCAACACGGCGTCCGTGAAAACGCTGGAATTGATTCCGGGCATCGACGAAAACGCGGCGGAGGAAATCATCCGGCGTCGGGCGGGGCCGGACGGGATCGATGGGACCGAAGACGACGCGCCGTATCAGAACGTAGGGGAAATCAACAGCGGGATGCCGAGCGGGGGCGCCCCGGCTAACGTGCCCGGCGCGCCTCCGGGCGGATTGGCGGCCCAGGGCCTGTCGGCGTTCTGCGATGTGCGCAGCTACGTGTTCAAGGTGCGGGTTGAGGCGAAGATCAACGACTACACACGCATCTTCTACGGCATCGTCAGCCGCGCCGGCGCAAGCGGGCAGCAGATAAAATGCGTGAAGTTCTATTGGGAGTAGGTTCGATCTCCTTTTTTTCCGCTGAGAGCGGTTTACGAGAGAGTGGAAGGCTGAACGGGCCGGGCGCCGACGCAGGCGGTGGCCTCCACCTCAAAGAGCAGTTCGGGGCGGCAAACATCGCCGATCATGACCAGCCACGGCCAGGACACCTGCCCGGCCCAGCGGTTGAGGAATTGTTCCCGCGCTTGCGCAGTGGCGCAATAGGCTATGGCCTGGACGACATCAGCCGATTCCGCCGACAACTGCGCCAGGACGGCGTTGACGTTGTCCAGAGTCATTTGAATCTGGCCGGCGATGTCGTTTCGGCAGCAAGAGACGCCGGCGGGGTCGATGGCGGCCGTGCCGGAAACAAAGACGGTCCTGCCGGCGGGGGATTTGGCCACCGCGGCGCGGGCAAAGGCTGAACCGTACTCGTTGGCTGAACGCTGCATGCCGGCGGCCTCGTGATGGCTCAGCGCATCCTCCTCACCAAACACCGCGAATAGATCGAGCGCGCATCTTGAACCGTCGGCGGGACTGACGCCGATGCCGGTGGAGGCAGGGAGACGACCGGCGCCTTTAGGCCCCAGCAATCCGCTGTCCCGGAAGAAAGCGTTGCGGGCCTGGTTGAATTGGTCATACCAGGCGAGGATGTCGTCCATGAAGATCCACGTGCGGGCCAGATTACGCAGGTCGCCGCCCGCGGCGCGGAGCAGACGGCCAGCTTTCTCAAAGGCGGCGCGCGCCTGGGCGGGGCCATCGCCGGCTGCGGGAGCCTGCAATCCGCTGGCCGTGAGCCAGTGGCAACCGTGGGCGCCAAAGACCCGAGCCTGGGCATCGCCGGCGGTGATGACCTCCGGTTTTTGAGCCGTTGCGACTGCGTAAACCTGCACTCCGGGCATGACGCCCGGGGCGTCGTTAGTGGCCAAAAAAGCCGGTTCGACGCCGTCGGCCAACGGGCCGTACTCCTGGTTGCGAATTTGACGCAGCGCGGCAATATCGCCGGGGGGCGCGAAGACGCGCTCCTGGCAAATCCACGCTTTTTTCTGGAGCAGAAGGCCGCTGATGGCCTTGAAAATGCACCGGGCCTCCTGAGTGGAAGAAGCGGGGTCGGCGGGCCGAGCCGTCAGGTAGAGTTCCAGCGCCTTGGGGGAATGCGCTTCCCGAAAGTCTAAATGCATATTACTCCAATTTGAATGGGAAGCCGTCCGGGTCCTTGCCGCGGAGGCGGCGCCACCAGACCTGGAGAGTGGGGATGTTGACGGTGACGATGAAAAGTTTGCGGAAGACGTCCGGGCGCGGGGAGTTGAGGGGGCGGACACCGTGCCAGGAATGTTCTGTGCGCTGGAAGAGGAGGCTGCCGTTTTTGCGCAAATCCAGGGAGGCGGCCACCTTCAGATCGTCGAAGCCCGGAGCGGAGTGGGCTTTAAAGCGGCCTTCGTCGTCGAGGATGAGGATGTCGCCGCCCCATTCGTGAGGCCAGTCCTCGTCGGTGGCAAAGAAGAAGATGTGGGTGGCCAGTTTTCTGCGGGCATCGCAATGAGGGGAGACCGAGCAGCCTTGCCAGGCGTAGTACCACTCCATGGTGAGGATGATCGACTGGTCGGGCCGCAGGCCCAGCATCCGGCGCAGGAACGAGTCATAGTCCTTGCTGTGGAGTTCGGCGATAAAGGCCTTCCACGGCTCCGCGATGTCCATCCCCTCCCGATAATGGAGGATGCCGCGGTTATGGGGAGCCTGTCCGTAACCGCGCTTGACGCCGACCATGCGCTGGAATTGCGCCATGTCGGGAAGGGTGGCGCGAAGCTGCTCCCAGCCCTCCTTGGTGAGCGTGCCCTGCATGTGAGCCCAAGGGTAGGGCGTCTGCGCCTGGAAGGCGCCGGCGGAGACACGCCCGATACAGTCGAGATTCAAGTAAGTCATAGCTTTTGGACGGCTCGCGTGGAGCCGCAAACAGGGCCGCGCGGCAGAACCGACAGATCGGAAATTCGTTTTTGACGCGTTGCCGGTTTATTGTCACTGCGCAGGTGAGCGAGAAGTCGCTACGGTTCTCTCTCCTCATGAGAACGAAAGATGGCAGGCGAAGCCAAGGACGTCAAGCGGCGAGTTTGGCGGCGGAGGGAAAAAGTGGCGCATTGTGCGGGACATTTTTGCGAAACGGGGCTAAGTTGCGCGGCCTGTATGGAAAAAGTTGTCATCATCGGAACCGGTTGCGCGGGCCTGACGGCCGCGATCTACGCCGCGCGCTCCAACCTAAGTCCCCTTGCGCTGACCGGGCTGATGCCGGGCGGACTGCTCACCACGACCAGCACGGTCGAGAATTTCCCCGGATTTCCAGAAGGGGTGGATGGGTACGAACTGATGGTGCGGATGCAGAAGCAGGCCGAGCGGTTCGGCGCCCGCGTCCAAACACTGCGCGCGCTGGAGGGAGCCGACTTGAGCCGGCGGCCGTTTGTATTGACAGTCGATGGGGAGAGAATCGAGACCCAGACGGTCATCATCGCCACCGGGGCCAGCCACCGGCATTTGGGTTTGGAAAGCGAGCGATTGCTGGAAAAGAAAGGGGTGACCTATTGCGCCACTTGCGACGGGGCGTGGCCCGTGTTCCGCAACCAGCCCCTGGTGGTGGTGGGCGGGGGCGATTCGGCGTGCGAGGAGGCGCTGTATTTGACGCGATTTGCGTCGGAGGTATTCCTGGTGCATCGCCGGGACACGTTGCGGGCCTCCAAGATCATGGCCGGCCGGGCGCTGGGCCATGCGAAGATCAGACCGGTGTGGGACAGCGCGGTGACGGAGATACTGGACACAAAATTGGACAAGGTGACCGGCGCGCGACTGAAGAACCTCAAGACGGGCGCGGAGAGCGTTCTGGCTTGCGCCGGAGTTTTTGTGGCGATCGGGCACGTGCCGAACACGCAGTTGTTCAAGGGGGTGATCGACATGGACGAAAACGGCTACATCACTCCGAAGAATGGCGCGGCGACGAACATCCCCGGTGTATTTGTGGCGGGGGATTGCGCGGACCACATTTACCGGCAAGCCGTCACCGCCGCCGGATCGGGGTGTGCCGCCGCCATGGACGCGGAACGATATTTGGCGTCGCAGGGAGGATGAGGACTGGCGGGTGAGCGGGCTGATTACATTTCTTTTTGGAGTAATGCGTGTTGGCGAAGTGAAGCTTGAGGATTCCGGACTTCTCGATTGAGAATTGGTCATTGAGAATTTGTCATCGGTCATGTTTTTGGGATTGAGTTAGGGGCCATTCGGAATAATGTGGGTCCGGTTGAACTCAAAGCGCGTGAAGCCAGACCTGCAAAATGCCGAGGCGACTGCCAACCCGGCGGCGACCAAGAAAACCCTGGAGTCATTCATGCCCCGCTCCTGGCTGGAAGGCGGCGGCGCCACGCTGGATGAGGGCGGACGAATGACTGGAACCAACGAGTCGCTTTGCAATTGGCTGGAGAAAACGCCCGATTCGCTGGCGGGCCAGTCATTTTGGGACACGTTGGGGGGCGTATCGGCCGACTGGCAGAAACCGCTGGCGCAACTGCGCGAAAGCCGCCTGCCCTTCGAGCGCGTGAACCTGAAATTGAGCGGCGACGAGAGACATCCGTCGCAATGGTTTACACTGGAGATCGGGCGGGGACGGCACGAGAGTTTTGCCCGATTAAGTTCCACGCTGCCTCCGCTTGCGGAATTGGAGGAGGCAATCTGGGACGAGCACCTGCGCAATGAAGCGGCACGGCGGGAGATGTTCATGCGCCTGTTGAGAGCGGAGGCGCGGCTGGAAGGGCTGACGCGCCGCTGGCCGTGCGTCATCTTCAGCCAGCGGGCCGATTTGAGCCTGCAATTTGCCAGTCCGAACATCAAGGAATTGACGGGAATTGACGCGGCGGACTGGTCGGGGAACCGGGCGCGATTTTGGGACCTCGTGCATGAGTCCGACGCGGACGAACTGCAGCAACAATTCAAACGCTGCGTCCAGACCGGGGCCGCTGTCACCAATACATATCGCATCCGGCACGCGGTCACGGGGCGTGTGGCCTACATATTGGAGCACCGCCAGCCGGCGATATCACGGAGCGGCCTGCTGCTGGGCTACGAAGTGGTGTGGCTGGACGTGACGCGGCAGACGATCGCGGAGAAGCGGCTCTCGACGGCGGCGTGGAAGGAAACGCTGGCGGTGCTGACGCTGGGAATGGCGCACGATTTCACCAACATCATAGCCGGGATACATTCGTTGAGCGAAAGTTTCCTCAGCAGCCTGGAGCCGGCGCATCCGTTCCACGAGGGGTTGTCGCTCATCAAGAAGAGTTCGCTGCAAGCCAGCCAATTGGTGCAGCGGATGGTCAACCTGCACCTGGGGCAAACGGGGGAGCGCAGTTACCATAACCTCAATGACATCGCCAACGACCTTGTCGAACTGGTCACCAAAATCCTGCCCCGGCGCATCCAGGTCAGCACCAATCTGGCGGCCATCCAGCTTGCGGTCTATCTGGACGTGGTGGAATTCCGGCAGGTGGTCATCAACCTGATGCTCAATGCGGCCGACGCGATGCCGCAAGGGGGCCGGCTGGTGCTGGCGACCTCGCGGCACGAGACGTTGCCGGCGCTTGAAACCATGAAGGGCGTGCTCCCCCGCCTGCCCTGCATCTGCCTGAGCATCCAGGACACCGGGTGCGGCATCAAACAGCGCCATCTGGCGTCGATCTTCGATCCTTTTTTCACCACCAAGTCCAAGGGGTCCGGCCTGGGGCTCTACAACGCCCGCATCGCCATTGAGAAACATCAGGGGGCCATATCGGTTGTGTCCAAAGAGGGAGCGGGCACCAATTTCCAATTGTGGCTGCCGGAGGCCGACTTTTCCGAATCGGGCCGCGTGCAGGAAGAATCCCGGCGGGGGCGGCTGGCCCGGCGCAGCCTGCTGCTGGTGGGGCAAAGCGGCGAAGTGCTGGACAAGACGGCGGAATTGCTGCGGTCTCACAATTACCACATTGTCGTGGCCGCCGGCGACCACCTGGGGGACCTGCTGCAATCGAGCGATTACCAGTTCGCCGGGGTGCTGCTGCTTGCCGAACCGAACGATCCGGCGCTGAATTCACTGCCCGGCGAAGTCCGCCAACAAAAGAAAGATATTAAAGTCGTGTTGAAACTGGCCGGATGCAACCTGGATGATCTTGACAGTCAGTTGCTTGGGGGGATCGACTTGCTGCTAAACCCGGACCTGTCGGAAGCCGATATGTTAATGAAGCTGAAAGCATTTTTTGAACAAAGCCCCTGAGGCGGCCGATGACAGTGGAGCCAAACAGCCCGAAAGAGGGCGCGCATCCAATCCTCATCGTCGATGATGAGGAGATTGTTTTGGTGGCTTTGCGCGACACGTTGTTGCGCGAAGGCTACACGGTGGTGGCGTCCCCTCATGCCATCCACGCTTTGAGCGTGCTGCGCCAGCAGGAGTTCGCCGTCGTCATCACCGACCAGCAGATGCCAATGGTGACGGGGTTGGAATTCCTGGCCCAGGTGCGGGAAATCCAGCCCGACGCCATCCGCATCCTGATCACGGCAGTGCTGAGCCTGAGCACGGTGATCGACGCGATCAACAAGGGGGAGATTTACCGTTTTATCGTCAAGCCCTGGCTGCGGGAGGAATTGCTGGCGACTGTCAAGAATGCGGTGCAGCGGCACGAGTTGATCCGCCACAACGCGCGTCTCCAGGCCGAGACGCAGGCGATGAACGAGCAACTGAGCCGGCTGAACCAAGACCTCGAATCCCAGGTCGCGCGCGTTGCCGAACAAAACAAGCAGTTGCAGGAATTCGCCCGCAACCAGGAGGAAAACCTGCGGCGGTCGGTCGAATTGTGCGTGCAGACGATGCGGACGTTTTATCCGACCCTGGGCAACCAAGCCCGGCGGGTATCGGCCTTATGCAGTGCCATGAGCGCCAGCGCCGAGTTGTCCGCCGAGGAAAAGCAAACGCTGGAAATCAGCGGTTGCATTTACGACATCGGCCTGGTGGGCGTACCGCGGAACCTCATCAAGCGCTGGCAGGATTCGCCCACCGAGTTAAGCCCGCCGGAATGGACGTTGATACATCAGCACCCGATATTGGGCCAGGAATTGGCGGGGTTTGTGCATCACCTTAAGGCCGTTGGGCCAACGATTCGCGGGCATCACGAGCGATTTGACGGGACCGGATATCCCGACCGTCTGCGCGGGGAAAGCATCCCGTGGCTGGCGCGATTGCTGGCGGTGGCGGTGGCGCACGCCGAAAGCCAATTCGACTCCAAGCACGCCACGGAGATGGTCAGCCAGGGCAGCGGCTCCACGTTTGATCCGGAGGCAGTGCGGATTTTCCTGCGCTCCATCCCCAAGACCGCGGTGCCGGGCAAACAGCGGGTTGTTCCGCTGGAGGAGTTGCGGCCCGGAATGATTTTGGCCGAGGGCATTTACAGCGAGAACGGCATGCTGTTGATTCCCGACGGGCAGCGACTGACGGCGACCTACATCGCCAAGCTGGTCAACTACAACCGGATCAACCCGATCTCGCAGTCGTTGTTGGTTTATTGTTGACTCTGGCCTTGCAAAGCTGTCCGAACGGAAGCGCGCGCGCTGCTCAATGGGCATGATTTTTAGCCCTTGACAGCAACGGAGCACCCTGAGACAATAAAGTCATGAACCCTTCCGCGCGTATGGAGTGAGTTGGAGGTGTGGTTTCCGCAATTTGTCTGCTCTGCCGCAAGGAGTTACCCGCCCAACCGTTTACCAATCAACGCCGCTGGAACCGTCACGGCGGTTGCGACTCTCACCGTAACGGCGGCTCCGTTTATGAACACTCGCTTTTACAGACACGTCTGCTGATACGGATTCGGTTGATCTTCCGTTGGACGCGGTTGCGCATCCCCAAGCCCAGCCCTTTCATCGGCCTTCGCCAAAGATAGCGCCCTGATCGCCGCCAGTCTGCGTCAGTATGTTATTGCGCGCCTGGCCGCCCAGAGGCAGCTTCGGATGATTATGAACCATTTTCGACCTCTGGAACCGGTTGAAGCCGCATTTCAAACAACCTCTTTATTGTTAGCCAGCAACGATGAAAATCCGCGGCACTGATTTCGTGATGTATCCGGTATCCGATTTGGCGCGAGCGGCGAGCTTTTACCGGGACATCCTCGGTCTTCCCCAAGAAGTCTATAGTGAAGAGTGGAAGTGGGCGGAGTTTAATTGCGGGAATATCACACTTGCGCTCAAAGCGGGTGAGACTCTGCCAGAGGTGATTGCCGGAGGACGGATAGCCCTGGCGGTTGATGACATTCACGCGGCACACCAAGAGATGCAGAAGCGCGGTGTGCGCGTTGTGAGCGAACCTCATGACTATTCGGTTTGCTGGGCTATGGAAATACTTGACCCCGACGGAAATCTTGTGATCCTGCACAAGAGGGCAGACGGAACTTCTGGACCGGAATCCCATGACGGCTGACAACGCGCTGGAGCCAATGCCCATGAACCCATCAGTTTTCGCTTCGCTCCGACGGCCGTTGGTTCCGCTGCCGCCGCGCCGGCTCCGCTCCGCCACCCCCTCGGTGCGGCGTGGCTCGCGTTGGAGCCGTTAGCCTTCAAATATGAACACTTCATCACCAATTCACGTCGGCGCACTTCTCTTCGATGGCTTCGAGCTTCTTGATTTTTACGGGCCTCTGGAAATGTTTGCCCTTCTCGAAGGCGGGGCCAGAATGTCAATCGTGGCGGAGAAGACAGGCCCAATCAGAAGCAGCCCTGGTCCCTGCGGAATGGCCGAAACAACCCTGGCCGGTTCTGGCGGGTTCGATGTCCTGCTCATTCCGGGCGGCATTGGGACTCGGAAGGAAATCGCCAACCCGCAATTCCTCGCCGAACTCAAGCGCCTGGCCGAGGCGTCCCGGATGGTTGCGACCGTTTGCACTGGAAGCCTCTTACTGGCACGGACAGGATTGCTCGACGGGCGCAAAGCGACATCGAACAAGAGAGCCTTTCAGCGGGTGAAAACTTATGCGCCAAAGGTGGAGTGGATCGCCAAGGCCAGATGGGTGGAGGACGGTAAATACTTCACCTCGTCGGGCATCAGCGCTGGAATGGACATGGCGCTGGCCCTGATAGCCAGGCTGTGCGGCAGGGAAACCAGTTTGCGGATCGCCAGCCGCGCCGAGTATGAGTGGCACGAAGACAGTTCCTGGGACCCATTTGCCGCGCTCGCAGGATTATGATTGAGAAGAAAAAATATGGCCCGCCAGTCAACTAAACTCTGCGACGCCTGCCACCAACGCCAGGCCACTTGTCACCTATGCGAGATCGTTGACGGCAGGATGCGATCCACCGACCTATGCAACGAGTGCTGCGAAGCGCGTATGCCAGTCGAGGAGAAAGATCGGCGCAGCGCCACTCAGAGCGCAAAGTGTGGGTACTGCGGCGGGCGTCCCTGCGTGGACTGGAACTCCCTCGCCAACATCTTTGGCGTCGTGGTGGGTGCGGGGGAAGCGCGTTTTCTGTGCGCAAATTGCACGGAAGAGTACAACCGATTTCTCGCCCATCGGTTGGAGAGCGTCCCGCGGAATTTATCGCAGGACCAGGAACTCGCCACATCTCGCGCGCTGCGCGAAGACGCCCATAAGCACATGCTGGAATGGCTGGCCAAACGCGGATTATGACCCCAGGCGCGAAACCGCGCCGGCATTACTGGTAAATTTGTTCTCATGTTGCGAGCGAGAGGAAATGGCAGCAGGGGAATTCCCCCCTGACCAACTCCGTGTCCCCATCTTACTGCCTCCATTTTTCTACCCTCAAATTCCCCTGCCTGTCATTCCCCTGCCATTTCCGACCTTTTGCTGCGCTTTATCACCATCACTGGTAAATGTCATACACCGTGCCATTGAGGACGAACTGCACGTTCTGGCCCAACGCCAGCCACGGCAACGCCCCCGGTTCCCGCGCCGCCAGCGCAAAATAATCCGGCGAACTGAATTGGATGCGCACCCGCCTGGCCTGCGACACGTTTTGCACCCCCGCCTCCACCCATTGCTGCCCGTTTTGGAAGAAATTCCGCCCGTTGACGAATTTCGTCTGCTGCGTGTACTGCGCCAGGCGCATGTTCGAGTCGGACGCGGGCGAGGCCCCCGCCGGCGCAACCACAGCCGACAGCCCCAACGCCCGATTGGCCTCCACCCCGCTGTCCACCGCCGCCGGCGTCGGCGCGTTGGCGAACTTGAGCGTATTCCCGTAGCGCGCGCCCGCCAGCGCCTTTTCGCCCCCCCGCTCGTCCTTGAACGCGCCCCAGTTTGCCGCCGCCAGCGTCTGCACCGCGTGGTCGGTGCTCATTTGCGCCAGCGACTGCATCGCCAGCGGCACGCCGCGCCGGTTTTCGTCCTCCATGATCAGGTAGGCCGTATAGGGCGTCACAATGCCGTACTGGCGCGCCAGCCCGGTGACTTCGTCCCGCAACTCCGCGCTCTCGCCGTGCAGCCGGATTTCGTCCAGCAGATAACCCACTCGCCGCGTCGCCCACAGCCGGGGAAGGAAGCCGGCGCCGGCCGACTGCCCGGAAAACGACACGTCCTGTGAAAATTGTTTGTTGACGCCGTTGACCGTCCCTTCGATCACCGCCGCGCCGGCGCCCTCGCCGGAATAGCGGCCCACGACGATCAGTTGCTCGCCCTTGAACAAATCGGGCAGGGGAGCCGGGTAGGTCTGCGCCGCCCGCACCCCGCCGGTGAACTTCAGCGTCGGGTTGGCCAGGACCGGCTCGGTGATCTTGGAGAAGAAGGCCGACACCTTCACCTCGATGTCCTCCTCCGGCAGGACGTACTGGTTGGCTGCCCGCGTCTCTTCCGCGATCTTGTCCAGCAGATGCGTGTTCACGTCATTGCCCAGACCGAAACAGAAAACACGGGTGCGCCCGTCATTGTTCTTTTTGACATTGGCCACGATCTGGTCCTCATCCGTCACGCCCACCGTCGGCTCGCCGTCGGTCAGGAAAACGACCACAAAGGGACGCTCCTCCTTGGCGGGCCGCAGGGCCAGCGCCGCGTGCAGGGCCTCGTCTATCGCCGTGCCTCCCCTGGCTGTAAGCTCCTTGACGAACTTCTCCGCCCGGTCGCGGTTGCCTCGCGTGGCCTCGACGAGATTGTCGAACAGCGGCTCGACGTCGGTCGAAAAGCGCATGACTTGGAACCGGTCGTTCTCGTTCAGGCTCTCGACGCAGAATTGCAGCGCCTTCTTGGCCTGCTGGATTTTTGGCCCCATCATCGAGCCGGAGGTGTCCAGCACGAAAGCCACGTCCTTGGCGGCTGCTGTCTTCTGCCGGATGTCGATGCCAGGCGACGCCAGCAAAAGAAAATAGCCATCCTCGCCAGGGGCTTTGCTGGTCAGCAGGTTCAGGCCCACCTCGTCCTTCTCCGGCGCGAAGTACAGCGCGAAATCCGAATCCGGCAGCGCGTTGGCCGCTTCGTAAGCCGCAGTGGCGCGGTTCGGGCCTTGGCGCTTGATCTCGACAGTGTGGCTCGGCGAATAAATCGTTTTCAACGGGCGTTCCGTTTCCAATTCCACTTTCACGCTCACGTTCTTGATCGGCTTGGAGGAGAACTTCTCCGTGTTCAGCGGATACACGTAGCTGACCAGCCCGCCCTCCGACCGGAGCACTTGGGAGTAGGACAGGGTGATGCGCTTGGGCTTGTTTGGCTCAATCGGGAAGACGCGCACCTTGAAAACGTCGCGCCCGGCGTACTCCAGCAATGCCGGATCGCGCAACTGCCGGACGATCTCCTCGTAAATCGAGCGCGCCTTGTCCGCCGCAAGCAA
>Ga0326728_10021910_pt1 | contig 11941 bp, 12 predicted proteins | sample MB3enrmetagenome_FD_207602 | JGI IMG/M metagenome (GOLD analysis project Ga0326728, IMG submission 207602) | Lab enriched peat soil microbial communities from McLean, Ithaca, NY, United States - MB31MN | ecosystem: Environmental > Terrestrial > Soil > Wetlands > Peat | place: USA: New York... | reverse complement strand
GGACTTTAGAAGGTCGTCGAAAGTGATGTTGGCTTTGAACGTATCGGTCTGGCATTCGACGGCCAGTATGTTCGGCTTCTGGATTTGCAGTTCCGAAGTATCTTCGATCACGACAAGGCGTTCCTGTTCTGGAATGAAGTCCGCCAATATCCGCAAAAGCGTCGTCTTGCCGGTGCCGGTTCCGCCGCTGATAAGCAGCGTTTTGCCGCTGCGGATCTGTTCGGCCAAGAAGTCTGCAAGCGAACGCGTCAGCGTACCGCGAGTGATCAGGTCATCGACTGTGTAGTGGCGGCTGGTGAACTTTCGAATAATGAGTGCTGGCGTAAGCCGAACAACCGGCGGAATCACCGCCGCCAAGCGGCTCCCATCCGGGAGTTGTGCGTGGAGTATGGGGTTGTCTTCGTCGAGCCGTTTGCCGAGTTGGTTGGCAATGACTTCGAGGCCGGTTCGGAGTTTGCCGGAGGCGAAGGAAATAGTGTTTTCGCGGTGAATGATTCCGTCGCGTTCGTACCACCATGAAGCGTCGGGATTGCCCATGATTTCGCTGATACTTTCGTCGAGCAATAGCGGCTCTATCGGGCGAAGGAAAGGAAGGATCAATTCAAAACTCATACGGTGGATCTCCGAACGATGGAAGCCCAGCGTTTAGCCGGGCTTCCACGAGTGAAAAACAATGCACTATGCGGCCGCTTCCCCTGCGGGACTGTCATCGTGCTCCCGATCTTCCGGGGCGGATTTCTCAGCGCGGTCCAGCTTCAGGATCGAGGCGACCCGGATTTCCCAGACACGCTGCTTCGAGTCCGTCTTCTTGCTGTCGTACTCCCGACTGCGCAGTTCGCCTTCCACCTGGATATGCGCACCCTTGGTGAGCGTCTTGGCGAACTCCGCGAGCTTGCCGAAGACGACGCAACGGTGCCATTCGGTGTGCGAGATGTACTTGCCATCCTTCTTGTAGGAGGACTTGGTTGCCAGCGAGAGAGTGGTTAGGCTGCGATTGTCGTTCGTGTGGGCTTTTGCGTCACTGCCGACAAAGCCGATGAGGGTTACTTTGTTCTGGTACATAATCGTGTCTCCGTTTGTTGAATTTCCCGTTGTTGCTCGGGTCACATTGGGCGAAGCCTAGCGAGTGGGCCCGGCTCCCAAGGCCGAAGGTCTGCTTTCTGGGAGGGGCCCGAAAGAAGTTTGTGCGGCGTTTTGCGCCGCGTTTTGCAAACTTGTTTTGGGAGGAACCGAGACCCCGAAGGGGCGCGGAACGCGAAGCAGAAGACCGAGTGCCGCCGGGCGCCGGAAAGGCCCCGAAGCGGTGACCAAGCATAAGACGGGACACAACACGGCAGACACGCTCCAGAGCAAAGTTGTCATGGGCTGATTGGCGAAAGAAGCTCGCCGCAATTGCAGTCCGATTCGAGCCGGCATGTCCGCCGCAAGAGGAGCGCCATTCGCAACCGTAGTTGCGGGTCGGTGGGCCTGCGTTAGCCCGCTCCACCGGGCACGGGGACAGGTGGGAAAAGCCAGCCGGATTGGCAGCGAGAAACGACATGGATAAGCCTCTGTAAAGGTCGATGAATCCTTAGCTGAACGCCTGGTCGGCCCGGAAGCGCACGATGGTCAAGCCGAGAGGGTTCACGGCCAGCTCATTGTTCTTCACGTTTTCGCGGAAGACATAGGTAACGCTGGCTGTCCATCGCTCCCGCTTGAGTTCGGAGTGGTCCGCCGGATTGGTGTACACCTTCTCGAACTCGATGCGCGCCGAATAGGGCGACTGCCGCAGGTCGTCAAGGATGACGTTCTTGACCTCCACATCGACATAGGGAAGGGTGCTGTCCTTGACGTAGTTCTGAATGATGTTGTCCTTGCGTTCCTGGTCGATCACGGCGCGTTGCACGTCGCTATTGAGGAAGTAAAGTGAGTCGGTCTGGTCGCGCTCGACGGTAAAGCGATTGCGGCTGAAATACAGCTCCGCCCAGCGGGACAGATAGTATTTGTTCTCCGCCTCCTGCGGGCGGTACTGAAAGTTGCGATAGTCGATGGCTTCGGCGTGGCCGACGTCGTTAATCCGTACAATCATTGGGTGCATGTCGGCGAGCGCCTTCTGGCTCTTGAAGGTCAGCGCCGCCAGTGCGAAACAAACGGTGGCGAGCACAAGGATGGTCACCTTCAGATAGGTATTCATCACCAGCGGATCGCCGTACTGTTCCAGGTAGCGCTCCGCGGCGCGGGTGATTTCGGGGGTCGCCTTCATTTCTACGTTCATCGCTTTTGTTTCTGCGTCCATTTCTGACCTCGTTTCTCGCCTTTCTACTTTGGTCTACAGCGCGGCCCGCACCGCCATTGCGACCACTCCCAGGCCGCCGCCGTGTCCTCCTCCGCTGCCGAATAGGCTGTGGGACATGGACGGAATCTTGAAGAGGATGTAGACGTTGACGAGTACGAGAAGGATCAGAAGCGGCAACGTCTGAACCATCGTTGACGGGTCCGAAATGCTCTGTCCAAGTTGGAGGTAGTAGTTCGTCAAAACGTGGGATAAAACATTCATCGTGGCTGCGGCGATGACCTTATAAAAGCTGAAGCCGAGATACGCCTTGAGCCATCCCCAGAACAACCAATCGAGCTTGTCAAAAACAAGAAACGGGATAAAGATAGGTCCGAGCAATCCGATGATGGTTGCCGCAATTGCGCCGTAGGCCAGGATGGCTGAAACGATTGCGGCCAGCAAAGCCAAAAGGAATTGCACGACAAAGTACACGATGGAGTAATAGGGAGACATAATACTGGTCAGCAGCGACGGCCCTGTTTTGGAAGATGCCGCATGGATCTCGTTTAGCATGGTGGTCGAGCCATCCGACCCAATGAGGTTTACAAGGTTGGTTGTGCCGCCGTCGATGAAACCCTTGATGGAAAAGCCGAGTCCGGGGATGGAGCTGTCGTAGTAGTTCACCATCGCGTAGGCGAAGGTGAGCAGCATGAAGAGGTTGAGAAACCTCCCCATGCTGAATCCGTCCCCGCCGTGCGCCGATGCAAGCCCCTCCTGTACGCCGAACCAAACCAGCATGATGGTTGCGAGCGATAGGACGATGTGAATCCCCATCGCAGTAATCGAGGGTGCTGCCGTGGCTGCGAGCGACTGGCACGCCTGAGCGATAAAGTTGAAGAGACCCATAGTTCTCACCTTTTTGCGTTCTTCTGCTGTCCTTTACTTGCGCCTATTCAGAACGCTTGCGTAAGGAGATTGGCCGCGCCGCCGCTGGTCGTGGCGACGTTGGCGTTGTAGTAGCTTTCGTATCCCGACGAATCGCGAAATGCCGATTTCATCGCGTCCTGCTGCTGCTTCTGGGCGACGATCTCCTGCAGGGCAAGATTGGCGTTCATCTGGTTGGCGTCCTGCTGGGTACGGAGTTGCAACAGCAAGGCTTGATTGATGCGCTGTAGCGTGGCCATGATGGTCTGCTGGGTGGCATCCTGGCTCTGTGTTGCGGCTTCCAGGTTAGTAATATCGGTTTGCCTTGCCGCCTGATTGGCGCGCATGGTCCCGAGCATTTGCAGGTTGTTGCTCATGACGGAATCACCAATGTCAACGGTGGCTCCCTGCGCGGCAATCTGCTGCTGTCCGGCATAGCTGGTGCTTGTGTAGCCGGGAACGATCTTCGTCGTACTCGGCACGCTGACCTGCTGGTAGGCGGCTGCGGCACCGTTTCCGGTGTTCGCCGAATTGAGCCAGCCCATCGAGTTGCCGTAAGTGTTCGAGATCTGTTGCAGCATCCGTAAGTCGGTCGTGGGAGACAAGAACCGCCGATAAAGCATGGACGGTGCCAGGATCATCTGGTGGACGAGTTGGTATTGCTGCTTGGCGACGTTGTAGGCTTGCAGCGCGGTCGTGGCAATCTTGACGGTGTTGGAAAAGATCTGTTGGCCCTGCTCGATCTGCTGGAATTGGTTGGAGATGGATTGTTCTTCGTGTTCGATCTGCGTGACGGCGTGAACCGATTGCGTAGGATCGTAGACGATGCCGGAACCGAACTGCGCGTGCACTGCGGGCTGCAACGCCGTGGCAAGTCCGATGGCGAATGCGGTGAGGAGTAGCTTCTTCATTGCGTTATCCTTTCGGTTGCGGTTGGTGTGGCAAAGCCTCACAGCAATACCGCGTTACTGCTGTGCGGCAAGGATTTCTCGCTGGATCTGTGCAAGACGGTCGGCCTCTGGCTTGCACCGCGCGTCCCGTTCTTTCCTCTTCGCTTCGAGGGCCGCCGTTTGCTCCGCGGTCAGCTTCTCTCCGGTCAGCATTCTTGCTGAACCGGAGGTCTCATCGAGGCAGTCCTTGGCATAGGCCGGGTATTCGGCGTTGTATTGGTCCTGCAACTTTTTCACTTTGTCATCTCTGCTCTGACATCCTGCAAGGACCAGAACCGATAGGAGTAAGAGGGAGAGGGCAACTGATCGCATCGAAAGTCTCCTTAAAAGCTTTGTGGAATGGTGTGGTTGGAGTACGCAGGCAGAAGCAAGTCCTGCGTGAAATAGACTTTTACGCGGTGGCCTTCCCGAATCGTGATGGTGGGCGGTATCTGCATGAAGCGGTCAAGAATGCTGGTTGCCGATTGCGAGACGTTTGCGGCAGTTCCGTTGGTGAACGCCTGCGAGCCGCTGGTGGTGATGGTGCCGCCGCCCTGCGTGATCTCGCCGGCTCCGGCAATCACTCCCAAGGCGATCGAGGTGCCGAAGATTTCCAGATAATGGTTGTTGACCTTGTCTTTCAGTCCTTCTTCGCCAATCTGGTCGAGGCCGTGGAATTGGTCGAGATCGACAGAGTAACCATCGGGCATAATCAGGCGGTGAAATGCGACGGCCATTCGCCGCTGTTGCCCGAAGCCCGCCGCTCCAATCTTCTTTGCTTCGCCGAGTACAACCGTTCCTTCGGGGATGATGACGTGTTGGTGGTCGTGCGAATACAGGGGATTTGAAACAAGAACTTTGACCGGCCCTACGGCATCGCCGTCGAGGCGATTCATCAGCACCGTGTCGAGAACGGAGCCTTCGTAGACGAGGTAGGGCTGGCCGACGGCTGAATCAATATTCGCTTCCAGAGGCCGTTTATAGCCGCCGTGTGTCTCTTCCTGTTCTTTTTCAGCCTGTGGGTCAACGAGATTCGTCTTTGTCTGCCGTTCGTTATGGTCATACTGGACGGGCATCGTCTGGGCTTGCGGCTGCTGTTGCTGTTGCTCGGCAACACGGGAGTAGACAAGATTGGAGGCGAATCGTGAGTTGTCGGCCCGTTCGCGCTCTTTCGCGGCAATGAGCTGGGCTTGTTGCTGCGCAGGAGTAAGTTGCGGGGGCATGGTGCCTTGCTGTGCTTGCCCACAGGGGCGGCCGGAACCGCAAGAAGTGGGTGCCTCACCGCTTGGGCCAAAGGCCGCGGCGGCGGCCTGCTGCGCGGGCGTCGCAGACGCAAGCGCCGGATCTTGGCCTGCAGCGGCAGCCATTGCCGCCTGCTGCTCTTTCTGGCGTTCGGCCTGCACTTGGTTCTTCAAGTCCTGCACGTTGTTGTCGGTATTGTCCTGTAACGTGGGTTGCGGTGGCTGCCCTTTCGCGGCAGCCTGCTGGGCGGGCGTTTTCTTCCCCGTGGAGCTAAAAAGTGCCGCCACGATCACGAGCAACGCCGCGCCCAAATAGACGAACGTCTTGAGGTTCTTCTGCAAGACGCCCTTGGGCTGCTCTAAAAGGCCGCGCAGTGTTGGCTCGACCTGCGGTTCGGCGTAAGTCCCGGCCTGCGCGTCTGTGTGAGAAGTACGGTTGTTCTCGATCATGACTGCTATCCTTTCCGCGCAAAGTTCATCCGCTTCTTACCCAATTCCACATACCCCTCGTCCATGATCTTCGGGATGATGTAAGTTCCTTCCCGGAGGTCATAGGTGACGAGGTTCGGCTTGCCGTCCTTCATCTCGTAGACGCTGAACTTCTCCGGCGCATTGGTCTTGATGTAGGTGAACTTGTCGTCGTGATAGATCGACTGGATGTCGAAGGGCGCCTGGTTGGCCTTATAGACATAGTCGAACTTGAGCTGCGTCGGATAGCCGCTTTTGTACTCATCCACGGCCTGCTCGACGTGCAATTGCAGGGCGGCAACCTGCTGTTTTGACTGTTCGAGCTGTGCGGCGGGCACGAACTGCGCGGGGCCGCTCGCGGCCACAATCGCAGATCGGTCAGCGGGTTCGACAATGACCTTCAGGTCAGGCTCGGCGGAAGAACCGGAAATATCTTGGAGGGTGAAGCTGTAGATGTTCCCCTTGTCCGTAATGAGATTCAGGTTCGAGGCGATGCCTTGCTTCGCCGGATGCACAAAACAGAAGTTGCCAACCACGTCGACGATCCAGAAATCCTTGTCGCCCGTGGCGGCTTGCATGATTTTCTCGGTCGTGGGCAGTTCGATCAGGGTTGTGTACTTGACCTTGGCGCGAATGGCGACAATGTCCTGCGAGTGATACTGCACCGTGCGCGCGGACTCCTGCGCGAGGGCAGCGATGGACGAAGTGACCAAGACAACGTTGACGATGAATTTCATAATTCGCATTGCTGATCTCCTTAGTGGTTCGTGTTAGAGGTTGACGTGGCCAGCGTGCGCGGCTGGAATGGATAGTCTTCGGCTAGATGGCGCAGCCCATCGGCGATACCGAAACGCGCGAAGTAATCGCGCTTTTTGAGGTTGTCGCGGGCGTTGTTCGTTGCCATCCAGTGCGAAGCGGAATCGACGTTCAACTGCACTTTCTTCGAGGTCTGTGCCTTCCGTATGAGCATCTGGCCCGGCGGAACGAGGCCGCCGATGAGATCGAGCTCGGTATCGTTCAGATGGAATGCCTCCCGGTACACTTCGCGGTTCATCTCCGGGTTGGCCAGAAATATCTTCGTCGGGCAACTTTCGGCCACAATCGCCAGCATCCCCGATTCCTCAAGCTCTTTGATCGATTGCGTCGCCAGGATCATTGCGGCATTGTGCTTGCGCCAGGTCTTCTGCGCCTGCACCACATAGTTGCGGATCGTCTCGTTCTTGATGAAGAGCCACGCCTCGTCGAGCAGGAAGATCTTGAAGGTGGCAAGTTTCGCGGGATCGGCGATTTCATTCGACGCGCGATGCAAAACGTAGAACAGCAGCGGCTCCAGCACTTCGGGCGCATCGTTCCAGCCGTGGAAGTTGAAGGTCTGGAAGCGCGAGAAGGAAAGCGTGTCCTCGGCATTATCGAAGAGAAACCCGTACTGGCCGCCGCGCGTCCAGCGGTGCAGGCGTTCCTTCAGCTCGCCGACGATGTTCGTAAAGTTCGAGACCGTGCGCTGGTTCGCCTCCAGCATGTACATGCGCTCGATGGCATCCCACAAGCGGCGCTCTTCTTTGAAGTCCAGCCTGTAACGCTGCTCGTTCCCCTCAACGAGCACGCGGAAGAAGCTGAAGAGAAATTGCAAGTTTTCCTTGGTCTGCGGAAGCGAGAACGGATTGATGGTGAAATCCCGCGCTTCCTGGCCGGCGTTCAGGTATGACCCGCCGAAGATGGTAGTAAGCGACTGGAAGCTGCCGCCAATATCGAAGATGAAGGTGAGCGGGGCGTACTTCTGCGCGTTCTGCAGCAGGAAATTGCAAAAGTACGACTTCCCACTCCCTGTCATCCCAAGAATCAGGGTGTGGGCCACTTCGCCGTTATGCAGGTTCAGAAAATAAGGCGTGCTGTTGTCGGTTTCGAGCACAGCCAGGTACTCCGTGCCGAGATGCGCGTTCGTCTTTTCGCCCGGAAGGATTGTAAATAGAAAAGACAAGTCGGCGTAGTTCGTGTTCAGCAGATACAGCTTGCGGAGGTTGAGCGCATAGTTGCCCGGCACGGTGGCGAAGTATGCGTTGAGTTGGTTGTAGGTCTCCGAAAACAGGCTGCCGTCGGCGTTGGTGAAGATGCCAGCGAACTCGGCCCCGAGTTGCTCCAGTTCGGCTTTTGAGCGACCGTAGAGGACAATCGTCAGCGAGAAATCGCCGAGCGATTGCCCGTCGCCCAAGGCGCGGAGGCAGTCGCCAAGGTTTTCGATGTCGGCCTGCTTCGACTCGTCCACTAGCACATCGCGCGGGTTCGTCTTCGTGGCGTCGTTGCCCATCTGAGAGACAAACCCGGTTTTCGACATGTTGAAGTGGCGGCGGCGCTTGTTGACTTCCTTGCGGGCCTTGTCCGCCGCGAGCGGCGTCCATTCCGTAATGACTCGGAAGTTGGCCGGGATTTTTAGCAGCGCGTCGAGCGCCAGGGGCCGCGTTTCGGTGATCGCCTCTTTCATCGTCAGTACCCGGACGATGTGATCGCCGACGCGCAGATGGTCCCGCTCGGCTTCGATATTGGAGTTCACGACCTGATAGTCGACGAACTGCGTGGACTGCGGCTTGCCCGCAACGCGCCAGTCGTCGAAATTAAGCAACCGGCGAAAAAACGTGAACTGCCGTTGCCGGTCCAAGACTTCAATTTGCATGAAGTCCGCAAGCTGCCGAGCGAATGCCTGCACGCGCTGGTCAAGGCAGGCAACATCACGCTCGATCTGGCTGCGCAGCAGAGTTTTCATGTTGTCGTTCGTGAACTGCGCTTTCAGTTCGTCGATGGCCCCGGCAGGATCGCGAAAGAGTTGGCTGAACGCCGCGCCCACTCCGGTTTTAGACCGTGAGCCTTCGAGCAGAATGCAGTAAACAATTTCCACCTGATAAAGATGGTCGCGCTTCGCCTCAAAGAACTTCCGCCGCTGCTCGATAGCCGCTTCCACAATCGGGTCGTCATATTTGGCGAACGGTACGTCAGGTCGATTCGATTTGAAGAGATACTGGTAAACATGGAAGCCTGGGCCGAAGGCTTTCAGAGCGGCTTCCAGCCGCTTTACCGCATACTCCTGTTCCGCGCGGTCGAGACTTTCGTAGTCCACGCCGGGAACACTGAGCACCATGCCCACATCGCCGGACTTTGTAAGGAAGGCGGTCTCATTCCAGAAGCCGTACAAGTTGATGTGGTCGTTGAGGGCCGCGCTCTCTTTCCACGGCTTGATGACCTTAGCGAGTCGCAGCATCACAGCACCTCCACTCGGGGGATGAGCTGTTTGGCCGCGTCATAGCGCAGCTTGTAGCGTTCGGATCTCGCCAAGATGCGAAGGAACGCCGGATCGCTATTCGTCACCCAATGGCCGAAGGCGAAGCCTCCAACGAAGACGGCGATGCCCGCCAGGATGGAATTGAAAAGATTGAAGGCCCCCACCGCGCCCACGCAGACGAAGTAGAACAAAGTGCGCTCCACGCCCAGGTAGGTGAGAGGCTTATGCAGGCTCTTGAACACCCGATTTGTTCGATGTTTTTGTGTTTTGTCTGCCATAAGCCCCTCGCCTAACAAAGCGTGTTGGTGAAATGGGTCGTAGGTAGCTGGGAAGGGCGCTAAACGCCCCAGAGCCAACTCAAGACATTCACCGCGAGAACGGCAATGCCCGTTCCGGCTGCAACTCCGGCGAGCGCCTTCTTGGCGCCGGGTTCGCCGTGTGCGAAACCATAGCCGCCGATCACGATGGCAACCAGACTTGCAACCTTCGCAATCGTGCCGGTGAAGAGGCTTTGGATGGCGGTAAAGCCGGTGTCGAACGGTGAGTTCTGTGCCAGCGCGGCCACGGGCAGGATAAGAAACAGGGTGAAAGTAACAGCGGTTAAACGCGCCCACTTCGACCGAAGAAGGGATTGGAGTGGGCGAATGAGATGAACTTGGAACCAACGTGATAACATCTGCGCCTCCGGGAGCAGCTAAAATCTGCTGCGTGTGGCGCAAAAGTAACCGGACTCGATTTCGCTGTCCAATGAAAGTTCAGGAATCTGTTATTCCCTGGAGGACTAATAGCTTTTTGTGCTTATGCTTTAGCGGACAAGCTCATAGTCGAGGTAGAAAGAAGAAATTTCCATCTGGTTGGTAACGAAGCACATTGGCAATGTAGTTTCGTTAGCTCTTCGCTCACCCACAATCCTTCTAAACGCTTCGCTGAAATGCTCTGACTGGTATCGGAATGTGCGGAACAAGGCCGAGAAAAGATGGGCTGCCACTGCTGCATCAAGACCTTTTGGCATTTAGGTTGAATTGTCACCGTTTCCGCAAGTCTCGCTATTTCAACAAACTAAACCTCCACGAATCCCTCCGGCCAGAAAAAGTCGAAGAAATTTGTCAGTTGCGGAAAGTTATAAGTCGCGGAAGGAATAACACGTTCCCCAAAATTCATTAGACACGGCGGCAGAACTGAAGCAAGTTGGGAAAGATTGTCGGTTCCGTACGGACTTGAGCAGCATGGAACGCCGTGCGCCGCCGTGGTCTGGTTGGGAAGAAGCCGAGGTCGTCACGATTGACTGATCTTTACCAATGGCTGATCTTATGACAACACAAGACTTTGAGCCTCTGTTGACAGTAGCAGAAGCGGCTTTGCTATTAGGCGGCATGCATCCCAAAACCCTGATGCGCCTCGCTCGCCTGGGAGAAGTGCCTGCAATCAAAATCGGTCGGTGTTGGTTTTTTCGGGCCAGTGCGCTCAACGATTGGATTGGGCTACAATCACAATCGCATCGCCCGTGCCTCACGGAGAGGATTCAGTGATGGCACGAAAATACCAACGGGGGAACTTAACCCTAAAGAAGCGGGCGAATGGACCGGATGTGTGGGAGTTTCGTTGGCGAGATGCCAACGGGGCACAGCGTAGCAAGCTACTCGGGACGGTGGAGCAGTTTCCTACCGAACGGGACGCACAGTGTACAGCCGATGTCCTTCGTCTGGAAATCAACTCGGAATTGCCGAAAGCGGTTCCAATTACCGTTGCGACTTTGGTTGACCGATACCTCACGGACGATGTGGAGATGGGGCGACTGGCATACGCAACGCGGGCAAGCTACAAGACGTACCTGAACGGTTGGGTCAAGTTGAAGTGGGGACGGCACACATTGGAACAGGTTCGCACAATGGCAGTTGAGCAATGGCTCGGAGTGGTGGAACTCGCACCCAAAAGCAAACTGCATTTGCGGAACGTGCTTCATGTTCTTTTCGAGTGTGCTGCCCGCTGGGAACTCATCAAGGAAAATCCCATCACCCGCGTTCGTCAAGGTGGAGCGCGGCGAGCAGAACCGGATGTGCTCACGCCGGAGGAGTTCCGAGCATTACTGATAGAACTGACCACAGAGCCTTACCGCATGATGGTCATTCTGGCGGGATGCCTGGGACTGAGCCGGAGCGAGTTTACCGGGCTTCGGTGGGCAGACTTTGACTGGGACGCAGCAACCCTCAGCGTGCAACGCGGCGTGGTGCATTGCCACGTTGGAAAACCCAAGACGTTGGCCCGTAGGAAATCCATTCCGCTCGCTCACAATCTGCTCACAATCGTGAGCGCGTTTCGTGAGCAGTCGGCGTACCGGGCCGACTCCGATTGGGTTTTTGCCTCGCCGTACAAACACGGGGCGGAACCATATTGGCCGGATTCGGCTCTGACGGACTTTGTGAAGCCCGCTGTCAAGCGAGCGGGAATCACGAAAACGGTGGGCTGGCACACGTTCCGGCACAGCTACAGCACGCTGCTACGGGCGAACGGTACGGATGTGAAGGTGCAAAGCGAATTGCTACGGCACTCGAACATCGGCACCACTTTGAACCTGTACACGCAAGCTGTCAGTGAGCAGAAACGGGCTGCGCACGGGCAGGTTGTGGGACAGTTGTTGGCAGTGTGAGCGCAAAGTGAGCGGATGGGCTTGTACCGAAAGGCTGCAACTTGTTGATGGAGTTGGTTGCGGGGGGTGGATTTGAACCACCGACCTTTGGGTTATGAGCCCAAAATGATAAGTAATTTCAACAACTTACAAGACGCGGGTGGCCCTCGAAAAGCCTTGTAAGAATCGTTAATGAATCTTTATTGGACAGTTAAAGGACAGGCGAGA
>Ga0326728_10021906_pt1 | contig 11943 bp, 8 predicted proteins | sample MB3enrmetagenome_FD_207602 | JGI IMG/M metagenome (GOLD analysis project Ga0326728, IMG submission 207602) | Lab enriched peat soil microbial communities from McLean, Ithaca, NY, United States - MB31MN | ecosystem: Environmental > Terrestrial > Soil > Wetlands > Peat | place: USA: New York... | reverse complement strand
GATAATAGTGGTGGAATATCCTTTGTTGTATGCCGCGTTCATCAGCGGGGTGATGCCGCTGTGGAGAAACGTGGAGTCGCCGAGGACCGCGCAGACCTTTCCCAATCCTTCCTTACCGAGGACCTTTCCCGCGCCGAATGCCCCGCCCAGGCCCGCGCCCATACACGTGGAGGCGTGCATGGCGGAAAGGGGCGGCGAGACGGCGAGGGCATAGCAGCCTATGTCGCCAAAGACGAAGAGACCAAGCTTTTTCAGGGCATAAAAGAGGGGCCTGTGGGAGCAGCCGGCACACAGGCTGGGTGGTCTCTTGGGCAGCTCAGTGGGCGCGACGCGCACCTTGGGGGCCTTATAACGCTTCCCGGTCACTGTCTCGGAGAGCGCTTGTTCGATGGCCGCGGGCGAAAGCTCGCCTATCGCCGGGATGAGGTCTTTGCCGTGACTTACGTTGTAGCCCCTGGCCCTGATCTCCGTCTCAAGGAAAGGATCGAGCTCCTCGACGACGATCACCTTTTTCACCCTTGTGAAAAATGCATCTATCATCTTCCATGGCAGGGGCCAGACCATGCCGAGCTTGAGGAATGAATAGCGGGGATACAGGTCTCGCGTATAAAGATAGGAAATGCCCGAAGAGATAAAGCCGATCTCGGGGTCGTTGATCTCCATCAGGTTGTACGGGAACGAGGTATCGGCGTAGTCGGACAACCGGCCCGTGCGCTCTTCAATGAAGACCCGCCTGACCTTCGCATGCATGGGGACCATCACGTACTTGGACGTCTCTTTCTGAAAGAGGCCTTTCTGCATGGGCGACTCCTCTCTGTCGCCCAGTTCCACGAGGGAATCGCAGTGGCAAACCCTGGTCTCGCCCCGCAAGAGCACCGGGGTGTCGAAGGTCTCGCTGATCGCGAAGGCAATCCGCGTAAAATCCTTGCACTCCTGGGAACTTCCCGGCTCGAGCATGGGGATCTTGCCGAAACGAGTCCAGTGCCTGCTGTCCTGCTCGTTCTGGGAGCTGTGCTGACTGGGATCGTCGGCCACGACAACCACAAGGCCGCCCTTCACCCCGGTATAGGAGATGGTCATCAAAGGGTCGGAAGCCACGTTCAGACCCACATGCTTCATGCAGGCAATGGCCCTTCCTCCGGCCAGCGATGCGCCGTGGGCCACTTCTAACGCCACCTTCTCGTTGGGCGACCACTCTGTGTTCACCTCGGGGTAGGCAGACAGCTCTGTCATGATCTCGCTGCTCGGTGTACCCGGATAGGCGCAGCCGACAACCACACCGGCCTCCCAGGCACCCCTGGCAATCGCCTCATTGCCTTGTAATATTCTTTTCACTTTATCCTCCTCCCTGGTTTGAAAATACCCCTATCGACAAGGCCGCGACCCGAAAAGCGGGTGCCGCCGCCTTCAGACCCGTACCCATTCCTTCATTTAGTTATTGTTTTGCCCACAGAATACAGTTCTCTATGAAAGATACTAGCGAAGGCTGAGAAGTTTGTCAACAAAAATCGGGAAGTTGCCTCTAGGACGCCGCTGCGCGCTGTTTCACCTCTTTTTTGTGGAATACGGCATTGCCTCTGTCGTCCACGTCGACAGTGACCACATCGCCGTCCCCGATCTCGCCCTTAAGGATGAGCATAGCCAGCTCGTCCTGTATCTTCCTCTGGAGCAGCCTTTTCAGCGGGCGAGCGCCGTAGACCGGATCGTAGCCCTCTTTGGCATAGGTTTCTTTCAGCCGTTCCGTGAACTCGAGCACCACACCCTGCTCCTCGGTCCTCTTCACGAGATACATGAGCTGGAGGTCGATAATCCTCTTCAGGTCTTGCTGCGTCAATGCCCTGAATATGATCATCTCATCCACGCGGTTGATGAACTCGGGCTTGAATTGCGACCTGGCCGCCTCCAGAACCCGGTCCTTCATCACGCTGTAATCGCTGGCTGCCACGTCCGTTATCCACTGGCTGCCGATGTTGGAGGTCATGATGATCACCGTGTTCTTGAAGTCGATCGTTCTGCCCTGGCCGTCTGTGAGGCGCCCATCATCGAGTACCTGCAGGAGGACGTTAAACACATCCTGGTGGGCCTTTTCTATCTCGTCGAGGAGCACAATCGAGTAGGGTTTCCTCCTCACCGCCTCGGTGAGGTAGCCGCCTTCTTCGTAGCCCACGTATCCCGGAGGCGCACCGATGAGCCTGGAGACCGTATGTCTCTCCTGGAATTCGCTCATGTCGATCCTTATGATAGCCTGTTCGTCGTCAAAGAGGAATTCCGCGAGCGCCTTAGCCAGCTCCGTTTTTCCTACACCCGTGGGCCCCATGAAGAGGAAGGAGCCGAGGGGCCGGTTCGGGTCCTGAAGGCCCGCGCGGGCCCTCCTCACGGTGTTCGATACGGCCGCGATAGCCTCGTCCTGCCCCACGACCCGCTGGTGGAGGCGCTCTTCCATACGGATCATCTTCTCCCTCTCACCTTCGAGCATCCGCGAGACGGGGATCCCGGTCCATTTGGAGACGACCCTGGCGATATCCTCCTCGTCCACCTCTTCCTTCAGCATCTTCTTATCTGTCTGGAGCCTTGCCAGCTCCTTGTTTTTCTCCGCCAGCTCCTTCTCCAGGCCGACGATCCGGCCGTAGCGGATCTCGGCCACCTTTCCGAGGTCGCCCTTCCTTTCCGCCTCATCCGCCTCTGTGCGGGACTTGTCTATCTTCTCCTTTATACCCCTTATCCCGGTGATAAGCTCCCGCTCCTTTTCCCAATGGAGTTTGTTCTCATCAACCTCTTTCTTGAGGTCCTCTGCTTCTTCTTCAAGCTTTTGCCGCCTTTCTTTGGCAGCCTGGTCTCTCTCCTTTTTGAGGGCCTCTATCTCGATCTGCACCTGTATGAGCCTCCGCTGGATCACATCGATCTCCGCCGGCACGCTGTCCAGCTCGATGTGGAGTTTGGCGGCTGCCTCGTCGACCAGGTCTATCGCTTTGTCCGGCAGGAACCTGTCGGTGATGTACCGGTGGGAAAGGGTAGCTGCTGCAATGAGCGCGGAATCCGTGATCTTCACCCCGTGATGCACCTCGTATCGCGCCTTGAGTCCCCTCAGGATGGCGATTGTCTCCTCGACGCTCGGCTCCCCTACCAGGACAGGCTGGAAACGGCGCTCCAACGCCGCGTCCTTCTCGATATATTTCCTGTACTCGTCCAGTGTCGTGGCGCCGATTGCCCGGAGCTCGCCGCGAGCCAGCTTGGGTTTCAACATATTCGACGCATCGATCGCGCCCTGGGCGGCGCCTGCGCCGACAATCGTATGAAGCTCGTCGATGAAGAGGATGACCATTCCCGCGGCCTCGTCTATCTCCTTAAGGACTGCTTTCAGCCTGTCCTCGAACTCGCCCCGGTACTTGGCGCCCGCCAGGAGCGCCCCAAGGTCGAGGGCGAGGACCTTCTTGTCTTTCAATGTCTCCGGTACGTCGCCTTGCACGATCCTTTGCGCCAGTCCTTCCACGATGGCTGTTTTTCCCACGCCGGCCTCGCCGATGACCACGGGGTTGTTTTTCGTGCGCCTCGACAAGACCTGCATCACCCTTCTGATCTCGTCGTCCCGGCCGATCACCGGGTCAAGCTTCCCCTTCCTCGCCTCTTCGGTCAGGTCTCTGCAGTACCTCTGGAGCGCCTGGTACTTCTCTTCGGGGTTCTGGTCGGTGATCCTCTGGGTCCCTCTCAGCTCCTTCAGGACCGCGTAGATGCGGTCCTTGGTGACACCGTGGGACCGGAGCACCCTGAAGGCTCCCCCTTCATTCGCATCCGCGATTCCGATGAGCAGGTGCTCGGTGCTCACGTAGTCGTCCTTCAGTCTCTCGGCCTCGGCAGAGGCGATATCTATCGACCTTTTGAGGGTTGGTCCCATATAGGTTTCCCGGCCCGCCCCCTCAACCCTGGGCAGCTTTGACAGCTCCTTCTCTATGTCGCTCCTGACCGCGGCCGGATTTGCGCCAAGCTTCTCCAGGATCGCTTCCACGGTGCCGTCCTTCTCCTGAAGAAGGGCATAAAGGAGGTGGTCGTTTTCGAGCATCTGGTGCCCGGACTCCTCGGCAATCCTCTGGGCCGCTGAGATCGCGTCCTGCGCTTTGACGGTGAATTTATCCAATCTCATGTAAATGTCTCCTTTCGAACCAACGTATTATGCTAAACAAAAATAATCCCTCCCCGTCCAATCCGCAAGCAACGCAGGGTGAGGGCGTGGCCGGGCGCTTTTCGCTTGCCACCCAGTCTGTTGCTTTTGGACAAGAAGAAGTGGCGTAATCTCGCGACCTTCAAATTGGTCCGGCCGCAGATTTTTCACGAAGTCCTCACAATTCGGCTTTGGGCAACAGGCCGTTGACAAGGGACAATCGGAAAGAGATGGCACAAGATAGCGGGATAGATAGGGCTTGTATTTTCCAATGAACCATTGTAATTAATTACTCTTGACTCTACCTGCACGGAGTCTTCGACACGTCGGCCTGGATAAGGGAGGGTCCGGAGCATGATACATAGATTCTACTCGTGGCCCATACGCGTACATTTAACGATTTTGATCGCTCTGCTGGCGGTCCCGTCCATAAGCCTTATCGTCTACTCAGGGATAGCCGCCCGTCACGACGCAATAGCCGGCGCCAAGGCTGAGTGCTTGAAGTTTGTCAACGACATTGCGGGTCAGCAGCAGGCCATCGTTGCAGGTGCGGAGCAGCTGGCAACCGCACTCTCTTTGCTTCCCTCGCTGCAATCTCGAAACCCCGCTGCCGCCACTGCCATTTTTACCGACCTTGTAAACAAGAATCCTCAATATGCCAATATCCTGGTCTGCGACAGATCGGGCGTTGTCCTGGCATCGGCAGTCCCCTATGAGGGGGAGGTGTCGCTGGCTGACAGGAGGTTTTTTCAGGAGGCAGTCCGTACCGGGATGTTTTCTTCAGGTGAATACGTCGTAAGCCGGATAATGAATAAACCTGCAATGAGCTTCGGGTACCCGGTGAAGAACACCGCGCATAAGCTCATAGCGGTAATAGGGATTGTCCTTGACCTTGACTACAGTCGGCATAATTTCGAAAAGCTGAACCTCCCGCCCGGTTCATTACTGGCCTTACTCGATCACAGGGGAATCATTCTCTTCAGGGATATCAACGATTCCTCCTCGGAGAACCTCACCGGCCGCCGTGACCCCAGGAGAGAGCTCTTCACCAGGATGACGGAGGGGCCTGATGAAGGAACTTTTGAAGCCACGGGAAATGACGGCAGGTTCCGTCTTCGGGCCTACAAAAGAATGAGACTGCCCAACGAATCGGAACCCTATCTTTACATCCGTTCAGGTATACCGCTGGCTTCGGCTACTTCGAAGGCAAACGCCGCGCTGGCCAAGAATCTTTCAGTATTTGTGTCGTTGTTTTTCATGGGACTCTTCATGGCCTGGTTTATCGGCAAGCGTGTCATGGTGAACCCTGCGATGATGCTGAAGAGGGCATCCGAACGGTTGGCTGCGGGTGCCGATACCGTTCATGTGTCTTCTGTCGTGAAAGGCGGCGAGCTTGGAGAAGTGGCCCGCGCATTCGATGGTATGGCAGAGGCTCTGGTTGAAAGAGAGGCTGCCCTTCGCGAGAGCGAGGAGCGGTGGGCTACCACCCTGGCGAGTATCGGCGATGCGGTCATCGCCGTCGACGTTGAAGGAAAGATCACGTTCATGAACGCTGTTGCGGAGGCCCTGACCGGATGGACCCTCGAAGAGGCTTCGATGAAACCGGTGACGGAGGTGTTCCACATCATCAACGAACACTCCCGCAGTGACGCTGAGGGCCCGGTCGCCAAGGTGCTCCTGCAAGGGATGATCGTCGGCCCTGTCAGCCATACGGCCCTCGTGCGAAAAGACGGCACAGAGGTGCCCATAGACAACAGCGGTGCGCCCATACGGGACGCGGAAGGCAGGATCATGGGCGTCGTGCTCGTTTTCCGCGATATCACCGAGGTCAGGCGTTATTGGGACATACTGGAAAGCCTGTCTACAACCGACGGTCTTACGGAAATATCCAACAGGCGGAGATTCGATGAGTTCCTAGGGCGGGAATGGCTCAGAAGCATGCGGGAACATGCAGAGCTGTCGCTTATTCTTATAGACATAGACTACTTCAAACAGTTTAACGACCGGTACGGGCACCTTGCGGGCGACGACTGTCTGAAACAGGTTGCGACCGCGCTGAAAAGGACGGTCCAGAGGGCCGGTGATTTGGTCGCTCGATACGGAGGGGATGAGTTTGCCTGCATTCTGTCCGGAACAGGGCAGAAGAGTGCCGGCATCGTGGCCCAAAGGATCACGGATACGATAGCCGGGCTGCGAATACCCCACGAAGGTTCTGCGGTTGCCGACCACGTCACACTAAGTCTCGGGTTAGCAACAATAATCCCGGAAAGAGGGCAGGAATACTCGGACTTGATCAGGATGGCGGATCAGAACCTGTATTTCGTAAAACAACAGGAACGCAACGGGATAGCGGGGGGAAGCAGGGTCAGCCCTTGATAAGGGGCAATGGGAAAAGTACGGCCCGGGAAAAAACAGGTCAGATAATGACCCTTAGCCCCTCTAAGAATCAATCCATGTTGTTGCGTATAGCCCCTCCTGAAAGGATAGATTTTGCTCGACCTGGCGAAAAGCACGTGTTACAATCGCTAATGATTGCGGGAACGGGGATATAAGCTTCTGGAGACAGGGTAAGAGAAATTCCGATCCACCTCTTGTTGGAGGTGCAACCCATGATCAGCAAGGTGCTCCTCGTATGTAAAGAGAGCGAAGCGAAACAGGCATATCTCAGGGAACTGGAAGCTACTGCAGCAGAAGTCGATGCTGTGGCTTCCTTCGGGGAAGTCTTGAAGGGCATGGCCGACACGGCCTATCAAGGTGTAGTAATTGATTTGATCACAAGTATTAAGGCTTCCAAAGAGGAGAAGGGCCTATTGTACGAGATACTCGAAGCATTCCCCATCCTTCAGGTACGATGGGACGGCGATTCTGGTTCAATACGAACCATCTCTTCAGGCAAGGCCTCCGGTGCCGGTTCGCTGGCCGAATTCATCACCGTCCAATGTGAACCGTTCACTCCTCGCACAATACGAAACAGCCCCAGGAAGCCGCTAAACTTCAACGTGCTGATCTATAGAGAGGAGTCAATGCAAAGAGACGTGCCGGAGCGCACGGTGACGATCAATGTTTCCAAACGGGGTTGCTTCCTGTTCTCAGCCGAAGACCGGATGGACGGCGGAAACGTGTGGTTGACGATAAACGAATTGGAGGACAAGACTTCCATTGTCGGAGTAGTACGCTGGTCCATAAAATGGGGCAGAGCCATGGTAATGCCGGGTTTTGGTGTCGCGTTCGAGAGCATCACCCCACGTCAGATAGACGAGTTGGTCAACAAGTATCATCTTTGACGATACTCCCCGGTATGACCGAAGAACGGACAATGCCGAAGAAGCGCCGTGCTCCATATTCCCCCCGGTAGATTCGCCGGAGAAGGCGGTAAGGGCGTCGGTTGTGCAGGATCATAATGTCGGAAACCTGACATAGGGAGGGCAAAATAATTTGTGGTGTTCTGCCCAAGTGCCTATTCCTTACGCAGCATCCAGATCACCCACAAGAACAGTTGCCCGTTTTCCCTGTGCATTAACGCCCATGCCCTGTGCATTAACGCCCATGCTTTCATCCCCACGCCCCCTCCGAATACATTTCCCCACCACGATCCCGAGCGGGAACTGAATCAGCAACCAGATGATGATCAAGGCGGTCAAGCTCATGTTTTCTCCTCTTCTTTGACCTTTTTGATGGTTTCGCTCGCTGGTAAAATGCGCCCAGCTCTTTTTCCCTGAAAAGCATGTTTTGCAATTGATATGCCACTCAAGCGGACTCCTCGTTCCACATGAGGAGACTACCGAAAAAACGTACAAAAAAAGTACATGTTCTGGAAAATAAATTGTTTTCGCTTTCGACCGGCAATCCGCACTTACCTCAGCAGCCCGTGTGCAAGGAGTACCAGGTAAAGTGCGCAAGGTCCTTTCCGGCCCACCACCAGGAAGCGTTGACAACTGAGAGGGCTTGTGACAGAATTGCAACATGGACGATATCCTCAAGTCTATCGCCGACGGCATCGCGACGGGAGAAACGGCTGAGTTGGTCCTCAGGCTACCCGGGGAAGAGCTGGCATTGCTGATTCATGCCATTGGCAGCCTGAAGAAAGAGAGCGCCGGCCGATTCCTGAGCCTCCTTTATCCGTCCCTTGCCGACAAGACGCTGCAGAAACTGGTCAAAAAGGAGCTTTTCCTGCTGAAAACACAGGGTATACCCGTGGAGGAACCGAGAATACCGGGGGAGTCCGTGTTGAAGAAGGTGGAGACCGCCCGGGAGGTGCGCGCGCTCCTGTCGAACTACGACTCCGAGATGACGAGGGTGGTGCTGGCCGCCTTCGAAATGAAAAAGAATCAATTTGTGTTGAGTCAAGCCGTGCTCCATTTTTCCGACGGCCTTGTGGACCTGAAGAGCTTCCCTATAGCCAGGGATGAGCTTGAGGACTTCTTGAAAGACTACGTGTTGCAGATGCCCCACTCCCTGGTGCTTCCACCCATTTCTGCCGCCTATGCGGGATACCTGATCGAAGAGGCCTCCGGCCTGTCCGGGAAAGAGACTGAGGAGGCGGCGAGCCTCCACCGTATGCTTGTGGCAACAAAGGGCGACGTCGGAAGGCCCAACGACATCTATCTGCTGGAGGGGGCGGATACTGCTTCTGAGGCTTCGGCCGATGCCATTTTCGCCGATGAGATGTTCGAGCCCTTTTCGCCCCGATGGCCGGGCATGGAGGAAGACCGGAAAAAGCTGAACGACGTGCTTAACCCCACCATCGTTCTTCCGCCCTACGTGCTGGAGGAGAGAAGGCAGGCATTCCTGAATGAGCTCGTCGAGAAAGAGAGGCTGGCGTCGAGGCTGCCCCAATTCAAGCGGCTGCTCGAGGACTATGCCTACCTCTTCTACTGCCTTGGGAACGTTGATTATTATAAGGGACTTCTTGTCCAGCTTGCTGAAGCTGTGGCAGTGAAAAGGGCTTTTCTGCGTTTCGTGCAGAAGGTTTTCGGGAAGCCGGAGGAGGCGGACCGGCCGCAGGAGGGCGTCATCATCGATCCCCATTCGCTCATGAAAAGGCGGTCTCCTTAAACGGCCCATGCATGCCCGCTATATAGTAAAAGATAGCTTCTACAAAAAGGCGAAAAAAGACGGATACCGGGCGAGAAGCGCATACAAGCTCGAAGAGATACAGCACAGGTTCACCATAATAAAGAGAGGCGACAGAGTACTCGACCTGGGGGCGGCGCCCGGGAGCTGGGTGCAGCTCGAATCCATGCTCGTGGGCGCATCCGGCCTGGTTGTCGGCCTCGACATCCTGCCTATAACACCCGTACCCGCCTCCAATGTAGTGCTGAAAAAGGCCGATATACGGGAGGTCGATGTGCACGGCCTGCTGGGAGAGGCAGAAATCCCTGCCTTCGATGTGATTACCTCCGATATCGCCCCGAACCTCTCAGGCATCAGGGAGGCCGACATCGCCCGGATACACGAGCTTTATGTGGCGGTGCTCGGGATCACGGATGAAGGTTTGAGAAGGGGAGGAAACTTCCTTATTAAACTTTTTTTCAGCCCGGACTTCGCCGATATGGCAGCCGCGCTCAAGCCGCGTTTTTCGAAGGTCACAACTTTTAAGCCCAAGGCCTCCCGGTCGGTCAGCGACGAGGTGTATCTCGTCGGTACGGGTAAACGATAGTAGAAAAGGGGCGGGCCAGGCGCATCTCCCGTTGTTGCGGGAGATTGGCGATTGACTTTGAGCGGATCGTCTGTTTAAATAGAAATGATTTCTATGTAACGAGGTGTCCGGCGTGCAGGACTTCGAAGGATTGCTGCGAGGGCTCAAACTGAAGGCGACGCCAAAGAGACGTGCAATTCTCGAAGTCATGGCGGCTGAATCCACCTTCCTGAGCCCCGAGGAACTACAGAGGAAGGTGGGCGAACGCGGCGGAAACGTCGGTCTTCCCACGGTATATCGCATCCTGGATGAGCTTGCCAATGGCGGTGTGGTGACCAGGGTCCTCCATGACAACCGCCAGCTCTATTATTATCTCTGCGCGAACAAGAGCCATCACCATCACTTTGTCTGCCTCTCGTGCCATAAGGTCGAAGATATCGACCTTTGTCTCGGGGAGGCCCTCGAACAGGAAGTAACGCAGCGGATCAAGGGCGCGCTTTTCTCTCATATCCTGCAGCTTCAGGGCCTCTGCCGCACATGCCGCGAAAAGGGGAGGAGGGAATGAGAAGGGGCGCCGTTTTCCTCTCTTGTCTGCTCTTCCTGGGGTTGGTTGCCCTCAACTCGTGCCGGCCCTCCGGGGACCAAGCCGGGCGGAGAGACCGGCTCCTGGTGGTGACGACGCTTTTTCCCCTCTACGATTTTGCAAAGAATGTGTGCGGCCTGAAGGGGGATGTTGTTCTTCTCCTCCCCCCCGGCGTGGAGCCTCACAGCTTCGACCCCAAGCCGGGGGACGTCATGAAGATACACAAGGCGGACATCTTTGTCTACACGGGCGATTTTATGGAGCCGTGGGCCGCGGCAATCATTAAAGGCGTGCGAAGACGCGACCTGGTCGTCGTCGACTCAAGCCGGGGCACAAGGCTCAGGCAAGAATCGGAAAACCACGGACCACCCGGCCGGGGTCAGGACACGGCCGCAAGGCACAACGGGGCGGCCTCAGAGTCCGTAGATCCCCATATCTGGCTGGATCTTGGCAATGCTCAGGTCATGGTCGACAACATCCTTGCGGGATTCATCAAGAAGGATCCCGGGAACAGGTCATTCTATGAAAAGAACGCGGAAGCGTTCAAGGCGAAACTGGATGAGCTCGATGAAAAGTTCAGAAAGGGCCTGGCGTCCTGCGAGACGCGGCTCTTTGTGCACGGCGGCCACTACGCCTTCAATTACCTTGCCCGCAGGTACAACCTGAGTTATGTTTCAATATATGGTTTTTCTCCCGACGCGGAGCCCAGCCCCGGACATCTGGCGGATATCGTTCAAGAGATAAGACTTCACCACATAAGATATGTCTTCTACGAGGAGTTGCTACAGCCGAGGATGGCCGAAACCATCGCGCAAGAGACGGGCGCTCGGCTGCTCCCGCTGAATGGCGGTCATAACGTGACAAAGGAGGAGCTGCAAAAAGGGGTGACCTTCATTTCCCTTTTCGAGCATGACCTTGATAACCTGAGGGTGGGTCTTCAATGCCGGTAGAAGTTGTTTCTGTCCGGAACCTGAGTTTCACCTATGAGACCAGGGATGTCCTGCGTAATATCTCCTTTTCCATCGAAGCGGGCGATTATGTGGGCCTTGTGGGCTCTAACGGCTCCGGCAAGAGCACCCTCATACGGCTGATTCTTGGCCTCGAAACCCCGGTTGACGGCTCGGTCTCGCTATTCGACCAGGCGCCGTCGCGTTTTCGCGATTGGCACAAAATAGGGTATCTGCCTCAAAAAAACGCCGCCCTCAACCGGTTTTTCCCCGCCACAGTGCAGGAGATCGTGGCGCTCGGGCTTGTCCCTAAAAGGGCGGGCATTCCCGGGGGGGACAGCCGGGATGCCCTGGGGAAGGCGCTTGACCTGATGGACATCGCGGACATACGGGACAAGCTGATAGGCGAGCTTTCAGGGGGGCAACAACAGCGGGTCCTCCTGGCAAGGGCCCTGGTCAAGGAACCGGAGCTGCTCATCCTTGACGAGCCGACCATCGCCGTGGACCCGGAAATAAGGGAGAGGTTCCTCAACGTCCTCATGGAGTTGAATCGGAAGAGGCGGGTCACGGTGCTTTTGGTAACCCATGATACGGCCAGCATCGGCAAGTATGCAAAAAA
>Ga0326728_10021905_pt1 | contig 11943 bp, 12 predicted proteins | sample MB3enrmetagenome_FD_207602 | JGI IMG/M metagenome (GOLD analysis project Ga0326728, IMG submission 207602) | Lab enriched peat soil microbial communities from McLean, Ithaca, NY, United States - MB31MN | ecosystem: Environmental > Terrestrial > Soil > Wetlands > Peat | place: USA: New York... | reverse complement strand
TTTTGTGATTATGGCCACCGAAAGAGGGACTTTACTCATCCTGGGTTTCTCCGATACAATTCCCTGCACGCGGAAATTACCGGTCGATCGGGTCGCGGCTGGAAGCCGCTCCTACACCGGCGGGCGGGAATAATCGTATTCCATTTTTCACAATGAGGCTATACTGTTTTTATTTACATCCAAATCACGCGGAGAGTTGACATGGAAGGAATGCACTATGAAGGTTTTATCATACGGCCGCCCAGTGAAGCTGACAGCGTTTTGCTCCAGGTTACCGTGGGGTGTTCCCATAACAAGTGCACCTTTTGCGGCGCCTATAAGGAAAAACGGTTCACCATAAAAGACGACTCTATAATAGACCAGGATATTGAATACGCTGCCGAAAACCTTCGTTTTCTTAAAAGGGTTTTCTTGATTGACGGCGACGCCCTTATTATTCCGCAGCAAAGACTCGTGAGAATATTATCCCGAATAAGGGAAAAGATGCCGTGGATTCAGAGGGTGGGAACGTATGCCAACGCAAAAGGAATTCTTCGTAAAACTGACGAGGAACTGGCGGAATTACGCGACCTGGGGTTGGAGATCGCCTACTTCGGCCTCGAGAGCGGGGATGCGCAGGTGTTGGAGGAAGTGAGAAAGGGTAAGACGCCTGAGCAGATGATCGAGGCCGGACGAAAGATCCGGGCCGCTGGAATGAAACTCTCCGTCATGGTCATTCTCGGGCTCGCCGGACGCGAGAGGTCTCTCGTGCACGCGCGCGCCACAGGCGAAGCGCTTTCGGCAATCGATCCGAACTATATTGGCGTCCTCACGCTGATGATCCACCCCGGCACTCCTCTGGCGGCGCAGGTCAGGGACGGTCAATTCGATTTGCTCACCCCTCGCGAAATGCTCGAAGAACTGCGTGAAATACTTATGCACACCAATATGACGCGCGGTCTTTTCTTCGCAAACCACGCTTCCAATTACCTGCCGCTCAGACTCAAGATGCCTGGCGACAAGGAGAAGGCTCTGCGTTTGTTGGACGCCGCACTGCGAGGAGAAACAGCGCTCAGGCCGGAATGGATGAGGGGACTTTAACACGGTGAACAGTGATCGGTGAAGGGTGAGCAGAAGAAGACCATTAATGTAATATAATCCAGCATGCAAATCGACTATCTTGCAAATCACCAAGAGTTCATTCCAGCTCTAGCTCAGTGGCATTTCCGCGAGTGGGCATATCTTCGGCCAGGCGATTCGGTCGAAGCACGGATTTTGAGACTCCGAGGATGTTGCGGGCATCGAGAAATACCCACAGTTGTCATTGCATTTGCGAACCATACACTGATCGGTTCGGCAATGCTGGTTGCTCACGACATGGACACGCGCATGGTCCTCTCGCCGTGGCTGGCCGGCGTCTTTGTCGTCCCGGACCATCGCCGGCACGGCGCAGGTGCGGCACTGGTTCAGAGGATCGTTGATGAAGCAACAGGGGTGGGTATCGAACGGCTTTACCTATACACTCCGAGCGCAAAGCACTTCTATTCATGTCTCGGCTGGTCGCTCCTCGAGCACACGAACTACCGAGGCGCAGAAGCGGCAGTGATGTCCCATGCGTGTGCCGCTAATGATTGCACGAAGCAGACGACCACGAGTTAAGTTTGCACGCACTATGAGAATCCCTCCTGCGCGGGTCGCTCGCCGCATCATCAGAATCAATAAAAATAATTTCCACCGGCCTGTTTCCATCAGAGGGGGGTTTCCATTCGGAATATATTGTAATAATGAATATTTTTGCTGTTTAAAGGAAATTTATCGGAAATTTTATGGGGTTAAACATTTAGGGCTTGTCAGTAAATAACACCTTTGCGCTCGCATCCGTCCCGCGCGGCGCGGGACTGCTTTTGCCGCTCCTCAATCGCAAAATCCTCGACGCAGCGATGCTACGCCTGCGGTTTTGCTCAATCCTCGCGACCAAATCAGCCTCAAAATCCGGCGTGATCCCTAAAGGCCTATTTACGGACAAGCCCTTATTATCGTCCCCCGGGCACCCGGAAGAAATAAAAAGTTCGTGCACATCTCCCTCTCTCCCGGGTTCACCGGGATACTATGAAAAGCTTCTCCCTCTCGGCGTCTCCGCGTGAGAACTTTTCATTACATTGAACACCACACAGTGAATGGAAAACCACGGACCTCAAATAGGCGGAGCAATGGTCACAAGCAATCGCATATCGCTTTTCGCCCTCAAGCCGTGAGGCTCCGAAATTTCCGAGATCAGAACGTTCCCTGGTTTTGCAGGCAAGACCACGCCGCCGTCTCCCAGAAACTCACCTTCGCCGGCAAGCACGACAATGCTGACCTGGCCCTCGATCTCGTGTGAATGAATCGGCAGTTCCTGGCCGGCTTTAAAATTAAAGTTGAGTATCTTGAAGTAAGGAGAATCGTGTACCAGAAAATTTCTGAAATTGAGGTCCGAGAACCCGTTTTCAAATAAATCTATTCGCTTCATAACCGCTCCTTCTATTCCGACCATGGATGCGCCGACTTTTGTCGCACCGCAGTTTTGCCAATGACAGCATTCTTTCGCGTATAAAATAACGGCTGATTGGCCTGAAAGCCTTGATCCAAGTCAAGAATGGAAGGAAAACTTTGAAAAGTTGGAATCGTCTACAGAACGGCAGAAGTACATTACTCTGTTCCCTGTTCCCCGCTTCACCCTTTCTCATACTGGTCGACTGAACAGCAGCAGTCTCCATTTTTGATTCGCAGCATACTGTTTATCACGGCGGTCGCACAGCCAACGCCAACACGGACGGAAACAGCCCCTTCCGGGCAATTGCGGGCGCATGCACCGCATTCGATGCAGGAATCACGTTCAGAAAGTCTTGCTTTCCGGTGCGTCATTTCAAAGACTCCCCTGGGACAGACGGTTGTGCACATTGCACATCCGGAGCACGCCTCGCTATCCAGTTGCAGAGTCACTACATTTTTCAGGTAAACCAACTTGCCCATAAGTCCCCTGTCAGATGAAGACGGAAGCTATCCAAAAAATACTGCCCAGCACCATTGCAGCAATTTGTGCCGGTATCGCCAACTTCATCTCTTTTTTAACCCCCGAAAGGGAAGTAAAAGTAGAGCACCCGGTAAAATTCATCGCGAGATACGCCGAGATTGCGGGGATCAACAGGACCCAGGCGGTGGTCTCGAGCGCGCCCGGCGTTTGCATAGCGTCATTTGCACGGCGCAGCATCAGAAAAAATACCGCACACGCAATCCCCGGCCAGACGCCCTTGATCGAAAAGGCCCTCCCGGGAAGCCAGGGCAGAAGCAGAGGCGTCAATATGCATCCAGCTGCTATCGCCGTGAGGAGGCCAACGGCAGCCATGCCTCCCAAACTGAGAGCGTCAAAGAGAAACCCGCCGCGCCCTCTAAATCCGCCAAGTAAAATCACCAGCGGCAGCACCATGAAAAAAGCCTTTAACGCGTGGACTATCTCGACCGGGACCAGCGACAACCGCTCGCCGGTTGTAAAAGTTTTCATCCGCATAGCGGGACGGGCCTTCATGCCCGAGTCCATAAATTCAGGAAGGTCTTTGGCCCGAATCGGACCGTATATCACTTTGAATCCGGAAAGTTTTTGTACATCGTATGCAGAGATGCCCGGAGCGCCGAGCTGCGGGACAATGACCTTTCGATGCCTGACCACCTGGGCAAGTCCGCTCGATTCGATCCTGCCGGCCAGCTCTTCGGTCCCGAAAGTCCCCTTTCCCGCCGCGCACCAGACGTTTATTCCGTTTGTGTCAAGCACCAGTATCCAGGCGTTTCTGCCCGGCAGTGCTTCTCGAAGACGGTCGAAGCTCATCTTGAAATTGGCCGATATCAGAACGGGCGAGTCTTCATCGGGTGTTCCCAAGGCGTAGAGACCCGGATCGACCCTGTAGCGCATGCGACCGATGCCCCACCGGACTTTGAAAGCACCTAACCTGTCCCTGAAAAAGAGCTTCGATCCGACCTTTGGCAATTTACCTGCGACGGTTTCGGTTGAACCGGAAACAAAGGCCTGATAGAGACTGGGAAGGCCCTGCCGGGCCTTTGAGGTCTTTGGCGGTCAGCATGGGGGTTTGACAACAGGAAGCGACGCGGGCGCAAAAACATGAGGGCTGCCTCCCGTCGCCGCCACCGGCTGGTCACTGCAACATGTGTTTCGCATCTTCTCTCTTATTTCGCCCAATTGAGTACCTCCTCATCGCTGAAAACGGCAAAGTCGCCATTAATATATCTCATTCTCTTGACAGTTCAAGCAGGAGTCTTATCCAAACCTCTATGATGCAGGACTGCCGTTTTCACTCTCACGACTCGGCCAGGGCTGATTTCATGGCGGATATCGAACCGAGGGAGACGAGTTTTCTTCTCTTTACCCGCCCGGCTCGGGCCCTTTTCTAACCTTTTTTTGAAGGAGATAAAATGAGACTCTCGAATTTCAAGTACTTGCTTTTGCCATGCCTCATCGTGATTTTTGCCTCATCTTTGGCCGGCGGGGCTGAAGGAATTACGACTATCAGTAAGGACCAATTAAAAGAAAAGCTGATGAAAGGGGATGTAGTCATAGTCGACGTCCGTGCCCCACGTGACTGGGATTCCTCCCAGTGGAAAATTCAGGGTGCGCAGCGCCAGTCGCCTTCCGACACCAGTGCATGGATGGGCAAATACCCGAAGGACAAAACGATCGTTCTATACTGCGCCTGACACAATGAGGCCACCAGCGCCCGTGTGGCGCAACAGCTCGCAGATGCGGGTTTCAAGAAAGTCGAAGTACTGAAGGGTGGTTGGAATGAATGGGATATGAGCAAGTATCCGGTGGAGAAGAAATAGCCTTCCTACGGATGGTGAGCATTGTGGATTCGCTCCATTTGGAATTAGGTTCGGTTCCCGGTGGTCTGTCTTGACCAGTCAGGAAAAAGGTTTCAGCAAAGCAAGTGCTCGTTTGCGAGGCGAACACGTCGGAGTCCGGCCCGTTTTGCGGCTTCCAGGCAGGCATGGGCCTGGGCGGCGGAAGTAGTGGGCGAGTCGTCCATCAGGAATTGAGGAGCGAAGGCGAGGAGGGCATAAGGTATATCCGGGTTTATTCCGGCGATAAATGAAGCTAACCCGTAGATCTCGTCTTCGTCAATATATCCGGGAATCAGGGGGGTGCTGGCGACCAGGACCGGTGGAGACAAGCGTCCCGAGGACCACTCGGCGGCTCTTGCGAAGTTATCGAGAATTTTCGAATTGTCGAATCCGCAGAGGGCCCTATGTGTTTCCGGGCGCCAGGCTTTCAGATCTATTTTGACGCACCCTCCGGATTGCATGGAAAGTTTGACCATCTCCTTCAGCCCGGAAGGATGCAAAGCGCCGTTCGTTTCCCAGCAGACTCGAAGAATTCCGCCCGGGTTTTTCTTTCGCGCCGCATGGATGACACGAACGGCATACGGAAGTTGTGGGCCCGGGTCGCCGCCAAAAAAGCAAATGCAGCTTGTCGAATCGTTTATCGCATTTCCCAGCGTCTCGATCTTGGACCATTTGGGCGAAAGATGGGCCGCTTTGAAGGACCAGTTTTGGCAATAGAGGCAATTGAAGTTGCAGACCTCGAAGAAAACGGCAAGGTTATAAAAACCGACTTCGGGACCCATATCGTGGGTGAAGTCGGGAAATCCCGCGCCCGTGCCCCCGGCACAAACCCAGTCGGCAACGCAATTCGTCGGGAGAGGATCGTGGTAAAAGGACACCAGGGCACGAGACCGGCCATCGGTCCGCATGCTCGATTTGTTTCCCCGCCTAACCCCGCAGTATCCTTTCTGGTTCTTTCCCGGCTTGCAGCGCAGAAAGCAAAGCTTGCATTCGATTCCGTCAGGATTGGCTGCGGGCCGAACCGGCAACCCGAACATTTCTCTTGATTCGGCATGAACTCGTTCGAGTTGGTCCCTGCTCTCGTCCGGCCTGTTCCTTATGCATGCGGGACAAATCCCTATGCAGCCCGTTACGTCATTCAGAACATTACCGCAAAGGAGGCACTTGTCTCCTTTTTTCCCCGATATCGATTTTCCTCTTACGAGCATCAACTGTTCCGATCAGCATATACGCGGGAGTTGTTCGCCACGAAGCATGTCCACGAGGCGATGACCTCCGATTTGGGTTCGCAGAAACACCCTTCCCGGATTATCTGAAACGATCTCCCCGATGCGGCAGGAAGCTTGCCCCAGAGGATGACGCCTCATGACCTCCAGGACGGCATCGGCCCCATCAGCCGGGATAACGGCCAGGACTTTCCCTTCGTTGGCAACATAAAGAGGATCGAGTCCCAGAACCTCACACGCGCCCAGGACGTCTTCCCGAATGGGAAGCGCCTCTTCGAACAGCCGGATGCCCACCCCTGACTGCTCGGCTATCTCATTCAGGGTCGTGGCGACACCGCCCCTCGTAGGATCGCGAAGGACATGAATTCCGGGAAAAGCGTCGAGCATCAGCCCAACCAGCCCGTTTAGGGATGCAGCGTCGCTTTGAATCTCATTTTCGAATGCGAGGCCTTCCCGTTTGCAAAGTACCGCCATGCCGTGGTCGCCTATCGTGCCGTTGATGAGCACCAGGTCTCCCGGTCGCGCGTTCTGGCCGCGAATATCGATTCCCTCCGGAACTGTCCCGATTCCGCAAGTGTTGATGAACACCTTGTCGGCCTTTCCTCTCGGGACCACTTTGGTATCGCCCGCAATCACCTGAACGCCGGCCTCTCGAGCGGCCTCAGCCATTGACAGGACTACTTTTTCCAGGTCCCCGTAAGCAAGTCCTTCTTCAAGGATGAAGCCGGCCGTGATGTAAAGCGGAGTTGCGCCTCGCATTGCCAAATCGTTCACTGTTCCGTGCACCGCGAGGCTTCCTATGTTGCCTCCAGGAAAGAAAATGGGATCGACCACATAGGAGTCCGTGGTCATGGCCAGGCGTCCTCCCCTGATTTCAAAAACGGCACTGTCGTTTCTTTCCTCGAGAAGCGGGTTTTTAAAAGCGCTGACGAAAAGAGAATCGATGAGTTCGTGCATCGCTCGCCCGCCGCTTCCCTGATCGAGCTGAATGAGTCCCGGGTCCATTTTGTCGGTTGCCCCCTTCTGCTCCTTCCGCTAAAGGCGGTAAGATGAATGACCGGATTACCGTTCACTATTCGCTGTATCTGAAATACGCTCCGCAGGTCCCCTCAGCCGATACCATGCAAGGCCCCTTCGGATCCTGTGGCGAGCAGACTTTTCGGAAAAGGCCGCATTCCGGCGGAGACATGACTCCACGAAGCACTTCCCCGCATTTGCACCCCGGGTGCTCTTTCACTGCGATCTCAGGCATCGAAAAACGCTCGGCCGCGTCGAACTTCTTCCACTCCTGGCGAAAGCCCAATCCGCTTTTTGGAATAACGCCGATTCCGCGCCAGGTGCAATCTGCAGGTTCGAAGATCCGGTCGATGAGTTTACGCGCAGCAGAGTTTCCCTCCCAGCTGACTGCCCGGCGGTATTGATTCTCAACTTCTGCACGCCCGCCTTCGATCTGGTCGATCAGTAGACAAATGCCCTGCAGGATGTCCAGGGGTTCGAAGCCGGTAATCACGCACGGCACTTTATAATTCTCCACGATTTCCCGGTATGCGCCCGCGCCGATCACAATACTGACGTGACCGGGACATATAAACCCGTCCACATTGACCTCCCGAGCTTCAAGCAGCGCCCTCATCACCGGAGGAAGAAGCTTGTGCACGGACAACACCGAGAAGTTATTCACCCCAAGCTCGGAAGCCTGCTGGATCGCCGCTGCGATAGTCGGCGCCGTGGTCTCGAACCCTATTCCTATAAACACTACCTCGCGGCCCGGGTTTTCGCGGGCGATTTGCAGCGCGTCCAGAGTCGCATATACGATCCTGACATCGGCCCCTTTGCTCCTCTCGATATGAAGCGACGAGGACGAACCGGGCACCCGCACCAGGTCGCCGAAAGTAGTCATGATAACCCCCGGCTGCCGAGCAAGCCATATAGCCTTGTCTATGTCTTCGTTTGCCGTTACGCACACGGGGCAGCCGGGACCGCTGATGAGTTTTATCTGTGGCGGCAGGAGCTGTCTCAACCCTGACCTGAAGATGGCGACCGTGTGCGTGCCGCAAATTTCCATCAGCCTGACTTCTTCCCTGGAGAAGGCTGTTCGCTGAAGTCTTTCGATGAGGCTTTTCGCCAGTTGAGGATCCCGGTACTCGTCCAGGTATTTCATTAGGAAAGGCTCCTTTAAACTTTTCAGGCCTTCAGGACGACTTTATAAGACCTATAATCCACGCTCCGCAAGGAGCGTTTGGGCCCCAATCCACGCCTGGCCCAGCGAAATGCAGGCATCGTTGGCGGGGAGTTCAATGTGGGCATAAACCTCCAGACCCATCTTCGACAGATCTCTTTCCAACCTTTCGGAAAGATAGGCATTCTGAAAAACGCCACCGCTAAGGACCACGCGATTGAGGCCGGTCCTTTTGGCGGCCGCCGCCGCGGCCTCGCATAAAATGTGACCCACTCCGTTATGGAATCTTGCGGCGATTCTACCCACCGGGACCTTGTTTCTCATGTCCCCCATGAGCGCCTCTATAATTGGGAACTGGTCGATCAGAATCAAATCCAGGCCGGTCACCAATCTACCCCGGTAGAATCCTTCATCGGGTTCAATCGCCTGTTCGAGTTCAATCGCCGCCTGCCCCTCATAATTGACGGACGAGCGAATTCCGCAAAGCGCGGCTGCGGCGTCGAAAAGCCGGCCGCATGAGGAGGTCAGCGGGCAGTTCAACCGGCGGGAGAGCATCTGCAAGACTATCCTCACATCCCGGTAAGGCGTGGCGGCAGGCAGATCGGCATACCTCGCATCGACCTTATCCGGGTCGATGCTCCATAGGTAGCTCAGAGCCGTGCGCCAGGGTTCTTGAATGGCCTTGGCGCCGCCCGGCAGAGGCACTTGGCGAAAATGGCCAAGCCTTTCAAAACTGAGATTGTCAACGCGAAGGATCTCTCCACCCCAGATCGTCCCGTCTGTACCGAAACCGGTCCCGTCGAGCGCAAGGCCCAGCACGGGCCCCTCGAGGCCGCGTTCCGCCATCACTGCGGCGATATGCGCATGATGGTGCTGGACGGCCAGTTTCGGCAGATGTTTTTGCTTCAATGCCCATTGAGTGTTCAGGTAATCGGGGTGCAGGTCGTAAACGACGAGCTGCGGCTCGATTTCCAGGATGCGTTCCAGGTGCGAGATCGAATGCTCGAAAGATCGCAGTGTCTCCAGGTTTTCCAGGTCGCCTATGTGCTGGCTGAGAAAAGCTTCCCTGCCGCGCGTGAGGCAGACGGTGTTCTTGAGTTCGGCCCCGACGCCAAGGACCGAAGGCACGGGGTTGCGAAGGAAAATTGGGGATGGCGCGTAGCCTCTTGCCCGGCGCACTGGACGCAAACCGCCTCCGAGAACTCGAGTCACCGAATCGTCGCATCGCAAATAAATCTCGCGGTCGTGAAAGAGGAAGTAGTCGGCTATCCCGTTCAGGCGAGACCTGGCGTCCGCATTTTCCATCACGATGGGCTCATCGCTCTGGTTGCCGCTCGTCATTACAAGCGCTTTGCAGGGCGCACCCTCAAAGAGGAGAAAGTGGATGGGCGTATAAGGAAGAAAGACGCCCAGCCGCCTGTTCTTCGGCGCTACACTCTCAGCGATTGAAAGCCCGGTGCAATCCGCACGTCTCTCCAGCAACACGATAGGCCTGGACAAACTTGTCAGAAGGCCCTCTTCTTCGCTGTTCAGGCAACAATGCCGTTTGATCTCTTCGAGTTCGGAAAACATTACTGCAAATGGCTTTTCCTCACGTATTTTTCGGCTTCTAAGCCGGCTGACCGCTGCCTCCGCGGTCGCTTTTACCGCAAGATGGAAGCCGCCAAGCCCCTTGATCGCTGTAATAAACCCCGAATCGAGCAGGTCTATCGTCCTGACAAGAGCCTCATCGCGGACGGCGATCACGTTTCCCTGCGCATCTTCGAGCCATACCTGCGGTCCGCATTCCCAGCAGGCGTTCGGTTGAGCATGAAAACGCCGGTCAAGCGGGTTTTCATACTCGCTGCGGCATTGCGGGCACATTTTGAAACCCGCCATTGTCGTCTTGTCCCGGTCGTAGGGAATATCCTTTATGATGGTGTAGCGGGGGCCGCAATTGGTGCAGTTGATAAAAGGATAGCGAAATCTTCTGTCCAGCGGATCGAGAAGCTCCTGAAGACAGTCACGACATGTGCAGACATCGGGGGAAATAAGCGTCGATCTCGATTCAAGCGTCCGGCTGCTGATTATCTTGAACTCTTCGAGCTCCCGGTAGGGAAGGTCGGCTGTCTCGATATTGACGATCCTCGCCAGAGGAGGCGATTCGCGGGATATCGAACCGATAAAATCCTGGACCAGATCGGAAGGACCGGCCACTTCGATTTCCACGCCGTCTGACTGGTTTCGGACCCAGCCGTTGAGCCGGCGTCTCTTGGCCAACTGATAGATAAAAGGCCGAAAGCCAACACCCTGCACGATCCCCTGGACCTTTACCAGAACGCGACGACCGGCTCCCCGGCCTGTGTTGAATTCGGACTGAACAAGGCGTGTTCCTTCGGCTGATGATTTCACTGGCACTGTTTACCCGCCCAAGGGTGGGCACGGTTCGTTGGGTGCCGACCGGATTTTTCGATGCTGGCTGACCTGCTCCTCGATCCAGGACAGCCAAGGAGCAAAACCTTCCCCGGTCCTGCATGAAATCTCGAAAATTTTTCCTCTGGCGTTCAACTGTCCCACCCTTTCCCGAATTTTCGATACGTCGCAGTCAGTATAGGGCAGCAGATCGATTTTATTTACCAGGAGGACGGAACAAATCTGGAACATAAGCGGATACTTGATCGGCTTGTCGTCACCCTCGGCAACGCTCAGTATCATGATCTTTTCATGCTCACCGAGGTTGAATTCCGCGGGGCAGACCAGATTTCCAACGTTTTCGATTATCAGCAGATCGACCGAAGACAGATCCAGGGCATCCGTCGCGATCTGTATCATGTTGCCATCGAGGTGACATCCCCCGTCTGTATTGATCTGCACGGCCTGAACGCCTTTTTTTTGTATCCGCTCGGCGTCATACGACGACTGAAGGTCGCCTTCGATAACCGCGATCCCGATCCGACCGGCCAGTGCCTCTATTGTTTTTTCCAATAACGAGGTTTTCCCCGCTCCGGGCGAACTCATGAGGTTTACCACGAAGATTCCCGCTTCGTCGAAGCGCCTGCGGTTTTCAGCCGCAAGCCGCTCATTCGCCTGAAGAATGTTGCGAACTACCGGGACCTTGATTTCCGTCATTATCTTCCCCCGTTTCACCCTCTATGCTCACGACGGTAAGCTCACGTCCGCTGAGCAGTTCCAGTGCCGGTCCACCGCATCGCGGGCACAGGAATACCTGGTCTTTAACGTCAAAAGAAAAATCACATCGATCGCACCGAGCAGTCACCCCCACGGTCTCGATCTCAATCAGCGCCCCGGCCGCTACCGTATCGCGGCTCACGAGCTCGAAACAAAACGTGAGCGACTCCGGGACAACTGCCGCAAATTCGCCAATCTGAAGCCTTACCTTGTTGATACGCTCCAGTCCATGCCTGCTGGACTCATCGACTATGATCTCGAGCAGACTCTGAGCAATCGATAGTTCGTGCACCGGACCTTCCTTCAATTGATGCGCCTGAACTCACAATTTGTGAGATCATGAGAGGCGCCCTCCCCTACTGCGAATAAAATCTCACTCACTCAAATGCCATTTAACATACAGCCCTGAGACGGTCAATAGAAGCCGAGCCACATATAAACGGAGTAGAGATTGCCATTCGAGAACTCTGCTGTAAGAAATCGAAGACAACGGCGCCACTT
>Ga0326728_10021904_pt1 | contig 11944 bp, 14 predicted proteins | sample MB3enrmetagenome_FD_207602 | JGI IMG/M metagenome (GOLD analysis project Ga0326728, IMG submission 207602) | Lab enriched peat soil microbial communities from McLean, Ithaca, NY, United States - MB31MN | ecosystem: Environmental > Terrestrial > Soil > Wetlands > Peat | place: USA: New York... | reverse complement strand
CCGGAGAACACGGTCTTCTCCATCAAGCGCTTCATGGGCCGCCGTTACAACGAAGTCAACGACGAGATGAAGATGGTCCCCTTCAAGGTCACCCAGCAGGGCGACCACGTGGGCGTGATGGCTCAGGGCAAGGAGTATACCCCGCCGGAAATTTCGGCGATGATCCTGCAGAAGCTGAAGAAGAGCGCCGAAGCCTATCTGGGCGAGACGGTCACCGAGGCGGTGATCACCGTTCCTGCCTACTTCAACGACGCGCAGCGCCAGGCCACCAAGGACGCCGGCAAGATCGCCGGCCTGGACGTCAAGCGCATCGTCAACGAGCCCACCGCCGCCGCGCTGGCTTACGGGCTTGATAAAAAGAAGGATGAGACCATCGCCGTGTACGACTTCGGCGGCGGCACCTTTGATATTTCCGTGCTCGAAGTGGGCGAAGGCGTCATCGAGGTCAAGTCCACCAATGGCGACACGCACCTGGGCGGCGACAACCTCGACCAGCGCATCGTGGATTGGCTGATCAGCGAGTTCAAGGCGGAAGAGGGCCTGGATCTCAGCTCCAAGGGCAACGAGATGGCTCTGCAGCGCCTCAAGGACGGCGCGGAGAAGGCCAAGATCGAGCTCTCGACCACCATCGAGACCGAGATCAACCTGCCCTTCATCACCGCCGACGCCACCGGTCCCAAGCACCTGGTGCGCAAGCTGACCCGCGCCAAGCTGGAGCAGTTGGTCGAGGACCTGCTAGACCGCTCGCTGGAGCCCTGCCGCAAGGCCATGGCCGATGCCGGAGTCACCGCAGACCAGATTGACGAGGTTGTTCTCGTTGGCGGGCAGACACGCATGCCCAAGATCCAGGAGATGGTGAAGAAGCTCTTCGGCAAGGAGCCGCACCGCGGCGTCAATCCCGACGAGGTTGTCGCCATCGGCGCCGCCGTGCAGGCGGGCGTACTGGGGGGCGAGGTCAAGGATCTGCTGTTGCTCGACGTGACCCCTCTGACCCTGTCCATCGAGACGCTGGGCGGCGTGGCCACCACCATGATCCCCCGCAACACGACGATTCCGACCAAAAAGAGCGAGACCTTCTCCACGGCCGCCGACAATCAGACCGAAGTCGAGGTGCATGTGCTGCAAGGCGAGCGTCCCATGGCCGCGCAGAACCGCACCCTGGGCAAGTTCAAGCTGGGCGGCATCATGCCCGCGCCGCGCGGCATGCCGCAGATCGAGGTCACCTTTGACATCGACGCCAACGGCATCCTCAACGTGCATGCCAAGGACAATGCCACCGGCAAGGATACGCGCATCACCATCACTTCCAGTTCGGGTCTGAGCAAGGAAGAGGTGGAGCGCATGGCCAAGGAGGCCGAGGCTCACTCCAGCGAGGACAAGGAGAAGCGCGAGGAGATCGAGGCGCGCAACGAGTTGGACGGCATGGTCTACAACATCGACAAGATGCTGAAGGAGTCGGGCGACAAGTTTGAAAGCGCCGAGGCCGCTCCCATCAAGGTCGAGGTTGAGGGCGCGCTGGCCGAGGCCAAGAAGACGCTGGAAGGGACGCCGTCCTCGAAGGATCTGAAGGCTGCGCACGAGAAGCTGACCAAAGCCAGCCACAAGCTGGCCGAGATCCTCTACAAGGCCAACGCCGCCCAGGGACCTGCAGCGGGCGAAGCGCCTGCGGCGGGAGAACCAGCCGCCGAAGCCAAGAAGAAGGACGACGGCGTCATCGACGCCGAGTACGTCGACGTGGACGACAAGAAGTAGGACTGGCCGTCCTGGCAACGGCCTGCGGTGCGGCAGAGGACGCTTGCGCGCCAATCCCCGCACCGCTCCCGTAGAACTGACGGGGAGGGCGACAGTAATGCGCCCTCTCCGTTGCCGGGCGCATCGAGTCGGATTTTCAGACCTAGAGTTGCTCAAAACATATAAATAACCTCCCTACTCGGTCAGATAAAAGCCCTCGCATCGGGTAGTGCATTGCACTACAATCAAGCGTGTCGCAATCCACTCCCATTGAGGTTGTCGAAACGGACGAGTTCATCGCCTTAACGCGCAAACTGATGGACGATGAGGAGCGGGAAGAGCTTGTTGCTTTTCTGGCCTACCATCCGGCGGCAGGCGTCGTGATTCCTGGAAGCGGCGGAGTTCGGAAACTGCGTTGGGGACTGGAAGGCCGCGGCAAACGAGGGGGAGCGCGTGTGATCTACTTCTTTCACAACCTGGAAATGCCGCTTTACCTTCTGTCCCTCTATGCCAAGAATGAACGTGAGAATCTGGACCGGCGCGAGATCGACGCATTGCAGAAGATGTCGCAGGTTTTAGTCGAGATTCATCGCAAACGGAGGCCATACCGATGAGTGAACTGGGCGAAAGCATCCTCCGGGGACTCCAACATGCCTTGGCAATTGCCGAAGGCACGGCGGACCCGAGCAGTTACGTCGTTCATATCCCCCCGGAGATCGACGTGCAGGCCATCCGCGGCCGCCTGGGTCTGACGCAGCAGGCCTTCGCCCAGCGCTTCGGTTTCAACATCAACACGCTGCGCCACTGGGAACAGGGCAGGCGGGTTCCCGAGGGACCCACCCGCGCCTATTTGCTGGTGATCGACCGCGAACCAGAGGCGGTACAAAAGGCGCTGCGCATAGCGTGAAGGGAGCAGCCCGGAACGGCAGTTGCTTTCCTAAATGCGTACCGTCCTCCGCTTACCGTTTTCCGTGTTACGATAAGCGTTAAACATGATCCGCTCCTTTGCCGATGAAGAGACCGAAGGGCTGTTTTACCGCCAGCACAGCCGGCGTTTTGCCGCGCTGGAACGGGTAGCCTTCCGCAAACTGCGGCAGATCCACAGCGTTGCCACGGTCGAGGAGTTGCTGGCACCGCCGGGCAACCGCCTGGAGCGACTCAGGGGTGATCGCGAAGGCCAATGGAGTCTCCGCATCAACGACCAGTTCAGAATCGGCTTTCAATGGAGAGACGGCAATGCCTACGAGGTCGAAATTGTCGATTACCACTAATCTCCCGGCTCCCAAGGCAGGCAGGATGGCCCCGCTGCATCCCGGTGAGATGCTGCGCGAGGACTTCATGAAGCCGCTGGGCCTCTCTTCCAATGCGCTGGCCCTGGAACTGCGCGTACCAGTGACGCGCATCTCCGAGATTGTGCGGGAACGGCGGGGGATCACCGCCGACACGGCGCTGCGCCTGGGCCGCTACTTCAACATCTCGGCCGAGTTCTGGATGCGCCTGCAAATGGATTACGATCTGGAGATAGCCGCAGCCGAGACCCACCAGGAGATTCGTCCCCGCCCGCACACACCGCAGGTGGAAGAGGCGGCGGCCCACGCCGTTGCCTGATCGAGCAGGCAAGATGAACAATCTCTACAATGAGGGCAGCGCCCTTGGGCGTAGGAATTGCTAGGTAAGGTTAACCGGCCGTGGAACGGCTGGCACGCACAGGAAACGGATTTCAAAAGGCAACCATGTCCACGACCCAGAACAAGGACTATTACGCGACGCTCGGAGTGAAGAAGACGGCCACTCCGGAGGAGATCCGCAAGGCCTTTCGCAAGGCGGCGCGGCGCTATCACCCCGACGTCAACCCCAACGACAAGCGGGCGGAGGAGAAGTTCAAAGAGATCTCCGAAGCCAACGATGTCTTGAGCGACGACAAGAAGCGCAAGGTCTACGACCAGGTGGGCTATTACTCCGACCAGATCGATCCTTCCCAGGCCGAGGCCTTTGCCTATGCGCGGCGGTCGGGCGGGCAGGCGCCGGTGGACTTCGGGGGCTTCGACTTCTCCGGCTTCCAGGGCAGTCCGGGGCAGTATCCGGGAGCACAGACGGGCGCCGCCGCTGGTGCGGGAAATCCCGCCGCCTGGGGCAGTTTCAAGGACATCTTCAGCGGCATCTTCAGCGGCGCGCAACAGCCCCAGCGGCCCTTGGGCCCGCAACCGGGGACCGACCTCGAGTACCAGGCCACGGTCGACTTCTGGACGGCTATCCGCGGCGGCCAGGCGCGCTTGCAGGTGCATCGCCAGGAGGTCTGTCCGCATTGCCAAGGACAGGCGCACACCATGGGCCCCATGCAGTGCCCAGAATGCAACGGCACCGGCCAGGTTACGCAGATGGGCGGCCGGATGAAGTTCAACATCGCCTGCCCGCGCTGTAACGGGCAAGGACGGACCACCAACGCCTGCGGCGTCTGTTTTGGCGAAGGGACGGTCAGCCGCAGCGAGACGGTGGACTTCCGCATCAAGGCGGGCACTCGCGATGGGCAGCGCATCCGTTTGCAAGGCAAGGGCAATGCCGGGCTGAACGGGGGCGCGGATGGGGACTTGTTCGTGATTGTCCGCACCGCCGAGCACGCGGTTTTTACCCGCGTGGGCGACGACATTCAACTGACCGTGCCGGTGACCATCGCCGAGGCCTCGCTGGGGGCCAAGGTGGATGTTCCCACCATCGACGGCCGGGCGCAGTTGAAGATTCCACCCGGCACGCAGAGCGGGCAGAAGCTGCGCATGAGGGAGCGCGGCGTGGAGAACTCGCAGCGCTCCGGCCAGCGTGGCGACCAGATCGTGACCGTCGAAGTCGTGGTGCCCACCCTGCAAGATGAGCGCAGCCGCGAGATCATGCGCGAGCTGGCCAAGTTGAACAACCAGGATCCGCGCCTGGCACTCTTCGAGAAGCTGTAGGCGTCCGGCTGGGAGGGCGCTTTGGAATCGGACCGGTTTGAATGGGATGATCGCAAGGCGAAAGTGAACCTCCGCAAGCACAAGGTCAGCTTTAAGGAGGGGACGACAGTCTTTGACGACAAACTCGGCATGGTTCTTGAAGACCTGGAGCATTCCTGGGCTGAGCCGCGTCAGGTTTTAATTGGAGCTTCCTCGTTGGGCAAGGTATTGTTGGTGATATACGTGGAGCGTTTTTCGCTGAATGGACGGGAACGGTATCGCATCATCAGTGCCAGAAAAGCCACTTCCGCGGAAAGGAGCATCTATGAAGCGCAAAGAAAATCCAACCGTTGATTGGGACGAAGGCGAAGAGATGTTGCCCGAGTACGATCTTTCCAAGGCCGTGCGTGGCTATACCGCCTATCGCATGGGCGAGGATGCCGCGGATGAATCGGCCGTGGAAGGGTTCTGGCGAATGCTGGGCTACGAAGTTGAGCGTATTACCGAGCCTGCGTTGCGATTTTCCAAAGCGCCGGATTTTCTGCTCAAGCAGCATGGTGTCGCAATAGCAGTCTGCGAAGTCAAGTCAATGGCGGAATTCGATTATTCGGTCAAGGTGAATCATGAGGATGGCACGGCAACCGAGACGCAACATAACCGGCGAGAAACGAATGTGGAGCGGGTGCTTCGCCAGGCCGATCTCGCTCGGGATCAGCTCTTCTATTGGAATGGGGAGCGTGAATTGGCGAATGTCTTTGTCTTCGTCAATCACGATCCGCATACACGAAGGGAGAGCGTTCAGCAGGCGCTGATTGACATCACGGGTATCGACGCCACGTTTTGGTTTGAGGCTGAAAACGACGTCGTGGATGTTAACCCGGCAGTGATTGCATCCCCGGAGGGTCAGCAACGGATTGAAAGCAAGATGGGGCTGCTGATCGATGATCGGCAGAATCTGAATACGGCGGCTTGAATTTGTTTGTTGTTGAATTGGACGATATCGATGTCTGCGAAACGCAAATCGAAGGGCGCGTACATGATCTCGGCGGTGGCCGAGATGTACGAGATCCATCCCCAGACGCTGCGCCTCTACGAGCGCGAGGGTCTGCTCAAGCCGTCGCGCACCGAGGGCAATACCCGCCTCTATACCGACGAGGATCTGGAGCGGCTGGAGTTCATTCTCAATCTGGCCCGCGATCTGGGCGTGAACATCGCCGGCATCGCCATCATTTTGCAGATGCGCGAGCGCATGGAAGAGATGAACCGGCAGATGCAGAGCTTTGTGGAGTACGTGCGCACGGAGATGCTGACCCGCTTTCAGCAGGCCGCGCCCTCGGGCGGAGCGGCCATCGTGCCCCTACGCAAGATGGCCGTGGTCAAACCGTCGGCCAAGACGACGGGGTCCGCCAAGAAGCTCTGAACTATATGTGCCGAGGTTGTGCTGCGCGGGAAGCGGCAGACCCCTATTGAGCCCACGCGCCTGAAAGCGACGATAGGTTCTCGCCACCCCCACCCTCAAGGACAAGGCTGCAGGGTCTTCTCAGCCAGTTCGCCGGTCAGTTCCTGGAGGCGTTGCTGGCAGCGGCAACTCATGGGTAAGAAGGCCAGGCCGAGCAGGTGCTCCTCTTTTTTGACCTTGATCTCCGCCGCTAGGCGGAAGGGCTGCCCCAGACCCGTAAACTCCACTTCCACCCGCGCGTCGGGCGGCAGGCTGAAGGGAGGGTCGGAGAAAAGGCGGCAGCCGCTCAAACTCACTTCCAGGAGTGTGCATTTCATAACCAGGCCTCTTTCCAGGACCACCAGGGTGGCAGCGGTCTCCAGTTCATGGCGGGTCTGGATGCGGCGCTCCTGCCCGTCAGGGGGCGGAATGTGGAGCACACGGCGCTGCTCGCATTTGCCGCGTTTCACCCTGGCCGGCGGCGGCGGCGCAGGTGTGTGCGACGCACTGTTTTGAATCACACCCAAGCTGCGCAACATGGCCATGTCTTTTCTGGTCACATCGTCGAAATCCAGGATAATGCTCTCGTCGCAATCGCTGGAGATGGCTTTGCCGGAGAGGAAGTACACAATATCGTCCGAGCGGAAGCGAACATTGGAGCGCACCTTATTGCAGAGCAGGCAAGGATCGTCGGGCATGATGAGCGCGCTGGTGGCGCTGAGCTGGATCATCTGGCCTCGTATGACCGTCCCCAGCGCTTCGACCGCAACCAGCACCGGGCGCTCGTCTCTCCATTCGAACCCCGCAGATTGTCCTCTTTTTGTCCAAAGGGGGATAAGTACTTCAGGTTGGTTCATGGCATCCTCCACACCATCGCTGACAGGGGTGGCAACGTTTGTTGTGCGAACTTGAACGTTTACAACGATCCCAACATGCGGTATTCATCGGCCGCGTAGCCAGAACATTAATGAATAGTTAAGATTGCATCGAAACAAAACACATCGAGCGCAAGGCGGGGAACCGGCTTGCCGCGGCGCACAAGGCAGCTGGCGGTCCTGGAGATCGAGCAGACTCGTTTCCTGAAGGCGGTTGAGGCCGAACCGAGGTCCGGTCGCCGAATCCTCCACCATCGGAGCTTGCTTGCAGGTATTCTGGAGTCTGCATGTCGTACGCCTTGCTTGGATTGGCCGTCTTCGGCCTGATTACGTCTTCGGTCTTTGCCGGAATGGTGCTGTGGGCGGTTCCCGGTTATTTGCGGGATCGTCGTCGCTCGCTGGCGAGAGAAACCGTGCGCCCTGGGTTCACTCCGCCCTTGACGCTGCTCAAGCCGGTGCACGGGGCCGAGCCCAACCTCGATGCTCATCTGGCCAGCTTCTTTGAGCAGGATTACCCCGCATACGAGATTCTCTTTTGCGCCCGTTCGGACGAGGACGCCGGATTGCAGACAGCGCGGAATGTGGCGGCGCGCTATCCTCACATTCCCGCCAGGTTTCTCGTCACCGGCGGCCAGCCCGACTATATCAACGCCAAAGTCGCATCCATGGAGTTGATGGAGACCGCGGCGGCGCACGAGATTCTGGTGATCAGCGACAGCGACGTGCGCGTGACGCCGGATTACCTGCGCGCCGTGGCGCTTCCTTTCGCCGATCCGCAGGTGGGCGCCATGACCTGCCCTTATCGCGGCGTGGCCGCCGAGGGTGGGCTCTGGGCACGCATCGAGGCTGTGGGCATGAGCGTGGAGATGACGGCCGGGGTGCTGGTGGCGCGCGGCCTGGAAGGGATGCAGTTCACCCTGGGACCAACTATGGCCTTTCGCCGCGAGACCATCCGGCGCATGGGCGGCTTCAGGGTTACCGCCGATTATTGCGCCGACGATTTCGTGCTCGGCAACGAGACCTGGAAGCTGGGCCAGACGGTGGTGCTGAGCCATCACGCCATCGACCACATGGTGATCAATGCGAGCTTTGGCGCCTCTATGAAACATCAGGTGCGGTGGATGAAATCCACGCGCTTTTCACGGCCCAAAGGGCACTTCGGCACGGCGTTGACCTTCAGTATGCCCTTTGGGTTGCTGGGATTGGCGGCGGGCGCGGCGCTGGGCCACTGGGGCTGGGGACTGGCGCTATTGGCCTGGAGCGTGGCCACGCGGCTGGGGATCTCCATCGCCGTGGGGCGGCTGGCGGTGCGCGACACGAGCTGGTTCGGGCTGCTGGTGCTCTATCCACTGCGCGACCTGATGAGTTTCGGCTTCTGGGCGGCCAGTTACTTGGGCAGCGAGATCCTGTGGCGGGGACGCGTCTTCCAACTGCTGCCGGGGGGAAAGATGAAGGCTGCCCAATGACTGCTGTCCGCAGGGGCGGAGGCTTCGCTTCGCTCTGCGCGGCGCAGAATTGCGTGAGGAAAGAATCATGGTAGAAAAGAACACCCTGATCTTCGAGGGAGTGACGGCGGCGCAGTTTGCCGTGTTGGCGGCCAAGGCGCAGGCGGCGGGGATCGCCTTTGAAGGCAATCGGGGCCGAGCTATGAAGTTTGGCGCTGAAGTGGCATGGGATTATCAGCCGGAGACCGGCCAGTTGACGTTGCAGTGCCTGCAGGCGCCCTTCTTCCTCTCCCCGCAGGCTGTTCTAGCACAGATCGACGCCATGGTCCGGGAAAGCATGGGCTGAGGGCGGGAATTCTCTGTGAATCCTGAGTTCGGCAGCCGTTCTCCGGATCGAAACTCTGAGTCATCAAATAAAGCACATAATATCAAGTACTTGCCATCCTAAGCGCGGCGAAGGATGGCAATTCGTTGATGAATAAATACCGAATCGAGTATTCGGCCATCAGGACCGCAGTTGCACTGCCGTTTTAAGATGGTCTACGAAAACTCGCCGCAACACCTCTATTGGTCCCCCAACTCTTTGGCAAAGGCGTAGAAGAAATCCAGCGACTTCCAAAAGGAATCGATGGGCAGGCGTTCGTCCTGGCCGTGTGCGCGGTCGTCGTCGCGTTCCAGGGCGATGGCTGAGTAGCCGTAGCAAGGGATTCCGGCCTGGGCAAAGTAGATGGAGTCGCTGGCCCCGTTCTCCATCACCGGCGTCACCGGAACTCCCGGCCAGATGGCCTGGGTCAGGCGGGTAAGCGGCTCGAAGACCTCGGCGATGGGCGCGGGCGGGACCATCGCCTTGCGTTCCGGAGCCGTCTCCGCGACCACCCCGCCGTCGGAGACGTATTTCACGCTCAGCTTGGCGTCGCCCAGAATGCCGATCAGTTGCTGGCGGATCTCTTCCGGCGAGTGGCCGGGGAAGATGCGGCAATTCACAATAGCCTGCGCGCTTTGCGCCAGGGCGTTGTTGGCGTGCCCGGCGTTGAGGCGCGTGGCCACGCAGGTGGTATGAAAGTTGGCGTTGAAGGCGGGTTCGGCGCTCAGCAGCGCCACCGCGTCCAGGTCGGGAGGCGTAGCCGTAACGGCGCGCATGTCGGCGGCGGTCTGCCCCGTCTCCCGCGCCGCCAGATTGCCGAAGTAGGTGCGCGTCACTTCGTTCATTTCAAAGGGAAATTTGTAAGCAGCCAGGCGGTCGAGCGACGCGGTCAGCGCGTAGATGGCGTTGTCGGGCCGGGGGCGGGAACTGTGCCCGCCGGGGTTGACGGCGGTGATCTGAAAGTCGGCGTAGACCTTCTCCGTAGCTTCCACATCGGCGACCACGGTGCGGCCATGATCGAGTTCGATGCCGCCGGCATCGGGATTGATCACGAAGGCCGCGTCCACCAGCTCGCGATGCTGACGCACCAGCCAGTCGGCGCCGTTGAACTTGCCGCCCTCCTCATCGGCGGTGAGAGCCAGGATGAGGTCGCGGCGGGGATGGTAGCCCTCGCGGTGCAGGCGGAGAAAGACCGCCGCCAGGGCGGCGTCGGAGTCCTTCATGTCCTGGGTGCCGCGGCCGTAGTAATAGCCGTCCTTCTCGACAAACTGAAAGGGATCGGTAGACCAGTCGGAGCGCAGCGCCTGCACCACATCCATGTGGCCGAGAAAGAGCGCGGGTTTCTTGCCGTTGGGCGCGGCGGCGTGCAGGCGCACCACCAGATTCATCTTGCGCGCATCGGGACCGAGCAACTGCGCATCTTCGGGGGCGAAGCCGGCCGCCAGAAATCGCTTTTGCAGCGCCGCCGTGGCCGTGGTGACATTGCCCTGCGGCGAATCGGTGGTGTTGATCTCGATCAGCTGCTTGAAGATCTCCCGCGCCAGGGCGCGATCCTCCGCGGGCGCGGCAGGCAGCGCCTGCTGGGCGGAGAGTGAAGCAACCGTTAACAGCAGCAGCGCGCCCAGGCAGCCGAACGCAGGCGTCTTCACAGCAACAAATCTCATCATGGGGAGATTGTACGAAATCCAATGGGCCGGCGGCTGACCAACAGGCCAAACTTCTCGATCTTCGAGATCATGCTGAGGCAGGGGGACGATGCTTTGTATTGCGTCAATTTGCGAGGCTGCTTTTTCTACAAAGTCACTCCCATGAAATCAATCCTGTGCTATGCTCAGCGGCGGGTCGGATAGGCCCCTCAGAACTTCAATGAAAGGTGGAACGGTATGCGTTCTTTGAAGATATTGGCGGCAACGGCCTTTGCGCTGTTGCTCTCTCTCTTTGCACTATCGATTCCGGCGCTTGCACAGCATCCTCACTACGGCCATGCACTCTCCAACCTGCGCCAGGCGCGCGCCTTGCTGGATCAGGACACCCGTCCCGGCTTCCGCGAGGAGAAAAACCGCGCCATCGATGAGATTGAGAGCGCCATTCGCGATGTGGCCCGGTCGTTACACGAGGAGGGCCGCAGCACCCACTTCACGCCCCCTCCGGCCACGCAGGGCGATCCCGACCGCCCCATGCGCTCGGCCATGACGCTCTTGGATGAAGCCGCCGAGGACATGAGAGCCGGCGGGGCCGACACCCCCGAGCTGCGCGAACTGCAGGATCACACCATTCGCCACATCAACGAGGCACGGCGGGCGCTCGGCCACGCTCTGCGCGAGGTGGAGCGCCACTACTAACGCTTCGCCCTTCAACTGAACTCCATCGGACGGCTTCCCATCCTTGCCCGCGCTCCTCCTGGAGACGCGCAACAGGCGGTGGGAAGCCGTTTCTCGCGTACCCCTTCCTCCCGCCTGCCAGGATTCCGCCGCCCCCATTGGACTACACTGTGGGGATGGAAAACGAGAGCGTTCGGTCCACCGTTATTGCGCCGCGATCGCCCCAAGGCGATTTCGCCAATGAACCCTTTGTCGATTTCAAGATTCCGGAAAACGCCGGCAAGATGCGCGAGGCCTTGGATTTCGTGGCGAGCCAACTGGGCCGCGAGTACCCCCTGATCGTAGCCGGAAAGCGCATCGCGACGGAGAAAAAGATCCGCTCCATCAATCCCGCGCGCCCCGCCCAACTGGTCGGTCTGCATCAGCAGGCGGGCACAGCGGAGGTCGAGCCGACCATGGCCGCGGCGCTCGAAGCTTTTGAAACCTGGAGCCGCACCCCAGTAGAAACCAGAGTTTCGCTGCTCCTGCAAGCGGCTGCGATCATCCGCCAGCGGCACTTTGAGTTTTGCGCCTGGCTCACCTTCGAGGTGGGCAAGAACTGGGCCGAGGCCGACGCCGATGTGGGCGAAGCCATCGATTTTCTCGAGTTCTATGCCCGCGAGGCGCTGCGCATGGCAGCGGCCAAGACACCCATCCAGTTCCCCGGCGAGCGCAATGAGTTGCTCTACGTCCCGTTGGGGGTGGGAGCGGTAATTCCGCCCTGGAACTTCCCCTTCGCCATCATGGCGGGCATGACGGCGGCGGCCATTGTCAGCGGCAATACGGTGGTGCTGAAGCCGTCGAGCG
>Ga0326728_10021903_pt1 | contig 11944 bp, 10 predicted proteins | sample MB3enrmetagenome_FD_207602 | JGI IMG/M metagenome (GOLD analysis project Ga0326728, IMG submission 207602) | Lab enriched peat soil microbial communities from McLean, Ithaca, NY, United States - MB31MN | ecosystem: Environmental > Terrestrial > Soil > Wetlands > Peat | place: USA: New York... | reverse complement strand
CGGCCATCTGCTGGAGTCGTTCTCCTGCGCTTACAATCTCTCCCCGCGAAAAACCATTCGAATTTCAGCCCAAATCCTTATACATCGCCAGAAGTGCATTTGGAAACGCCGGCAATGGTATTCATCCCCGCATGAAGACGAACCACACGAGAGATACTGCTGCACGACTGGACTTACACTGGATACAGCCCTCTCTCATCGCATGACTCCACACTCCAACTCGGCCAAGCCGCGCGCCCCATTGCACTTCCTTGGGCTGGCCTGCGCCATCGGTGTCTCCACCATCTACTTCAACCAGCCGCTGCTGGTGGAGATGGGTAAGACCTACGGCGCGCCCGCCGGCCGCGTCATGTATGTCGCCAGCGCGACCCAGGTTGGCTACGCTCTGGGATTGCTGTTCTTTGTGCCCCTGGGAGATCTTCTGGAACGCCGCGCGCTGATGAGGCGCATGTACGCCGCCGTCATTGTGGCCCTGCTTCTGGTCTCCGCTGCGCCGACGCTGGCCTGGCTGATCGCCGCCAGCGTTCTGCTGGGCGTGGTGGCCTCGGTGACCCACATTGTGCTCCCCATCGCGCCCGAACTGGTGCCCCACAAGCAGCGCGGGCGCGCCATCGGAACCGTGATGATGGGTCTTCTGCTGGGTGTGCTGCTGGCGCGGACCTTCGCCGGATGGATCAGCCGCATCCCGGCGCTCTTCGTCTACGCGCCGCGCCTCTTTCCCAGCGGGGCCTTCTGGGTCACCGATGGTTGGCGCTATGTCTTTATCATCGCGGCGCTGGCCAATGCAGCGTTTCTTCTCCTGCTCGGCCGCGTCATGCCGCGCCTGCCGCCCAAGCAGCACCTACGCTACGCCGACGCGATGCGCTCCCTGTGGACGCTCGTCCGCACCCAGCCGCTGTTGCGCGAATCGGGCCTGACCAGCGCGCTCGTCTTCGCCTCCTTCAGTTGCTTCTGGACCACGCTGGCGTATCTGCTCAGCAGCCGCTTCGGCCTCGGAGCGGGCGTTGCGGGCAGCTTCGGCCTGGTCGGCGCGGCGGGCGCGATGGTCGCCCCGGTCGCCGGCAAGCTGGCGGACAGGCGCGGCACGCGATGGGTGCTCACCGTTGCCATGACGCTGCTCGCCTTCGCCTATCTGTTGCTGTGGGCCGGCGTGGCCTCCAGCCTTCCGTTCGCGCTGCACATCGCCGCTCTGGTGGCCGGAGTCATCGTGCTGGACGTCGGAATGCAAATGGCGCAGGTGTCCAATCAGACGCGCATCTTCGGCCTGGACCCCTTGGCGCGCAGCCGGTTGAACACCGTCTACATGACCAGCTTCTTCGCCGGCGGGGCCGTCGGATCGGCGCTTGCCACCATGGTCTGGGACCGCTGGCAGTGGAACGGCGTCTGCCTGCTCGCTCTGGGACTGATCGCTCTGGCCGGCCTCTGCCACGCGCTCGGCACGCGCACTCGCGAGCCATTCAACCCCAACTCGCGCCGGGAACACGCCCTCGACAGCGTGCTCGAAGTCTAGCCCGAATCCCAGAAAAACGCTGCGCGGACGCTCTATCGCTTCAGCAGGTCTACCGGCGCATTCACATCTTCGATGCGAAAATAACCTGCCAGCGCCGGATGCCGTCTGGCCACGGTGCAATACATCTCCCACGCCACGCGCCGATAGCTGAAGTGTCCCGCCACGCCCGAGCGCAGCTCAGCGATGTAGAGCGCCTCGGCAAAGTCCATCTTGAACACCGCCCGCACCCGCGTCCCCAGCGGCAGCAGGTACGCCGCAGCCTCCGGCCCCGCCGCATCGCGCAGCGCGCGGTAGGCGGCGTGCGCGGCGTCCATCGCGTCTGTGTAAGCCCGGTCGAGCCCAGCCTCGGCCAGCCTGGGCTGCCCCGGGCACACCGGCGTCTCGTATCCGTGGAGATCGCTGAAACCCTGCATGAGCTGCACGCAGCGCCGATGGCGGTGCATGTCGCGGAAGCCGCCGATGTCCATCAGAATGTCGAACCGGAAGCTCTGCCCGGCGGAGAAGGCCCGCGGCAGCTCGTCGTGCGGCCCGCGATGCTTCACGCCCAGCGCAATAATCTTCGCCACGCGCGTCGCACTGAGCGATGCAACCGCACGCTGAATCTGCCGCCACGAGTAGTGGCTCTCCGCATAGAGCAGCGAAGTGGCAAGCTCAACCTCCAGAGATTCCGCGTCCTCCACCAGATCGACCACCGGTGCATCCTCGATCGCCTGCCCGGCCATCAGCTCGGCGGCGGCCTGGCGCATCTCCGCGCGCGTGGCGATGGCGTACTCATTGGCCGCGGAGTATTTCACCAGCGTGGGCGCCGTCTTCACCTCGCGCAACAACGCATCGGAAAGACGTGCATGGAACCCCTCGCGCCCCTGCGCATCAGGAATGGTGTACGAGGCTGCCTCTTCCAGTAGCACGCGCGCCTCGTCGTGGGTGACATTCCACGCCGGCGCGGCTGCGGCAGCTTTCAGCCTTTTTCCCAGGCTGCGCACCTCGGCAAACTCGCTCGCCAGCAGCCGCGCGATCTGGTTCTCCAGCGTGCGCGCGCTCACGATCTGTCCCAGCGAAGTGTTGGTCGCCAGCGGCAGCAGGTAGCGCGCCACGTCGAAGGCCCGCGCCTTCAGCGTGCGCACATACGCCTCGTCCTTCATCTCCGCGGGCTTTGCAATCGCGCTCTTCAGCACCTCCAGCATTCCCGCGCCGACGCGGTCGTAGGCCGCAAACAGTGCCTCAATCGCCGCCGTGTAGCCGGCCGTCCGCTCGCCGAGGTCGGGCGTATACCAGCCCGATTTGCGGAAGTTCTGGTAGCGCGTGCTGCGCTCCTGCCCGTCCCAGCGCTGCTCGTCTACCAGCGCGACAGCCGCCAGCAGGCTCAGCCGTTCGATGGCGAACGCAATGTGCGCCAGGTCGGCGATGGAGCGGTGGCCGTACTGAAAGTAAAAAGTGTTCAGGAACTGCTCCGCGCGTTGCGAGCTGATCTCGGCCAGCGACTCCTTCATGCTCAGCGCCGAGCGCGAGTACTTGGCCATCGCGTAGGCCAGCACCTCCGGCTCTGCGCCCTGAATGGCGTAGACATCGATCTCGTTCGCCACTGGCTTGGTGGTTGGCTCGGCGGAAGGCTTGGCGAGTGGCGCGGCGGGAGTCTCGGCGGCTTGTTTCGGGTCTGTTGCGGCTGGCAGTTTGTCGGTCATCACCCTGCAAGGATATGTCATTCTGCGACCCATGCACCCCGAACTCTGTGGATGAATCGAATTGGGTTCGTATAATGAGGCGGGCAGAGGGAAGGAAGACAAATGAGCACACTTGCAGGCAAAGTTGCGTTGGTTACAGGAGCATCACAGGGCATCGGGCGTGCGTGCGCGTTGGCATTGGCCGAGGCAGGCGCAACTGTCGCGCTGGCCGCGCGGAACGAGGCAAAGCTGGCCGAAGTCGCCGCCGAGATCGCCGCGGCGGGCGGTTCCGCGCACCCCTTCGCGCTCGACCTCAGCAACGAAGAATCCATCCAAACCTGCGTCAGGGCTGTCATGGCCCGGTTCAGCAAGGTTGATATTTTGATCAACAACGCCGGCATCACCCGCGACACCCTCACCCTGCGCATGAAGCGCAAGGACTGGGATGATGTGCTGGCCACCAACCTCACCGGCGCGTTCCTGATGACTCAGGCCGTGATGGGCTCCATGCTCAAGGCGCACTGGGGGCGCATCATCAATATCACCTCGGTGGTCGGCCAGACCGGCCAGGCCGGCCAGGCCAACTACGCCGCGTCGAAGGCCGGCCTCATCGGCCTCACCCGCTCACTGGCGCGCGAGCTGGCCAGCCGAGCAATCACCGTAAACGCCGTCGCGCCGGGATACATCGAGACCGCGATGACCGCCGTTTTGACCGAAGCCCAGCGCACGTCCATGACCTCGCAGATCCCGCTGGCGCGCGTCGGCACAGACCGCGACGTCGCCGCAGCAGTCGCCTTTCTCGCCTCCGAAGAGGCTGGCTTCATCACCGGCCACACGCTGGATGTCAACGGTGGGATGTACATGGGATAGTTGCAGGTTGTCCACTCTGTTCTGTTCGCAAGATCGTCTTTGTTTTCAACCCGTAACCTGTAACTGCAACTTATAATTTATTCTTTCTCTAATAACTTAATCGTTAATATCTTCTTCGGTTCAACGCGGGCTGGGCTTAAAGTAGAGCTTCAAGGGTTATGCTCCATCTGGCTCCCTACGAACCTTGGCTGGTACGCATATCGTGGTATCCCACGATTTAGCCATTGACCTCACCGTCCAGGATGTTTACTTTGTGGCTAATGGCAGATATGCAAACACTTCCAACACCACTGAACAGCATCCCTCCCGTCGCCACCATCGCAATGAACATTGGGGCGACGATCCGCGCCTATCGTCTGCAAAAAGGCATGTCGCAGGGCGACATCGAGAAGCGGACCGGACTCTTGCGCTGCTATCTATCGCGGGTCGAGAACGGGCATACGGTACCCTCGCTGGAGACGCTGCAGAAGATTGCCTATGCGCTGGACCTGCAACTGGCGCAGTTCTTCTCCGATCAAGCCGTAAGCCAGGAGATGTCAGCGCTGCACCTGGGAGAAGAAGAGATTCGTTTCCTCACCCAGATCCAGCGCTATTCGGCGCGTCTCTCGGAGAACGACCGCAAGCTGCTGCTGGCCATGGTGCGCAAGTTCGCGCAGACCACGCTGGTTTGAGTTGCAGGTTGCCAGTTACAGGTTACCGTTTGAAGACCTACAGCACCCAGTGATTGAAGGTCGCGCCTTCAGAACCGGCCACCGCATTCCAGCCATTCGCAACTGACAACCTGCAACTCGCAACTGTCTTACAACAGGTTGGCGATCGCGTAGCCGAAGAGGGCCAGGACGAGGCAGGCTACGGCGAAGGTGACCTTCTGGCGGCTGAGGTAGCGTTCGCGTCCGGCGGTCATGCGCGGCACCAGTGGAACGCCCAGCGCCAAACCGCTCAGGAAGCCCCCGATGTGGGCCGAATTGTCGATGCGGATGCCGATATTGACAACGATTGTGCTGATCCCAATTACCAGGTTAATGAGGGCGAACTTGACCACGCTGCTGCGCAGCCGGCGTAACTCTTCCCAGGGAAATGGCAGGCGGCGGTTGCTCAGCAGCACGATCAGAATGCCGGCAATGCCAAAGACCGCGCCCGAGGCTCCCGCGCCGATCTGGAATAAGGAGTTAGGATCACGGAACCACAGGTCGTAGTAGACGTTGTAGCCCATGCTGAGCAGGTTCCCGGCAATCCCCGTAAGCAGGTACACAGCGACCATTCCGTAAGGGCCTATCAGCGGCTCGCCCAGAATGCCCAGGTTCCACAGGCACCACATGTTGCAGGCGATATGGATGAAACCGACATGCACGAAGGTTGCGGTCAGCAGCCGGTACCACTGGCCGTGCAGCACCAGCCATGTGACGTTTGCGCCGTAGTGGAGCAGGTCGTTTTCGGTAGGGCCTGTCGGGCTTACGCCGTGGAGGCACATCCACAGGTAGACAGCGATATTGATGGCCAGCAGCAAGTAGGTGCCGGGGGCAGAGCGCGGGTCCCAGACGCTGTACTCGCGCCGCCGCCGTGCCTGCTCCGGCGAGTAGGCCTCGGGCGGAGCATAGCCTTCGACCGGAATAATAGAGTCGGCTGGTGGAGTGTTTTCGTCTTCGGGATGCGATTGCGTGGGGGACATGCTGGTCTCTCTACGCTAACGCATTTTTGCGGTCAGCGTTCTACGCTGCCCGTTGTTCGTTCTTGGTTCCCGTTGAAATCAGAGGCAGTTGCAGGCGACAACTCCAAGGCAGAACTGCCATGCCCCAAACGGGGAACGGATAACGAACCTCGGAGAACGGGACGGATCAGGCGGCGTTTTTCATGATGCGTTCACGGATATGGGGTGGGATGCGTTGGATCGCGTCCGAAACTAGGCCGGGGATCGGCGTCGCAATAGCGACCAGAACCCACAGCGTAAGCGAGATGACCAGGCCGGCGAAGGCGGTCGCCTCCAGTGAGATGGTGATCGGCGTGTGATACAGGTGGCCATGAAGGCTGGTGCCCAGGTGCGCAATGGCCTCGATGCGGTGCAGCACAGCCGCAGCCAGCAGGAAAGCCAGAATGGACAGCGAGCTGACCGAGATCAGCAGCACATCGATGGTGCGCGCCAGGTGCTGGCGGCGTCGGCATTGGGCGCACTCGGAGAGGTGACGATCGTAGTCCGTGCGCATCGCGGGCGAAAGACCGGAGATGTCATATCGCCAACCGGCTAGAATGTCTCCAATGATCGGATCGGTGCAATGAGGTTCGGTCATGCGGCGCGATCTGGATGTTCGTAAGGCAAATGTTGCCATAGTTGTATATGGACTCATTTTACTTGATTTTTTAGCACAAGGCGGAGAAAAGAGTAGATTGCACGAATTCTGTTGCAGCTGCGCAAAAGGGCGTTGCGCCTGCCGGTCGATCTCTTCCTGCGCCAGCATGTTGAATCGAGATCGGTTAGAGAGAAATTGTGGCGATTGGCTCGGATTGATGTGCGAGCAGCACACGGTTACCCAGGAGCTTCCCGCGTTCCCGTATCGCCTCTTCGGCCGAAAACAGTGCGAGTTCCGGGACGTTGTTCGTCTCCGACAGATGGCCCAGAACGATATATGAGGCGCTTCCATCGTAATCGCGGGCCAGGAACTCGGCCGTTGCGTCGTTGGAGAGATGCCCGACGCGTGAGAGTACACGTTGCTTCACCGCCCACGGGTAGGGGCCCTCCTTCAGCATCTCCAAGTCGTGGTTGGATTCCAGCAACAGCACGTCGATGCGCTGCAGGGCGGACCGTACGTTGGGCGGCATGTAGCCAAGGTCGGTGGCAATGGCCATGCGGATCGATTCCGTGGCCGACTCGAAGACGAAACCGCAGGGGTCGGCTGCATCGTGCGGCGTGGTGAAGGGCGCAATCGTCAGGTCGCCGATGCAGAAGTTCGTCCCCGGCTGGAAGTACTCCACAGTGGGAAGACTGGCCGGGTCGCGCCGGGTCGCGGCTTCCGGTGCATCTTCGTCGGAATCGTCTTCGCCGGATGCGGCCTCCATATCTGTCATGACTCCAACCGCGCCATTATCCAATGCATCGAGCGCGGCTCGTGCCTCCTTCTCCCTCTGCACGTGGTCCAGCCACTGGGCGTAGGTCATGGTGGTGCGCGGAGTCATCTGCCGCACCCAGGCGCGGTGCGTCGATTCGCTAAAGTACACCGGAATGCGCAGCCTGCGCGCCAGCACCGAAAGGCCCGCTACGTGGTCCTGATGCTCATGCGTGATCAGGATGGCGTCCAGCTCGGCGGGGTCTTCGTTGGCCATCTTCATGCGCCGCAGCAGCTCGCGGCAGCTGAGTCCCGCGTCCACCAGCACGCGCGTTTCGGCGCTGGCAATCACCGTCGAGTTGCCCTTCGAGCCGGAGGCGAGAACCGTCATGCGCATACGTCTCAAGATACGCCGCTCCGTTGTGGATTAGCGCACCGCGCTGGCGCGAGACGTGACGAGACAGATGCGGGATTCCCGGCATCATGGCCACAAGTGCAGGTCTGTCAACGCTGCGTACGCAGAACGTAGATGCGGTAGCTGGCGGGCGTCTCTTCGCGACTCCACCAGCGCGCGGTCCGCGTGGGAGACCACTCGGTCTGGAGCGTGTAGTCGCCGGCCAGAAAGCTCTGGAAGGCGGGCCAGAGGTCGAGCTTGTGATAGTTGTCCGGGCCATCCATGTGCAGATGACTGGTGACGACGATGACCTGCGGAGGATTCGCCAGAACAGCGACGGAGAACTGCTGGCGTGTCTGGCGAATAATGGGAACGTCGTCCGGGCCGAAAAGCAGGAAGTCGGAGAGCACGCCGGTCGAGGGTTCCAGCCTCATGCGGTAGAGGACGTTGCCGCAGCCGGAGATCGAGTCGATGCACTGGATACGGCCGGAGAGCCGCTGGCCGCCGAGCGCCTCGAGGTTCTGCTCCAGCGAGCTGATGAAGTCCGTTTCCCACCAGCGATAGCGGTGGATCAACACAGCAGACTGCGGCGCCAGAAAGAACCCCCCAAAGGCCAGTGCAGCCAGAGCAAGCCATTGTGCGGCTTTGATGCGCCGGATGTGGGCCGTAGTGCGCCACAGATCGGAGAGCTGCGTCTGCGCGGCACGCGTAAAGTCCACAGCCATCAGCGGCAGCAGGAAGATCAGCAGCGGGTAGCGATAGTAAGGCAGCGCACGCGCCTGTACAACGCAGTTGATGAGACCGAAGAGAACGCCTGCTAGCAGTGCTGTCCGTTCCCAAGCTCGCGTCCACTCGGCTTCCCCGTTGCGGGACGGGCGGAAGCGCATTCCGTCCAGCGCCAGAATCGCGATCCAGAGCAGCACCGGCAACATCAGAGGCGAGAGGCTGTGCAGCAAGATAAAGCTCAGCGGACGATGTCCCAGGCTGGCGTAGTACGGGACGATACCGTGGAAGCCTGCAAGGAATGCAGCGAGTGCCTGCTCCTTCAGCAGAAAGCCGAGGGAGATTGTGGGCGCAACCAGCCATGCGAGGGTTGCCGGAGCAACCAGGCGGGCAAAGACGCTGCGGACTGCGTGGCCTGGCTGCCGAGCGTTGAGAGATCGTCGCAACAGATCGGCTGCGAGCAGCAACTGCGCAAGACTCAGAAGGATCGCAGTGGGCTTGATCGTGAGCGCCGCGCCGGAGAAGAGACCAAAGGCTGCCGCCGCCCACGGCCAATCTCTGCGGATTGCGACAAATAAAAACGCCGTCGCGACGATGAGGCAGACCGCCATCGTCAGATCGCGTTGTCCGCCCTCGGCCAGGCCATCGCGCCCGTGAACCAGAATAAAGAGGCACGCGGCATAGAGGCCTGCCAGCCAACCATCCCTTCGCACGGAGTTGGTGCTGAGGGTAATCACGAAGAAAGAAGCGCTCGCCGCGCCCATCAGCGTGAAGTCGAAGAGCCGCCACGCCACGTCGCCCATGCCGAACAGGTGCATGGCGGCCAGCTCGATCAGATACGAACCCGGCATGTTCATGTCGCCGATCTCGCGGTAAGGCGCCCACCCGCGCTCGATGAGCCACCCGATGTAGTGGATCAGCGACGCGTCGCCCAGCAGCGGCCAGCGCCAGCTCCACAGAAAATACAGCAACGCGCAGATGCTGAGGCTGGCGGCAAGCGTGACGCGAAACACGTTGGCAGTCGCATTGCGCAATGGTCTCTCCTTTCCTGGTTGAGTCTATCGGACGCCAGTCCATACCGTTGCGCGACTGGAGGTTGTCACAGGCTAATCGTAGGCGCGGGGTGAAGTTTCTGTACATTCTAGGAGCAGGCTAGGAGCAGAACTGTGATGTTGTCGTGACCGCCCTTTGCGTTGGCGGCGTCAACCAGCGCCTGGCAGGCGTTGTCGAGCGCGGCCTGCATTGCAAGGCCCGGTTTAGCAGGGCCGCCCCGCACGGCGGCAAACGCGGCAGGGCTGGCGTTGCGTGTGAGGACACGCGCAATGGCTGCTTCGTCCAGATCGCGGCTGAGGCCATCGGAGGCTAGAAGATACAGGTCGCCGCGCTGTGGGTCGCAGGCGGCGATCTCCGGCTCCACCGTAGACTGCGTGCCAATGGCGCGGGTGATGATATTGCGCAATGGCGAAGCTGTGGCCTGCGCGCGGCTCAACACTCCCGCGCGCACCTGCTCCTCCACCAGCGAATGGTCCCGGGTGAGCAGTTGGAGCGAACCGGAACGCAAGCGATAGCAACGGCTGTCTCCCACATGGGCAATCCATAGTGTCGAGCTAGCCGGCGCTTCTTCCCACAGCAGCGCAACCAGCGTTGTGCCCATGCCCTGCAGCCTGGGCGACTTCAGCGAATAACGGAATACAGCCTGGTTGGCGCCATGAATGGCCTCGGTCAACCGCGTTCGGGCTGGAGTAACCGGGTCCAACTGGGCAACGTGAATCGGTTGCCGCGGAGCGTGAGGCAGAACAGATTTGGATGCTGCGCACTTAGGCGCGGCAGGATCGGGTGAGGTAGAAGGTCGTTGGGCTAGGCAGTTGAGAAAAGTCTCTGTTGCCAGATGGCTGGCAACCTCGCCTCCCGCGGCGCCTCCCATGCCGTCGCACACCACGAAGGCCCCATGCTCGGGCAGCGCTGCGCAGGCGTCCTGGTTGGAGCGGCGCACACGGCCGCGATGGGAGAGCATGGCGAATGCGATACTTGGCGCGCAGGTCATGGCCTCCGCCGTGGATGTTATGGATCGCCGTCTGGGAGGCTTCACGGTCGCAGCATATGCCATTCGATACCCCGGAACGCCGCAATTTGGGCCCGTGAAAACCATACTCCTTGCCGCGCTCCTGTCCAATGGTCTCGGTTGAGAGGTTGTTCAGCTTGTAAAGCTCTATGCTCTAGTCTGGAGCAGCAACCAGGGGAGGCAAATTGAATCGCATCGTGCAGGGCGACAATCTGGAGGTGCTGCGAGCGATGCCGTCCGGCTCGGTGGCGCTGATCTACATCGATCCGCCATTCAATACGGGCAAAGTCCAGACACGTACACAAATCAAGACTGTGCAGGACGATCTTGGAGGAGACAGGATTGGTTTTGCAGGCCGGTCGTACCGCACAGAAATGCTCGGGACAACTGGCTATTCAGATGCCTTTGACGATTTCATCGGCTTTCTCCGACCACGAATCGTGGAGGCCTACAGAGTCCTCGCTCCTAATGGTTCCTTCTTCTTTCACATCGACTACCGCGAGGTCCACTACTGCAAGATCATGCTGGACGAGATCTTTGGCCGCGAGTGCTTCCAGAATGAAATCATCTGGGCCTACGACTACGGGGCTCGCAGTAAGAAGCGCTGGCCCGCCAAGCACGACAACATCCTCTGGTACTCGCGCCATCCCCGGCACTACACCTTCAACCTGGATGAGAGCGATCGTATCCCCTACATGGCGCCCGGCTTAGTGGGCCCCGAGAAGGCAGCGCGCGGCAAGACGCCGACTGACGTTTGGTGGCATACTATCGTCCCTACAAACGGAAAAGAAAGGACGGGTTACGCCACTCAGAAGCCTCTTGGCATTCTTGAACGGATTGTGAAGGTGCATTCCAACCCCGGCGATCTGGTGCTGGACTTCTTCGCAGGCAGCGGAACCACGGGCGAGGCTGCGGCCAGGCATGGCCGCTCCTTCTACCTGGTGGACAGCAGCGCCGAGGCTATCGCCGTGATGGAAAAACGGTTGCACTTGAAGGCCGAAAGACTATGATTCCGCCATCGCTAATTTAAGGAGAGTACGGTGGCGAGGGCCCGGTTGTTGCTGTCTAGGATCTGGTTTGGGTGGTTTGTTCTGGTCGCGTCGCTGGCCAGTGGGGTTGTAGCTCAGGCTCAGTCTGCGGCTCCCCTCAGAAAGACTTGTACGGTCAATACAACTCCTCCGAATCCGGCGGAGACTGCGCTGAACAAGGGAGATTTCGCCCCAGCGGAAAGTCTCTTCCGCGCTTTGCTGGCCAAAAGCGCAGACAACGAAGCGGCGCACGAAGGGCTTATCCGCACGCTCCTTGCACAGAATAAGGTGGCGGACGCAGCCAAGGATGCCGAGTCCTGGGCAGCGGCTTTGCCAGCCAGTTCGATGGCCTTGACCGCGCTGGGCGATGTGCGCCTGCGGCAGGGTGTACCGCGCGACGCAATTCTACAGTTTACGAAGGCGGCGCAGGCGGACCTGTGCAATGCTCGCGCATTCTATGGGATTGCCGACGTGGACGTACTTGCAGGGTTCCATGCATCCGCCAAGCGGCTGATCGAACAGGCATACGCCCTGCATCCCTCGGACGATGATATTCACGCCGCTTGGATCGATACACGGCCACGCACGGAGCGGCTGGAGAAGTGGACCGACTACGCCGAACACAGCGACCAGATCAGCGAGGAGAACAGGGCGAAGC
>Ga0326728_10021902_pt1 | contig 11944 bp, 12 predicted proteins | sample MB3enrmetagenome_FD_207602 | JGI IMG/M metagenome (GOLD analysis project Ga0326728, IMG submission 207602) | Lab enriched peat soil microbial communities from McLean, Ithaca, NY, United States - MB31MN | ecosystem: Environmental > Terrestrial > Soil > Wetlands > Peat | place: USA: New York... | reverse complement strand
CCTCATCGACGCGCCTTCCCACGGGCGGTACTTCAATTCGGCCATTCGGGGGTGCTTCCAATGCCATCGCTTATCTTAGCGCTTATGGGCGGACGCCCTGGTCCGCGCTGGACCCCCTGGTCCGGCTCTTCCGCCAAACGAGCAACGGAGGCCTGAATCGAAGCGTGGAGAGGGACCACGGTATGCCGGCCGTTGTTCTTTCGCCGAGATAGGCAAACGTCGCCCACCACGCAAACCAGGCGCCCACCGGGCACCAGGGCTCGGAAGCAATGAGACCAAACCATGTCCAACTGCGCCAGAAACTCTTCATAGTCCTCGATGTGGCCCATCTGCCCCAGGGAGTCCCGATATTCTTTCAGCGTCCAGTAGGGCGGAGACGTGACTACGAGGTGAACAGTCTCCGCCTTGAGATCGTTCATGTCGCGAGCATCGCCACGGGTCAGCGTGTGTGTCGTAGGGATCTGACATACCGCCTCTTCAATCAGCCGAATCAGCCTTTCATCTTTCGCAATGCGGGGGATGTCCGTTTGTGGATTATCGAGTGGCAACACTTCCCGCGGAATGTAACGCGCCAAGTCCGGAGCCCGGTCATTCTGCCCAGTTGGCGCATTTTCTAGTACTCCAGTGTTGAGAGCTAGGCTCATGGAAAGTAGTGCGGTTGTGCGTTACGTCCCTCGTATCAGATCGCAGTTGTCAAGCCCGGCAAACGCTCCAATTCGTTCTGGGCCCACGCGTATAATCCACTCAGGTCCTATTGCAGGGTGACAGACACCAACTTTGCACTTCTCCCCCCTACGCCGCCGGAGCCGCCGCCACCGCCGCCTGGCTGTCGAACTTCACCGACACCAATCTCGAAACCCCCGGCTCCTGCATGGTCACGCCGTACATCGCTTGCGCCGACTCCATCGTCTTCTTCGAGTGCGTGATGATGATGAACTGCGTGCCCACGCTCATCTCACGCAGCAGGCGCATGAGCCGGCCGATGTTGACTTCGTCGAGCGGCGCGTCTACTTCGTCGAGCACGCAGAACGGGCTCGGCTGGTAGCGGAAAATCGCCATCAGCAGCGCCAGCGCGGCCAGCGCCTTCTCGCCGCCCGAAAGCAGCAGCACATTTTGCAGCTTCTTTCCCGGGGGCGATGCGACAATGTCGATGCCGGATTCCGCGATGTTGGTTTCATCCGTCAGGCGCATCTCGCCCGAGCCGCCGCCAAACAGCGTCAGGAACGCCTCGCGGAAGTTGCCGTTGATCACTTCAAACGCCTCCGCGAATTTCTGGCGCGAGACTTCGTCGATCTCCTGAATCGCTTTCTCCGTGTCGCGGATGGAATCGAGCAGGTCCTGCCGCTGCGCGCTCAGGAAATCGTGGCGCTGCTGGCACTCCTCGAATTCTTCGAGCGCCTGCGGATTGATAGGCCCCAGCGCTTCGATGCGCGCACGAATCTCGTCGTATTGCCGCTCCGCTTCGGCGAGTGCGTCGCCGTCTGGCAACACCTCGTCGGCCGGAACCAGTTCGTCCACGCCGCAGTCCAACTCGTTGCGGCTGGTCTCGTCCAGGTACTTCAACTCGGCCTGCTTCTTCACCAGGTCGACTTCAATCTCCGAACGCTTCTGGTGCGCGGCCTCCACTTCGGTCCGCAACCCCTTGAGCTTCTCGTCTACCCCCGCCAGCATCTCGCGGAGCTGCGTCTCTTCAAACGCCAGGCGGTTCACTTCGGCTTCCGCGGCGGTGATCTGCGCGGCGAGTTCCGCTGACTTGCGGTCCAGCTCGATGTTATCGGCCAACAGCCGCGCGCGCTCGATGCTGAGACGTTCGATCTCGCGCGTCAACTCATCGCGGCGGCCCGTCACTTCGGCCAGTTGCGCTTCCACACGCGCCAACGAGGCCCGTTCGGCGCGATGCCGTTCTTCGAGACCCGCCAACTCGGCGCGGAGCGCGGCGTGCTCTTCACCAATGCGCGCGGCGTCGGCTTCGAGCTTCTCCATCTCCTCGCGCTTGTCCGCTAGCTCCTGCTCCCGCTCAGCGCGCTGTGTTTCCTTTACGGCAACCGCCTCGCGATTCCGTTCGCGCTGTTCGATGGAGCGCTCGTTCTCGTGCCGGAGGCGCTCCAGCTCGATCCGTGCCACCGAAATCCGCGAGTTGGCGCGCGAGGTCTCCTCGGTGAGCTTGCGCATCTCATGGTCGAGCGCGAGCGTGTCCTTCTCGCGCGCTTGTTGCAGGGTGCGCAACCGCTCGAGCTCGCTTTCGAGCACGGTGATTTCGCGATCCAGCGCATCGGCGCGCGCTACCGCCTCCGCTAATTCGCTCTCGCGAACCGCGAGCGTCCGGCTCAGCTCGCGCAATTCGCGCTTCATGGCCAACGGGCCACTGGCGGTTTTCTTTCCTCCGGTCAGCGTGCGGCCGTGGTAACAGAGACCGTCGGGCAGCAGAAAATAAAAATCCGGATTCGACTCGGCCAGCCGCTGTGCCTCCGCATGGTCCTCCGAGATGCGGCAGTTGGCAAGGCGCGGCAATAGGTCGAGCGTGTGGCCTGCAAAACCGTTCGTGAGGCGGAGATAATCGGTGAGCCGCGGCAGGCTTGCCGGAGGCTCGGCTGCTGCCGCCTCGAAGCCCGTGCCACTGTGCACCAGGAACGTGGCGCGGCCGTCGGTCGCGGCGCGCAGCAGGCCCATGCCTTGCTCGGCCTGGTCCCAGTTTTCGACTACGACATATTCCAGCTCGTCGTGGAGAAACTCTTCCGCTGCCCGCTCGTATGACGGGTCCACATCCACAAAATCGGCCAGCAGCCCGAGCGGCCGGAAATCGCCGCCGGTTTCGAGCGCGCCGAACAGGCGTTTCACCGAATCGGTGGAATACGCGCGATGCGACAGAATGTCTTCGAGCGAATTCTTGCGCGCTTGCAGGCGCGAGTGCTCTGCGCGCAGCGTGTCGATCTGGCCGCGCAATTCGGTTGCGTCGCTTTTGCGCGCACCCAGCTCTTCTTCGGTGCGATGGCGTTCGCCGCTCACCTCCTCGATTTCCAACTGGCGCTGCGCCATGGATTCGGAGATCTCTTTGCGCGCTTTCGCCAGGCGCTGGACTTCCGCTGCCGCCGATTCCTCTTCCTTATTGGCGCGCAACGTTTCGCGCTCGATGCCCGCCAGGTACTCATCGATCTGCGCGAGCTGATTTTGCAGCGTGGAGGTCTCGCCGATCAGCCGCAGCACAGCCAGGCGCCCGTCTTCGATGGACTTGCCCTGCTCCTGCACGCGTGCTTGCAGGTTGTCGCGTGTCTGGTTGATCTCCAGCATACGCTGGCGCGCGCCTGTGATCTGCCCGTCGAGTTCCGCGGCGGCGGCGCGGTGCGTGTCGCGCTCGCCCGCGAGCGAGTTCGAACGGGTTTCCAGGTCCTGCACCTCGCGCTCGCCCTGCGCCCTGCGCTCTTCGAGGGCCCCTGTTTCCCGAACCTGTGCTTCCAAACGAACGCGTGTGCTCTCCGCCTCCACCTGGAACGCCGCCAGCTCCCCGCGCAGCGCCGTCAGGCGCGCGTCGGTCTCGTAGCACGAACTCTGCAGCCGCTCGCGTTCCTGCTCGTTGGCGGTGACGTCTTCCGAGATCGTGCGCAGCTCGTTCGAAGCCAGATTCAGGTCTAGCGCCGCCTTGGCCGCCTCGCGTTCGAGTTGCCGGAACTGCGCCGCGAGCACCAGGCGCAGCCTGGCGTCCATCTCGGCCTTCATTTCGCCGTAGCGCCGCGTCTTGGATGCCTGGCGCTTGAGCGAGTTCAACTGCCGCCCCACTTCTTCCAGAATGTCGAACACGCGCGCCAGATTCTGCTTGGCGCTCTCCAGTTTCGATTCCGCCAGGCGCTTGCGCGTTTTGAATTTGCTGATGCCGGCGGCTTCTTCGATGACCGACCGCCGGTCCTGCGGCCGCGAGCTGAGAATCTGCCCGATGCGGCCCTGCTCGATGATGGCGTAGCTTTCCGGGCCCAGGCCGGTGCCCATGAACAAGTCCTGGATGTCCCGCAAGCGGGCCAAGTGGCCGTCGATCAGGTATTCGCTCTCGCCCGACCGGTACAGGCGCCGCGTGATGGTGATTTCACCCGGCTTATCGGGGGCGTGCTGGGGGTCGTGCATGGTCATGGTGACCGTGGCCAGACCCGTGGACTTGCGGTCGCGGGTTCCGGCGAAGATTACGTCTTCCATCCGCGCCCCGCGCAGGCTCCTGGCCGACTGCTCCCCGAGCACCCAACTAATGGCGTCGCCCAAGTTCGACTTGCCGCAGCCGTTCGGACCAACGACCGCCGCGATGCCACCGCCATTGAACCGGAGTTCGGTACGATCGCAAAACGATTTGAAACCCTGCAGCTCCAGCCGCTTCAGTCTCAGCAAGCCCTACCTCCCCAATCCTTTAGAGACGCAAATCCGACGCATTGTGACCATACTAATCGCGAGACAGAGAAAAGTAAAGTATATTCCACGCGACCCAAGGGGTTGTTTTCTAGATGGCCGCAACATGTTGTATACCGGTCACTCATCGTTACTAATTTGCATCCGTAGGAGTGCTGCACCGAGCGTTTTGCCTTGGGCATCGATGCGGAGGGAGACTGTGCCTCCTCCGCCAAGTGCTTCGTGCAAAAGGAAGTTTAAAGCCCCGAGGTTCGGCAGTTCGAAACGCTCTACCCGCCCTCTTACCATATCGCCAAAAAACGCCTTAACGCGCTCCGCCGTTAACTCACGGACCAGCAAGGGGTAATCGCGTTGATCGTAGACAATCACGCCGATGTTGGAGGTGTCGCCCTTGTCACCGGAGCGCGTGTGGGCAATTTGCGACAGCGGGATGGTCATCCGAGCACCTCGATCGAACTTTTGATTTCTTCCCGCGGAACTAGTGCTGGCCAGTAGGCGACGATTTCGCGGACGGGTGGGCGGCCGTCACCGTAGCCGGTGGCGCCGGGCGGACCGCTTAACACCAATGGAATCAGTTCGCGAGTGAAGCGCTCGACGGCTTTTCGGTCGGAGCTTCTAACTCCAATGCGCAGTTGTACTTCGGGAGGGTCCACCGGAGGAGCGACAGGGCCGTGGCAGGCGTTGACGCCAAAGAACTCGGTGTGGATCTCGTCGAAATGTAAGTCTTTGAGCCGCGTGCGCACGATTCGGTCAGCAACTTTCGCTTTTTCAAGGGCTTGCGGCCAACTGTAAACCAGAGTCCCGATGGACTTCCAGCCATTTGCGTAACTGATTGAGAGCTTGAGGTTTGCGGGCCGCTCGCGACCGCATATGCCAGAAACGCGGACACGGTCCGGAGCCACGTCTTCCAGGTGGATGGTGGTGAAATCGGCGGTGCAATCGGGAGCGATGAAGTTTTTGGGGTCGCCTAACTCATAGAGCAGTTGCTCTTTAACGATATCGGAGTGCACTCGGCCGCCGGTTCCGGGGTGCTTGGTGACGACAAAAGTTCCGTCCGATTCGGCTTCAACGATGGGGTAGCCGATGTTGGCGAGGTCGGGGATGTTTTGCCAATCGACCTGGCAGTTGCCACCGGTGGTTTGGGTGCTGCATTCAATCATGTGACCGGCGACGGAGCCGGCGGCGAGTTTGTCCCAATCGGTTTCGGCCCAGTGGAACTCGTGGATGAGAGGGCCGAGGGTGAGGGCGGGGTCGGCAGCGCGTCCGACGAGGACGATGTGGGCACCGGTGGCGAGCGCTTCGGCGAGAGGGAAAGCGCCGGTGTAGGCGTTGGCGCTGAGGATGCGATCGCGGATGGTTGAGATGGGCGTGCCGGTATCGAGATTGGCGAGAGGGTAACCTTTGGAGACGAATTCATCGATGCGAGTTAAGACATCGTCACCGAGGACGATGGCGATTTTGAGATCGGGCGCGAGTTTGCGGACGGCTTGGGCGCAGGCGATGGGGTTGACGCCGCCGGCGTTCGCGATGACGCGAATGTTGCGATCGCGCATCGGCTTCGCGATGCGGGCGATGAGCGGGGGAAAATCGCGCGCGTAGCCTAGGGACGGGTCGGCCTGGCGCTGTTTTTGCAGGATCGACATCGTTACTTCGGCGAGATAGTCGAGAGTGAGGTAGTCAATGGGGCCTTGTTCGATTAAACGGACGGGGGCTTCGAGCCAGTCACCCCAGAAACCCTGTCCATTTGCTATCCGGATCAAAGCGTCTCCAAGGCTAGGGGCGTCGCGCGGGGCCTCTGCATGCAGACTTCTAGGGCCAGGGTGAGAACTTCGCGCGATTCCAGGGGATCAATCAATGTGTCGACGTGGCCACGGGCGGCGGCGTATCTGGCGTCGAGCCAGCGTTCGTAGTCGGCGCGGGTTTTTTCGATGGATTGCTGTAGGTCGTCGGGGAGGGGTTGGCCGCTCGATTTCCACTTTTCGAGCTCGACGGAGAAGAGAGCTTGAACGGCGGAATCGCCTTCCATGACGCCGATGCGCGCGGTGGGCCAACTGAAGGTGAAATTGGGATCGAAGCCTTGGCCGGCCATGGCGTAGTAGCCTGCGCCGCTCGCGTGGTTGATGGTCAAGATGATTTTGGGAACGGTGGTGGTGGCCATGGTTTCCACCATCTCGGCGCCGGCGCGGATGATGCCTTCGATTTCGGCGTCGGCGCCGACCATGAAGCCGGAAACGTCTTGCAGATAAATGAGCGGGAGGCCGAGGCGCTCGGCGGTTTCGACGAAGTATGCGACTTTGCGCGCGGACGCGGTGTAGACGATGCCGCCGATGCGCGGGCCGGCTTCGGATTTCAGAAAGCCTCGGCGGTTGGCGATCAAAGCGACTGGCCGCCCGTTGAGTTTCGCGTTGGCGCAGAGCATTTCGGGGGCATGATCGGGCTGGAATTCGGAGTAATCATCGCGATCGAAGATGCGGAAGATCACGTCTTCGATTTCGTAGGGCAGGCGATGATCGGGCGGGAGTGCGCTGTAGAGATCCTCGGGAGCGCGCGCGGGCGGAGCGCCTTTCGTCGGCGGGAGCGGCGCGGGGAGGCGGCGGAAATGTTCGCGGAGCATAGCGAGACAGGCGTCGTCATCCTTTGCCATGTAGTGTGCGACGCCGCTCGATTCGGTGTGGAGCTTCGCGCCGCCGAGAGATTCGGAGTCGATGACCTGGCCGGTGGCTCCTTTGACGAGGTTCGGGCCGCCCAAGCCCATGAAGCTCGTGTTCTCGACCATGATCAGGATGTCGCTCAGCGCGGGAAGATAGGCGCCGCCGGCGATGCAAGGTCCCATGACGGCGGCAAATTGCGGCACACGGAGCTTGCGCCGCATAAGGGAATTATAAAAGAAAATGCGGCCTGCGCCGTACTGGCCGGGGAAGATGCCGTCCTGGTAGGGGAGGTTGACGCCGGCGGAATCGACCAGATAGACGATGGGGGTGCGGTTGCGCATGGCGATTTCCTGCGCGCGCAGAATCTTGGTGATGGTTTCGGGCCACCAGGAGCCGGCTTTGACGGTGGCGTCGTTGGCGACGAGGACGGCGGGACGGCCTTCGATTTTGCCGATGCCGGTGACGACACCGGCGGCGGGGGCAAGGCCCTCGTACTGGTCGTAGGCGATGAGCAGGCCGATTTCGAGGAAGCGGGCGCCAGGGTCGAGGAGTTTCGCGATGCGCTCGCGCGCGGTGAGTTTACCGGCCTTGTGCTGGCGTGCGATTTTGGCGGGACCGCCACCGGTGCGGAGGCGCTCTTCGAGTTTGTGGAGTTGCTCGACGAGGTGGCGCATGTGGGCGGCGCGGGCGAGGGAGGTGGGAGGGGCGGGGTTTGGGGCGGGCATGAAGACTATTGTTTCATGATGAGTGCGCCGAGCCTCATCCGGGGGTTAAAGTCCTATACTCCAGTCGTTCCTTTGCGTGGTTTCTCTGGACCACAATCGAAGGTCTTCGCTCGCCGGAGTTGGGATAGTATCGATTCAGGCCAGCGTAATAAGTCGTCTCTCCGTGCTAACTCCAAAGATGCGGCTTTCGTTCTATACAGACAGCAATCAGTGAATTTCGCCGCTGCTACGTCGAAGAGCGCAATGTTTTTGCCTTTTTCGTCTAGCAAACTCTTATACACGACGCCGTCATAGCCCGCACTCCGAAATGTCTCCGCCAGTATTTGAGTAGGGATATACTCAAGTTCTGATTCATCGCATGTCACGGGAGTTGAAAAAGCGCAGCCGATGTCGCCCCAAATGCCAACCTCTCGCGCGTCGGCAGCGGGTTCAACTGGTACCACTGTGGTGTCCAGGTCCACAATCTCCAATGCCCAGCTCCCAGTTGTGTTGAGAGAGCAATCAACGACCGTACAGTCCCGCACGACATTAAACCGCGCCAGCGAAACGTGTTCGCCGACCCATGGCCGCATTTCAGCCACAGCTGCGGTTAGAGTTGTCGCCAGATAGAGAACCGGAATCCCCCTTGGATTGACACGGCCAGCCCCGACTAGGTCAGCCTTTGGCACCATTCGTTCCCGCGGATGCGCAGTCTCGACATCAATAACCTCGGTCCCTTCGTCCTCTTCCTCGCCTGTCCTGAGCGGTTCCGTCCTCCAAGTGAACCCGCGTTGCGCCCGAAAAAGACTCTGATCCTTAGGGAGTCTTCTCAGGCGCCCCTTGCTGGTCGCGAGGACGCTTCCTAAGAAATCTTGCACCTATTCGTCATATACAAACCGGGTCTTCATCTTTACGCTCTGCTCGAATTTCGAGTAACTTTACCGAGAACGAAATTCAGCCATATCCCGGATCATACCCCCAGTGCTTCGCAGCCGCGGTACAGCCAATCCTATACTCGTCTATCTCATCGTCAGCGCATCCGTTTCAGGACACATGCAAGACCGGAGCATTATTTCTGTCTCGGTGCGGTTTAACGACAATCTCAACATCCTGATCGAGCGCGACGAGAAAGCGCAGGAGCCGCTCTACGGAAAACTGGCGGAAGTCGCCGCGCAGCATCTTGGATATATCGGGCTGTTGGATGCCGAACAGATCGGCGGCCTCCACCTGTGTCAGGCGGCGCTTTTTCATGATGCCGTCAATTTTGAACACGAGTTGCGCCTTGACCAAGTGCTCTTCGGCATTCGGCACGCCGATATCCTTAAACACGTTCCGGCTTCCGGTCTCGTATCCCTTCTTGCTCATGGCTTCCGCTCCTTTGCAATCTGTTCCGCTTCGCGGAGTCGTCGTCGGATCAGCTCGATATCAAGGCGCGGCGTTTCTGATCCGGACTTCGATTTCTTCTGAAAGGCGTGAAGGACGTATACCGAGCCGGCGAGCCGAACGGTGTACACGGCGCGGAATGTGTCACCGCGATAGTCCTTGACCACCTCCACCACCCCGGCTCCGCCAAAGCCGCTCAATGCCTTCGTGTCGCGGTGCCTGCCGCCGAGCTGCGCGACGTACAACGCATAGCCCATGTGATCCTGGACAGGCTCGGGGAACTGGCGTAGATCCTTGAGGCTCGATCCTACCCAGATCACCGGCTTGAGAGACGGCTCATCGGTCATCGACAGACGCCAATATAGTGATTTCACTATATCATGTCAAGGGCCGTTCAGGACGATCTCGTTCTTGAGAAATCGCGCCGCGTAGAGAACGGCCGCGCCTTGAAAGTTCTCTCAGAATAAATTATACTAATGTATAACTGAGGATGATGCCATGCACATAACCAATCTGCGCAAAGTCGGGGGCTCGGTGATGCTGGCGGTCCCGCCCGCTCTACTCGACATCCTGCAATTGCAGCCGGGAGCCAAGGTCGGCATTGCGGTCAAAAGCGGGCGATTGGTTGTCGAACCGCAACAGCGACCTCGCTACACCCTGGAAGAGCTGCTGGCAAAGTGCAATTCCAAAGCCCGGCGCAGCAAAGAAGAGCGCGACTGGCTGGCTGGCAAGCCCGCGGGCGGCGAGCTCATCTGATGAAGCGCGGCGAAATCTGGCTGGTCGGTCTTGATCCCACGGCGGGGCACGAGCAGAGGGGCCGCCGTCCAGTCTTGATTGTGTCGCCGGAAGCGTTCAATCGGGTGACGAAAGTTCCGGTGGTTCTCCCGATAACGAGTGGAGGCAGTTTCGCTCGAACGGCTGGCTTTGCCGTTTCGCTGGCCGGGACCAAAACGACAGGCGTTGTCCGATGCGACCAGCCGCGTGCCCTCGATCTCAGCGCGCGCAGCGGCAAGAAACTCGAAACCGTTTCCGACGCGATCGTAGACGATGTGCTGGCGAAGTTGACGGCGATCTTTGAGTGAGTGGCACCTGGCGACTGCGGGGATGGATGTTTTCGTCCGCGAGGAAGGGAAAGCGCGAAGCTTCAATGCGGCAGTTCCACGCGGCGCCGCGAGTGCTGGCAGGCGGACGCACACGCCGCAAGCGCGAGATCTAGGTGCGCGAGGCGCCTTTGCGGCGCAGGGAGATCAGTGCCAGGGCGACCAGGCCGGCGGCCAGCAGGAGCATGCCCCATTCGGACAAGGTGGGTGTGGCAACTGGAGGCGATTCGAACCCAGCAGGACGAACTATGCGACCACCACCAGCGACGGCGGCGGCTGCACGAACTGCAGCCTCGCTAGAACCGAGCAACGCGGTCAGGACTACCGACTTTCGAATAATGGTCATTGATTGTTAAACACCTTTTCGTTCATTAAGAGCTGCACCTAGGCGGACGGACAGCAAGGCCAGGGCAACGAGGCCGGCGGCCAGGAGGAGCATTCCCCATTCGGATAGGGTAGGAGTGGCGGCGGGACCTGATCCGCCGGCGGGGTCACTGAGGACGACGTCGTCAAGCTCGGCTCCCACGGGACTGCCGGTGTTGATGCGCGTGAGAATCAGCCGGACGGTGGTGCCGGCGTATGGCGTGAGATTAACCGTAGGCCGCAGGGCGAGAGTATCGTCGCCCTGTGTATTGGTCCTCGAGTAAACGTTCACGAGCTCCGCGCCGCCCGTCGTTGTGACGTCGAAAGACACACTACCGGTGTTGAAGACGCTCTTGAACACAGCGCCAACCGCGGCGGTGAGAGAGGCCGTGGTATCAGCGGGGATGGCGACATCCTGATAAAAAGTGCAGGTATTGTCGGGCCCGGTGTCGTCAGACATGAGGACGTCAGACCCATCCACTGCCGGGGGCACCAGAAAATGTCCGTCGCCAGTGGTGGTGGCGCCGGAAGCCAGCGAGGCCCATATGCAGTGGCCGCCGCTGGTGGTAGCGGTCCAATCCGCCGTGCTATTGCCTTCGAAAGAGAAATTTAAGACCAGATTGGCTGCGCGAACTCCAGCCGCATTGCACATGAGCAAGGCGCTCAGAACAACGAAACATCGAACACCAGTCAACTTATTTTTGCCGCCCTTTCGGCCGTCAGGGACCTTGCGGATCGAACAAATCATATCACACGGGCGCACATTCTTAAGGCTAAATCGAGACAAGCGGCTCCGGTTTCCTGGCAGTGGGTTGCACTAGCGCCGGCTTCGGCGGCGTCTGATTTTCTGCGGGGCGCTGGAGTCCGCTGGCGCGGCGGGAGAAGGGCCGGACGGAAAGATTTGCGAGCGCAGTTGGCGGTGTAGCGACACGGCGATCAGGAAGGGCGCGGCATCGGGAATGATGTTAGCGGTGAGATAGTTTCCCAATTCGAGCGACCACTGGGCCAATCCACTGGAGGAAGAATGCAACTGCGCCATGACCGACCAGGCTTCGCACTTCACAAATCCGAGAAGCGACAGAATCTCGATGGCGGCGAGCAGGACGGATCCTTTGATCAGCGCTCCGAAGCCGCGCGGCGTCGCGGCGAGCGCGATGGCCCAATAGACGGGCAAGCCGAAGGTGAAGACCATGAGATCCGAGCGCGGGACGGTGAAATCGATGGAGCGGAACTTAGCCCACCCTTCGTAGTTAAGCTGAGTTTTCAGACTCAGTAGGCGGATCGGCGTAGATAAGGCCTTCGCCACCAACAAACATTTTCAGATGTGCTTGTAGTGGAGACCTAGCCTCTAGGCAGT
>Ga0326728_10021901_pt1 | contig 11946 bp, 10 predicted proteins | sample MB3enrmetagenome_FD_207602 | JGI IMG/M metagenome (GOLD analysis project Ga0326728, IMG submission 207602) | Lab enriched peat soil microbial communities from McLean, Ithaca, NY, United States - MB31MN | ecosystem: Environmental > Terrestrial > Soil > Wetlands > Peat | place: USA: New York... | reverse complement strand
CCCCAGTGCGTTAAGTGGTGCGCCCCAAACGCGCTTACGCTGGTAGAGGATTGAATATACGGGCCGACGAGGAGCGCTGCCTGCGCTCGACATTCTTTCTCGACTGTGACCATCCCGACGTGAAGGAAAAGTCAAAGGAGCTGACGGTTTCTTTTGGGGAGGCGAAGGACAAGGCAGTTCGCCTTTTTTCTTTCGTGAGAGATGAGATCAGATATAACGTCTACGCGGCCAGGCCGGCAGACACCGACTTCAAGGCGAGCCACGTCCTCGCCGTCAGAGAAGGCTACTGCGTTCAAAAGGCCGTCCTGCTCGTCGCCCTGGCCAGGGCCGCCGGCATCCCCGCGAGACTGAGATTCGCAGAAATACGCTCTCACCTCACCTCTCCGGAGCTTGTCAAGAAAAGGGGCAGCAACGTCTTTCCCTACCACGGCTTGACGGACCTCTGGATAGACGGCCGCTGGGTCAAGGCGACCCCCACCTACGACCGTGCTTACTGCGAGAAGATGAACGTTGCGCCCGTCGAGTTTAACGGGAAGGACGACGCGATGCTGCCCTCGCATACTAACGACGGGAGGCTGAACGTCGAGTATATCCGCGACCGCGGCTTCTTTGACGATCTGCCCCTGTACGAGATACGAAAAGCCTCCCTCTCCTGGAAGTACATGAAAAAATGAGCCTCCCCGTCCTCCTTCTCGCCACGATGAACACGAAGGGCGCAGAGGCGCTCTATCTGGATCGGGCGATCAGGGCCGGCGGCGCGCAGCCTTTGTCGATGGACATCTCCATGAGATATGGAGAGACGCCGCTAAAGGCGGAAATCATGGCCGATGAGGTGGCGCGCGCCGGTGGAAGCAGCCTGAAGGAGCTGAGCGCATCCAGGGACATGGCTGCGAACATGGAGACGATGGTAGCCGGCGCTTCCCTCATCGCGTCGAGACTGACGGCGGAAGGAAAGATCGGCGGCATAATCGGCATCGGAGGCTATACCGGCACCTTTGTCATCGCTCCCGTCATGCAGGTCCTTCCCTTCGGCCTTCCAAAGGTCATGGTCTCATCGGCCGCGGCGATGCGCGGCCTTTCCGGCCTCTTCCTGAAGACGAGCGACATCATGTTCTTCCACTCGGTTGTCGAGATCGCGGGTCTCTCCGCCCCCGTCCGCAACGTCCTCGATAGGGCGGCGTGCGCCTTTTGCGCCATGCTGCGCGCTCCCGTCATCGATTTTAAGACCGCCGTAAAACGGGCGGTAGCCATGACCATGATGAGCCCTTGTGAAAAGTGCGCAAGCTTAGTCCGGTCGGCCCTCGAGGCCGAAGGCTGCGAGGTGGTTGGATTTCATGCCAACGGCGTCGGCGACCGGGCCATGGAGGAGATGATCGGGGCCGGACATTTCCGGGGTGTGATAGACCTTGCGCCGGGAGGCGTGGGCGAAAATCTTTATGGGTTCGCCAGGGACGCGGGGCCGGACCGCCTCGAGGCCGCCGGGAAGAGCGGCATCCCGCAGATCATCTCGACTTGCAGCGTAAACCACATAACGCCGCTGCGGTCGCGCCTTTCATTTGCCGGACGGCCCAGATACGAGCTGGACAGGTTACGCACGTGGCTGCGGGCCACGCCCCGGGAATTGCGGCGGATCGCTGAGGCATTCGCCTACAAATTGAATAAGTCCACGGGGCCGGTCAAGGTCGTTATACCGCTTAGGGGCTGGTCCTCGGTAGACAGGCCGGGCAGTCCGACCTACGATCCCGAAGGGGATGGCGCATTCTCCCGAACGTTGAGGAAAAAGCTGAACAGGGAGATCGAGGTCGTCGAGGTGGACGCCAATATGGAAGATGTCGAATTTGCGCGGGCGATAACGGACGCCGCGTCAGGGCTTCTCAGGCGAGCGGACGGGATACGTTGAGCCGCAGCGGTTGCAATGCTCCGGCCCTACGTCCCCCGTCTCGCTTCCTGATCGCCTCGGGACCGGGAAAATAATCAGGGTTACCGAGAACCCGGTTGCAGGGAGGACGTCTTGCGCCGCCTCCCTCACCCGCCTCCTGCTATCTTCTTTCTTCTCCCCTTCCTTCAGGTCTTCCCTCAGGCCTTCCTTCGGGCCGTCCCCTCTGCCGCTGCTGCTCGCGCTGGACCTCGGGTCTCCGCTGGTAGTCCTGCTGCCTCTGCTGCCTCATCGATTGCTGCTCATGCTGAGGTCTGCCAGTACCCGTTGGCATGCCAGCTCTTCCAGTTGCTTTGTAGCTGTGCGTTGGGAATGCGCTGATAGGCCCACGGGTGGCCGCGCCAGTTACGGGCCCCGTAGTACTCTCTCCAGTGGGGATCGACATCGAAATAGAAGCTGGGAACGCGATTGTAATAGGCCCAGCCCCGGTCATAATAATGCGAGCGGTACCAGCGGCCGTCCCAGAACTCCCACCACCAGCCGCTCCAGAAGAAGAGGTCCCGGTTCACGTCGGGATCGACGTAGACATCCGGGCTATCAGGGAGCACTACCACGTTGGGAGGCCCCGGTACCGCGAGGGGAGGCGGCATTGGGACTCCGACGTTCACGTTTATGCCTACCTGCGCCATTGCCGGGAGAGGGGCGACGATTGCCAGGACTAAAAAGACTACTGCCATCTGAAGCTTTTTCATTTTGTTCCTCCACTAAATCTGATGCCGGCGAGCTGCCCGGCAGGAAGACTCCTAACTAATAGTATGCTCAGGCGGATAGACTTTTGCAATAATCTCGATTGCCGGCTACCGGGGTCATTCTTGCCGACTGCCACGGCCGCGTCTTCATCGGTTGGCGCGAAGCAGCAACAGTTTGAACAAGCTACCCGAGGTTAAAGCCTGCCAGCGCGCCGCTTTCTACCGAGGCTGGGGAAGCATTCAGAATTTCCTCAAATTACGATTTTCAGATCGTGAAGCCCGCTGCTGTTACGCAGGTCCGCCTCCACCATATCTTTTACCAGTTCCGGAAAGGCGACAGTCGGCCGCCAGTCTAATCGCTTCCCGGCCTTGGAGGCGTCGCCCATCAGGAGATTGATCTCGGCCGGCCGGTACAATTTCTCGTCTATTTCCACGTGTGCCTGATAATCGAGTCCCACCATGGAAAAGGCTTTTTCAGCAAATTCTCTCACGGAATGAGAGACCCCAGTGGCTATAACGTAGTCCTCAGGCTTATCCTGTTGGAGCATGCGCCACATAGCCTGGACATAGTCCCTTGCATGTCCCCAGTCCCGCTTCGCCTCAAGGTTTCCCAGCTTAAGTTTGTTGACGGCTCCCAGCTTCAATTTTGCCACGTAGCTAGAAATCTTGCGGGTCACGAATTCATTGCCCCGCCGGGGGGACTCGTGGTTGAAGAGAATACCGGACAGGGCATATAGACCGTAGGCCTCCCTGTAATTGCGGGTAAGGTGATAGCCCGCAACCTTCGAGATCCCATAGGCAGACCTCGGCTGGAAAGGAGTACGCTCGTTCTGAGGCGTTTCGATGGCGTTTCCGAACATCTCGCTCGACCCCGCAAAATAGAATCGGCACTCAGGGGCCCTCAGCCTTAACGCCGATAATATGTACATGGTGCCGTTTATGTTGGTCTGAATAGTGGAGTATTCATCTTCGAAAGAATAAGAGACAAAGCTCTGGGCGGCCAAATGATAGCATTCGTCCGGCTTGACCGCCTCCACAACATTGAAGATGCTGGGATAGCTGTCAAGGGAGGCGGAATGCAGGTTGAGACGGTCGAGAATATGGCGGATACGCCAGATGCGGTGCATAGGATCTTCCAATGCGACCCTCCGCACAATCCCATGGACCTCGTAACCTTTATCCAGCAGCAGCTCAGCAAGGTAACTGCCGTCCTGTCCGGTGATCCCTGTAATTAATGCTCTCCGTTGCATACTCTTGGCCTCACCCTAATTTAGAGTTTGAGAAATCGGCAAAATAGTCGTAGGTCTTCTTAATGATGCAGCAGGTTTACCACACGAAGGGTTGCCACGTCAAACGTTTTTGCGGTACATATTTTTATTGAAATTTACGGGTCGCAGATGGTACAAGAAGTGCGGGCCGTAACAGGCCGTCGCATGGGGAAACGAAATGACGAGACGCCTTGTTATGCTCCGGTGGCTATTGACCCCGGCGCATTTTGTGCAGCTTTTAGGCTACCTCAAAAAGGAAAGGCCGCGTTTCTGGCTTGCCCGCATCCTTTTCCTCCTTTCACCTCTACTGGCCTTGCGGCGATCAACGCCCTCCCTGACCTTTCAGCCCCCCTTTTACAGGATCGGCCGCCGGCCGATATCTCCGGGGTGCTTGCCGATGGACGTCCCCGTGCTGACGGCCGCCCTTCGCGATGAGCTGAGCCGCGCAACGGCGACGATCAAGGATGGGCTGGCAGGAAGATTACGTGAAAGCCCGACGACCCCTCTCGCCTATCCGGAGGATGACCCGGCCGCCGTCTACGACCGGCTCCTGCTTGAAGCAACGCGGAAGCTGGCCCAATGCCGCGACGCCGGCTCGGCGGGCGAGGTCTTGCGCCTTCTTCGAGACGAGATAACCCCGATTTTCGGGCCCCTGAGCTCCCATCATGTTTTTTCCCGGCTGGAGCTGCTGCTCGGCCTGCGAAAGATGCGGGTCGGCATCTACGATCACGTCTTCCACCTGGTTGGAGGAGGCCAGAGATACACGGCTTTTATGGCCGAGCGGCTCAAGGAAAAGTACGACGTGACTTATATAGCCAATCAGGACGCCTCTCTGGAGCAATACAGGGAGTGGTTCGACATAGACCTCACGGGCTGCAAGCTCAGGATCGTCAGGATCCCTGCCTTAGAGGGTTTCGGTTGGTCCTACATCGACGAGGACATGGTCCTCAACAAAAAAAGGAACCCTTTCGACGTCATCAGCGAGGAGAGCCTGCGGTACGACGTTTTCATCAATGCAAACATGCTGACCAAGGTCCAGCCCCTCTCGCCCGTCTCTGTTTTTGTCTGCCACTTTCCCGACCACCGCAAGGGCCGGTTCTTCGCGGCGGACCGGTACGACTACATCGTGAGCAGCAGCCGCTACGGCACCGGCTGGATTAAAGAAAAGTGGGGGCTCGAAGCGACCCATTTAATCTACCCTCCGGTAGAGATGGAGGATCCGGAGAGCGACCCGGCCGATAAAGAGCGCACCATTCTGTCCGTTTCTCGGTTCGAGCCGGCGGGGACCAAAAAGCAGCTGGAGATGGCAAAGGCGTTTATCGGGCTGGCGGAAAGCCGCCCGGACATAGGGCGGACGTGGAAGCTCGTCCTGGCGGGAGGCAGCCCAATGCCGAATCCATACTTAGAGAAGATCGCGGGGCTTGCCGGGAAAGCAGGGTCGCGCATTGAGCTAATGCCGAACCTGTCCCACGGCGAGGTCAGGGCGCTTTACAAAAGCGCGTCCCTTTTCTGGCACGCCTGCGGCCTCGATCAGACCGACCCGGGCCTGGTTGAGCACTTCGGCATGACTACGGTGGAGGCGATGCAGAACTACTGTGTGCCCATCGTGATACGCGGCGGCGGGCAGCTCGAAATAGTGCAGGACGGCGTCAGCGGCTTTACCTTCGCGACGATTGCGGAGCTGCAGGAGCGTACCTTAACGGTAATCGATGACGAGCCCCGAAGGATGGACCTGGCGCGAAAGGCTTACCTGAGGAGCCGCGAGTTCAACGGCAGGGCATTCACGGATAGGGCGGCCGCCCTCTTTTCGGAGATCGAGGGCGCCCTCATGGCGCCTGACGCCCTTTGATTTGCCTGCCTGACCTTGCGCTCGAGCCAGTGCCTTTTCCTTGCCGGTACTCCTGCAAGGCACCCAGTAGATGAGGCGGGACCGAAACGTTAGCCCGCCTTACATAAGGAACGGAAGTACCGGCTGCCCAGGCCGATCAGCTCTCCTGGGGAAGGAGGGAAGGACAGACAAAGCCTTGACAGGAAAAGGCCAGGAACAGTCGCCGGCCGTAGACCCCGGACCCTGATGCAGGCGTTGAAATATAGGCGACGCATTTCCCTTTCAAAAGAGCGGGTACGATAAACATGCTTCCGGCGATTGGCCCTTGCCAGTTTCGATAACCACGCCTCCGCCCGATGCACAAGGCCTGGTCCTTCGTAAGGACCGAAAAATACCCGGTTATGGACCTCCTTCTCCTCGTCCGTCGGAAACAGGCCCAACCGCTCTATCTGCCGGGCCTTGATCGCCCATTCGCTCCTCAATTCCCTCTCCGATTTCACCGTACTGACGTTTGCCCCGTGGATCCTGTAATAGAGCAGGACCTCCGTGAGGTTGGAAAGTGGAAAGCACATAGCCGCTCGTTCATACATGTCCCAGTCCTCGATAAATCCAACGTTCTCATCGTAATACAGATTATGCTTTTCCAGGAGGGCGCGTCTCATAATCGCCACGGGGCTGCCAACCGGGCAATAAAAGAGCAGGCTAACCTTTATTTGCTCGGGGTCTGACAGGTACGGGAACCATAGCCTCCCTTGGCCCTCGCCTATTACCTCCTTCCAGGTGCCCGATATCCCTACCTCGGGATGCTCCTCCATAAAGCGGACCTGCTTTTCGAGCCTTCGGGGAAAACTTACGTCGTCGGCGTCCATCCGGGCTATGTACCGACCCCGCGCTTCTTCCAGGCCCGTGTTAAGCGCGCCGGCCACCCCCTTGGTCCTCCTGTTGTTCAGGAGCCGTATGCGGCTGTCCCTTCCGGCGTGCTTCCTGACAATGGTATCGCTTCCATCGGTCGAGTCGTCGTTTACGATAAGGAACTCGAAGTCTGCGAAGGTCTGACCGGTGATGCTGGCAATCGCCTCGTCCAGGTATGGCGCTGCATTGTAGACGGGCATGAGCACCGTTACGGTGGGAGCATGTTCCTGAATTGGCCCGATCCTGGATTCCAAGCTTCTATTGCCCCGGCCCTGGTGGGAGTCTGTTAGCAGAAGTATTGCACAATATTACCAAAAGCCGAAGGTTCGAGTCAACTCCAATGTTAAGGCCCGCAGCCGCTCACATTCCAATTGCATAGGGGCTATGGGGACGACCGTAACTAAGTAAGCAACCGGGACGATGACGTATTAAAATGCTGACATGATGAGCTACCAGGCGCCCTTCACGATGACGCCGACCTGGCCTGGAAAATTGGTGCCGAAGACGGGAATCGAACCCGTACGGGGTTTAAGCCCCACCGGATTTTGAGGTATCCGCAACCGATAGCCCGACACTTCCCGATTTCACTCTTTTCAAGTCGTATCGTTACTGAATCGGCATTGACGGCCGACAGGGTTTTCCCTGTTTTCAGGGGTAGGAAACTATGCCCCTCCTCCATCTTCCTTGTTGAGTGTTCCGGTTAGTAATCCTTGGTTTTTGTTCGAGTTGCATCACAATAAACAGTAAGTGAAGTCGATGCCCGATCCGACTTGCTCCTCCGCTGTCGTATTATCGGTCTTGGCTCTTACGCCTGGAGGGACGCGAAAGAGATGAGATTGACCGGAGGGGTCGATCGACACTAAAGCCCAATCAAACCGGCAGCTCTTAATCTTTTGCGCGCAATATATTCACGAATTAGGTTTTTCCGACGGCTGAGCATCATTTGGATGGTTGGACGAAAAGCCGATGTGGGTAAGAGAAGTATCGGTTGCGGCAGGCCGGTTGCTAAACCGTCAACTAGCCTCGCTATCACAGAAAAAAAGTTGTATTCTTCAAGGACCTGCCGTCTCGATTCCCATATTGCTGCACGTTTTTCCTCATATGGGTCATTTGCGAGAACGTTCTCGATGATCCTTATGGCATCTGCAGGCCGGCCTATATCGATCCTTGTCATTGACTCTTGAGAGAAGTATAGATCGATGTTGGGGCAACCCCAATAAATAGGCATCGCCGCGCCGAGAAAAGCATCAGCCAATTTTTCCGTCCAGTAATCGGCAACGAAGGAATTCTCCAATACAATGTGATACTTGAATGGTGCGATGGCCTCCCACTTGTCTCTAACCGGTCTGAACCCCAGCCCAAATATTTCTATTTGCTCTCCGAACCGTCTCGTAAGGTCTTTTAGAAAACGTAGCCGGAGACGGTGCTGGGGTGTAATGGCAAGATTGGAGCAAATAATGGAGATCTGCCTTGTTTTTGTGATCGATTTCATGGCCGCGAGCTCGTCATACCCCGTAACGGCCTTGAATTCAAACTCTGCGTTTCTCTGGACCCCGACCCACCACGGCAGTGATTGTTGGGAATGCAATAGCTTACCGTCAAACTTAATCTGATGACAGGTAACAAGCGTGCTGAACTGCGCAACGAAGTCAGGATGTATGGTTATACGCGATGGTGGTTCACCGATAACCAGAACGGTCCTTTCTCGCGGGCAATGAATCAGCTGCGTCGATCGATTCGACAGGTTGTTGTAAACGACCCAGGCATCAAATTCACTTTCTTGCGAATCATCATCGTCATCGGTTACAAACCTATATCGTCCCCAAATACCCTTTCCCCCCGGAGTCTGTCGCAGGAATGGGTGGTAGGGAAAATTATACGTCAGTCGTATGCGCTTCATTTAGCTATGGTTTGTCCGCATCAATAGTAAAAGCTTCGAACTGAAGATCTCTTGCTGGATTCCTTGCAGGGAAAACCCATTGTGGTAAAGGGTATCGAAACTGATGCACCTAATACTCCTTTGCTGCTTGACGCCGATATATGTATGGCAAAGAAGCCGTATCTCGTGCCACTCGGCGTAAGTGGGTGCTTTCATTTTGCCGATCAAAGGATAATTATGTCAAGCATTATGCACGAAGGGATCTATAGGACAGCAATGCCATTCGAAAGGGTGGATTACCGAATAATAAGAGCAAATCTAGCCTTCCAGGAAGAAGCCTGTGGGTGGAGTTGCCCCCATCAAACCGGACACCCCTCTAACTTAGCTAACGACCTCCTATACTCCCTCGGCGACTTCATTTTCAGCCCCTTGTGGGGATGATACTCGTTGTAATCCTCGAACCAAGAAGGCAGCTGTTCCACTACCCTCTCGGCAGTATCAAGATCATGCATAGCCACATAGTCCCGTTTAAAGGTCTTTATGAACGATTCGGCCATACCGTTAGACTCAGGGCTGTAGTAAGGGGTTGTACGCGGCTCCAGGCCCATGAGCCGGGCAAGGGACTGTGTTTCATATGCGGTGTAGGCAGAGCCATTATCAGAGAGCCACTGGACGATATGAGGCATGCGCTCCGACCCGAAGCGGTTCTCTATTGCCAGGGCCATGACGTCTCTTACCATCTCCCCGGATATGCCTCCCGTAGTTGCTAAATAGCTCAGGACCTCTCTGTCGGAGCAATCCAGGGCAAAGACCACTCGTACTTTCTCTCCGTTCCAGCAGGGTATCTCGAACATGTCGGAGCACCATCGCGTGTTGCTTTTCAGGGTGATGACAGTACCCTCATGCAGGCGGATCGGCCTGCCGGTATGTCTCTGGAGAAGGAGATGGTGGAGCTTCATGAGGCGATAGACCCGTTTGTGGTTGACTCGGGGTTGCCCCTCATTCACAAGACCTCTATTCAGAAGGGCTGCGATCCTCCTGTAGCCCCAGGTAGGTCTTTGGTCAGTAAGCTGCTTTATCAATGAGATGTACTTCTCGTCATCGGGCTTATGGTAGCGGGTCCTTGTTTTCCCGGAACCATACTGATTGGAACGTGAGATAGCTAGAGTATCAGTAATCGCCTTCATTTTGTATCGTCCTTCATGGACAAGGGCACGCGCAAGATAAGTTTTTTTTCACGGGCTATACGGATAGCGTCCTTGAGGATCTCCACTTCCATGGTCTTCTTGCCCAGGAGTCTTTGCAGTTCCCTGATCTCGGCCTTGAGCTCTTTTACCTCAGAGAGAGGGACAACTTGGTCCTCGGACCCTGCGGCAACGAGGGCGCCTTCCTGCATGAGGCGCCTCCACCTGAATAGCTGGTTGGGATGGACTTCATACTTCCTGGCTACAGAGGAGAGGCTGCTGCCCGGCTGCTCGGACTCCTCCACCATGGCCTTCTTCTGCTCTGCCGTCCAGTACCTTCTTCTCTGTACGGATGTGATGATCTCTACCGGCCCCATACGCCTCCTTGTGCTTGATTATAGTACTAGCACTGAGGCTAGGACTACAACCAAAATTAGGTTTGTATGGGTGTCCGGTTGAAAGGGGGGCTACTCCAGTGGGTAAGAAATGTTGATAGACGTTGAAGATTTCGCTCTCCGCAAGCGCATCTGATTCCTCGTGTCCCTGCCGTAATCACAACCGTCCGAAAGAGCACATTGTTCATTTAGTGGGAAGGCTAACTCTGAAGGTGGTACAACGTGTGAGGGCAGGCCACCAAGATTGTAATATATCTCAGTTTCTTAAGGCTCATTGCCGCCGAATTTAAGCCTCATAAAGGATGCATATGTTGAGGCGATCTTCCTTCTTATCTGGTTCTTTAGGGAAACCCTGGGGGGTGGGATATCTCTTCGCGTCCACAGAGCGTCTTCACTTGGCTTCCAGCAAATTGCTATGTCACAGTAAGTGCAAATTGATCTCCTTTTTATGGCAGATTCTATGCTCATATTTGATGAGCGAACTACGCCCATTTCTTTTGACTCAAATATTTCCACATAGTCAGATTCAAGAAGATTTCCTATTACGTGCTTCATAGCGTAATCCATACAACAAAGCAAAACTCTCCCGTCAGGTAACACAACATTATGGTCATAGAAAGGTGTTATACGGCAGCTAATCGCGTTCTCCCACTCTGTTTTTGCGAATAGATATTTTTCGTCTATTTTATCTGTATTAAGGCTCCCAGCACGTCTTAATCCAACGAATGGATTAGTTGGTAGTTTTCTCATTATTTGGTTGGAATTTGGTAATAGCAAGAGTTGTTCTTGAAGCGATGGAAGAATTTTGGCATTGGGGCTCATGGTCATCATAGAGACCCGACGCATAGGAGCAAGAATATTGATGGCGTTTAGATAATTTGGGGTAAGTTTGAATCCGGACATTTTTCCTGAGTCATCAGGAAGATGGATCACAACCATTTTGAATCGTGAGGCCTTGAGAGATCGGGATAATATATTAACGCTTTCAGGGTTTGCACCCACAAGGGTTGTATAAATAGCAATCGGGTTGGGTTTCGTTATGGCATACTGAATGAAATCTATGCAGCTTGGATTAGTGAATGGCTCAGACATGCCAGAGAAATCAATTCGTACATACGCTGGTAATTTGTCAATTATGGATTTGAAATCATCCGTGCTCATCAGCCTCTTGTCACTGGGGAAATAGTTTTTTGACAATTTATCCTGAGGGCAAAAAGAGCAAGCCAAAGGGCATCCAATCTTCGTGGTTATTTCAAGAGTAGGCATTTAGGTTTTCCCTCGATGTAGCAAGATCGATATATTTATCGGATACTTCTCGCACATCAGGTCCGACGAGTCAAGATAATTCCCGCTGTTCGCAAAACCGTTTGCATCCTTGTTACTATGAAATATATAATCTTTGCAAAGTTCTTCTAAGTCATCCTAATCACCCCTTAGGGGTCGACCATAAGACCACAGAACTCAATTGCGAGCAAAAGTATTTTATATACTCTTTTGCCCCGTCCCAGACTGTCCCGCTCCCGCCCACGTGACTGATAAATACCATATGACCTTTCCCCAAAAAAGTGGACACTCAGTTAAGTTTCATCAAGGAGCCTTTCGTACTGTTCTGGGCTTCTATCCGATCAAAGGTTTAGATTGCGAACCAGGTAATGGAACGCAGCCTGAGCTGCGCGAGGAGAGGCGATTTCTCTAAAAGAAGGGGCGGGCCTGGAGGCCCGCCCCTTCTGTCTTGCCTATTTCTTCTTAGCCTTCTTGGCCGGTGCTTTCTTTGCCGGGGCCTTCCTGGCAGGCGCTTTTCCTTCGGCCGCTGCTTTCAGCCATGCTCCGGCGGTGAACTTTGGTGCCTTCTTAG
>Ga0326728_10021900_pt1 | contig 11946 bp, 10 predicted proteins | sample MB3enrmetagenome_FD_207602 | JGI IMG/M metagenome (GOLD analysis project Ga0326728, IMG submission 207602) | Lab enriched peat soil microbial communities from McLean, Ithaca, NY, United States - MB31MN | ecosystem: Environmental > Terrestrial > Soil > Wetlands > Peat | place: USA: New York... | reverse complement strand
CGATGATCTCCATGACTGTCGATACGGGCCCCGCCCACAGGCGCTCCGCCCGTTACGCGCAGACCGTCTGCGAGCAGCTCGCAGGAAACCCCCAGGGCCGTGAGTCCCGTGGCCATGACGGCGAGCCGGTCGCTCTCCTTGACGCGCAGCTCCCCGGCACCCGTGACGAGCGTTTCGCCTTCGGCCGCGGCAGCGGCAACGAAGAACGCCGGAAATTCATCGATGGCCAGTGGCACGAGCGCCTCCGGCACCCGGATGCCGCGCAGCGGACCGGCCGTCACATGAATGTCCGCGATGGGCTCGGGGCCGCCCTGTGCAGTCGGCTCCACCACGATCCGGGCACCCATGAGCCGCAGCATGTCGAGCAGGCCCGTGCGCGTCGGATTGATGCCCACGCCGCGCAGCGTGAGCCCCTCCGTGGCTGCCAGGCACCCGGCGACCAGGAAGAACGCCGCCGAGGAGAAATCGCCGGGTACGCGTACGTTGGACGCAGTGAGCCGGGCACCTCCGGCGACACTCACCGAGGACCCCTCGCGGCGGACGTCCACGCCGAAGCCCCCGAGCATGCGCTCGGTGTGATCACGTGTGGGGGCCGGCTCGGTCACGCGGGTACGGCCGCGCGCCCCCAGCCCCGCCAGCAGCAGCGCGGATTTGACCTGCGCGCTCGCCATGGGCAGCGTGTAGTCGATGCCGGCGAGCCCTGCGCCCGCCGTGATCTGCACCGGCGGCCGCCCTTCGTGCGTACGGATGCTCGCCCCCATGAGCCGCAGTGGCTGCGCGACGCGCTCCATGGGCCTGCGCATCAGCGACGCATCGCCGATCAGGGTGCTGTCGAATCGCTGGCCGGCAAGCAGTCCCATGAACAGTCGCATCGCCGTGCCCGCGTTGCCCATGTCGAGTGGCGCGCCTGGCGCCTGCAGGCCCTCTGCTCCGGCCCCGTATACGCGCACGTCCGTGGCCGCGGCTCGCTCGATGCGCACTCCGAGCGCCCGCAGCGCCGCCAGGGTCGCCAGGCAATCCTCGCTGGCCAGAAAGCCGCTGATGTCGGTCACACCGTCCGCGATTCCACCGAGCATGAGCGCGCGGTGCGATATCGACTTGTCACCAGGCACGCTCAGCACGCCGTGGACGCTGCGGGCGGGACGCACCACATAGCGGCGCTCAGCAGCCGCGCTCACGGCGGCGGGTGGCGTGCTCATGACTGCGGCCCGGCGAGCTCACGCAGCAGCCGGTCGTTCTCCGGCGGCAGACCGATCGAGATGCGCAGATATTCGGGCAATCCATAACCGGTCACCGGGCGCACGATGAGTCCGGTCTGCAGCAGGCGCTCATACATGGCGCGTGCACGCGGCCCGACATGCACGAGCAGGAAATTGCAGGCCGAGGGTGCGCTCCAGTAGCCGAGGGCCTGCAGCGCGAGCTGCACCCGCGCCAATTCCGCGAGCGTCATGGCCACGACCTCCCGCACGTGCGCCTGATCGGCGATGGCGGCCATGGCCGCCACCTGCGCCAGCGAGTTCACGTTGAAGGCCGGGCGCAGCCGGTTCAGCGCCTCGGCGACCTCGGGGTGCGACACCGCGTAGCCCACGCGCGCGCCCGCCAGGCCGTAGGCCTTGGAAAACGTCCGCACGATCACGAGATTCGGATAGTCGCGCACCCAGGCGATCCCGTCCTGCGCGCCTCGCTCGCGGCCATACTCCACGTAAGCCTCATCGAGCACGATCAGTGTCGAGGCCGGCGCCCGATCCAGCAGCCGCTTCACGTCTGCGGGGGCAGCCCACGTACCGGTCGGATTGTTGGGATTGGCCACGAACACCAGCCGCGTGTCCGGAGCGATCGCTTCCGCCATGGCCGCAAGGTCGTGGCCAAGAGGCATCTGACTGCTCCGCCCGAGCGCGGGCACTTCGATGCAGCGGGCACCTGTCGCCTGGGTCACGATCCGATAGATCGCGAATCCATATTGGGAGAACACGGCGCTGTGCGATGAGGTCAGGAAGGATTCCGCAAGCAGCACGAGCAGTTCGTTCGAGCCATTGCCGACCGTGAGCTGCGCCTCGCTGACGCCCAGATGCCGCGCAAGCGCCTGCTTCAGATCGTGACAGGCACCGTCCGGGTAAAGCCAGATCTGCGGCAGTACCGCGCGCATGGCCTCGAGCGCCCGGGGACTCGGGCCGTAGGGATTTTCGTTCGAGGCCAGCTTCGCAATGTCCTGAATGCCAAGCTCTCGCTCGAGCTCCGCGGCGGGCTTGCCCGGGACATAGGGTGCGAGCGCTCGCACGGCCGCCACCGCGAGTTCCCCGGGATGCGCGGCCTGTGTCATCGCGTCAGATCACTGCACGAGGATAGGAGCCAAGCACCCGGAACAGCGACGCGCGCCGCTTCAGCGCGTCCAGCGCCTTGCGCACGTTGGCGTCCTGCGCGTGACCGTCGATGTCGACGAAGAAGACGTAATCCCACTTGGCGCGCCGGGAAGGGCGCGACTCGATGCGGGACATGCTGATGCCGAAACGCGCCAGCGGCTCGAGCAGCCGCTGCAGCGAGCCCGGCGACTGAGTATCGCGCGCGGACAGCAGCAGCGTGGTGCGGTCAGCGCCGCTCGGCCGCAGCAACTTGCTCCCCAGCACCAGAAAGCGCGTGGTGTTGTCGGATCGGTCCTCGATCTGCCGCGCCAGCACGTTGAGGCTGTACACCTCCGCCGCCGTCTCGCCGGCGATGGCAGCAGTACCCTGTTCATCGCGCGCGCGGCGCGCACCCTCGGCATTGCTCGCCACGGGTACCCGCTCGGCCTCGGGCAGATGATCATTGAGCCAGCCGCGGCACTGCGCCAGCGCCTGGCTGTGCGAGCACACACGAAGAATCCGCTCCAGCGAATCCATCCGGCCCATCAGGCAGTGATGGATGCGCAGTTCCACTTCCCCGCAGATGTGCAGCGCGCTCGCCAGAAATCGATCGAGCGTGTGCGTGATCGTGCCCTCGCTCGAGTTCTCAATGGCCACCACGCCGAAATCTGCCGTCCCGGATTCGACCTCCTGGAACACCTCATCGACCGTCGCCAGGGCCAGTGCCCGCACCGAATGGCCGAAATGCTTGAGCACCGCGGTCTGCGTGAACGTACCCTCAGGCCCGAGGAATGCCACCTTGAGCGGTTCCTCCTGCGCCAGGCACGCGGACATGATTTCGCGGAACAGCCGTACGATTTCCTCATTGCGCAGTGGCCCGCGATTGCGCGCCAGCGCCAGCCGCAGCACCTCCGCCTCGCGCTCGGGACGGTAGAAGTCGACGGTGTGCCCGTCGCTGTGCTTGGAAATGCCGGCCTGCTGAGCAAGACGCGCGCGCTGATTGATGAGCTCGTGCAGCTGGGCATCCACGGCATCGATGCGCGCTCGCAGCTCGCTCAGGGGCAACGGCGAGCTCGCGGTGCCCTCAACCGGCACGTTCGCGCCCTGCGCTTCAGCGCGGCGTGCCACGCGAGCGCGTGCTGCCTTGCCCGTCCTGGCCGCACCGGCCGCGACGGGAGCGGCGGCTCGGGCGGAACGGCGTCGGGTCGTCATTGAGGTGGCGTGACCTCATCGCCCGCATCGGGGCTGTCGAGTTGCGCACCCTCGTCGGCCGCATCGAGGCCTTCCACCCCTTCCACGCGCTCGACCGCTGTGAGTCGCTCGCCCTCGCCGAGGCGGATCAGGCGCACTCCCTGGGTGTTGCGACCCACGACGGAAATGTCCGCCACGGGCGTGCGCACGAGCGTGCCGGTCGAGCTGATGAGCATGATCTGCTGATCGGCCCGCACCTGCAGCGCCGCGACGGTCGCTCCGTTGCGATCGGTCGTCTGCAGTGCAATGACGCCCTGCCCGCCGCGTCCGTGACCTGGAAATTCCTCGAGCGGCGTGAGCTTTCCATAGCCGTTCTCCGACGCCGTGAGAACGTGTCCCTCACCGAGCACGAGCAGCGCAATGAGCCGCTGGCCGGCAGACAGGCGCACCCCGCGCACCCCTGCGGCCTCCCGGCCCATGGGTCGCACCTCATCCTCGTGAAAGCGGATGGCCTTGCCGCCGCTGGTACAGAGCAGGATCTCGCGCGTCCCATCGGTCAGCGCGACGCCGACCAGGGTGTCCTCGCCGCGCAGGTCGAGCGCGATGATGCCGCTGGCGCGCGGGCGCGAGAACGCAGCCAGCGGAGTCTTCTTGATCGTGCCTTCGCTCGTGGCCATGACGACATAGTGCAGCTCATCGAACTGCTTGACCGGCAATATGGCGCTGATCTTCTCGCCCTGCTCGAGCGGCAGCAGGTTCACGATGGGCTTGCCTCGCGAGCCGCGTCCGGCCAGGGGCAGCTCGAACACGCGCAGCCAGTAGACCTTGCCCCGATTGGAGAAGCACAGCAGCGTGTCATGCGTGTGCGCCACGAAGAATTTCTCGATGAAGTCCTCGTCCTTGACCGCAGTGGCAGACTTGCCGCGCCCGCCGCGGCGCTGCGCCTGGTAATCCGAAACCGGCTGCGACTTGGCATAGCCCGCGTGCGACAGCGTCACGGCCACGTCCTGCGGCTCGATCAGGTCCTCAGTGCTCAGATTCAGATGGTCGCGGCTGATCTCCGTCCGCCGCGCATCCCCATAAGCCTCGCGGATCTCGAGCAGCTCGTTGCGCACCACCTCCGTGAGCCGCTCCGGGCGCGCGAGGATGTCGGAAAGGTCCACGATCTGCGCCAGCAGCTGCTGGTACTCCTCGACGATCTTGTCCTGCTCGAGGCCGGTGAGGCGATGCAGCCGCATGTCCAGCACGGCCTGGGCCTGGGTCTCGCTGAAGTAGTAGCCGTCGGACTTCAGCCCCCCCTCCTCGGCCGCAGATTCGGGACGGGTCGAGACCGAGCCGGCGCGCTCGAGCAGCTGCGGCACGATGCCCGACGACCAGGGCCGCCCCAACATGGCGGCGCGCGCATCGGCGGGGGTCGGGGAGGCCTTGATGAGCGCGATGACTTCATCGATGTTCGCGAGTGCTACGGACAGGCCTTCGAGCACGTGCGCCCGTTCACGCGCCCGTCGCAGCTCGAAGATCGTGCGGCGGGTGACGATCTCCCGCCGGTGGCGCAGGAACGCATCGAGCATGTCCCGCAGCGAGAGCAGCTTGGGCTGCCCGTCGATCAGCGCGACCATGTTGATGCCGAACACGGTCTCCATGGGCGTCTGCGCATAGAGATTGTTGAGGACGATGTCCGCAGACTCCCCGCGCTTGAGCTCGATGACCACGCGCATGCCGTCCTTGTCGGACTCATCGCGCAGCTCGGAAATGCCCTCGATTTCCTTGTTGCGCACCAGGTCGGCGATGCGCTCGAGCAGCCGCGCCTTGTTGACCTGGTAGGGCAGCTCGGTCACCACGATCGCCTGGCGGCCGCGATCGTCGAGCTCCTCGAACGCCGCACGCGCGCGGATCGAGAGCCGCCCGCGACCGCTCTTGTAGGCCGTGGCGATTTCCTGCGCACCGTTGATGATGCCGGCGGTCGGGAAATCGGGGCCCGGCACGTGCTGCATGAGGCCCGCGAGCGAGATGCCCGGATCCTCCAGCAGGGCGAGGCACGCGTTGACGATCTCGGTCAGGTTGTGGGGCGGGATGTTCGTCGCCATGCCCACGGCGATGCCCGAGGAACCGTTGACGAGCAGGTTCGGCACACGGGTGGGCAGAACCGATGGCTCCTGCTCGGACTCGTCGTAGTTCGGGACGAAGTCGACCGTTTCCTTGTCTATGTCGGCCAGCAGCTCGTGCGCGAGCTTCGACATGCGGACTTCGGTGTAGCGCATGGCCGCGGGCGCGTCGCCATCGACCGAGCCGAAATTGCCCTGTCCGTCGATCAGCAGGTAGCGCATCGAGAAAGGCTGCGCCATGCGGACAATGGTGTCGTAGACGGCCACGTCCCCGTGCGGGTGGTACTTGCCGATGACGTCGCCGACGACGCGGGCCGATTTCTTGTAGGGGCGGTTGTAGTCGTTACCGAGTTCGCGCATCGCGTGCAGCACGCGCCGGTGGACGGGCTTGAGTCCATCACGTACGTCAGGCAGGGCGCGGCCCACGATGACGCTCATGGCGTAATCGAGATAGGATTGCCGCATCTCCTCTTCGAGGCTTACGGACACTACTTCACGTGCTATTTCGGTCACTCTTTTTTCGGCTTGCGGCTGGGATGAAAAGCAAAGTCTTAGCCGGAAATTATAGCACAGCGAGGCGCTTACCCGGGCCGCGGCGGCACTGCGCTGCGGCCGCCGCGGGCGCGGCTATACTGCACGCATGACCGCCCCTCCCGACGCTGTCGCACTCTCCGCAGAGGTGCAGAAGTTCGAAACCCTCGCGCATGAATTCTGGGATCCGCGCGGCGCCTTCCACCCGCTGCATGTGCTCAATCCGGTTCGCCTGGAATACGTCGCCGAGCGCGCAGCGCTCGCGCAGCGGCGCGTGCTCGATATCGGCTGCGGCGGAGGACTTCTGGCGGAGGGGCTGGTGCGTCACGGGGCACAGGTCTGCGCCATCGACCTGGCGCCCGCCATGATCGAGGTCGCGCGCCTGCATGCGCACGAGGCCCAGCTTCCGATCGACTATCGCGTGAGCTCCGCAGAGGCGCTCGCCGCGACCGGCGCGGGGCCGTTCGACGTGGTCACCTGCATGGAGCTCATCGAGCACGTGGACGATCCCGCGGCGCTCGTGGCCACAGCCGCGGCGCTGCTGCGCCCGGGCGGGGATCTGTTTGTCTCGACGATCAACCGGAACCTGCGCTCCTTCCTGCTGGCCATCGTCGGTGCGGAATATCTTCTGCGGCTCGTCCCCCGCGGCACGCACGAGTACGCACGGCTCCTGCGCCCGGCGGAACTCGCGCGCCTGGCGCGCGCGCAGGGCCTGGAACTGCGCGATGTGAGCGGCATCGAGTACAACCCTGTCACGCGCACGGCCCGCCTCACGCGGGACACGAGCGTCAATTACCTGACACACTTTCACCGTCCGGAATGAGCGGCCGTTGAAGCCCTCGACGCCACTGTCAGCGGTGCTGCTGGATCTGGATGGCACGCTGCTCGATACCGCGCCCGACCTCGTACGCATCGCCAATGACCTGCGTGCCGAGGCCGGTCTCGCGCCGCTGCCCTATGAGCAGCTGCGAGCGCAGGTATCCCACGGCTCCGGGGCGGTGCTGCGGGCCGCATTTCCCGGCCTCGACGCGGCGCGCCTGGAACCGATGCAGGATCGCTACCTGGCGCTTTATCGCGCCCAGCTCTCGGTGGCCACGCGCCCGTTTGCCGGATTCGACGTGGTACTCCCGGCGCTGGAGGCTCACGGAATTCCATGGGGCATCATCACCAACAAGCCTTCCTGGCTCACGGAGCCCCTGCTCACCGAGCTGGGACTGCTCGCGCGCGCGGCCTGCGTGCTGTCCGGCGACAGCCTTGCGGTGCGCAAGCCCGATCCGCTGCCGCTGCTCACGGCTGCCGAGCGCATCGCGATCGACCCGGCGCAGTGCCTCTATGCGGGCGATGCGCTGCGGGACATCCAGGCCGCGCGGGCTGCGGGCATGACCGCCCTCGCCGCGCGCTATGGCTACATCGATCCGGCCGAGCGGCCGGGGGAATGGCCGGTCACTGCCTGGATCGATTCGCCGCTGGAGCTGCTCGACTGGGTAGGGCTGCCGCGCCGGTTGACCACGCCGGCGGCCGTGGAAGGCTGAGCTCTTGTCGGCGCCCGGTGTCGTCCTGCTGGTGCTGGGCACACTCGCGTTGAGCCTCGTGGCCGCGACGCTGCTGTTCCGCATGCTCGAGCGCCGCCATGCGCTGGCTCTCGCCCACACCGAGGAGCGGCTGCGTTCCAGCGTGCATGAGCTGTCCTCGCGAGCACTGAAGGACAATGCCGACATGTTCCTGAAGCTCGCGCGCGAGTCCTTCAGCCGCGAGCAGGCGAGCTTCGAGGGGCTGCTGCGCGAGCGAGAGGTCGCTTTCAGCGCGCTGATCGACCCGCTGCGCGGCGCCATCGACAGGACCGATGCCCAGGCCGTGGCGCTCGAGCGCGAGCGCCGCGATGCCTATGGAGCCCTGCGTGGCCAGATCGAGGCTCTGGTGCAGTCGCAGGCCACGCTGCAGCGGGAGACGCGCAATCTGGTCACCGCACTGCGTCGACCCGAGGTACGCGGCCGCTGGGGCGAACTCACGCTGCGGCGTGTGGTCGAGCTGGCGGGGCTCTCCGAGCACTGCGATTTCAGCGTGCAGCCCTCGCTCGATGCCACGGGCATCACGCAGCGCCCGGACCTGGTGATCCATCTGCCCGAGGGACGCAGCCTCGTGGTCGACGCCAAGACCCCCTTGGATGCCTATCTTGAAGCCGTGGATGCCACCACCGAGGAGCAGCGCAAGTCAGCCCTGGGCCGCCATGCGCAGCAGGTGTCCGAGCGCGTGCGCGAGCTGGCTGCCAAGAGCTACTGGGCACAGTTCGACCCCAGCCCGGAGTTCGCTGTGCTGTTCCTGCCCGGCGATCAGTTCCTGAGCAGCGCGCTCAGCGAGCGCCCGGAGCTGTTCGACAAGGCGCTCGGCTCATCGATCATCGTGGCAACCCCTTCGACACTGATCGGAATGCTCAAGGCCGTGGCGCACGTGTGGCGACAGACTGCCGTGGCCGAGAATGCCGCGCAGCTGCGCGAGTCGGGCCAGGAGCTGTATCGCCGGCTCGGCACGTTCCTCGGGCACTTCAGCCGCGCCGGCAAGCAGCTTGGCAGCGCCGTGGATGCCTACAACGCCGCGGTGGGGTCGCTCGATCGCCACGTGCTGCCAGGCGCCCAGCGCCTCGGTGAGCTCAGCGCCACCACGGCCGAAGCGCTCAGCGCACCGGAGATCATCGAGCAGCCGGTTCGTAGTCCGGTGCGCACGCCCACCCATGCCGACTCCACCGGCGCCGCATGATCCGCCGGCGCCACCGCCGGCCTCGGCGCGATTCTTCGCGCTGCTCTATACGCCCGCGGCGAGCCGCGGGGCGATGAGTCGCCTGATGGCAGTTGCCGATGAGATCGGCGCCGGGGCTGCCCGGGAGCTGGATCCGAGCATCGCCGGCGCACGACTGGAGTGGTGGCGCCTCGAGGCACGCCGCTACGCCGCGCGCGCTCCGCAGCATCCATGGCTGCGGGCGCAGCTGGCCGAGTCGGCGGACAGGCCCCTGCCCGATCTGATGCCCCTGATCGACGCTGCAGCTCAGCCAGCGCCTGATGCATTGCGTGGTGCGCTGTTCGTGGCCGCCGCAGAGCTGCTGGGCGCCCCGCTGACGGACGAGGCGCGGGCGGCGCTCGCGGATCTGGGGGCTCAGAGCTGGCGCGACGAGCATCCGGCGGCGAGCGGCGCTGCCGATGCAGCGCAACTCACCGGTGCGCGGCGCACGCCTGCGAGCGCGCTCGCGCCTGCGCAGGCGAGGATCGTGCCGCTGCTGGTCTGGTCTGCCATGGCGGCATCCTGCATACAGCGGCGCACGCCGCTGCAGAGCCTGTTCGATAATCTGCGCGCCTGGCGGATCGCCCGCCGCGCTTGCCTGAATCGCTACATCGCATCATGAAAGACAACGAACACCTGCTGTACGAGCCCGCGCCTGACGCGCTGGAGGGCCGGGTCATTGCCATCACCGGTCCCGGGGAAGGCATTGGCCGCGCGCTCGCGCTGGCAGTGGCAGCCCATGGCGCGGAGGTGGTGCTGATCGGCCGCACCGTATCGAAGCTCGAGGCCGTGCATGAACGCATCATGGCGCTGGGCCGTGCCGAGGCGAGCATTGCGCCGCTGGATCTCGAGCGGGCCATCGCCCGGGACTACGACGCGCTCGCTGCGGCGCTCACCGAACGCTACGGACGCCTCGACGGCCTGGTGCACAACGCCGGACTGCTCGGCATGCTCTCCCCCATCGAGCATTACGACGTGCCGACCTGGTGCCGGGTACTGCAGGTGAACCTCACCGCGGCCTTCGCACTGACGCAGGTGCTGCTGCCTGCGCTGCAGTGCTCCGCGGACGCATCGGTCATCTTTACGGGCAGCGGAGTCGGGCGTCGCGCGCGTGCATACTGGGGCGCCTACGCCGTCGCCAAGGCCGGCATCGAGACGCTCAGCGGCACGCTCGCCGATGAAGTAGGCAGGACCGGCCAGATGCGCGTGAATGCGCTCAACCCGGGTCCGGTGCGCACGCGCATGCGCGCACAGGCCTATCCCGCGGAGGATCCGGCCGGGCTGAAGCGCCCGGAACAGATCCTCGGGCCGTATCTGTGGCTGCTCAGCGGTGCCAGCCGCGGGGTCAACGGGCAGAGTCTGGACTGCCAGCCGCGCTGACCGCACGGGCCGCTGTGGTGACGCGCGCGAGCTCGGCAGGCTCGAGCTCCCGCCAGCGCCCACGGGGCACCGAACGCGGCAGTGTCAGGGAGCCGATTCGCGTGCGCAGCAGGCGCACGAGCGTGACACCGGCGCGCTCGATGAGCTGGCGCACCTGATTGCCACTGGCTCCCACGGCAACGAGCCGATACCAGCGGTTGCTGCCCTCTCCGCCTGCGGGCTCGAGCAGCACGATCTGCAGCACGCTGCCGTCATCGAGCTGACCCTGCGCAATCGCCTGCCGCTGCTGCTCATCGAGCTCACCGCGCACCCGCAGGCTGAATTCCATCTCGATCGTGCGCATGGCGCGTTGCAGGTGCGCTGCTTCAGCCCCATCGGCCGTCAGCAGCTCGAGGCCGCCGTCGACCGTCGGCATCGGGCTGATGCTGATGAAGCGCCTGCCCGCGCGCCGCGGCAGCCTCGCGGCCATGCTGATGGCCGCCGAAGCGGTGTCCGCGCGGGCAGCCGGCGCGGGGCCCTGACGTGGCTCGAGCAAGGGCTCGCCGGGGGACCGATGGCACATGAGCACGGGCAGGAGTGGGATCGCGGCCTGAGGCCGGCGCCGCACGAGACGCCCGTCGAGCCTGATCTGCTCCTGCGGCATCACGCGCATGCCGAGTGCGGCAGGCCTTCCATTGACAGTGAGCCGTCCCGCCCGGATCCAGCTCTCCGCCTCGCGCCGCGAGGCCAGACCGAGCTGTGCGAGCACCTTCTGCAGGCGCTCTCCCTGCAGGCGCGCAGCGCTCAGTCGCCCTCGTCAGGGGGTGCGGCGAGCAATCCGGAGCGCCGCTCCGCTGAAGCCTCCTCGTCACCGTCGCCCTGATCGGGCTCGGCGCTGAGCTCGGATTCTCCATCTGCCGCGAAATCGGCATCGGCTGCAGGATCCTCCGCACGCTGTGCCACGGTCGGCTCCTCGGTGCCTCCCACGGCAAGCTCGAGCTGCGGATCGATCTCACCGAGAGATCGCAGCTGCGCCAGCGGCGGCAGCTCATCGAGCGTCTTGAGTCCGAAATAATCCAGGAAATCGCGCGTCGTCCCGAGCAGCTCAGGGCGTCCGGGCAGGTCCCGATGACCGACCACGCGGATCCAGGAGCGCTCGAGCAGCGTGCGAATGATGTTGGGATTGACCGCTACGCCACGAACCGCCTCGATCTCCGCGCGCGTGATGGGCTGGCGATACGCAATCAGTGCGAGCGTCTCGAGCAGAGCGCGCGAATAGCGCTGCGGGCGCTCGGGCCAGAGGCGGGCAACGGCAGCCGCGTACTGGCGGCGCACCTGGATACGATAGCCCGAGGCGGACTCGAATACCTCGATGGCGCGTCCCGCAAAATCGTCCGACAGCCTCTGAAGTGCCGCACGCAGTTCCGTCGGTGAGGGACGCTCGCTCTCCTCGAAAAGCTGTGCCAGCTCGTTCAAAGACAGCGGACGGCCCGCCGCAAGCAGCCCCGCTTCCAGAAAGGTCTTGATGTCGGCCTCGCTCATGAGGCAGGTTCCTCGGTATCGGGCACATCCGCGCTGACGGGCTCGGTCACCAGGCGGAGTGTACGGTGCGCCGCTGCGCTGCGCACGTGCAACGGCGCATAAGGTTC
>Ga0326728_10021899_pt1 | contig 11946 bp, 6 predicted proteins | sample MB3enrmetagenome_FD_207602 | JGI IMG/M metagenome (GOLD analysis project Ga0326728, IMG submission 207602) | Lab enriched peat soil microbial communities from McLean, Ithaca, NY, United States - MB31MN | ecosystem: Environmental > Terrestrial > Soil > Wetlands > Peat | place: USA: New York... | reverse complement strand
TCTGCTCGTACTCGTTGCTCTTGAAATTGTAGATGGATATTTTCTGCGCCATTCCTCCGGTGTAGTGTTTCCACATTCGGAAATTCCGGAAGATGCGGTTGTAGGCGATCTGATTTCCATCCGGCGAGAACGAAGTCAGTCCTCCTTTGTCGATCGGCAAACGCACCGGAAGCCCGCCGTCCACGGAAACGCTGAACAGCCGCCCGAACCAGCCATTGAACGTATCCCGGTGCGAAAGGAACAGGATGTGCTTCCCGTCCGGAAGCCAATTGATCACCTCGTTTTCCACGCCCATGCGCTCCGCCACGTGCACGGAGCTTGGCAGGAATGTCAGTTGTTTGGGATCCCCGCCATCCGCTGGAATCGTGTACACATTGGGATTCCCGTCGTACTCCCCCGTGAAGGCAATGGTTTTCCCGTCGGGAGAAAACTTCGGAAAAATTTCCCGGCCCGGGTGCGTGGTGATGCGCCGCGCCACTCCACCGGCGGCCGGAACCAGCCACAGATCGCCGCCATAGCTGAACACAATTTTGTCTTTGTAGATGTCGGGGAATCGCAGCAGTCTGCCTTCTTGCATCTCCTGCGCCTTTGCCAGGCCCCCCATCGCCACAGCCGCCGCAACCATCACCGCCACCACCACAACGATCCTCTTCAATGCAACGCATCTCTTCACGAAGTTCATCGGTATCCCCCTCAACTTGCCGCCCCTATCCTACCGCATCTCTCTCTTCTGTAGCCCCCGCCTTTTTACCCTGCTTGACCTGAGCCTCGCAGCGAGCCGCGAAGCACTGAGGCAGCCCGCTCGTAGGTTACTCTTCTCTGCAAATCTCCGCGTCCTCAGCGTCCCTGCGTTATCCTCTCTCTCCTCTCTTTTCCCTCTTCTCTCTTTTCTTTCTTCCCTCTTTTCTTTCTTCCCTCTTTTCTCTTCTCTCCTATCTGTGCCCTCTGTGTTCTTACCTCTGTGATCTCTGTGTTACCGTCCCTCTTCTCTTCCTCCGAAACTGTCCACTGTTAACTGTGGACTGTAAACTGCTTCCCCCCTCACTTCTTCCCAATAAACCGCAACCTCCCGGTAAACGCTCTCCCCTGCCCGCCACTAAACGCCAGAAAATTCGGCGCATCCACGTTGTTCACCACCACGTCCGGATTCTGTCGCCCCATCAAATTGATCACCGACCCGCGCACCGCAAACAAATATCCTCGGAACCGAAACTTCTTCTCCAGCCCGATATTCAAGCTCGCATAATCCGGAAACCGCTGCGAATTCGCCTCCCCGATCAAAAACTGCTGCTGGTTCACCACGCTGAACGGATACCCCGTCCGGTACTCCAGCAAGCAACTAAACAATATCCCCCAAACCGGCGTCGGCACGTTCGCCCACCCCAAAAACCGGTTCGGCGCGTCCCACGACAGCGGCCCGCCCTGCTGCGCCGCAAAGTACAGCGCCCCCAGCACCGGATCCAGCACCTGATCCGTATTCGCCCGCGAGCGCGTGTAGCTCCCAAACACCTCCGCGCCCCCGCCAAACGAATGCCGCGCCGAAACCGTCGCCCCGCGGTACTTGTCCCGTCGCGTCGATTCCAGCAGAAACTCGCTGCCAATCTGCCCCGGCGTCTCCGTCTCGAACACCAGCCCGCGGTGCTGGTCCCGCGCCAGCAACTCCACCGAAACGATGGTCTTCTCCCCAAACCGCTGCTGCCACCCCGCGCTGGTAATATCGAAATAAGGTTGCCGCAGCGCCCCTGGCGGCAACACAAACGTGCTCGTCGCCGGCCCAGACGTCACCTTCCCCGTCGTGTCATACAGCGTGTCCACCTGCTGCTGGTCTTCCGTCTGTCCAATCACCGAAAGATTTAGCGGAATGTCGTAAATCCCCCAGCCAATCGAGAATTTCGCGGTCTTTTCCTTGAACGGCATCCAGTTCAGCGACGCCCGCGGCTCCGCCATCGCCGATTGCACTAGCCGATCCCAATCCGTCCGCACTCCCGCCGTCGCAATGAAGTGTGCATTGATCGTCCACGTATCCTGTGCAAACACCCCCGCCAGCGTGTTCGACACGCGAAAGTCCGCCGGCCCCGTGAATGTCGTCAGGCGGCTCAGCGTCGTGTTGTCGCTGTACAGCGCCTCAATCTCCCCGCGCACGCTCGACTGAATCATCCGCAGGCTCGAAACATTCGCGCCACCGGAAAGCGTGTGTGTCCCGTGCCAGTGCAGCGAAGCGCGCGTCGCATCCACAAATCCCTGGTACCTCCGCCCCTCCTGCTGCTGCTCCTGGAAGTAATTCCCCGTCGCGCCATCCACCTCCAGAACATACGGCTCGCTGCCCTGCGGCTGCCAATTGTCGTAGCTCTGGTGACCCGCAAACCCAAACTCCACCAGCGTGTCGTGGAACCAGTATTGATCCTTCACCGAACCGAACACTTCATGCGCTCCCAGCGTGGTCGTTGTGGACACCGGGTGGAGCGCGTCCAGTCCCAGGTTGAAATCATTCGCGTCGTTGTACAAAAGGCTCACCACCAGGCTGTGTCTCGACGAGATGTGCCACAACAGCCGCGACAAACTGTCTCCTGCCCATACCGTCGAGGTATCCGGCTCCCCCGGCGCCAGCCCCTTGATCACGCTCAAGGTGTGCTGCACGCTGAATGCCTGCGAAAACCACAGTTCCCCGCTCACGATTGGCCCGGATACCTGCACCCGCGGATAAAAATCTCCCAGTTGCACACCTCGTTGCACATTAATCCCTGGAAGGAAATCCGTCGCGTTGAACCGCCAATGGTCGTCGCCGTCCGGCGTATTAAGACTCAGCACCGCCGCGCCCGGATGCGCATATTCCGCCCCAAACCGGCCCGTCTGCACCTCCGCCGAGCGCACCGCGTCCACACTGAGCCGCGCGACCAGCGAATTGTTCACCGGTTCCCCAATCTCAAAGCCGTTCAGGAGGTATTGCGCTTGCGTGGCCTGCGACCCCGCAATGTGCAGCAACGCCTGGTTGTCCAGCAGCACCTGGGGCAGCGCAATCAGGCTTTGCTGCAGGTAATGGTCGCTGGGTACGGGAATATCGCGGATCTCCGCGGTCGTCAGTGTGGTCTTTTGCGGGGTTTCGGAGGTTTCCACCTGGTTGGCGGGCGCGGTGACGTCCACCTTTTCCCGCAGTTCCTCCGCGTGATTCAGCGTAAACGAAATTTCCCCGGAGTCCGCCGCCAACTCGATCTTCTGCCCCTCCAGGATAAAGAACCCCGGCCTCGTGATGTGCGCGGTGTATTCCCCGGCGGCGAGGTTCTCGATCGTGAACGCCCCAGCGTCGTCCGTCGTCCCCAAAAAAGTTTGCCCGCCGGCCATCTCAAGCTTTACTTGAGCTCCGCCGACGGGCAATCCATTCTCATCCACTACGCGTCCCCGCAACGTAATCGGGGTATCCGCCGCAAAGCAAGCGCCCGCCACAAGCAGCAGCGCCGCCAGCCCGGTGATCCAGATGCGCAATCGCTTCACCGAAGCCCACCCCGGAGCGGGAGCCTCACTTCAAGTCTTACTTTCCCTCAGCCCAATTCCGCCAACCATCCCTTGGAGTGCGGCGGCTTGCCGCCGCTTTCACGGTGCATACCCCTTCGCCCAAACGATCAATGCCGATTCTCTGTGTCCTTACACTCAGCCTTGTCATTCCGACCGGAGCGGCCCGACTCCTTTCCTTCGCGCCGCACTCTGGCGCGTCGGGCCGCGTAGCGGAGGAATCGTGGCACACTCCCGCCCTCACTGAGTTCCGTCATGCCGAGCGGAGTTTTCGCAGCGAGAAATTCCTTTTTCGCCTTTCCCTTCTCCTTGATCACAACTCTACGGCGCCGGGGGTCCAGCCTCCCGGACCCCGGCACCCATTCGGTTCTGCCGATCGTCCCTGCGCTACTTCTTTGCTTCGTTACTTCTTCTTGCTCTTGGCCTTCTGCTTCTCTTCCACGACGGCCTGCGCCGCCGCCAACCTCGCTATCGGCACGCGGAACGGCGAAGCGCTCACGTAGTCCAGGCCGATCTGATGGCAGAACTTCACGCTTTCCGCATCGCCGCCATGCTCGCCGCAGATACCGATCTCCAGGTCCGGACGCGTCTTGCGTCCGCGCTCAACGCACCAGCGCATGAGCATGCCCACGCCCTTGGTGTCCAGCGTCTGGAACGGGTCGGCCTTGAGGATGCCGAGCTTCTTCTCGTCCACATAGTTTGGAAGGAAGCGCCCCGCGTCGTCGCGGGAGAGCCCCATGGTCGTCTGTGTCAGGTCGTTGGTGCCAAACGAGAAGAACTCCGACACTTCGGCTAACTCGTCGGCCAGCAATGCAGCTCGCGGCAGTTCAATCATCGTGCCGACTATGTACGGCAGCTTCACGCCAGCCTTCTTGATCAGCGGATCCGCAACGCGCCGCACGGCATCGCCGAGAATGCTGATCTCCTTTTTATCGAACGTGACCGGAATTTCGATCTCAGGTAATACTTTAACTCCGCCCTTTTGGCATTCGATGCCCGCTTCGATAATCGCCCGCACCTGCATCTCCAGTATTTCCGGATAGGTGAGGGACAACCGGCACCCCCGTAGGCCCAGCATGGGGTTCGCCTCGCGCAATTGCTCCACGCGGCGCACCACGTTCTCGACCGGAATGCCCAGTTCCTTGGCGAGTTCCTCCTGCTTGGCCCGGTCGTGCGGCACGAACTCGTGCAGCGGGGGGTCAATCAGGCGGATGGTCACCGGGAGGCCGTCCATGGCCTGGAAGAGGCCGACGAAGTCGCGGCGCTGGTACGGCAATAACTTGTCCAGTGCCTTCACCCGCGCTTCCCGGTCGTTGGCCAGGATCATTTCCTGGATGGCCAACTGTCGGTCGTGGCTTTTCTCCGGATGCTCGAAGTCGGTGAAGAACATGTGCTCGGTGCGGGTCAGCCCGATGCCTTCTGCGCCCAATTCGATGGCTTTCCGCGCATCTTGCGGCGTGTCAGCGTTGGTGCGCACCTTCAAATGGCGGATGCCGTCGGCCCACTTCATGATGGTGTAGTACGCCTTCGGCAGCTCCGGCGTGACCAGCGGCATTTGCCCCTCGTACACGATGCCTTCGCTCCCGTCCAGCGTGATCCACTCGCCTTCCTTCAGCGTCTTGCCGCTCTTCCCATCGGTCATGATCTTGGTCTTGTAATTAATGTCCAGGGTTTCCGCCCCCGCCACGCAGCACTTGCCCCAGCCGCGTGCCACCACGGCCGCGTGACTCGTCTTGCCTCCCGTGGCCGTCAGGATGCCCTGCGCCACGGCCATGCCGCCCACATCTTCGGGGCTGGTTTCGCGCCGCACCAGGATCACCTTCTCTCCCCTCGCGGCCCACTCTTCGGTCTCGTTCGCGGAGAAGCACATCTTGCCGACCGCCGCGCCCGGCACCGCATTAATCCCGTGCGCCAATATTTTCGACTCCAGCGTCTTGCGGTCCACCTTGCTGTCAATCACCGGATAAAACAGCCGCTCGATGTCTTCCGGTTTGATGCGCAGCATCGCTTCTTCCTTGGTGATGAGCTTCTCGTTCGCCATGTCCATCGCCATGCGGAAGGTAGCTGCGGGCGTGCGCTTGCCAGTGCGCGTCTGCAGCATGTACAGCGTGCCATCCTCCACCGTGAACTCCATGTCCTGCATGTCGCGATAGTGTTTCTCAAGTTTTACTCGAACTTTCTCGAGCTGCCCATAAACCTTGGGCATGAGCTTCGCCAATTCGCTCAGATGTACCGGCGTGCGGATTCCCGCCACCACGTCTTCGCCCTGCGCGTTGGTCAGATAATCGCCGTAAAAAATCTTTTCGCCGGAACTCGGGTCGCGCGTGAAGCACACGCCCGTCCCGGAGTTGTCGCCGGTGTTCCCGAACACCATCTGCTGCACGTTAACGGCGGTGCCCAGCAGTCCGGTGATCTTTTCCACCCGGCGATACGTAACCGCCTTCTCCGCCATCCACGATCCAAACACCGCGCCAATCGCGCCCCACAACTGCTCCAGGGGATCCTCCGGGAACGGCTTTCCGGCCTTTTCCAAATAGTAGGCCTTGTACTCCCCGACCAATTCTTTCCAGCCGCTGGCCGGCACCGCCGTATCTTCCTTCACGCCCAGCCGCTGCTTCATCGCCCGCAGTTTGTGCTCCAGGTCTTCCTTGGGCATTCCCATCGCCACGGTCGAAAACATCTGCACGAAGCGGCGATACGCATCGTAGGCAAAGCGCTCGTTGCCGGTCACCTTGGCGATACCCTGCACGGACTTGTCGTTCAATCCCAGGTTCAGGATCGTCTCCATCATGCCCGGCATGGAGCGCGCCGAGCCCGAACGCACGCTCACCAGCAGCGGGTTGTCCGGATCGCCGAGCTTTTTCTTGGTCACCTTTTCCAGCCTGGCGACGCTTTCAATCACCTGCTTCTTAAGTTCGGCCGGATACTTCTTGTTGTTCTTGTAGAAGTAGTCGCAGGCTTCCGCCGAGATAGTGAAACCCGCGGGGACGGGCAAACCGATTTTCGTCATCTCGGCTAAACCTGCTCCCTTGCCGCCGAGCAGATCGCGCCATTCGCCGTCGCCTTCCGCTTTTCCTGCACCAAAGAAATAGACCCACTTTTTCACGGTACGCCTCTCTTGTTTTTTCACTGCGGTTACTGGCGCGCTACGCATCGCACTCATTTGGGTTTGGAGTGCATAATGTCGGCGCGCCGACAATTTTCAAAAGAAAACTGCCATAAAACCCGTCATCCTCCACTTCAAGTAAAACTTCAAGTTACGAAATCTCACTCCTCGCATCCTCCCCTACTTAAACCCGTCATTCCAAACGCAGTTCACGGAGTCAGGAATCTCTCTGCTCTTTTCTGCGGCCTCTGAGCCATCCGCCTCTTCCTCTTTCTGCTCTCTGTGACCTCTGTGCTCTTATCTCTGCGAACTCTGTGTTACCGTCTCTCTTCGCCTTTCTCTTGCCTCCTGATATCTGATCGCTGATAACTGATATCCCTTCTGCGTCACTTCCCCTCTTCCCCGCCAAGCTCGCTGAAATCCGCAATCGTGGTGAACTCCCGCAACAACTCCGCCAGCAGCGCCAGCCGGTTCTTCCGCACCGCCTCGTCTTCCGCCATCACCATCACGTCCACAAAAAACGGGTCCACCACCTTGCGCAATCCCGCGATCTCGTCCAGCGCCTCGTGATACTTCCCCGCGCGCTTATCCTCGCTCACCTTCCCCGCCGCTTTGCGTACTGCCGCGTGCAGAGCCTTCTCCGCATCCTTCTCGAACAGCTCCACGTTCACATGCTGCGGCATCTCGGCTGGCAGGTTGGCCTTCTCCAGTATCTTCCGGATACGCTTGAACGACACCGCCAGCGGCTCGAAGTTCTTCGTCTTGCGCACCGCCTTCAACGCGCGCAACCGCTTCTCCACGTCCACCAGGTCCTCGCAGCCCGCGCGGAAGACCGCGTTCACCTCGTCGTACGCGTACCCATGTTTTTCCCGCAGCACGAACCGCGCGCGGTCCAAGAGGAACTCCAAAACCTGCGCTTCCTGTTCCGGCGTCACCCCCTTCTTCGGAGGATGCGTCAGTAAAGCCCTCCTCGCTGCGGCAATCGTCAGCGACAATGATACGGGTAATTTGCGGTCCAGGATGATCTTCACGATGCCCAGCGCGGCGCGCCGCAACGCATACGGATCGCTCGAGCCCGTGGGAATCACGCCCACACTAAAGCACCCCACGATGGAATCGAACTTGTCCGCCAGCGCCACCGCGCACCCGGTCAAATTCCGTGGGATGGGATCATCGAGCCCCACCGGCAGGTAGTGGTCATAAACCGCGTCCGCCACGTCCTCTGATTCGCCCTGCGCCTTCGCGTACAGCCCGCCCACGACGCCCTGCAATTCCGTGAACTCGCGCACCATCTCTGTGGCCAGGTCGCACTTCGCCAACTCGGCCGCGCGGTCCGCATCGGCTACGTGCGCCTGCACCATGCCGAGGTTGAACCATTGCTCCCCAAGCCACCGCGCGATAGCGCGCATGCGCTCCACCTTGTCATAGAAGCTGCCGAGGCGAGATTCGTAGGTGACCCTCTGCAGCTTCGGCAAATAGTCGGCCAGCTTGCACTTCTGGTCGGACTCCCAGAAAAATCGCGCATCCGCAAACCGCGCGCGCAGCACGCGTTCGTGTCCGGCGCGCACCAACCCCTGCGAATCCTTGGCCAGGTTGATCACCGCCAAAAAGTGCGGCGCCAGTTCCCCGCTAGCACTGAGCTTCGAAGTGCCGCGCTTTTCCACGGCGAAGTATTTCTGGTGATCGCGCATCACCGTGATCAGGATCTCGTCGGGGAGTTCCAGAAACGATGGATCGAAATCGCCCTGAATCACTGTCGGAAATTCGTTCAGGTAGCTGACCAGTTGCAGCAGGCCCGCATCCTCGTGAACCTTGTACCCGCCGCGCTTCGCATGGCTCGCCAGTTCGTTCTGGATGCGTTTCAGCCGCTGCGCCGGGCGCACGATCACCCCGTTGGCGCGCAGCTTCTTCTCGTAATCCGCGAAATCGCGCACGCGAATCTCGGGCTTGCCCAGGAAACGGTGCCCCGCGGTAACGTCCCCCGCGGTGATTCCTCCAAACGAGAACTTCAGCGGCTTGCCGTCGAGCACGCCCACCAGCCAGCGGACCGGGCGGATGAACCGCGCACCCTCCAGACCCGTCCAGGTCATCGTGCGCGGCCAGGAAAGATCGTGGATCACGCGCGGCAGGATTTCACTAAGGAGCTCGTGGGCGGTGCGCCCGCGCTTCACCACCTTGGCGGCAAGGTATTCGCCCTTGGGCGCCTGCACGACAAAGAGTTGCTGGAGCGCCACGCCCTGCTTTTCAGCGAAACTCATCGCCGCTCTTGTCGGCGCGCCGACATTGTCGTAGGCCACCGACTTCGGCGGTCCGGTCACTTCGTTCTCCACGTCGGCCTGCTTGGCGATCAGCCCGCGCACCCAGGCCGTCAGCCGCCGCGGCCCGCCAAACGTTTCCACGGTCACGCCTTCTTGCAGGCTCTCCGCGGCAAGGTGCTTCTCCAGAATGGTTTTCAGCTCGCCCACGGCGCGCGGCAACATCCCCGCCGGAATCTCCTCCGCCCCAATTTCGAAAAGCAACTCCACCCGCCGTGCGGCTTTCGAAGAAACGCCCGCCTTGCCCGCCGTAGCGGTGCCTTTCCCGGCGCCAGCCCGCGCCTTCTTCAGAGATGTCTTCGTCACACCGCTCATTCAACCACCTCAAGCACAAACTTCCATTTTTTGGAATTGTCGGCGCGCCGACAATCTGGGACCGACAAGTGAGTTTTTGGAGTGCGGGAGCTTGCTCCCGCTTTTACGGGGGATGCGGCTGCGGCCAAGCGATCGATTGGGATGTGGGGTTGCGATCGCAAAAGCGACAGCGAGCCGCCGCACTCCAAAAATGTCGGCGCGCCGACATTTTGCAAATGCTTTGCAAGTAGCTGTAGCCGCGAACGCACTGACCAAACCCCCGTCACTCCGAACCCGCCGCAGGCGGGCGAAGCGCGATTTGTGCGCCCCGTGCGCTTCGCCGGGGTGAGGTACGGTTTTCCATCGCACGTTCTTTGTGCGATGAATCCCTCTTGGGTCCCAGCAAGAAGCAACGCAGGGATCTCCCGGGCAAAAACCGCCCTCGAAATGACGGGGCACGGCGAGAAGAATCCGGCGCGCACCCAGTGCGCCGTGTTCCTTTTCTGGATTGTCGGCGCGCCGACAATTTTCGCCCCGGCGCTCTTCCCTCCCGCCGCCCCTCATCCCCGCACCCCGCTCGTCTCACGACCCGTCTGTTCCAGGTACGCCCCCGCTGTCCGGCACGCCAACGTCCGCACACGCGCCATCAGCGCCGCGCGCTCCGTCGTCGAAATCACCCCGCGCGCATCCATCAAATTGAACAGGTGCGAGCATTTCAGGCAGTGGTCATACGCCGCCAGCAAGGGGTACCGGACGCGCTCGATTGTCGGCGCGCCGACATTTCCCTCCAGGTGCTTCCACCCTTCCAACAGTTCCCTGGCTTCCTTTTCGTGCAATTCAAACTCCGCCCGCAGCGCCTGCGGGTCGCTCCGGTCGAAACTGTATTCCGAGAGTTGCTGCTCTTCCGCAAGCCGGATGTCGCCGTAACTCTTGTCTTCTGTCCAGCGAATCTCGTACACGCTCTCCACATCCTGCAGAAACGCGCAGATGCGTTCCAGCCCGTACGTGATCTCCACCGAAATGGGATCGAGCTCGATGCCGCCGCTCTGCTGGAAGTAGGTGAACTGGGTAATCTCCAATCCATCCAGCATCACCTGCCAGCCAATGCCCCAGGCCCCCAGCGTGGGCGCTTCCCAGTTGTCCTCTTCAAATCGCACATCGTGCGCGCGAAGATCGATCCCGATGGCTTCCAGGCTCTTCAGGTACATGTCCTGAATCTCCGCCGGCGCGGGCTTCAGGATCACCTGATACTGAAAATGTTTGTAGAGGCGGTTGGGATTTTCGCCGTAGCGCCCATCGGCGGGACGTCGCGACGGCTGCACATACGCCACGCGATACGGAGAAGGGCCGAGCACCCGCAGAAAAGTTTCCGGCGCCATCGTGCCCGCGCCAACCTCGGTGTCATAGGGCTGCTGCAACACGCAACCTTGTTTCCCCCAGAAGTGCGCCAGCTTTAGAAACAAGTCTTGAAAGCTCAAGCCTTTGCGCTTCACTTCAAGTTTTGCTTTAGCTGTCAACGCGTCTCTCCGAATTCATTACTTACTCCCCTACCGCACGCAAAATGTCGGCGCGCCGACATTTTGCTCCGGCGCGCCACTCACGGCGTCTCCAGAAGTTCCCGAGTCTTCAACTCCCGCTCGGTGTGATGCTCGATCCAATTCAATCCGGCTTCCCGCAACTCCTTCACCGCAGGCGCCCCTTCGATCGCCTGATCGAACCGGTCCAGGCGTTCTCCCGCAAAGCGCTCCGCGAGTTCCCTGCCCTCGAACGAAACCGCCTTCATGCCGGAGCGGCGATGCTCTTCGCAATACAGCCCGGGATGCGCCGCGCCCTGGTACGCCGCTCGTTTCTCGAACGGCTTGCCGCACGTTGAGCAGGCATCGAAGCGCGGCAGCCAGCCCGCCAGCCGCACCGTCCAGAACGCGAAGTAGCTCAACGGCAGCGCCCCGCTGTTGCGCCGTTCGATTTCCCGCACGGTCAGCAGGATCAGCCGGAACATCGCCTCGGACACTTCCTTCTCGGGCAGAACCTGCTCGGCGATTTCGCTGATCAACGCCAGGCCGGTGCTGAGGCCGTAATCGCTCTGCGCCTTGTGGAAGGACTCGAGCAGTTCGGCCTGCTGGATCCGTACGAGGTCGCGCGTCTCGCGCTCGATGTACCAGACCTGCGCGTGCGAAAGCAGCTCCAAGGTCGAGCCGTAGCGGCTCCTCAGGCGGCGCGCGCCTGCGGCTACACCCCGCATGCGGCCCGACGAACGTCCTAGGAAACTGACCAGACGATCCGCCTCACCCAGCGGAAAGGTCTTCAGGATGATGGCTTCCGTTTCGCGGGCAGGCATCGGTTGTCGGCGCGCCGACCACGAACTGCGGCACAGGCATTACCTGCGTCCATTGCGCGCACCTGCAGGACTCACTTACTTACCATACACAGCGAAGTATCGCAATGATTTGCAAACAAACGGAGTGGAAAACGAGGGCCATGCCCGCGCGCATGGTGCGCGCCCGGAGACACATTGGAATTGTCGGCGCGCCGACAATTCCAAATTGGTCACCACGCACGTGGACTGCGACAGCTTGCTCCGTCTATGTGAAGCGAACGCCGAAGCCCAATTGATCGATCGGAAGGTGGTGCAGGCCATCGCAAAAGAGGCGGCGACCCGCCACACCCGAAAACTTGAACCAACGAGATTCTCAAGATCGACTCGCCAAGTGCTGCAAAAACAGC
>Ga0326728_10021897_pt1 | contig 11947 bp, 21 predicted proteins | sample MB3enrmetagenome_FD_207602 | JGI IMG/M metagenome (GOLD analysis project Ga0326728, IMG submission 207602) | Lab enriched peat soil microbial communities from McLean, Ithaca, NY, United States - MB31MN | ecosystem: Environmental > Terrestrial > Soil > Wetlands > Peat | place: USA: New York... | reverse complement strand
ACTGGGAGTGGAAAAGACCGTGCTGGTCGTGAACGATGCGGCGGACCGCAACCTGGAGCTTTCTTCCCGAAATGTCGCGGGTTGTGATCTTGTCCGCCACCACAGTTTGCATCCCTACGAGGTATTGAGCCACGACCAGTTGCTGATCTCGGAAGGCGCTCTCACCCGGCTCCAGGAGTCACTGCTATGAAGAGCCCCTACCAAATTCTGCGGAAGCCGATCGTTACTGAGAAGAGCCTGGACGTCAAAGAACGTCATCGGACGCTATGCTTCCAGGTGGACCCTGAGGCCACCAAGATCGAAATCAAGGCGGCGGTGCAGGCGGCATTTAAAGTCAAGGTCGCGTCCGTACACACCACGGCGTACGCTGGCAAAATGCGGCGCCGGGGCAGGACCTTCGGTTTCCGGCCCGACTGGAAAAAGGCTTATGTGAAGTTGAAGGCCGGCGAGAAGGTTCCGGAGTACGTTGAGAGTGAGTAGATGAGTTGGAGCGGTGGCTTGGTTCGCCGCGGAAGACGAAGGCTATGGGAATCAAAACCTACAGACCCTACACCGAGACACGAAGGTTCCAAACCGGCTTGACCTTCGAGGAAATCACCAGCTCGAGGCCGCACAAGCCGCTTTTGGAGCCCAAGTCCCGCATCTCGGGGCGCAACAACCAGGGTGAATTGACGATTTGGCACCGCGGGGGCGGGCACAAGCGGCATTATCGGGTTGTGGATTTCAAGCGGGATAAGATGGGAATTCCGGCCTCTGTGGCGACCATTGAGTACGATCCTAACCGGTCGGCCTTCATTGCCCTCTTGCATTACGCCGACGGAGAAAAGCGCTACATTCTTGCCCCCTCCGGCCTGAAGGTGGGGGATAAGGTCGTTTCCGGACCCGAGGCGGATATTGTTACGGGCAACGCCCTGCCGCTCAAGAGTATTCCCGCCGGCACCCTCATCCACAACATCGAGTTGCGACCGGGGAAGGGTGGCCAGATGGTGCGCAGCGCGGGAAGCGCTGCCCAGTTGCTGGCCAAAGAGGGTGAATACGCTCAGATTCGCCTCCCCTCCGGCGAGGTGCGCAAAGTTCTCATGGATTGCGTGGCCACCATCGGGCAGGTGGGGAATCTCGATCACGAGAACATTTCAATAGGCAAGGCGGGGCGCAAGCGGTGGATGGGCAGACGGCCGACCGTGCGTGGCGTGGCCATGAATCCTGTCGATCATCCGCTGGGGGGCGGAGAAGGGAAAACCTCCGGAGGGCGGAATCCCGTAACCCCCTGGGGTCAGCCCACGCGCGGCTACAAAACGCGCAATAACAAGTTGACGGACCGGTTCATTGTGAAGCGGCGCGAAAAGAAATAGAGGGAGGAAGCCTTGGGGAGGTCGCTGAAGAAGGGTCCCTTCGTGGACGACCACTTGATGAAGAAGATCGAGCTGCTCAACCGGCGGTTTGAAAAGAAAGTGGTGAAAACCTGGTCGCGACGTTCCACCATTGTTCCCGAGATGGTGGGGCATACGATTGCCGTTCACAACGGCAGGAAGTTTATACCCGTGTACATCACGGAGAACATGGTTGGTCATAAGTTAGGCGAGTTCTCTCCGACGCGCACCTTCAAGGGCCACAGTATGAAGGTGGCGACGGAAAAAGCCGCCGTGGCAGCTCCACCGCCCGTGGGAGGCGCAAGACCGGCGCCGACCCCCCCGGCGGGAGCCGCCAGCTAACCGTGGGGTTTGAACCCGGAGCCCGGACGAAGCTATGGAAGCAAGAGCCACACAAAAATTTATCCGAGTTTCACCGCAAAAGGCGCGCTTGGTGGTGGACCTGATTCGCGGTAAGAACGTGGGCGATGCGCTGAGCACCCTGACCTATACCAAGAAGCGAGTGACCCAGGCCGTGGAAAAGGTCTTGCGTTCGGCCATCGCCAATGCAGAGGACAAAGCTGAGCACGTGGATGTGGACCAGTTGGTGGTGTCGAAGGCCTACGTCAATGAGGGACCGCGGTCCAAGCGAGTTCGTCCTGCGCCCATGGGTCGAGCGTACCGCTACCAGCGGCGGACGAGCCATGTCACCGTCGTGGTCGAGTCGCCGGAAGATAAGGAATAGTAAAAGGAGGAATGGATGGGTCAGAAAGTACATCCTTTTGGGTTTCGCCTCGGTTACAACAAGACCTGGAAGTCGCGCTGGTTCGCGAAGAAGGATTACTCCGAATTCCTCCACGAGGATCTGAAGCTCAAGAAGCGGCTGAAGAGCCAGTTGCAGGCCGCTGGGGTGGCGGCCATTGAAGTCGAGCGACCTGGCAACAAGTTGAAGATCACGATCCACACGGCGCGGCCGGGGATCATCATCGGTCGCAAAGGGGCGGAGATTGATCGACTTCGGCAAGAGATCCAGAAACGCACAGGACGCGAGGTTTTGCCCATTAACATTCAGGAGGTTCACCGGCCAGAGTTAAACGCCCAGTTGGTGGCAGAAGCAATTTGCTTGCAGCTCGAGAAGCGCGTGGCATTTCGACGGGCGATGAGGAAAGCGGTTGATTCCGCGTTGCGCTTCGGCTGCAAGGGAATCAAGATTCGTTGCGGAGGGCGGTTGAACGGAGCGGAGATTGCCCGTTCGGAATGGTATCTTCAGGGACGCTTGCCGTTACACACCCTGCGCGCGGACATTGATTACGGACTCGCGGAAGCGATGACCACCTATGGCGTGATTGGTGTGAAGTGCTGGATTTATAACGGGGAGATTTTGGAGCAGAAACGGCGGCCGGAAAAGGCAGTGGAGCCCGTGCCCGCGGAGGCGGCGACAGTCGCTTAGAGTGAGTTCCGAAGCAGGCGCACGCGATGGCGTGCCCCTACAAAAGTGAGTCGTTTCTATGTTAATGCCGAGCAAGGTGAAGTACCGGAAGCAGCAGCGAGGGCGAACGTGCGGGAAGGCGTGGCGGGGATCCAAGCTGTCGTTCGGGGACTACGGGTTGAAGGTACTCGAACCGGGGTGGATTACGGACCGTCAAATCGAAGCCAGCCGCGTGGCCATCATGCGCTTCATCAAGAGAGGCGGAAAGCTCTGGATTCGCATTTTCCCGGACAAGCCGGTGACCAAGAAGCCGGCGGAAACTCGTATGGGGAAGGGTAAGGGCGCTCCTGAGTTTTGGGTTGCCGTGGTGAAGCCGGGACGAATCTTGTTTGAGATGGAAGGTGTTCCGGAAGTGGAAGCTCGAGAAGCGTTGCGCTTGGCCGGCCACAAGCTGGCTTTGGCTACGCAGTTTGTTTCCCGAAAACTCGCGGCATAGCGGGTTTTCACCACCCCTTAATTCCCTCCTCACTGAAGAGGGGATTAAGGGGTAGTGCGGGAGGGGACGTCATGAAGTTGGAAAAGGACAAGAAGTGGAAGTGGCCGGCCGAGAAAATGCGCGAATGGACGGATGACGAACTCTCGGGGCGGGAACGCGAGTTTAGCAGCCAACTGGGGCGCTTGAAGTTCCGAATGGCCAGTGGGCAGACGGAGAGCTTGGACACCCTGCGCGCGCTGCGGAAAGGCATCGCCAAGGCGAAGACAATTCAGCGCGAGCGCCAATTGAAAGCGACGTAGAGGCGGCTTTATGCCGCCACCTGGCGATTCTGCGGAGGCGTGATCGCCGCTAAAAAAATAGGGAACTATGCAGAAAAAGCGACAGGAAAAAGTCGGAACTGTGACCAGCAACAAAATGCAAAAGACGGTTGTTGTCACAGTGGAGCGACAGATCATCCATCCGTTTTACAAACGGGTGGTTCGGCATTCCAAGAGGTTCCTGGCCCACGACGAGAAGAACGAGTGCCGGCCCGGTGACACGGTACGAATCCAGGAGACGCGGCCTTGCAGCCGGCGAAAGCGCTGGCGGGTGGTGGAAATCGTCAATAAGGCCGTGGAAGTGGTTTCTCTGCCGGAGGGAACAGCATGATAGGGATGAGGACGATTCTGCATGTGGCGGACAACTCTGGAGCCCGAAGGCTGGCCTGCATACTTCCGGTGGGTGGAGACGTGGGTTTGCAAGCGGGGCTTGGTGATGTGGTGACTGCTTCCGTCAAGGAAGCGGCGCCAGATAGCGCCATCCCCAAGGGCAAGGTGGTCAAGTGTGTGATCGTCAGGATGCGCAAGGAGCAGAGGCGGCGAGATGGCAGCTACATTCGGTTCGATGAGAATGCTGCCGTGCTCATCAATGAGACCAACGAACCCGTGGGGACGCGCGTTTTCGGGCCGGTGGCGCGCGAACTCCGGGAGAAGAAATTTTTGAAAATAGTTTCACTCGCCCCAGAGGTTTTGTGATGGGATTTGGGTTGGATATCCGGAAGAACGATCAGGTGAAGGTGATTGCCGGCCGGGACAAGGGCAAGGTGGGCCGGGTTCTGGAAGTCGAGCCCCGCCAGCAGCGCCTCTACGTAGAGCATGTTAACATGATCAAACGCCACACGCGCCCCAATCCGGGCAAGCAAATTCGTGGCGGGATATTGGAAAAGGAAGGACCTATCCACGTTTCGAATGTGGCCCTGGTGTGTAGCGAATGCGGACCCACCCGCATCCAGCACCGGGAGATGGCGGGGGGGAAGAAAGTACGCATTTGCGCGAAGTGCGAGAAGTCCTTGGATACGTAAGGGTAGCGCGGACCTCCGTCCCGCGTTGGCGGGAAGGTCCGGGGTTCTTCGGGGAGGATGTTGAAGGAACATGGCGCCGCGTTTGAAAGAGAAATATAAGAATGAAGTCGTGCCGGACTTGGTTAAGGAGTTCAAGTACCCGAACAGCATGGCGGTCCCGCGTCTCAGAAAGATCGTGTTGAACATGGGATTGGGCGAAGCGATCCAGAACGCCAAGCTGCTGGACGCAGGCACGGCGGAGTTGGGCCAGATTACTGGACAGAAGCCGGTGATTACGCGGGCGCGGAAATCGATCGCGAACTTCAAACTGCGCAAGAACATGCCGATTGGGGCGATGGTAACTCTGCGGGGCGACCGGATGTATGAGTTTTTCGACCGCCTCACCAGCGTGGCGTTGCCACGCGTGCGTGATTTCAGAGGGCTCTCGACTCGCGCCTTCGACGGCCGTGGAAACTATACTCTGGGTCTCCGCGACCAGATGGTTTTCCCCGAGATTGATTACGCCAAAGTTGAAAAGGTAAAGGGATTGAACATTTCTATCGTGACCGACGCTCGGTCCGACGCAGAGGCTCTGGCATTGCTCCGGCACCTGGGGATGCCTTTCCGGTCGGAGGCCCAGCGCCGAAAGGCAGTGACAAGTGACAAGTGATGAGTTGAAGGCTTGTCACTCATCACTCGCCTCTGCTCGTTAGGGGGTTAATCCGTGGCTCGATCCTCAATGATGGCCAAATTACGCAAGAAGCCGAAGTTCAAGATCCGGCATCGGAATCGCTGCCTGATTTGTGGCCGGCCTCGCGGTTACCTGGGCAAGTTCAAGATGTGCCGTCTGTGTTTCCGACAGCTAGCGCTCAAGGGCGACATCCCCGGGGTGGTGAAGTCAAGCTGGTAATCGGTGTAGCAGCGGTGAGTTTATCCATCAACAGACGGACCAATGGCGGCATAGAGCCGTCGTTACATCCGGCAGGTTAGAAGAAGCAATTCAGTTTTTGGGAGTTTTATGGCAGCCGTGACAGATTCCATTGCGGACATGTTTACGCGAATTCGAAACGGGATTCAAGCCCGGCACCAGCGAGTGGACATGCCCTCCTCGAAATTGAAAGTCGAAGTTGCGCGCATTTTGAAAGACGAGGGTTATATCAGCAACTTCAAAGTGAGCGAGGAGGGTAAGAAGAAAGTCTTGAGGATTGTTCTGCGCTATGGAACTGACGGGGAGAACGTCATCACCACGCTGGATCGTGTCTCCAGGCCGGGACGGCGGGTCTATGCCGGGGCGCGGGAAATTCCCAAGGTGCAGGGGGGATTGGGAATAAACATCCTCACGACCCCACGTGGAGTAATGACGGGAAAACAAGCTCGTCGAACCGGGGTAGGCGGCGAGATTCTGGGAGTCGTATCTTAGTGGCAAGAACGTAGCGGCGAGTTTATCTCGCCACGTGGCGGCGTAAAGCCGCCGCTACAGCAAGCACCGCCCTAAAGGGCGGCGCTACACTGTGGTAATGGAATAAAGGATATGTCGAGAATTGGAATCAAGCCCGTTCAAGTACCGTCCGCTGTCACGGTGCAGGCGGATGGGGAAGCGATGGTGGTCAAGGGGCCGAAAGGGACGTTGAGGGTACCCGTGCCGCCGGGGGTTCACATTGAGAAGCAGGACGGCCAATACGCGGTGAAGCGGGAGCGCAGCGAGCAGGCGGCATTGCACGGCCTGGCCCGCAGCCTCCTGGCCAACGCGGTCCGGGGGGTAGCCCAAGGCTTTGAAAAGCACTTGGACATAGTAGGGATCGGATACCGGGCGGAGGTCAAAGGCAAATCTGTGGTGTTTACGCTCGGTTATTCGCATCCCATCGAGATGCCCATCCCGGAGGGACTTTCCATCACCGTCGACAAGCAGACCCATGTGGTAGTCAGCGGCGCAGACAAACAGCGAGTAGGGCAAGTGGCGGCAGAGATTCGTGGCTTGCGGCCCCCTGATCCATACAAGAACAAGGGTGTTCGTTACACTGGTGAGCGGCTGAAGAAGAAGGTGGGCAAGGCAGCAGCAGCGGCGGGGGGAGCTGCTAAGACCGGCCAATAGCAAGATTCTTGCGGAGAGCGCAATATGTTGCAAATGGTTTCCAAGGACACGGCGCGCCGGCGGGTTCACACTCGAATCCGAAGACGTATGTATGGGCGGGTGGAAACGCCACGGCTTAGCGTTTTCCGGTCCATCAATCATATCTATGTGCAGATTATTGATGACGCGCGGGGACAGACGCTGGTATCCGCTTCCACCCGAGACAAGGAAGTCCGGACGACGCTGAAGACGGGCGGAAATGTCGCCGCGGCAAAAGTAGTGGGAGCGGCTTTGGCCAAGCGCGCCAGTGCCGTCGGAATCTCGCGCGTGGTGTTCGACCGCGGTGGGTACGCCTATCACGGTCGGGTAAAAGCCTTGGCGGAGGCGGCGCGCCAAGCGGGACTCAAATTTTAGGAGCGAGGGCGGGGAGGGAAGCGTTGGAAAATCGGATAGATCCGAACGCGGTGCAACTGAAGGATCAGGTGGTTTCTATCAACCGTGTCACCAAGGTGGTTAAGGGTGGCAAGAACCTGAGCTTTTCAGCGCTGGTGGTGGTGGGCGACGGAGCGGGAACCGTAGGTTATGGGTCGGGCAAGGCTCGCGAGGTCCCGATGGCCATCCGCAAGGGCATCGAAGCCGCCAAGAAAGCGCTGGTCAAGGTACATGTCACGTCGACCTCGATCCCGCACACGGTCATTGGGCATTACGGTGCCGGCAGGGTGCTGCTGAAGCCGGCTCCGGCTGGAACCGGAGTAATCGCAGGGGGAGCAGTGCGCGCCGTGGTTGAGGCAGCAGGAATTCAGAATGTATTGACGAAGTCGCTAGGAACCACCAATCCTTATAACGTTGTGAAGGCGACCATGGATGGCCTCCTTCACCTTCGGAGCGCGGAGGAAGTGGCGGCCATGCGGGGCAAGACCGCGCAAGAATTATAAAGGGGTCAAGCAACAGTGTCCGAACAGAGTCAAAGAACCATCCGTATCAAATGGGTTCGCAGCGGGATAGGCTTTAGCTATCACCAAAAGCGTGTCGTTCGAAGCCTGGGGTTAAAGAGGTTGAATCAGGAGGTTGAAAGGCCGGACACGCCGCAGATTCGTGGATTGGTGGCGAAGGTTCCCCATCTGGTAGAGATCGTGGAAGCAACCTCGCCTGCGGCCTGGACCTCAGTGCCGGAGTACACTATTTACCCGCCGGCAGCGGCGCCGTCGAAGCCGTCCGAAGCGACCCGCGAGTCTCCCGCGGAGGGAACTGAAAAGACCGAAACTCCCTCGACGGGAGATGTGATGGCCAGGGACCAGAGCGAGACACCTCGCTCCGGCCGGAATGACATCGAGGCTTCGGCTGCTGAGATTGCGACGGACACTTCCGGGGATTTGGCTGACACAGAAGTAACTGAGCCAGCAGGCCCCAGTGGAGAGGAAAGCGCTGCAACAGGCGACGAGACCTCTCCGGAGAAAGGTCAGCCTAAAGCTTGAACGAAACAGGCAACAACCATATGGCAACGCACATTGGAACACTTCGCCCACCTCGGGGTGCTAGAAAGCGGCCCAAACGAATCGGCCAAGGGATGGGCTCAGGCCACGGCAAGACCGCTACCCGGGGCTCAAAGGGGCAGCGGTCGAGAACCGGTGCGAGGATGCGGCCCGGGTTTGAAGGGGGGCAGATGCCCCTGCATCGACGGCTTCCCAAGCGCGGTTTTACGAACATATTCAAAAAGCATTTCGCGCTTGTGAACTTGAGGGATCTTAAGGACTTCACCCCCGAGGAAACGATTACTCCTGAACTGCTCATTCAACGCGGCTACCTCAAAGATCTCAAGGATGGCTTGAAGGTCCTGGGTGACGGAGAGTTGAAAGTTGCCCTTAAGATCGCGGCCCACCGATTTTCGAAATCGGCACGGGAGAAGATCCAAAAGGCAGGGGGAACGGCTGAGGTTATTTCCGCATGATGGAGTCGCTCAAGAGCATTGTTGAGATTCCGGATCTCCGGAAGCGCATCCTTTTTACTCTCGGGATGTTGGCGGTGTTTCGTCTGGGCGCATTCATACCGACGCCCGGCATCAACGCCGAGGCCTTCGAGCAACTGTTCAATACGCAGTTCGGCGGCGGCCTTTTCGGATTACTGTCAATGTTTTCGGGCGGCAGCCTGCGCCGCTTGACCGTTTTTGCCCTGGGCATCATGCCGTATATCACGGCCTCGATTATTCTCCAGTTGTTGGGTGTGGTTTCGCCTACCCTGGAAAAGCTGAAGAAGGAAGGCGAACTGGGGCGGCGAAAGATCACGGAGTATACACGCTGGCTCACCGTGGCCCTGAGCGCGTTCCAGGCATTCGGTATTGCGGCCGCGCTTCAAAGGCAGGGTTCCCAGTTGGTAACGCATCCGGGTTCTGGATTCGTTCTTGCCACGGTTTTGACGCTCACTACCGGTTCAGTCTTCATCATGTGGCTGGGAGAGCAGATCACCTCGCGGGGAATAGGTAACGGTATGTCGCTGCTCATTTTCGCCGGGATCGTCGTGGGTCTGCCTCGCGGCATAGGTGACCTTTATGAAAAGGTATTCGTCACACACGTCTGGGGCCCTCTGACGCTCATCCTGTTGCTGGTATTCATGGTGGCCATTGTCGCCTTCATCGTTCTGGTGGAACGTGGAGAGCGGCGCATTCCTATCCAGTATGCAAAACGCATCGTGGGCCGAAAAGTGATGGGTGGTGTGTCAACCCACCTTCCGCTGAAGGTAAACAGCGGCGGGGTCATGCCCATCATCTTTGCCGTCTCGATTCTGACCTTCCCGCAAACGATAAGTTTATTCCTATCGAAGGCCAGTACTCTGGGAAGCATAATCGACAAGTTTGTCAAACTCTTTGCCTGGGGCGAGCCTCTCTACACCGTCAGCTACGTGTTGCTCATCATGTTTTTTGCTCACTTTTACCTCTCGATTGTTTATAACCCGGATGAAGTGGCTGACAACGTCCGCAAGCAAGGTGGTTTCATTCCCGGCATTCGCCCGGGCAAGCGCACCGCCGATCATTTGGATGATGTTCTCACGAAGATCACCTGGGTTGGCGGGCTGTATTTAGCCTTGGTCGCCTTGATCCCGGAAATTATGCTTGCGGGCCTACGTCTCAACCACTTGCCTGCCTGGCTGGGCGCAAACTGGTTTGACGCCAACCTTCCCGCTTGGCTGCTGCACGGGCTGAACGTGAATTTCTACTTTGGCGGAACTTCCCTGTTGATCGTTGTGGGCGTGGCCATGGACACTGTTCAGCAAGTCGAAGCGCAGTTGATTATGCGCCACTACGAAGGCTTTTTGAAGAAAGGACGGGTGCGAGGACGGAGGGCTTTCTGAGGCTGGAAAGAGGTCGTGGATGAGATCCCAGGCCCTAATATTTCTAGGTGCCCCGGGGGCAGGGAAGGGCACTCAGGCGCGCGAAGTCTCCCAGCACTTTTCTATTCCGCAGATTTCCACGGGCGACATGCTGCGGGAAGCCGTGCGTAATCGAACCCCCTTGGGACTCTCCGCCAAGGCCAAGATGGAAGCCGGGGAACTGGTTCCTGACGAGGTGGCCTGCGGCATTGTGGAGCAAAGGATCGGCCAACCCGACTGCCAGAGGGGTTTTATCCTGGACGGTTTTCCCCGCACCCTCGCGCAGGCGGACTTCGTGGATCGGATGTTGCAGGCGAATGGAAGGGGAAATCCCCTGGTCCTTGACATCAAGGTGGACCGAGATTTGCTCCTGAAACGGCTCACCGGACGCCGCACCTGCTCGCTTTGCGGCGAGATCTACAACGTCTACCTCAGCCCGCCGCGCGTCGAAGGCGTTTGTGACAAGGATGGCGGGAAGCTCTTGCAGCGGGCGGATGACAGCGAGGAGACTATTCAGCAACGGCTGGTGGCCTACGAGAAGCAGACAAGCCCGCTGATCGACTATTATGCCAGGAAAGGCGTTCTTCAAGAGGTGGATGGCAACCGGAGACCGGAGCTCATTGCAAAGGAGCTGATCGATCTTTTGGGGAAAGCATGATCATCTGTAAGTCACCGGCCGAAATTGAAAGGCTCCGGCGCAGCGGCAGGATGGCGAGAGGACTGCTGGAAGAGTTGCGGGAGCGGGCGCAGCCTGGAGTCAGCACGTTGGATCTCGAGAAGTATACCGAGAGGCGCATAGCGCAGTTGGGCGCACGGTCGGCGTTCAAAGGTTACAGGGGTTACCCGTGCTGTTTATGCGCTTCGGTGAACAACGAGGTCATACACGGGATTCCCTCCGAGCGCCGCCTCAAGTATGGCGATATACTCAGTCTGGACCTGGGCGTGGTTGTTGATGGCTACTACGGGGATTCGGCGATAACCGTGCCGGTAGGCGAAATTCCGGAGTCGACCCAAAAGCTGTTGCGAGTTACCCAGGACGCGTTGCGACTTGCCATTGACCAAGCACGGCTGGGAAACCGGTTGGGGGATATTTCCGCTACCGTGCAGCGACACGTGGAAGAAAACGGGTATTCTGTAGTTAGAGAGTTTGTGGGTCATGGCATCGGGCGCCAACTCCACGAGGAGCCACAAATCCCCAACTTCGGGCAGGCCGGACACGGACCGGCGCTCAAGCAGGGGATGGTTCTGGCGATCGAGCCGATGGTCAATGCCGGCGGGGCGGCGGTTCGAGTCCTTGCCGACAACTGGACCGCAGTGACAGCGGACGGTGCTTTATCAGCCCACTTCGAGCACATGGTGGCGGTCAGCCGCAATGGGCCGGATGTGTTGACACTGCATTAGCGACCGGGTAGGGGCACGCCGTGGCGTGCACCTACGGGGCAGGTATGGCTAAGGAAGACGCAATCGAAGTCGTGGCAACGGTGCTGGAAGCTTTGCCGAATGCGATGTTCCGCGTAGAGCTCGATAATAAGCACCAGGTCCTGGCGCACATCTCGGGTAAGATGAGGAAAAACTTCATCCGCATTCTTCCTGGGGACAAAGTCGCCGTGGAGCTTTCTCCATATGACCTGACGCGTGGGCGGATCGTCTTCCGGTACAAGTGAACCCTCTGCCACGCTCGAGCACCGTTGTGAAGTGCGTGGAGCGCCGGTTGATTTGGCGGAGCGGCCCGGACTAGAGGGGGGCGATCTCCAGGGCGAGGTAACTGATGAAGGTTCGTTCGTCGGTAAAGAAAATCTGTTCGAAATGCAAGATCGTGCGCCGCGCTGGTGTAGTGAGGGTGATCTGCGAAAATCCGAAGCACAAGCAGCGGCAAGGATGAGCAGGAGAATCGAAGATCGAAACTCGCCCATGCAACGTC
>Ga0326728_10021895_pt1 | contig 11948 bp, 10 predicted proteins | sample MB3enrmetagenome_FD_207602 | JGI IMG/M metagenome (GOLD analysis project Ga0326728, IMG submission 207602) | Lab enriched peat soil microbial communities from McLean, Ithaca, NY, United States - MB31MN | ecosystem: Environmental > Terrestrial > Soil > Wetlands > Peat | place: USA: New York... | reverse complement strand
CGGTCCGTGCGTGGTGACCCCGCCGGTCGTCGGTCCATGCGTTGTGGTCCCACCCCCACCGGTGTTCATGATGGTAGCCCCGCCAGTCGTCGGTCCGTGCGTGGTGACCCCGCCGGTCGTCGGTCCATGCGTTGTGGTCCCACCCCCACCGGTGTTCATGATGGTGGCCCCGCCGGTCGTCGGTCCGTGCGTTGTCGTCCCACCCCCGCCGGTGTTCATGATGGTAGCCCCGCCAGTCGTCGGTCCGTGCGTGGTCGTCAGCGATGTCCCGGCGCCAACGTGCGTGCCCGTGCCGGCCGTTCCGCCGCCCGCTGTTGACGATGAGCCCTGACCCGTCACGCCCGGATTGACGACCCGCGTGCCCGCGCCCAACGATGTCCCGGCGCCCAGGTTTGTGCCCGTGCCCCCGGTTGTTCCACCCGTCGTGCCGCCGGTCGTACCGCCGATCTTCGGCGGATTCGGTCCTTGCAGATGCGTCCCGGCGCCCAGGTTTGTGCCCGTGCCCCCGGTTGTTCCACCCGTCGTGCCACCCGTCGTGCCGCCGATCTTCGGCGGATTCGGCCCTTGCAGATGCGTCCCGGCGCCCAGGTTTGTGCCCGTGCCCCCGGTTGTTCCGCCCGTCGTGCCACCCGTCGTGCCGCCGATCTTCGGCGGATTCGGCCCTTGCAGATGCGTCCCGGCGCCCAGGTTCGTGCCCGTGCCAGTACCAGCGCCCGGCGTTGCCCCGGTTCCCGGGTGCGTGCCTGTCCCAGTGCCCGCTCCGGGCGTAGTGCCGCTGCCGGCGTGCGTACCAGTTCCAACACCCGTGCCCGGCGTCGTGCCGGCGCCTGTATGCGTACCCGTTCCGCTGCTCGTGGTTGTCGTCGCGCCGGAGGCTGAGCGCGTGGTTGATGTCGATGTTGAGGTGGAAGTCGTGCGGGTGGTCGATCCGCCCTGAATCGGCCGGCCCACACCCGGATTCGATGGCTTGCCGCCGTTGTGCGAGGACCACGAGCCGGGATCGGCCTTGGCGCCACCCTGGTGCTGCGTCTGCACGCCGGTGGGACCCTGATGATGCTCGTGGCTGGCGATTCCCTCGCCCGGCGTCGGGTCGTGGTGAACGCCGCCCGGACCGCCGCTATAGCCTACATGGCTGTCCCTTGCGACATAGCCTCTTTCCACGGCTCCGTGGTCTACGTACACCGAGTGAAAGCCCACTCCCACGTGCATGACCGCGGTGTTATAGGCAAAGACTCCGCCGCGCCACTCGCCGCCGGCAAAGCCGATGCCCCCGTAGCCGAAGCCGTAGTTCACGCCGCCGTAGTAGCCCACGTGCGGACCCCAATAGCCCGCATGGAAGACGTACACGCCGTTCTCCCAGCCCCAGTAGTGAGGCGTCCATAGCAGGCCGGGCGCGGGCGCGGGAACCCAGGTGCCGGGAACCCAATAGTAGCCGCTGTCCTGGTCGTAGGCCCAATAACCGGGCGTCCACATCAGGCCGGGCTCCGGGCAGGGGGGTTGATCGTAGACGGGCAGCGGCGGAGGAGCGAACCCTACCCGAATGAACACTTGAGCGTAGGAGGATACGGAAATGACAGAGATTAGCAACGCCAGCAGAAACCAGCGCACAGAAGAAAGCTTTTTCATGGGAAGACCCTCTCGATCCTTTCGTGCCTGGTCCGATGAGGGCAAGCGACTTGCGTCGTGCGGGGCCAGGGCTTGGTAGGCTACTTCATTCTCACAGTCCTCGCCGGCGCCGGCCGCGTGCCTCGGCAACCCTCCACGAGAGAATCCCTCCGCGGTCGGCCGCGGCGGAAGCCGGCGATGGCTCAAATCACATCCAGGGCCCAAAACAAGCGCGCATCTATTCTATGCCGGTAACAACCCTTCCGAACAGAAGAAGTTGCGCGGCCAGCGAGTCTCTCCACAACCGAAGCCTCAGCGCTCAATAGCGGTAACTCAGCCCCATGCCCACAACGTGCCGCGCATCGAGATTCACCGGCAGAGTGCCAATGACCTGGCCAGTCGCGGGATTGACGATGGGAACCGCTCCGATATTGTTTGCCACCTGGCCGACGCCGATATCGAAGGCGAAGTGCGGATGCTCGCGCTGGGTCACGCGCACCGCGTAGTCCATGGTGGTGGGCAGGTCGGCCTTGCCGGCCACCAGGGGGATGCCGTTGGGAGGAGCGGGGCCCAGACCCTTGGACGTCGGCGGTTCCTGCGTGAAGCCCGCCGAAGGCACGGCCACGATTCCGTGGCCGACGGGAAGCGGGATGCCCAGCCCGCCATAGAGCCTTCCGCCAAAGCGCGTCGCCTGGCCGCCGATGCCGAAGATGGTTCCATTGGTCGCCTTCCAGCCCAGGTTCACCAGGAAGGGAACCGGCGGCTTGGCCCAGGTCTTGGTGACGGATATGTAAATGTCTCCATTCGTATACCCTTTGACCGGCGGAATGGGCGCTGCCGGGTTTACGACCGCGTTGTAATCCTCCTCAGCCTCCTGGATCGCCGCGCCGGTGACGAACTTGTCGTTGGTGCGCACCACACCGCCCACCGCGATCCCCGGCGTCCACGGACCGAACTGCCCGTCCTTGATCCCAACCACCTTGCCGTGAAAGACGTTCATGCCGTTGAAGTTCCACAGGTTGCTGAACGCCCCCTGCGCGGGATTGGTGCTGTCGCCGAGCTGATGCACGCTGCGCGTATAGCCCACCTCGGCCCGGTTGGCGAAGCCTTCGGTGACGCTCAGGGTCTCAATATCGCCGATGACCTGGGCGGTATCGATGAAGTGAAAGCCGACAGCCGGGTGGGAGAAGGTATGGCCTTTTTCCGTATAGACAACGTAGGCGGTGGGAGTCAGGAATCCTCCGGTCTGGCCCTCCAACGTCAGGTTTTGCGCGGTCAGGCGGCAGGCGAAAAGCAAAGCGGCCCCGACGAGGCCGCACGCGGTCAGTTTGCCAAGGGTGCGGAGATTCACGATCAACTCCAGTGGAGCGGCCCGCCGCGGCGGACCTGGCTCCAAGAACGTTTGAGATTAAACCCCTTGTAACACAATGACCGCAGCCTCGTCTTCAACTTTGTTCAAGTGGTAAACTCAGCCCATGCCGCGCGGTCTTCTCATCACCCTCGAAGGTCTCGACGGTTCCGGCAAGACGACCCAGATCGACCGCCTGGCCGCCTGGCTCAGGAAGCGCAAACCGAAGGCTTCGGGAGTCCCGGAGCCCGATTCCGATAGCTGGGATGCGGGCGCCCCAGAGCCTGCCCTGAGCTTGTCGAAGGGTGTCGCGTCTGAGACCTGGGAATCAGGCGGCATAGTCGTCACCCGTCAGCCGGGCGGCACCGCCGTGGGCGACCGCATCCGCGCCCTCCTGCTCGACTCGCGCTCTGCCCGGCTGGCTCCCATGGCCGAGATGGCCCTCATGTTCGCCGACCGCGCCCAGGCCATCGCCGAAGTCATCCAGCCGGCCCTTGACGCGGGCAAGATCGTCCTCTGCGACCGCTTCACGGACTCGACGGAAGCCTACCAGGGCGGCGGCCGTCAGCTCGGCTCCGCGCCCGTGCTCGAACTCCACCGCCTGGTCTGCGGCAATCTCCAGCCCGACCTGACCCTGCTGCTGCTGCCCAGCCTGGAATCCTCGCTGGCCCGCGCCCGCCGCCGCAACCACCGCACAGCCGAACAATCGGGCCTCGACGAAGGCCGTTTTGAGAGCGAGACAGACGCCTTCTACCGCCGCGTCTGGCAAAGATACCGCGAGATCGCCGCCCGCGAGCCCGCCCGCGTCGTCCTCATTGAAGGCGACCTTTCCATCGATGAGGTCCACAAAAGAATCGTCGCCGCGGTGGCTGAGCGGCTGCGCTCGCCCCTTACTTGAACTCTCCGAAGTGCGCATCCTCCGGGGCCGAAGGCTCATCCAGGAACTGGATGGTGGTCGCCGGTCCCAGCTTCGCGGGCTCCGTCCACGACGCCAGCGCCCACACCACCTGCTTGGCCGGAGTGACCTCGATGGCCTGCAGCGTCCCCACCATATCCTTGGGCGCGACATTCCATTCGTTCACCCAGTTGTTGATGACCGTGTCTCCATTCGGCAGCCGCCACGCCTGTTGCAGGTTGGCGAACCTGTAGCCGGGCGCGTCGGCCGGGCTCCAGCTCCACACCGCATCGCCGCGGCGCGTAACCTCGCGCACGCCCTCCCGGTCCGTGATGAGCACATTGCCGTTCTTCAGCTGCTCCACTCCCCACACGCCGTTGCCCGGAAACGACCACAGCTCGTTGCCGTTGGAGTCGTACTCCACCACCTTGCCCAGGTCCATGTGCGCCACCAGCAGCGTGCCCTGCGCGGTCAGCCGCGCGTGGCGGAACTGCCCGTGCGTGCTGGGCGGCTGCTTGGTCTTGAGCACAAGCTCCTTCTCCGTCGCGCCGGTCGCGATGTTCACCACCCGCAGCAGCGCCGGGTCGCCGTTCTGGATATACAGCACGCGGTCCTTGCCGATCGGCACAGCGGTATGTACCTCGTGGCCCGCCGGAGCGTCGTAGTTCCAGATCACCTTCTTCTCCGGCGTAATCTCGGTCACGCCGAACTGGTGCGCGAAGAGAATGTTCCCGTTGGACAGCATCACGGCGTCGCTAATCTCGCCCTTGCCCGCCGGGTCCGTGTAGCTCCACACGATCTTGCCGCCGCGCACGATGTAGATGTACCGGTCGTGCGACTCGCCGGAATACACAAAGTCGTGCTGGGCCAGCCCTTTGCCCGGCAGCTCGGCCGGCACGCCCTGCGCCCGCGCACAAGCTCCGCCGCAAACTCCCAAAACCGCCAAAACGATTGCCGCTTTCAACCTCATCCGATCTTCTCTCCCCGCTTCTCCGCGGCGCTTCTTCGTTCCGCGCCCGGTCGCATTCCACTTAGTCCACGAGGATACACCACGAGGCCGCAAGCGCCCGGCTCGGCCCTCGCGGCGTCATCCCTGGCTCTCGTCGGTGAAGATGGCCTCAATGGTGGTCTCGAACAGCCGCGCCAGTTTGAAGGCCAGGGGAAGGCTGGGGTCGAACTTCCCCGTCTCGATGGCGTTCACCGACTGGCGCGAGACCTCCAGCCGCTGGGCCAGGTCGGCCTGGGACCAGTCCCTTTCAGCACGAAGAACACGCAGCCGGTTTTTCATTTGTACCTCAGCTGAAGCAGCCCGAAGGCGATGCCGCTCAGGGCGCAGAAGATCGGGTAAATCCAGATCAAATCCAGGTGCCGGAGGTTAAGAAAGTTCTCCAGAAATCCCCACGTCACCGTCACAGCAAGAGTTCCTCCAATGCCCCAGAGCATCGACTGGACTCCTAAAGCAACCTGGAACTCGTCCTTCTCTTCGCGCAGGTACAAGCCGAAGGCGGCAATCTGCCCAAGGATGGCCAGCGCCGGAAGAACGGCCAGCAGCCAGGCCAAAGGGCCGGTGGGGCGATAGTGAACAAACGCCCATACGGCCAGAACTAGGAACAGGACGTAGAGCAGCATGGTAACGGAAAAACGCCACATGTAGCGGCGGGCAGCGGGATTGTTGGTTGAGCAGTTCATGATTGGTCTCCTTGGTTTCCAGGCTTGCAATGCCTTGTTGTCCGATTCAGTTTTCAGCATCTCCGGGCTTATGTTCCCCGCGTCGATGGATTGACCGGTTGGCGCGTGAACTCCAGTCGCTCGCCGCGCGCTGCCGGTCCTTCACCTGTACCTGCGCCTGACCACCACGGCGGCGAGGATCCAAAAGACGCAGTAGATGGGGTAAACCAGAAACATATCCAAACGCCGGACGTGCCCGAACTTCTCCAGCGCTCCCCACACGGTGGTTACGGCCATCGTCGGCCCGATGCCCCAGAGCATGGACTCAAGCACGGAGGCGCGAATGAACTCATCCTTCTCCTCGCGCAGGTACAGGCCGAAGACGACCATCATGGCGAGGATGGGCAGCGCGGGAAGCACGGCCAGCAGGTAGACGAAGACGCCGGTTGGGTGAAACTCGTGAAATCCGATGCTCGTCGCGTCCAGCGACAGCACATAAAGCACCATGGCGATGACGAACCGGACAAAGTAGCGGCGTTGCGCGGGATTCTTGTTTCCGTGTCCCATGATTGGTCTCCTTTACTTTACGACAACTCTACTTTACACACCTAAGCGAAAGTTGTCAAGTGTTCTTTACAAATAATCTTTGGGGGCGTCTCGGGGCTCGTCCGCTGCGGCGGATGGGACCTCGAACGCGCGAGAATGCCCCGCGCTCCAGCCTCCCCTATCATCCGGAGCGAAGGCCGCCGCGGCGACGGAGTCAAAGGCCTGCCCGTGCCCCCATCCTTTCGCCTGTTTTCTGGCGAAAGGGTGGGAGGCCACAAACCTCGATCCCTGCTCGCGATGCTCTACACTCATTCCGTGGGCTTTCAGGAGTTCCTCGGCAACGCGCAGACCGTCACCCACCTCCGCGAGAGCATCCGCGCGGGGCGTTTTCCCCACTCGCTCATCCTGGCCGGGCCAGCAGGGGCAGGGAAGTACACGCTGGCGCTAATGCTGGCCAAGGTTGTCAACTGCCTTGAACCCACTGAGACGGACGGCCTGCCCGACTTCTGCGGCGCGTGCCGCAACTGCGCGCGCATCGGCCTCTCGGCCAACCTGGAGGCCCTGGTGGACGAGGCCGTAACCGCCCGCGACGAGATGCGCGACACCGACAAGCGCGAGACCCGCATCCTCATCCAGACCCATCCCGACGTGCTCATCATCCCTCCCGACCCGCCGCAACTTCTCATCAAGCTGGGCCAGGTCCGGCAGGCGATTCACGCCGCCTACTACCGCCCGCCGGTCGAAGCGATGCGCGCGTTTACCATCTTTACCTCTTCGGCTTTCATGAAGGAAGCGGCCAACAGCCTGCTCAAGGTTCTGGAAGAGCCGCCCGACCACACCTCGCTGATCCTGCTCACCGAGAACCCGCAGGAGATGCTTCCCACCATCCGCTCCCGCGCTGTAATTCACCGGCTCGGGGCCCTGCCCGCCGCGGAGCTCGAAGCCCTGCTCGCCCGCCGCCGGCCCGAACTCAAGCCCGCCGACCGCGCCCTCGTTGCCCGCCTTGCCGAGGGCGCCGTGGGACGCGCGCTCACCCTCGACCTGGGCGTCTATCTGGCCAGCCGCCAGGATGCCCTCATCCTGCTGCGCACCGCGCTGCGAGAACCCGGGGTCCCCGCGGACAGGTCTTCGTCCGCGGAGCGGGAGCCAGACTACGCGCGTCTCTTCCACGCGACGGAGAGCTACCGCGGCGGCGCGGACGGCCAGGAAAAGACCATCAACCTGCTCCGCGCCACGGGCAGCCTCATTGAAGATCTGCTCCTCATCGTCGCCGACACCCCACAACTGATCCGCAACATCGACCTCGAAGCCGAACTCGGCCGCCTAGCCGAGGGCCTCAGCGTCGACTGGATCGACGCGGCCGCCCGCGCCCTGGTCCAGGTGGAGCAGGGTATGCGCCGCAACCTGCTCCGATCGCTATCCCTCGACGCCATGGTTGCCGGCCTGGTGCGAAACTAGCGAACTCTCCCTACGCATGCTCTTACGACCTACACCCGACCGCCAGATAGTTAAGGCCGCTGTTATGCTCCTCGACTTCCAGAAGATGAAAGACCGAGCGCAGAGAAGCAATAATGTCCTTTGAATAGTCCCAATTGGTCGTGTATTTGAAGAGAGGCTTGCCGATCGGATTGGCGATGCGTCCGCAGCCCGTAAAGGGCTTTGCATCGAATGCGACAAACCGCGCTCCATGTTTCAGGGCCCTTGCCACCCGCTGCAAAGCGGCCAGTTCTCCCGGCATTGCGCTCAAACCGAATGTGCAGATCGCGCCGTCAAGACTGTTGGGTTCCAAGTCGATCCGAGTTGCGTCGGCTTGCAAGAATTCGATATTCGTCCAGCCGCGCTTCTCCACCTTCTTACGGGCTGCGGCCAGCATCCCTTCGCTGTAGTCCAGGGCCACGATCTTTCCTGCCGGCCCAACGCACTCCCGCAGATGCGGCAGATTGAAGCCCGCTCCACTGGCCAGATCCAGCACCGTATCTCCCGGCTTCGCTGCCAACGCCGCAATCGCCCTTCGCCGGAAATACTGTTCCCGGCCCAAACACGACACCCAGCGCACGGCTCCGTAGACCATTTCGTGCGCGCCAAACCAGTCGTACAGTCCCCTGCCAAAAGCTAAATCGAGAACCATCCTCTTCTAACCTTCTCCTGCTTCGGTCGATTCTGCCGCCAGCGGCTATTCCTTGTCCCGCCTCTGACTTTCGTCATCTTAGACGCGCGGCGACACCGGTCGTCATTTACGGTCGGAATGGGTCCGACCCAATCGATCAGAATAGCCAAAGTCCTTCGGCTACACGACCATCGCCGTCACGGGATCGATTCCATTGTCTTCCATCCTCTGCTGCCGGCTAGCGCGAAACAAGCGGCCGCCGTCAGGCATTCCACGCTTGCAACGCATAATTTAGTGCAACCCGTACCCTCCGACAAGCATCTCTCTGAACAAGCACTCCCAGCTTTTGCTCCCAGGTCGGCGCGTCCGAGGCTTTTTCAGCTCCGCCACTCTATCTGCGGTGTCTCTTCATCCGCTGGAAAAGGGTATTCGCGTCATTGAATCTGTTCTTCAGGCCGCGCCAAACGGCGCTTGCGGTTGCGTCATCGATGGTTGCGTCTTGCGCAGAAAGGTCGTTTTCCATGAGCAGCCAAGCCACTCTTCCCACCGTCCGCAATAAAAGCGGCCCACGGGCCAACCGGCCGCTTTCGCGCAACCGCGATTCCACGCCCGCGCCGCTTCCCTTCCGCTCTCCGGCGCACTTTGCTGCCGAGGATGCCGCGCAACGCCAGGCCGAGCTCTTTTACCTGCAAAAGCAGATCCAGTCGCGGACCGCCATGATCGTTATCCTGGAGGACGGCGAGCAGCTTGAGGGCTGCATCGAGTGGTACGACCGCAATGCCCTGAAGGTCCGCGGGCGCCAGAAGACGCTCATCTACAAATCCGCCATCAAGTATATGTACAAGGTGGGCGATGCCGGGCAATGAGACCGCACTCCCTGCTCCCGGCCTTAACCAGCCGGTCGCGAATCGCCGCGCCGATCCCTTCTTCCGGCGGCAGGGGACAGAGAATCACGCCGCATCCCTCGGAATCCAGCGCCCGCAGTCCCGCATAGAGGTCGCGAGCTAATTCCTCCGGCGCGGACCACCGTCCCCATGCAAAGACAGCGGCGCCTTCAACCGGCGCGGCAACCTCGGCCGGCAGCATGAATCCCAACCTCTCCGCGGGGAAGTCCAGCGCCGCCGCGGCCAGCCGCGCCCGCAGATCGGCCAGCGGCGCTTCCACCAGCACCAGTCTCGCCCGCGGCGCATAATGGCGCAGTCCCACCCCCGGCGAGGGCAGAGCCTCGGGCGCTGCCGCTTCCACTGCCCGGTCGCGGTAGAGCTCCACCGGCCCGGCAATCCTGCGAATCCGATCCATCGTCACGGCCCCCGGCCGGTAGATGATCATCGGTTCCGAGCATGGATCGAGCACCGTCGATTCGACTCCGTAGTCGGTTGGCCCCGCGTCAAGAATTGCGTCAATCCGCCCGTCGAGATCCGCGAGCACGTGCTCGGCCGTCGTCGGGCTGACGTGGCCAAAGCGATTGGCGCTGGGCGCGGCCAGCGGCACGCCAGCCCTCCGGATCAGCTCCAGCGCCACCGGATGCGCCGGCATCCGCACTCCCACCAGCGCGCGCCCCGCCGTCACCACATCCGGCACCGCCCCGGTCCGCCTCAGCAGCAGCGTCAGCGGCCCCGGCCAGAAGGCCTCCATCAGCCGCCGCGCGGCCTCGGCAACCTCCTCGACCAGCCCCTCCAGCATGGCCTTTCCGCAGTCGGGACCGGCAACATGCACAATCACCGGGTCCCAGGCCGGCCGCTGCTTGGCCGCGAAGATTCGCCCCACCGCCGCGGCATCCAGCGCATTGGCGCCCAGTCCGTAGACCGTTTCCGTCGGCAGCGCCACCAATCCGCCAGCGCGCAAAATCCGCGCGGCGCGCTCCAGCGTCTCCTGAGCCTCGCCGGTATCCAAGTGCGCCGGGTCCACGACCAATCGCAGCGTCTTCACGCCTTTATTGTCACCCTTCGCAGCCGGCCGCCGCCACCTGCCGTATACTCGCTCTTTACGATGCCCGTCGAAACCGAGATCAAGTTCCGCCTCGACCAGTTCGCCGACCTGGCCGGCTTCGCCCGGCGCCTCGAGGCCGCCGGGTTCACCCTGCGAACTCCGCGCGCTTTCGAGTCGAACGTACTCTACGACACGCCCGACCGGCAGATGCGCGCCCGGACAGAGATTCTGCGCATCCGCGGCTATGCAGGGCGCTGCACGCTGACCCACAAGCGCCTGCCCGACGTTGGCCCCGGTGAAGATACCCACAAGCACCGCATCGAAACCGAGACCGAAATCTCCGACGGCGACGCCCTGGCCCAGGTCTTCCTCTCGCTCGGCCTGGTTCCCGCCTTCCGCTACGAGAAGTGGCGCACGGAGTGGAGCGACGGCGAGGGCCACTGCGTGGTGGATGAGACCCCCATCGGCAACTACGCCGAACTCGAAGGCTCCGCCGAGTGGATCGACCGCGCCGCCGCCCGCCTGGGCATCGATCCGGCTGAGTACATCACGCTCAGCTACGGCCGCCTCTTCGATCTCTGGCGGGAGCGGCACGACTCGCCCGCCGAAGACCTCACCTTCGCCGCCGTCGGCCAGGACTCCTAGTACTACAGTTGTATTTCGCTCAATTCCTGAAAGACCCGCAAAGGCCCGGGCCTAAAGGCCACGTCAATTCGCCATCATTCAGGGGGTTGAAACCCCCTGCTCCCTCCGGAATCTTCGATTTACAACTGTAGTACCAGCAGCGCCCGGCCCCGAGCGCTCGATTCCCTTTGTAATCAGAAACTAAGAATGGCAATAATATACTTGACAGAGTACGCTTTTTGTTCTAGTCTAAGAGCATGGAATACGTAGTCAAGACCTTACAGCAAGCGATTCAACACTTTGCCGATCCCGAGAACTGCCGCAGGTTCATGGTATTCATGCGCTGGCCCGATGGAGTACCGCAATGCCCGTATTGTGGTGCGACGAAGTTGACGTGGATGGCGAGAGCGAAAGTGTACCAGTGCTACGGCGATCATCCGCGGAAGAAGTTCTCGCTCAAGGTTGGAACGATCTTTGAAGACTCGCCGATTGGCCTTGACAAGTGGCTGCCGGCTATGTGGCTGCTCACCAATTGCAAGAACGGCATCTCCAGCTATGAACTGCACCGTGCGCTTGGCGTGACACAGAAGACCGCCTGGTTTATGCTGCACCGCATTCGCACGGCAATGGAGTCTAAGTCGTTCCTGAAACTTGGTGGTCCTGACGGTGGGCCGGTCGAAATTGACGAGACTTTCGTCGGGCCGAAGCCACAAAAAATGCACCGCGATAAACGCTTAGAGCGTCGCCTGGGAATCAAGGCTAGGGAAAGCACAGTCGTAATGGGGATGCTGGACAGAGAGGCCCGCGAAGTTCGCGCAAAAGTGATTCCCGATGTTCGCCGGGTCACCCTCCAGAGGCAAATCCTCAATCAGATCGCCAAGAAGTCCACCATCTACACCGATTGCGCCACCGGATATGACCATCTAAAGGCGAGCGAATTCATTCACGAGACCGTGAACCATCTCAATGAATACGTTCGCGGGCAGATCCACACTCAGGGAATCGACAATTTCTGGAGCCTGCTCAAGCGGGAATTGACCGGAACCTATATCGCCGTGGAGCCGTTTCATATGGACCGCTACGTAACAGAGCAGGTTTTCAGGTACAATAATCGAGCAACTAAAGACAATCCGCTCAATGATGCGGATCGTTTTGCGCTGGCAGTATCGCAGATCGCAGGGAAGAGACTGACCTATGCAGAGCTGACCGGCAAGGTGGGAAAAACG
>Ga0326728_10021894_pt1 | contig 11948 bp, 6 predicted proteins | sample MB3enrmetagenome_FD_207602 | JGI IMG/M metagenome (GOLD analysis project Ga0326728, IMG submission 207602) | Lab enriched peat soil microbial communities from McLean, Ithaca, NY, United States - MB31MN | ecosystem: Environmental > Terrestrial > Soil > Wetlands > Peat | place: USA: New York... | reverse complement strand
ACCTCTCCAATCTGACTTCGAACCTCCGACCTCCGTTTTACTCCACCGTGTGCTTCGCCGTGTATCCGTCTCTCGCGTATACGATGTACTTCACTTCCTTGCCCTTCTGGTCGCGAACTTTCAGCGGACCGCCGTCCGGCGCCTGGAGTTCGACTTTCAGCTTGCGATAGGTGCCGTCCAGCTTGGCATTAGTGGGGTGGTACGTTATGGTGTACTGGTTGCGAATGTCGGCGGAGACCTGATTGAAGATTTCGGGCAGCTCGCCTTGGAAGCGTGGAAAATAAGCACGTCCGCCCGTGAGTTTGGCAAAGGTGCTGAGCTGATTGTCATTCTGGAGCCATCCGATTTCGCGGGCGCCACTGGCCATTCCGCGCGCGTCCGCCATTTCCCGGTAATACCAGCCGATGCTCACCGCATAGATGGTCGTGTCTTTGGTGGATTTGATTTTCTTTATGATCTGGTCCAGAGTCAGCTTGCTGAAAGTATCGGCTCCGGAAGAAACCAGGATGATGTACTTCTTGCCCTCAATGCGATCGCAGCGGTCGATGGTGTCAAACAGCGCATCGAATAGGTTGCGCTCGCTGAAGCCGGGAATGCGCAGCATATTGAGCGCGCCCCTGATCGCCGCCTTGTCCTGCGTGAAGTCCACCAGAATCTGCGGCTTCATGTCGTAGGAAACCACGGCGACATAGTCGTCTTTTTTCAGGCCACCCGCGAAGGTGTAGGCAGCGTTCAGCGCGTCATACATATAGTAATACTGCTGCAATTGATGAAACATGGGCGACGACGCGAATTCGATCAAAAGGACTGCGGTCATTGGCGCCTCGGTCTGATTGAAGGTCGCAATCTGCTGGGGCGCGCCATCCTCAAGGATTTTGAAGTTCTCCTTTTTCAGCCCGGGGATGGTCTGGCCGTCCTTGGTGGTCACCAGCACGTCCAGGTTCACAACCGGCACGTTGACCCGGATGGAGTAGTCGGGCATGTTCTCGATCTTTTTCGGCTTTTCGGGAGCCGGAGGCGGCGGTTCTTCCTTCTTCTTGGGGATCACATACGGTCCGACGTCGTTTTGCGGTCCGCCGGCTTCGGGCGGAGCCTCCTGCTTGTTCGGATTCGCCGAAGGCTGCTGCGAGGTATCTTGCGCCTGCGCCGGGAAGGTCGCAGCCAGCATCCAGAAAAGAACAAACATCAGTAGGATCACAGGCTTACGGGAAGCCGACCGCACCTGGTTCTGCCCGCCAAATACGCTAGAAAACATAGGGAAGTCCTCGAAAACTCCTGTGCTAGTATAGATGCAAGAACTCTGCGGGTGGGATATTTTGCGGGCCTTAAGAAACGCCGCCTCTCCTGGCAAAACTTTCGGATAGCGCGCGGAGTCTAAGCAAGTAGCCAGGTCATTTTTGTGACCTCCGGGGCTATTCATGAGAAAAGCCGCACGCTCACTCGCCGCCCTGTTGTGTATCTCGTCCTCGGTCTGGGTTGCAGCACAGGACAGGCCAGCGCCTGCCGTCATTCCTCCTGCTGCCATTGCGCCTGCGATCATGCCGCTCGATCAGATTCACGAAGGCATGAAAGGCACCGCGCTGACCGTGTTTCAGGGCGTCAAACCCGAATCCATGGAGGTGGAAGTTCTGGGCGTGATGCGGGACGTGAACGGCCCCAAGGGCGACGTTATCCTGGTCCGTCTGCATGGCGTCAAGCCCGAATATACCGGCGTGGTTGCCGGCATGAGCGGGAGCCCGGTCTATTTCGACGGCAAGCTGGCGGGTGCGCTCGCCTTCCGCATCGGCGAGTTCTCGAAGGAACCGATCGCGGGGGTGACGCCGATCGAGGAGATGCTGGAGATCAATGCGCTCGATCATAGTCCGGAAAGAGGTCCGGCAAGAGGTCCGGCGCCGACGCGCGCCAGTCTTTCGGACGACAATGCCTCGGAGCAGAACGCAACCACGCAAACTGCGAGTCCCGGCAAAAGCCCGGCCCTTCCGGTCCAGAACTACAGCAACTATCTGAAGCCCATCGAAACGCCTCTCGTGTTCAACGGTTTTTCCGACGAGACCTTGCAGCGCTACGGATCGCAATTCGCCGCGGTGGGCATCGTCCCGGTGATGGGCATTGGTTCCGCGAGCGATCGCAAGCAGCCGGAACCGATCGAAGCGGGATCCGCCGTCAGCGCTGTGCTGGTTCGTGGCGATATGGATATTGCCGCCACCTGCACCGTGACTTACGTAGATCCGCAGCGCTTGCTTGCCTGTGGACATCCGCTCTTGCAGTTTGGCGAAGTGGACCTGCCGATGACGAAGGCCAGGGTGTTGGCTACGCTGCCTTCGCCGCTGAATGGGTTCAAGATCGTCAACACTACAGAGACGGTCGGCGCGTTCGCGCAGGACCGCCAGAACGGCATTATGGGCGTGCTGGGGCGCGAGTCGAAGATGATTCCGGTGACCGTCGCCCTGCATAGTGGAGCGGCGACAAAAGAATTCCACTACGAAGTTCTCAACAACGCGCGGCTCAGCCCGCTGGCCATGATGGCCACCGTCTTCAATGCGCTGCACGGCACCAACGAATACGGCGAGGACATTACTTACCGTATGAAGGGCGTGCTCAGCGTGAAAGGGTATGCCGACGTCACGCTGCGGAATATGTTCGCCCCGCAAGACAACGGACAACCCGCGGCGGCTTTGGCGGCTGCCACCATCGGCGAGCGCTTTGGACGCATCTATAGCAATGCCTTCGACGCTCCCGACGTTCAGGGCGTGAAGCTCGATTTCGATCTGGTCCGCGAACGCCGCTCGGCTCGCCTGGAAGCTGCGCGCACCGACATGACGGAAGCTCGTCCCGGCGACCAGATTATGGTTGAGACCGTGATTCGTCCCTATCGCGGCGAACGGCTGGTGCGCCAGGTTGCCATACGGATTCCGACCTCCACTGGAAAGGGAACGCTGCGCATCCTGGTCAGCGACGGAGACACTCTCGACCGCATGCACCGCGGCACGCCCATGATGAATCGCGGTCTGGGCCTGGCGCCGACGATTGCATTGCTGAACAAAGAGCGCGCCAACGATCGCGTGTATGTTTCGCTACTCGGGTCCGATCCCGAAGCCATGGTCGCCGACAAAGTGATGCCGACGCTGCCGCTTTCCGTCATGAATGTCATGGATAACATGCGCGGCACACAGGACATGATTGTGCTCGGTGAATCGTCGGTCAGCGAAGCTTCCACCGACCCGCTCGACTATGTTGTCTCCGGCGCGCAGATGCTGACGATTAACATCAAGTAGCGGGCTCTCCACCAACAAGACTATTGAGGTATAACTTTGGCTCGTAAGACGCTTGCCGCACTATCAGCACTTATTCTTTCCACCGTCGCGCTTTCCGCAGTCGCCCTCGCCGAAGGCACCCGCACCTGGGAACAATCCAAGTTCGACGAACTGACCAAGGGCACTGCCAAAGGCATCGCCCTGCGCAGTGAGGGCGGGCTCGAACTTGCTCCGGCGTTCAAAGTGCTCGCGACCACGCCCTCGACCTACATCTGGTCAATCGCATCCGATTCGGCGGGTAACATCTACGCCGCCGCCGGATCTCCGGCCCGCGTCTATCGCATTACGCCCGATGGACAGAGCACGACCATCTTCGAGCCGCAGGAATTGCAGGTACAGTCTCTGGCCGTCGCTAAGAACGGCGTTGTCTACGCGGCCACTGCGCCCGACGGCAAGGTATATCGGCTCGAATCGACGAAGGGCGCGAAGGTCGATGCGAAGCCGCCCTGGAGCGCGTCCGCCTATTTCGATCCTGGCTCCAAGTACATCTGGGACCTGGTTCTCGACAACGCAGGAACTCTCTATGTCGCCACCGGCGATCGCGGAGAAATTTACAAAGTCAGCCCCAACGGCCAGCACTCGCTCTTCTTCAAGAGCGATGAAGTTCACATTCGCGTGCTCGCACTCGATCCCAAGGGGAACCTTATTGCCGGCTCGGATGGCAGCGGGCTTATCTATCGCATCTCGCCGAATGGCGAAGCGTTCGTTCTCTACAGCGCGCCCAAGAAAGAAATCACCGCGCTCGCCATCGACAGCGCCGGCAATATCTACGCCGCGGCTGCGGGAGAAAAGCATCCCGGATCAGCGATGCCGCAAATGGGCATCATGCTCGCGGCTCCCGCGCAGAATCCGCCCGCACCTGGCGGCAATGTCACCATCACCGCAGCTCCCACCGCGCCCATAATGACGCAGCCCTTTCCCGCTCCCGGACTTGGCGCTACCGGCGGCTCCGAGATTTATCGCATCGCGCCCGATGGCGCCCCGTCACGCTTATGGACTTCCCACGAAGATCTCGTTTACGCGCTCGGCTTCGACCAGCACGGACGCCTGCTCGCCGGCACCGGCAATCGCGGCCACATCTTCGCCATCAACGGCGTCGACGATTTCACCGATCTGATCAAAGCGAGCGCCACCCAAATCACCGCCTTCGCCGCCGCGCCCGGCGGAGGACTCTACGCCTCCAGCAGCAACCTGGGGAAGATTTTCGTCCTCGGCCCCGGCCCCGAGCCGGAAGGCACGTACGAAAGCGATGTCTTCGACGCGCACATCTTTTCCCTCTGGGGGCGCGCCAGCGTGCGCAGCACCGGAAACATCGAGCTTTATGCGCGCAGCGGCAACGTCGACAATCCCGACCGCAACTGGAGCCCGTGGACGCGTATTGATTTTGCCCTTGCCGCCGGCTCCGAACTCAAAGTTCCGCCGGCGCGCTTCGTGCAGTGGAAGGCCGTGCTCCGCGCCGGCAATCCCGCTCCTCGCGTTGATGACGTCATCCTGAACTATTTACCCAAGAACGTTGCTCCCGAAATTGACGACATCGTGGTGCAGCCCGGATACCACTATCAGCCAATTCCGCATGTGACGGGCAGCGAGCCGCCAGCTCCCGGGCAGCCGCGCTTCGATCCTCCGCCGCCTGCGGTGCGCGACCGCGATTCGATTGGCATTCGCTGGTCGGCGCATGACGACAATGACGATCAGCTCGTCTACAGCGTCTATTACCGCGGTGACGGCGAATCGCGCTGGCTGCTGCTCAAGAACGACCTCTCCGATCGCTACTATTCTTTCGACGCCAGTCTTCTGCCGGACGGCGGCTACACGGTGAAGGTCATCGCCTCCGATGCGCCCTCGCATTCGCCCGGAGAAGCCCTCTACGCCGAGCGTGTCAGCGCCCGCTTCGAGGTCGATACCACGGCTCCGGTCATCGACAACCTGATGGCCACGCTTGATGGAAAGCAAATCCATGTCCGCTTCCGCGCCAGCGATTCGTTCTCGCCGATCAAGCGGGCGGAGTACTCGCTGGATGGCGGCGATTGGCAGTTCGTCGAGCCCGTCGGCCATTTATCGGATTCGAAAACGGAAGACTACGACTTTCGCTTAGCCGTGCCGCAACCCGAAACTGCGGCGGCTCCGATGGCCGGGAACACCGCGAATGACCACGTCGTCGTAGTCCGCGCCTACGACCGTTTCGACAATCTCGCCACCGCAAAAACCGTGCTCCGCGGGAAATGAACTCCAGAGCGTTTTCACAATTGGTGTACCCCTGACCATTGGCTGCTTGGGGTACCCCCCCTCCCCCCTTATCTCTCTAAAGTCTTGAATCTAAAAGGCGTTATTTTCAAAGTCTTCACAACAAAGGGGTTAGGAGTAAAGTCTTGATAGCAAAGGAGTTGGTCGTACGGCCAAATTTCGCCTTCCTTTAGAATCAAGGAGTCGCGGTGGAAGATACTGGCAAAGTCATGATTTCAAATAACTTAGTACGCAATTTGAGGCCCGCGCTGAGCGGTTGCCTAAATACTATTTTAACTCTGGTGTCAAGGATTGAATAGCGTTCTTGGATAGTAGCGCAGCGTGCCACCAGCTGCGAGCGCATTACAGGAATACTGAAAATACCGTGACCGCGTGATGAGCCCTGGGGTGGAGGGACGGGCGTCTCGCCCGTCCAGCCGGGCGGGGACGCCCGGCTCTCCACCGGTGAGTCTACTGGTGTGCGAAGATGATGGTCGCGTTCGGATTCGTCTTGTCTTCATCCATCATCAGGAAGTCTTGTACTTCGCAAGCAGGATTTGGATTCTGGGGAGTAGCAGTACATCCTAAGCTGTCAAGAACGTAGATCACGTAATTCTGGGCCGACGGAGCAGTCAGCGCGATTGTGCCCACACCGAGGTCGCCGGAGCTGGCGCTCAAGGCGTACGTACCGGTCACGGTTTGGGGCACTGGGTACTGCGTTCCGGAGACGTTGTAGGTTAATGCGCCTGTTGTGGGGGTGGTCTGGATCGTCAGGAGCAAGTTGGCCGCAATCGGAGTGACTGCGGAACTGCCGCTGCCGGTGGTCGCCCCGGCATACGTACCCGGCAACTCCGAATTACTGAAAGCCCCGCCCCCTTTTCCTTGCGGGCTCATTGTTCCGGTCATGACGGACGAACTGGATTGATCGAGCAGGAATCCGCGGTTTGCTCCACTGGCATAGAGAATAAACGGAAGCGCTGGCTGGATCGGGCTCGAATCCGGATTGCCCAGCATGTTGAAGGTGTAGCGTCCATTGGTGCCACTGGCCGCGTACGTGTACGAAAAGGACGGAGCCGACAACGACGACGGAACCGTGAGAATCGTACCAGCGTTATTCTGATCAAATTGACCCGAGCCCGAAGCCGAGGAGGCCTCGTAGCCAAAGGTCCCGTCGCCATGCGTTGTGCCCAACGTCAGCGAGACATTCGTCGTCCCAGGGACAACCGTCCCATTCGCCGTCGTCCCCGCCCCCGTCAGAGCGGAAACGGAAGTGCCATTGAAGGCAGCATTGTTGTAGGTCTGCGTGGAATCCTGGAGCACCATCGTTCCGGAAACAGCCGGGTGCGTCGCGTCGACGGCATCGGTGGAAATGGCATAGAAAGTCAGCGGAGTCGACTTACTGGTCGTTCCGGAAGCAATAAAGAAATCGAAATCAAGCGTCGTTGTGCCGGCGGTCAGCGTCATATGCCAGAGGCCGGCAATATTCTTGTCAGCGGAGTACAGCCCCGCAACACTGCAAGGAGATCCGCACACAGTGCTCGTGGCACCGTTGTCGTTCACATCCATCTGCCCGCCGACCACCGCACTGCCATTCATCGGCAGGACTCCGACAAACCCAACGCGGTTGCCGCCGGAGTCCACGCCGGTGAAGCCGAACGCGTAAGTCTGGTCGCCAGTGAAAAGGCTGGGCTTGGATGATTCCTGTGCGATACCGGAGCCGGTGCCATTGTTGTCGGATTCGATCATCTGGATGTCGCCTGCGCCGTCGAGAACGACTTGGTACTGACACGGATAAGCTTCCCACTGGGATCCACACTGAGTGACTCCTCCCGGATAGAGCTTTAGCGTGCCTGCGTTATTCGAGTTGTTAGGGTCGGCCGAGGTGGGCGTATAGGCGCCCGTGATCGAGATCCCTTGTTGCACGGAAGTTGCGGTCAGTACATCTTCCGCTCCCGAGACGATCGCTCCAGTCTTGTCGGTCGTGAAATTTCCCGCCACCATCACAGGGTGTTGGCTGCTGTCATAACCGGAAAACTGGAATGCATAGGTGCTGTTCACGCTCAGGCGGGATGTAACCAGCGAGGCTTTGGCGATTATGCAGTACTTCGGGTTAGGCGTGCAGCCATTCGTATCGAGCGGGGAAAGCGCCGATATCTGAACGCAATTGCCGCTGCAGTTGTCCGCTGGCGTGTACGTGTAGTAGGCCAAGCCGGACACATTCGAATCCTGATGAAAGTTCGCGCACTGCACTCCGTTCGCGGTGCAGGTCCAGGTAAAGGTTTGAGGCGCATCGTCAGGGGCGGCTACGGCGGTAAATTGCTGGGTCAGACCGCTGCCCACGCTCAGCGTCGCTGGCGCTACGTCGGTGGTGATGTCAACCACGTCCAAGGTGAGCGAGTCCGCTATGGAGGTGTCGGACACCAACGTCGCTGTGGCCGTAATCCCCGAAATTGGCGTTGCCGGGGCCACGTAGGTTGCGGTCGCCGGGGTCGGCGCCGGTGTGACTGGCGTGAGCGTACCGCATGGATTTGGCGTGCCCGTGCATGTCGTGCCGCTCGGGCCGGTCAGGCTCCAGGTAACGGCCGTACTCGTCGAGTTCGTTACTGTAGCCGTAAGCGCCAGCGACTGAGTCGGGTAAATCGCGAGGGGGCTAACGTCGCCGGTAGTAATGCTAACGGATGGTGGAGGGGGAACCACACCGTTGCCGCCCTTCGCGCAACCGCTGGCCAGCGCCAAACTCAGCAAAGCCACCGCAAACAGACAATTGTTTTTCATGATCAGCTCTCTTTGAACCCGGCAGTAGGAAATTCGTTGCCCGGACACACACGGTTTCGATTTCGACTTACCCTAAATGTACCTGAATTCAAGGCACTTTGTCTGTGGGAGGAAGGCTTCGAACGGCGGGCAGCACGGTCGCTTGTGCAAGCTTGCAACTTTCGGAATGAGACTTCTACTGCGGCAGCGTGGTGGGAAGTCTCTCAGTTTCCGGCTCTCAGTTCTCAGCTAAAACTGAGAACTGATTTCTTCAGTGGACGATGGCGGCCGTCTCCACAGCGGTGCGCTTGGCAGCTTCCATCAGCGGACGCAGCTCAGCGGCGGTGATCCCGAGCGTGCCTCCGGAGAAGCCGTCAATGTAGGCGGAGTTGATGCCCACGACCTCGCCGCGCAGGTTCAGCACCGGTCCGCCGCTGCCGCCACGCGCCGTGGGCGCGTCATAGATCAGCTTGTCGCCGGTTACATCGCCGATGTGCCCGAACGTCGCGGAAGGCCGGATCAGCGATAATGCCGCCAACTCGCCCGCCGTGTTGGCGTCATCCGGATGCGACGAAAGCCGGTCGTACACGACTGCGGGAGACTTTGCCACCATGCCCGTCACTCCCATGGGATAAGCCAGCACGCTTACCGACTCGCCCACATGCGGCGGCGTCCGGGACAGAGTCAAGGGGCGAAGGTTGTTGGTGAAAGCGGTGGCTTCGAGGCGCAGCACGGCCAGATCTCCATGTGTGGCGACGACCGCTGTCTCCAGCTTCACCGGAAGCGGCGAGCCTGGAAAATATGCCTCCAGCTTTTCGAGTACTGGCGCTCCGCCCTGGCGCAATGCCACTGCGACTTCCCGGTCGCCGTACCAGGGTTCGGCGACGTGGCGATTGGTGGCCAGGAGGCCCGGCGCCACTACAAATCCCGTTCCGGCCACGCGAGCGCGAAAACTCTGCCCATGTCCGGAGACGTGATAAATCCCGTAAATATAAGCGACCGACTCACGAGCGTCGTCCACCGCCGCCGGCGAAAACGATTGCTGCCGTTCCAGATCCGCCACCTGGCGCGACAACTGGTGCACCTGTTGCTCAAGGCCGGCAGTTTCCGGAGGAGCGTAGTAGTGCGCCATCACTACGGCACCCAGCACGGCCAGCACGCCCAGCAGCGCTTGCACAAACCGCTGCCAGGTCTCAACCAACTCGATTTCCCGGCCATTTACAGCACTATCGGAATTGAACATGAGCCGTCAGGCCGGGCAAGGAGGGAGGTTCCCGGGTAGCAGGCACTATCGTGACGCATTCGGGCCAAGACGTGTAGGGTACAGAAGTCCGGTGGAACGCGACCAAAGGTAACAGCCAGTACCCAGTACACAGCACTCAGTCGTTAACGGTGATCCTGGCGAATTTTTCGGCGATGTTGACTTTGGACATTGGCACCTCGGCGCGGCTTCTTTGCCGCGAATTCGTGTGAGTTTTGATTACGTCTGAGCGACAAAAGTCGCACGGAATCAGGCATCGGAAAAAGCTGCCGAGCTGTGCTCGGCTTGGACCCTTCGACTTCGCTCAGGGCAGGCTCGCGAGGGCGCCCGTCCCCACACGAGCAAAAGCAAAAAGCCGCCAGCTTGCGCTGACGGCTGAATGCTGACGGCTCTCTAGAATCCCGCCGCCCCGGCGCTCGGGTGTCCACCGCGCAGCATCACCCGCACGCCGCGTTTGGCATTGACGCGAGTGGTCGTCGTCCAATCCACTTCGTCGGTGCCGATCACGCCGTTCCCGCCACTGGCCAGTTCGTAGCTGATGCGGCCTTCCTGATAGGTGTAATTGCCCACCTCCAGAACCATGCCTGATTTCAGCACAAACACCGGCACTCCGGGAGCCGCGCCGCCGCCGCCGCCCACCGCATCCTTCGAAATGTAGCTGGCGTAGGTGAGCTGCGGAATTTCCTCGGCCATCGGTTCGCTGGCTGTGGCCGTGACTTGGCGCACCGCTAGCCGAGGAACGGCGTTGTCCCCTGGCAGGTAGGCGGAGCCCTGATAGTACGACTCGTTCTGCGGGCGTGGACCGCCAAAGAAATGCCAGTCCGGACCATTGGTGGCCGAGACCTGCGGTATTTGCACGTCATCCATCAGGCGCAACGTGAGCATGCTCTCGCCCTTGAGCGTGGGACGCGGGCCACGCGCGGGCAACATGATTACCTTCCACGGCCAGAGGGGCGGAATCATCCACTCGACGACGTCGCGCCTGGCGTGCCCTTTGCCGCGGATGTCGCCTTCTTTATCGACCTTGTAGCCGCGCGTCGCGATCACCTTCGCGTCCAACGGCATATCGCCGTTGGGCAACCCGATGCGATCGAACATCAGCTTCATGTAGCCCTTGCCCCAGAAATGCCCGGGGTCCTGGGCCGACTCGAGATGTCCGACGAGATAGCTTCCGCGCGGAAATGTCTGCTGGCCGAATTCCGTCACCGAGTGCAGATGGCAGAGCACGGGATCTCCGACGGCGACGGTCGAAGACGAAAAGTTCGGTTCATTCATGGTGCACTGCAGAAGAGTGCCGGCGGGCAGGACCATTTCCCGCGCACTGGCACTCAGGGTCAGGCTTAGAACGGTTAAGGTCAGAAGGGACACTGCTAGGACTGCATACGAGCTGGACTTCATCACGTCACCTCGGTCTCACGCCCCAGGATTTTTGGTACGTATTGCCAAGCTACCGCGTTGAGCCAGCCCCGATTGAGTGCAGTTAAACACAATGTCTGTGTTGCGGTCAATCGGCCTTTCTGAATCAGAGTGTGTCTTTTTTGCAACGGGCGATTCGCGCTCCCGCGTTTTCAGCGACTGCGGGAGTTGCCAAGTTTCCAGCGAGAGCTTTCTTGATCATTTCTTGGCTAGTTACTGTTAAGGTACGGTACCCCCCTCCCCCCCTCTCTATTGGAATCATGGGGTTAGGAGGAAAATTTCAGCTCGGTCTTTGATTCTAAAGCACTTACGCATAAAGTCTTTGATAACAAACGACTTAGGGTGTCAAAGAGCGCCGAAAATGGTTTTGGGGCAGCTTCGAGGCCATCTTGGAAGACGGTTACACCTCGGCGCTGCCCCATCAAGAGACGATTGTCGCATGGAGCCGGGTGGGAGTCTGTGATGGCGCTCACTATGTGATTGTGATGAAAAATAGGAAGAAATACTGCGATAACCCAAGCATAGCTTGGGTTATTATGACTGCGTGGGTTCCCTTAGATTTGGGGGAAATACATGGCCAGAAATAAGATCGCCCAATATAGGATCGTGGCTACCAATGCCGAGATCGATCGCGCAATCGAGCGCGCCAAGAAAGTGCGTCGCGGGCCGCTTGTGACCGAGGTGGAATACAAGGCCGGACCGGAATTGGACCTGCTCATCCTCAAGCTAAGCGATGGCCGTCGGCACGTGATTCCACGGGAGGAGTTGCAAGGGCTGCAATCGGCGACGAAAGAGCAGATTGCGCAGGTGGAAATTCTCGGTGGTGGAACCGGGCTCCATTGGCCGGCTCTCGACGTTGACCTTTACGTTCCTGGTTTGCTTCGAGGCGTCTATGGCAACAAAAAGTGGATGGCGGAGATCGGGCGCAGCGGAGGGTTGGTTAAGAGCGCGGCTAAGAAGAGGGCGGCTCGGGTGAATGG
>Ga0326728_10021892_pt1 | contig 11948 bp, 5 predicted proteins | sample MB3enrmetagenome_FD_207602 | JGI IMG/M metagenome (GOLD analysis project Ga0326728, IMG submission 207602) | Lab enriched peat soil microbial communities from McLean, Ithaca, NY, United States - MB31MN | ecosystem: Environmental > Terrestrial > Soil > Wetlands > Peat | place: USA: New York... | reverse complement strand
GAGAATGGTGCCGATCAACAGCACCACAAAGGTGAAGCCCGAAACCGGGAAGGTGCCCGGCCCGGCCGGCACCAGCTTCTTTTGGGCCAGCGAACCGGCCAGCGCCATGATGGGAATGATCATCAGGAACCGGCCGATGAACATGGACAGTCCCAGGGTGGTGTTGTACCACGGCGTATTCGCGGTCAGGCCCGCAAAGGCGCTGCCGTTGTTGCCGGTGCAGGAACTGTAGGCGTAGAGAATCTCACTCAGCCCGTGCGGGCCGTTGTTGTTCAATCCGGCCAATCCCCATTGGCTCACCAACGCCCAGGCCGTGAAACCGAGAATGTCCACGGCCAGCACCAGCAGGGCCAGCATCGCCATCTTCACTTCAAAGGACTGGATCTTTTTGCCGAGATATTCCGGCGTGCGGCCCACCATCAGCCCGGCGATGAATACGGCGAGGATCACGAACACCAGCATGCCGTAGAGTCCCGCGCCCACGCCGCCAAAGATGATTTCGCCGAGCTGGATGTTGAACAGCGGCACAAAACCGCCCAGCGGCGTGAAGGAATCATGCATCGCGTTGACCGCGCCGCACGAAGCGTCGGTGGTCACGGTGGCAAACAGGGCGGAGTTGAATATGCCAAAGCGCGTTTCCTTGCCCTCCAGGTTGCCATCCGCCACCGCCACCCCCAACTGCTGGTGAATTGGATTGCCGGCGGACTCGGCGTGCCACGCCAGCAGCGTGCCCGCCAAAAAGAGGATCAGCATGGTGGCCCAGACCGCCCAGCCGTGCGCCTGGTTCCCGGTCATGCGCCCGAGATAATAGGTGAGTCCGCTGCCAAGGGCGAAGATCGCCAGCATTTGCAGGAAGTTGGACAGCGGCGTGGGGTTTTCATACGGATGCGCCGCGTTGGCGTTCGTGTTGCCGCCGCCGTTGGTGCCGAGCATCTTGATGGCCACCTGCGAAGCCATTGGCCCCTGGGAAATCACCTGCTCATCCACGGTCTGACTGACCATCACCGGTACATTCGTAACCACCGATTTGCCTTCCACCATCATCGTCAGGTTCGTGGTGACCGGCTGGCCTTTGGCGTCGGTCGCCTGCACTTGGATGGTATAGGGCTCCACCAATTTTGCATGTGTGTAGCCGGCAAAGTTCTGCACCATGCCTTGCGAGACCAGTACCACCGCAAAGACCAGGCAAACGGGGAGCAGCAGATAAAAGGTCACGCGCACCAGATCCACCCAGAAATTGCCGAGCAGCCGGGTGGAATGGCGCGCCAAGCCACGCACGAGCGCCGCCGCAATGGCGATACCCGTGGCCGCCGAGGTGAAGTTGTGGATCACCAGCGCCACCATCTGCGAGAAATAGGACATCGTGGACTCACCGGAATAACTCTGCCAGTTGGTGTTGGTGGTGAAACTGATGGCCGTATTGAAAGCCAGGTCCGGACTCAGCGCGCCGAAACCCTGCGGATTGAGCGGCAGGAAATTTTGCAGCCGCAAAATGGCATAAGTAAACAGGCAGCCCACCAGGCTGAACAAGAGCATGGACCGGGTGTATTGGATCCAATTCTGTTCGGCCTCCCGGCGCACGCCCATCACCCAGTACGTCAGCCGTTCCACGGGCCGGACCACGGGGTCCAGCCAGGTTTTTCCACCCGCATCGAGCACTTGCACAAGATAAAGCCCGAGCGGCTTGGTGATGAGCGCCAGCAGGCCTACGTAAAGCGCGAGTTGGATCCAACCGGAAGCGTTCATAGAGGTTAAAATTTTTCAGGATGCACCATCGCCACAAACAGGTAGGCGAAGAGCGCGAGCGCGATAATACCGACGACAATATTTTCCATGGTTAAATCAGAGTTTGCCACACCAGCGGGCATACCATTGCGTGGCCAGGAAGGCCACCACCATCACGACCACAAAAATCAGATCATTCATCGCATCCACGGGTTGATTGGCGGCGGGGCAGACCTGTGTCCGTCCCGGCCTGGGGTGTACCGGCCGTTTGTTTCATCGCCGCGAAGATGCCATGGGCGAGTGACCCAGGGTAGTTAAGAGCCTGGGCCCGGGCGTTAAGAAAGTATAAAGATCGGATCCTGAATGGATCCCGGCGCGCGGTCATCCTCGGCCGCTGAAATGTGATTTTGAATCGAGCCTCACCCAACAGAAACGCTTCGCAACGAAAAGCCGCGCCTACCGCGCGCCCCTTGATGCACCAGTGGCCGCAACGCTGGTACACCTCAGCGCCCGGGACGGGCGCGGACCGGGCCGGCCGCAATTTCAGACTTTTCTGCGGATTTCCTGGCCGGCTCGGTGTATGGTCTGGCGGGCGGAACGTTACGCCGCCGGTCCGCTCGCATGAATCTGAGAATCTGGATCCGACTAACAATCTATTTTGCAACGATCCTGCTGTTGGTGGCGCTGATCGGCTGGACGGCGCACACCTCCTGGCAGCGTAGCGGCGATCTCGAAACCGAGCTTTCCGCGAAGCAATGGCAGAGCTTTGATATCAACGATCGGCTGCAACAGGGCATGCTGGACCTGAACAACCTCGTGCTCAGTTACGCGGCCAGCCGCGACCCCGTCGATTGGACCAATTTCCTGGCCGAGGGCCGTGAGCTGGGCGACTGGCTGGAAACCCAAAAACCCATCATGCTCTCCGCCACCGAACGCCCTTTCCTCGATCGCATCCGCTCCGCCTTCAACCTGTACCTGACCTCGGCCGGCGAGATCCACAAGAAACTCTACGGCTCCCGCCAGTCCATCGCCCGGGTGACCGAGATCGCCACCCTCGAAAAGCAATCGCTCCTCATCCTGCACCTGGGCCTGGAACTGTCCAAGGCCCATCAATCGTCCATCGAATTCAGGCAGGGACAGAATCAGCACCTGCTAAACCGGCTGCGCTACGAATTGCTCGCGGCTTTGTCGGCGCTGCTGATCGCCGTGTTCTGGCTGGCGGCGAGCGTGTATCGCGACATGATCGCCCCGCTGCAGGTGCAACTGGTGGAAAGCCGGCAGTTGGTGGAGCGCCAGGAAAAGCTCGCCTCACTGGGCATGCTCGCCGCGGGTGTGGCGCACGAAATCCGCAATCCCCTCACCGCCATCAAGGCCTGGCTCTATCTCCAGCAAAAGCATCTCGCCGCCGGTTCGCCCGAATTCGCCGATGCCGAATTGATCGGCCGCGAAATCAACCGCCTCGAGCGCATCGTGAGGGATTTTCTCCAATTCGCCCGCCCCTCCGAACCACAGTTCACGGTGATTGACGCCGGGCAGCCGTTGCGCGAAGTTCAGACACTGCTGCAACCCGGATTGGAAAAAGCCGCCATCAAACTCGTCGTCGGCGAGGTGGTGGCCGCGCAGATTCGTGTGGACCCGCAACAGCTCAAACAAGTGCTCATCAACCTCGTCCAAAACGGAGCCGATAGCATCGGCCACGACGGCACCGTCACGCTCCGGGCCCGCCGCGGGGAAAAACGGCTCAACCAAAATCCGGTGGACGCCGTGATTTTGGAAGTGAGCGACACCGGCCCCGGCGTTCCGCCCGGGGCGGAGAAGCGGCTGTTCGATCCCTTTTTTACCACCAAGGAATCCGGCACCGGCCTGGGACTGCCCATCGCCGCCCGCATCGTGGAGAAGAACCACGGCGCGTTGCAATACCAGGCCCAAAGCGCCCCCGGCGCCACCTTCGGTATCATTCTCCCCCTGCATCGACCATGATGAATCCCCCTGCCAGAATACTATTAATCGAAGATGACCAAGCCATCGCCACCACCCTGCGCCGCGTGCTCACCGGCGAAGACTATGCGGTGGTCACCGAAACCAACGCCGAGGCCGGCTTGGTCGCCGCCCGCACCAGCCCGTTTGACGCCGTGGTGACCGACCTGAAACTGCCCGGCCTGAGCGGACTGGAATTGGTCCGCCAACTGCATCCGACCCATCCCCGGCTGCCCATCTTGATGATGACCGCGCACGGCACCACGGAATCGGCCATTGAGGCCATCCAATCCGGCGCCTTCGAGTACATCGTCAAACCCTTCGAGATCTCCGAGCTCCTGCGGCTCGTGCACCAGGCGGTGACGGCCAGCCGGCTGATGTCTGAGCCGGTCCAGATCGGCGAAGCGCGGGCGGCGGGCGATGCCATCGTGGGTTCGAGCCGGGCGATGCAGGCCATTTACAAGGAAATCGGCCGCGTGGCGGCCAAGCCCGTCAGCGTGTTGATCCGCGGCGAAACCGGCACCGGCAAGGAACTCATCGCCCGGGCGGTGTACCAATACAGCGACCGGGCCAATGCGCCGTTCGTGGCCATCAACTGCGCCGCCATCCCGGAGACGTTGCTGGAGAGCGAATTGTTCGGCCACGAGCGCGGCGCCTTCACCGGCGCGGATGCGCGCCGCATCGGCCGCTTCGAGCAGGCCGACCACGGCACCCTGTTCCTGGACGAGATTGGCGATCTCTCGCCCGGCACGCAGGTGAAGTTGCTGCGCGTCCTTCAGGAAAAAACGCTGCAGCGGCTGGGCGGCAAGGAGCCCGTCCCCGTGGACGTGCGGGTGATCGCCGCCACGCACCGGGATTTGGAAGACGCCATCAAGCATCACCAATTCCGGGAGGACTTGTTTTATCGCATCAGCGTGATGGTGCTCACCTTGCCGCCCCTGCGGGAACGCCCGGAGGACATCCCGGATCTGGCGCGCTTTTTCATCAAGAAATACGCGGCTGAATTCAATACGCCCCCGCCCGCCATTCACGCCGATGCCCTGGGTTTGCTGCAAGCCCAGCCTTGGCCCGGCAACGTGCGCGAACTGCAAAATGCCATCCGCAAGGTGCTCTTGCTGGCCAACGGCTACACCATCTGTGCCGACCACGTCCGAACCGCCCTGACCCGCAACAGCCCGGTGCCGGTGGCGGCGGAAAGAACACTGCACTCCTATGCCGATGAATTGTTGGCGGCCGCCCAGCGCGGCGAAATCTCGGATGCCTACGCCCAATTGCACGAGACCACCGAACGCATCCTGCTCGGCCGCGCCATCGAGCGCGCACAAGGCAATCAGGCGCAGGCCGCCCGCTGGCTGGGCATCTCCCGGCTCACCCTGCGCGAAAAACTGATTCACTTCGGCCTCCACCCGGCCAAGGAAACGTAAGCTCGGACTACGCTTTGGGGTCACATCTCCCGACATTTCGCACCCTCCGCTGGCTTCAATTCCCTCGCTGGTCCAGCGATGATGCCGCTACCGCGATGACCGCCCCCAATCCTTTTCGCATCAGACGATAAGGTGACCCAGGCCGATCGGAGCCCGTCAGGTGGGCACGCTCTCAAATGACGCGTCCAGCTTGTTCAGCACCTCCCCATCCACTGCGGGGTCGAATTTTCGCGCGAACAGGCAATCACTCTGCTGCAGTTTGGGGAGGTCCTGCATCTTCAAGATCCCTGGCCATGGCGGTCGCCAATCCATGTACGTGAGTGTTCGCTGCTCAAACGACTTCGCCAGTGGCGAATTCATCAACAGAATGTGAAAGAAACATTCATCCGGAATGAGCACCCCGCGAAAAAAACGGACAAAGTCCGGATGCTCGTCCACATAATTCTGGATGTATTCCACGCAGTCCCGGTGCAGATACCAGTAGCCGGAACCGAAATAAGGATGCAACCCGCCGGGTACTTTCCGCCGCATGGGAATGGTGAGGTGCTGCCAACCCGGCTGCCAACCCAGCGACCGTGCCCAGCGCGGCATGCCAAAGTGCAGATGATAATTCAGGATGCGCCGGATGCCGCGCCCATTTTCCCATTGGGGAACCGGCCAAGCCGACGCCTGCATGAACGAGCGCCCCGCCGCTGCCTGCAACTGCCGGCTGATCAGCGCGTTTGATTTGATCGGATAATCCTGCCCGGTCAGCAGGATGGCATAATCCGGTTTGGTTTCGCCGGCCATCATCGCGCGGATTCCCTTCAACGACGCCAGCACATGGCCAAAATCGCCCCACCGGCAGCGGTGGCGCTCCAGCAACGTGACATTGCCCATTCCCCGAAACGCCTGCTGAAGCTCATTGAATTCGCCCTCGGGGCTGCGCAGGTCGTAATGGATGTAAAACCGATTTTGTGGCGAGTTCAACCGGCGCACCAACCGCACCACCATCTGCGGCTTGTGATAAGCGGAAATCACATAGCCGATGCGCAAGCCCGCCTCCGCTCCGCTGCCCAGGCTGGCGGCAGGCGCGAAATTCGCCCTCATTGCGGCACCCCGTCATTCTCATCGGCCATGTGCAAACGAACTACTGGAGACATACCGTCTGATTCAACTAGAAACCGTGCCCCATGAAAATTCATTTTTGACAATAAATTGAAATCCGCGCCCGAATTCTCAAAACAGAGGTCTGACTCGCCGGTCTGGGGTCACATCTCGACATTCGACATTTGGCATAATTTCCCGAGTTGATCTTTCTCGCTTGAACGCTGACGTGCCAAGCGCTTCTGAAAGCGCTTGATGGCCAACGCCGCCGCACTGTAATCCTCCAAACCCGCGAATTTACTTAGTTCCTTGAGCTTCAATCCACAGTAGCGCCGCCCCACATAGAGGACCAAATCCCGCCCGGTATCGCCGTACCGATCCCGAAACCGAGCCCACGGTTCACCGCGAAGTTGCTCCAGGTTCGTCACCATCTGCTCCAGCGTCGGACGAACCGACCGCAACCGTTGGACCGCACCTTGTTCCCGGTGGTCGCCCTCGATATGTTGGCGCAGCGTCACCAAAAAGCTCATTCCACCCAGCACCACCTGTTCATGCAGGGATTCCCACGGACTCTTGGGCACCCCATCTCGCAGGCCATTTTCGACATATTCACGATAGGCTCGCCGCTGGTTCGCCGCTGCCCGGCCACCCAGCCCCAGAACCGTTTTGCACTCCAGCCAGGCTGGCCGTGAGGCCAATCCAACGTAAGCCCGGTACGAACTCCAGCGATAGCGCCGCAGCCGGGACAACCGCTCCTCAATCATCTTCGGATCTGGTACGTTGCTCGCCCCCGCCCACCGCCCCTGCCGTTCGCGTTTGCCCAATTTGAGCGACCCGACCCGCACCGGATTTAAATGCACATAGCGGCTTAACTCCAATCCCCACTGCGCCGGATCCACTGTGATAGACTTGAAGCGGCCTTGGAACAAATGCCCGCTCCGTTCGTGCCGGCGATTAAACCAGACACTGTAACTGACATTCAGCCATTGCGCCGACCGGCTCAGATTGCTCTCAGTCAATTCCAGGATCAGGTGATAATGATTTTCCATGAGCACGTAAGCGTGCAACCGCACACCGAACCGTTGAACCATTTCTTCCAGCAATTCGCAGAAGTGCAACCGGTCATGGTCATCACGATAAATAGCACGCCGCTCGTTGCCACGAGCAGTCACGTGATACCAGCCGCCCGCCCGCTCGATCCGCAATGGTCTAGCCATGCACTTTCTCTATCCAAACTTATTGCCGCTGTCAATTGTCGAATGTCGAGATGTGACCCCAATCCCTTTTCTGCTCTAATTCCCGGCGAGTTGTTGTCCGCCCATCGTGGTCAGGCGCCAGCCGGCGGGGCTGGTGACGATTTTCACGGCGCCGGTGGTGCGCGTGTACAACACGGGAATCTGCGCCCGGCCCAGACGCTCTTTCAGCGCGCGGCCGGCCCGGCGCGTGGCCGGGTAATCCGTATCCGCAATCACCAGCACTTGAGGGTGCGTGGCCGCAATCAAGGCGTCGCACATCGGCTCCCCGTCGTCGGGCAGGCCGGCGATGACGATGTCGGCGCGCAGGTCGCCGCCCTGCGCCAGCAGCTCGCTCTGGCCGTTGCGGCTGAGATCGGACAACAACAGGATGCGCGTGCCGTGAAAATTGCCGCGCAGAACCAGCACCGCCTCGCCCGCCCGGGCCACCGCGTTGGTGGCCGACGGAAACAGGACCCGCCAGCAACCGTTGGTTTCACCCCAGTGAAAGAGGTGATGGCGCCCGGCCGGCCCGCGCACATTCGCGAGGACACTTCCGGACACATTGGTGGCGGCTTCAAACCAGGCCACAGCCGCGCGGTAGGCGGGGGAACGAAACGTCGCGGTCCCCGTCCACAATTCACCCACGTGAAAAAGTTCATCCAATCGCGGCGCGCCGCCGCAATTGCGCGTGCTGGCATCGGACAACGCCAGCCGCGGCAACGAATTAACGCCCTGACCGTGCAGAAAATCCTTGAGTGTGAAATTCACGGCGTCCTCGCTGCCGCAATCAACGAGCCAGTCCTGGCGCCGCCCGGCGGCATCCACGTAGACCGCATGCCCGCCGGCCAGCGGCAGCACGGTGAGAACCGTTTCCGCGCGCTGCGATTGCCACTGCCAGCCATAGCCGGCAGCCAGCAGCAGGAGGAAGACGCCGCCACCAAGGCGTCGCCGGGCGTTGTGAAACCAGCCGCTGAAGGCGGTGAGGATCACAGCGTAATAAAGCACGATCGTGGCCAACGACGGCTCCGGCACATAAAAGCAGGCGCCAGGCAGGCGGGCCGCCTCCACGCTCACCCAGGTCATGGCCACCATGCAACCCCACGCGGCGTGATTGAAGAGCACCGTAAACCACGACAGCCAATGGCCGCAAAGGAGCGCGCCGAGATTGGCCATCAGCGCCAGCGTGCCCAGCGGCACGGCCAGCAGGTTGGCCGGTGTGGAAACCGGGCTGAACAGGTGGAAGAATTTCGCCGCCAGCGGCAGACAACCCAGCCAAGCGGTGAACGACAGCCCGCAGAAATGCGCGAATCGCCGCGTGCCCCTGACCAGCCGCTTCCGCCAGCCGGGCACCAAATCGTCCGGCAGCAGCGGATCGGGCTTGAGCAGACGATCGATCAGGCGGTCACACGCCGCGTTCAGCGGCGGCAGCGCCACTGCAATGACCAGCACCACGCAAAACGAAAGCAGGAAACCAGCCTCGAACATTTGGCGCGGGTCCAGTCCCAGAATGATGCCGGCGGCAGCGGCCAGCGAGTTCAGCAAATCGCCCGGCCGTTTCAGCATCCAGCCGCCCAGCACCACCGTCATCATCACGGAGGCGCGCACCGCCGAAGGCTCCCAACCAGTGGCGGCCGTGTAGAACCAGATGATCGGCACGGTCCCCAGCCCGCACCACAGGCGCGAGAGCCGCACCAATTGCAACAGCACAATGATCATGCCGGAGACTAGCGCGATGCGCAGGCCGTCAATCGCAAACATGTGTTGCGTCCCGGCCTCGATGAAGGGTTGGGCGATCTCGCCCGTGAACGTGGCGCGCCAGCCCAGGGTCATCGCCCACAGCAAACGCAGCGGCTCGTCCTCCGCCGGCAGCCCCAGCGCCAACGTCGCGCGCGACCAATTCAGAAAACGATCCGTCAACGGCGGGGTCACGCCATGCGGCTCGAGCAGCTTCCAGTCGTTGGTGGATTCGGTCCGCACCTGAAAATACATGCCGCGCGCGGCCAAATATTCCCGGTAATCGAACAGCCCTTCCGCCAGCGGCGCCGGCGGCGGAGCCACCACGCCGGCCACCTCCACCGGCTGGCCGCGAAAGAATTCAGGGTCCAGAACATCCGGCGTAGTGATCAACACCTCGCCCGTGGCCGGCTCAAAGGCGTCGCCCCGCCGCAGTTCGCTCACGTGCACGCGGGCGACGCTCCGCCACTTTTCCTGGTCGTCCCGCTGGCTGAGCTTGAGCCGCGGCGTTTCAGCCAACGTACCCCGGACCGTAACCAGGGCGGCGTCCCGCCCCAGCAACACCCGCAAGTCCTGCGGCGACCGCACCGCGGTGCGAACAGCAAAGTGGGTCCAACCCAATGAAGCCAGCAGCAGCCAGACCAGGAGTGTCCGCGACCGTGTCAACACCTTCTCCGGCTGAATGGTTCGGCGCGCGGAAATAAAAAGCACCGCGGCCAGGGCAAAGACAAGCAAGGCCACGAGGACGAATAGAACCGCCAGCGGCGGGTGCAACCAATGCGCCAGCAGCACGCCGCTGCCGTAGGCCACAACCACGGCTACCAGCGGACGTTGCATGGTCAACCGGCGCGAAAGTTTCGCGGATCACGCCGCGTCGCCGCGCGACCGCCCATCCCAGACCATTTGGCCACCATCGCCAAGCGGCGGCCCCGCACAAAGCCAAACTGAACCCGGGGAGATTGCATGTGGCGACGTTGTAAAACATCCGGCCGCCAAAGTCACGTGGGAAGGAAAGGCAGAGCCGCGAACAAATTCTCAAGAGCTGGGCTACGGAGGGGCGGATGACTGGCGGGCTAGTAGTGGGCTGTAGGCACACGGGCCGAGCAATGCTCGGCGCTCCGGACCGAGCCAGTTGAGCGCGGCATGCGTAACGGCCGCCGGCAATGGCTTCCGCCGTCGCTTTTGCCGTGGCAGGACAAGCCGGCGTCGCAGAGACGCGCCGCTTTTCGCTCGTCCCGTTTCGGCCATCCTTCCATCCTCCCAATCCTGCGTCCTCTTTAGTCGCGTGGCGCTATGTTTGGGCCGCCGGGCCGGATTTTAGCGCACGCGAAAGCGGCGACCGCCAGCGCTGCGGTCAGGGCCGCCGCCAGCCAGAACAAAACCAGCGCCAGCCGCCAGTGGCCCGGGCGATAGCTAAACTCGAGGTGGTAATTCCCCGGCCGGTCAAGATACAACCCCTTGAACGAGCGATTGACCGTGAGCACGGTTTGGGGCACCCCGTTGGCGGTGGCCACAAAATCACGGGCCTGATTTTCCGTGAGACAGACCACGCCCGCGGAGGCCGCCTGGATGTCAAACGCGGTCGAATTGACGCGCAGTTGGTAATGGGTGGCGGGTGACACGGTGACGGTGTTCGTGGTGGTCAACAACCGCAGGGCGGGTTGTCGTTCGATTTCCCCGGGGGTCAGCGCAATAAACGGCTGCTTCGCATTAGCCACCAGGTGATTGATGAAGTCCGCGTTGGAGGCAATCGAGAGCACCTGACCCGCGAAAAACGCCCGGGGCCAGACGTCCAAATTCTCCAGCACCCCGAAATCACTCCGGTCGGCTATGCGGAAATCTCCCTTGGGTGGCTCGCTCAGCTTGGGTGGCGCCAGCACATACTTGACGTTCAACAGATTCAACAGGGGCTGCGCAGTCGCCGGATCCCCGAAGTCCAAGATCCATCCCTCGCTCAAGGTGACCCCGGGATACTGGACGACCAGATCTTCAAAGCTGCCGCTGGTCAGCGGCACGCTCGAACTGATGCCTTCCAAGCCATAAACCGCCGCGTAATCGCCCAACAGATTCCAACCCAACCCGGACACGCGAAAGGGGCCGGCCGGGTCCGCCTTGATCCGTTCGAGCGCCGGGCTCGGCGCGTTCAGGACCTCGCGCTTGCCGGGGACCATCAGCAGTTTCTGGTTGGCCGTGCTGTAAAGCCCGAAACGGAATTGGGCCGAGAACCCGAGCAGGATGATTCCCGCCCAGCCCACCGCGGAAATCCGACCGCCGCGGCTCTTCAAGAACGCGAACAGCATCGGCGCGCCGATGGCCCCTGCCCCGGCGCACGCGAAATAACTCCAGAGCATGGGCCGGTGGACGTTGGCCAGACAATACCACAGTGTCAATCCGGCAAACCCCACGACCAAGCCCAGCGCGTCAACGGCCAGCCGCCGGGGATTGATCTCACTGGCCAGGGCCTTGAAGCCGAAGGCGCTCTGGATGGTGAGGTGCAGGATCAGCGGATAAGAAAAGTCCACGAAGTTATGGTTCACCCGGTTCAACATGGGGATGGCTTCCAGGATGAATGCCGGCACCCACCCGAAGACACACCCGCCCCAGACCAGAATGGCCACGTTGTTCGCGATGAAAAAAGGCGAGCCTTTCAATTGCCGCCATCGCAAAAGCGAAAGGAGGCACCCGGCCAACACCAGGAGGCTGGCCCCGGGCGCGATGGCGCCCAGGGCATCATTCGGCAGCAGGAAATAATAGAAGAGGTCGTCAA
>Ga0326728_10021891_pt1 | contig 11950 bp, 10 predicted proteins | sample MB3enrmetagenome_FD_207602 | JGI IMG/M metagenome (GOLD analysis project Ga0326728, IMG submission 207602) | Lab enriched peat soil microbial communities from McLean, Ithaca, NY, United States - MB31MN | ecosystem: Environmental > Terrestrial > Soil > Wetlands > Peat | place: USA: New York... | reverse complement strand
AAGCGCTTCGATGTACGCGGCGGCGCCGTTCCACCCCGATGAGTCCTCAATGATCGGCCCGGCGGCGGTATGCGCGCGATACCGGCGGGCATTGGCGGACTGGTGATCGTGCGCCGCTCCCGGGAGCGGAACCAGCAACGAAGGCAGGCCCGCAGAGGCCATCTCCGCCAGCGTTCGAGCTCCCGCCGAACTGATTGCCAGATCCGCTGCGGCGTAGACCGGAACCATGTCGTCGACGAAGCCGTCGACACGCGCAGCCACGCCGCCACGGGCATAGGCGCGTTCGATCGGCGCCTGATCGCCTCGCCCGGCAAGATGACGGACATTGAATGCAAGCCCGCCCCGGCGCAACTCCGAAAAGAGCCGGGGCGCTTCGCGATTCAAGAGGGGAGACCCTTCCGATCCTCCCATCACGAGAAACCGCCACGGCGGTTCCGCCGACCGGCGCGAGCGCGAAACTCTACCGGCGGGAACACCGGTGACGGCGGTCGGAGAATGAAACCGCGTCGCCGTCTCCTCACCGCCGACGCAAACCAACGAGGCGATGCTGTCCAGAATGCGATTGGCCAGGCCCGGCTCTGCGTTGCCTTCGTGGACGACCACCGGCAGGCGCAGCGTCGCCGCGGCCAGACAGGCGCCAAACGACGCAAACCCACCCACGCCGATCACCAACTCGGTTCGCTCGCGTATGAGAATCCGCCGCGCGGCGTGAACCGCCGCCGGCAGGCAGGCGATAGCGCGCAGCTTGCCGGCCCACGATTCGCGGGCCCACGGCAAGGCCGGTATCGTCTCCAGCCGGAAGCCGCGCGCGGCCACGAGCCGGGTTTCCAGATCGCCGTTCGGTCCGATCAGGTATCCATCCGCGCCGCACTCCGCGCGGTATTCCTCCAGGAAATCCAAGGCGGGCAGGATGTGGCCCGCCGTGCCGCCGCCCGCTACCGCTACCCTCCGCGTACCTTTGAAGCCCACCGATGTTGTATTCTAGCTCGCAGTGCGCATTGAAACGTACTTATTGTGGCGGCGGTATGCGGGATACTACCGTGCACACTGGATGCTGCTCACGATGGTAGCCGCAGCCGGAGCCGCACAGTCCTTCGCCTACGTCCCGCTCGCAACTGTCTTGCGGCGGACTTTCGATGCCGTGCTGCCGGCGCGCGACCGGGCGGGCCTGTGGACCGCCGTGGGCGAACTACTAGCGTTGCAGATGTTCACTCTCGCGCTCGGCTGGTGCATTCGCAGGACGGCCCTGCGGGCGGGCCAGCTTGTAGTCTCGCAACTCCGGCGGGAATGTCTCCAGCGGCTGTACGAGTTGCCTCGCCAGTTTCATACCGGCGCGGACGCCGAACGCCTGCACGTCACGCTGGTCTACGAGATCAACTGGATTGAGGGCATGAGCAACGCGCTGGTGCTGCGCATCCTGCCAGCCACGCTGTGCGCATCTGTCCTGTTCGTCCTGCTTTTCTGGACCGAGCCGCGCTATGCGGTCATCATCGCGGTCTGTGCGCCCGGACTGTTCCTGGCCAACCGGCTGATGGTGAGAACGGCATGGCTGCGCCAGGAACGGCTGCGGCGCGCCTTTCAGGAATTCAGCCGGGGCGTCCGTTTCGCGATTGCCGCCATGGACCTCACGAAGGCGCAAGCCGCGGAGGCCGTCGAACTGAGCCGCCAGAACGCGAATGTCGAAGTCCTTCGCTCGGTTTCGCTCGACCTATCCCGCTTCGATTCCGTCCAGCAACTCCTACAGGGCGCGCTGCTGCTGGCCGGCACGGTCGCGGTGCTGCTGGCGGGAGGGTGGGCAGTGGCGGCGGGACGAGCCACTGGCGGCCAGATCATGGCCTTCTACGTGATGACGGCGCTGTTTGCCTCGCAGGCAAGGACCATTGTGGACTCGGTGCCACCGGTCCGCATGGGCCTGCGCGCGTTTGCGCAAACGGCTGCGTTGTTGCAGATTCCCGAACGGGAGCCATATCGGGGCTCGGAAACCGTAGAGCGTCTCGAAAACCTTCGCCTGGAGAACGTCGGCTTCGCTTACCCCGGCGGACGGCCGGTGCTTGAAGATGCCACACTTGAAATCGGCCGCGGTGAGCGAATCGCCCTCATCGGAGCCAGCGGAAGCGGCAAGAGCACGCTGCTCTTTCTGATTCTGGGCCTCTACCGCCCGTGCCGCGGATCGCTCGCCGTCAACGGCCGTCCTTACGAGGGACTTGACATGCGCTCCCTGCGAGCGCGCGTCGCGGTTGTGCCGCAGGCGCCATTTCTATTCGCAGACACGATCCGCGCCAACGTCGGCTATGGCGTTGGTGAGATCTCCGGCCTGGCAATCCGCGAAGCCCTCGAATGGGCCGGCGCCGCGAGTTTCGTCAATGCGCTGCCGGACGGCCTCGACACGCAGATCGGGGAACAGGGTGTGCGCCTGTCCGGAGGGCAGCGCCAACGCCTGGCCATCGCGCGTGCCCTCCTGCGCCGCCCGGACCTGCTGATTCTGGACGAACCGACCAATCACCTCGATGAAGAGGGAGTGTCGGGGCTGATGGAATCGCTGGATGGGTTGCCTTTCCGGCCCGCTGTGATCGTCGTCTCGCACGAATGGCGGGTGCTGCGCCATACGGATGAAGCATGGCGCCTCGAGCACGGGCGTCTGCATAGAACGGCGGTGGAATGCGGATCGTGAGGGCCAGGTCCGCGGCGGTCGTGGCGGTGGGGGATCTGGCCCGTAGCCCGCGAATGCTGAACCACGCACGGGAGTTGGCGCGCGCGGGGTGGCATGTTTGGGCGATCGGATTCCGCGAGCGCGAGTTCGACGTCCCGTCTGGCGTACGCGTGCACGTGCTGCTCGGGCCGCGGAGCGGAGCGGGGCCGTATTCCCGGCGATGGTTCCTGGTATCGGCGGGCCTGCGCATGGGATGGATTTCTTTAGCGCTGACGGCTGCGCTTCTGCGCCGCCGCCCTGAGATCATTCTGGTGCAGAATCCACCGTCGTTTCCAGCGCTGGCCGCGGGATGGATCGCCGCCTTACTGCTCGGTGCCACGCTGCTGATCGATTGGCATAATTACGGCTACACGATGCTTGGCCTGCGTCTGGGCAGGGGGCACTGGTTCACGCGGTTCGCGGCGCGTTATGAAGGTTGGATGGCGCGGCGTGCGGACCTTCACTTCTGCGTTTCCGACGGCATGCGAGCCGATCTCGAACAGAGATTCGGCGTGCGCGCCGGGGTGCTCTACGACCGCCCCCTCGACAATCCGGATGGCGTCGAAACACCGCCCTCCGCTCCCCTGGTGGCGGTTTGCGCCTCCAGTTGGACCGAGGACGAAGATATGGAGCTGCTTTTCGACGCTCTCGAACTGGTGGATCCGCGCACCTTTGAACTTTACCTGACGGGCGACGGGCCTCGCCGCGGCGGTTGGGAAGCCCGGATCGTAGCCCTGCGGCGCACCGGCTGGACGATTCGCGCTGGATTCCTGAGCGGCGGCGAGTACCGGGCTCTACTCCGCCGCGCCTCGCTCGGGCTCAGCTTGCACCGCTCGAGTTCGGGGCTGGACCTGGCAATGAAAGTGGTGGACTTGTTCGGCGCCGGCGTTCCGGTCTGCGCCTTCGACTACGGCACGACGGTCCGCGAGCAGATCGCCGACCGGCGAACCGGCTTTCTTTTCCGCACCGCAGCCGAACTGGCCGGAATCTTGGCGGCAATCGTAGATAAGCCGGAGTTGCTCGTCGCGATGCGCCATTCGATCCACCAACAGTGGACAGTCACCTGGGCAGACGAATGGCGGCGCGTCGCCGGCGCCGCATTCCGGGTGGACGATGCAGCGTAAGAGGGTGCTCGTCGCACATCCGTACCTCCACTCCTCGGGCGGAGGCAACCTGGTCGCGGCTTGGGCGCTTGAAGCGTTGCGGGACGAGTTCGACGTCACGCTGGCCACGCTCGGCGGAGTCGATTGCGCAGCCCTCAACCGCAACTTCGCGACGAGCCTTCGGCTGGACGATTTCGCGGTGCGGGTAGCGCCGCTCCCCTACCAAACCGCGCTGCGATGCCTGCCCACGGCCGGTGCTCTCTGGCAAATCTGCCTCACAATGCGATGGGCTCAGGACCTCGACCGGCGGGAGCGTTTCGACGTCCTGCTCAGCACCCAGAACGAGATGGACTTTCAGCGGTGCGGGCTGGAATACGTTCACTTCCCCTGGGTCTACCTGCCACGTCCCGACATAGAACTGCGCTGGTTTCATCGCATCCCGGGCTTTCTGGCGGCCTACCGCGGCGCCTGCCGTCTGGCCGCGCGGAGTTCCAACGAAGGGCTGCGCCGCAACCTCTCGCTGGCGAATTCGGCCTTCGTGGCGGGCAAGATCAGAGAGGTTCACGGAATCGAATCCGTGATCCTCTATCCACCGGTTCCGGGCGAGTTCCCGGACATTCCCTGGGAGCGGAAGCGTCCGGGGGTAGTGGCAGCGGGGCGCATGAATCCGTGCAAACGGTGGGGCATGGCCGTGACGATTATGGATTTGCTGCGGCGCGGCGGAGTGGAGCTGAGCATGACGCTGATCGCTCAACCGGACGACGCCGATTACGGGCGGAGGATCGCCGCTCTGGCGGACTCCCGACCCTGGTTCCGCATCCTGTGGAACCTGAGCCGGGAGCAACTGGCGCGCGAGATGGCGGCGCACCGCTACGGCATTCACACCATGGAGAACGAGCACTTCGGAATTGCCGTGGCGGAAATGCTGCGAGCGGCCGTCATCCCCTTCGTGCACGATTCCGGCGGCCCGGTGGAAATCGTGGACGGCCGCGCCGAACTGCTCTTCCGCGAACAGGCGGAGGCTGCCGGGAAAATCGCCGCCGTGGTTGCGAATCCCGCGCTAGAGCGGGAACTCTTCGCGTTTGTGCTGGCTCGCCGAAACTGTTTCTCGGTCGAACGATTTACCGATGCCCTCCGAAACCTTGCGAGGAACTTCGCTGAATCGTCCATCGAGGCATAGGGGCCGATAGAAGCGCGATTGACGTGGCGTTTGCCACATGCTAAGGTCCACGGCGAGCCCGATATCACATGTTCTCATGCCGGCTTCTCGCATTGTGTTCTCTTTTGGCCGCATCGTTGAGTGCGGATACGGTCTTGACCAGCGACAGCTTCACTGTTGTGTGGGGCCACGGAACCCTCGCATATTCCTCGGACACGACCGGGATTACTGCTTCCGGCACCGTCAATGGCTGGGCTTATACCATCAGCGCCCAGACCAACCTGACTGACGCCCTCACTTTCCTTTCCCCCTTGACGCTGGACCTGTCGAACGCGACGTTCACCTGCGAGACGTCAGATTGCGACGCCACGACTTTCGCCATCACATCCATTTTCTCTATGGACCTCACCGATCCGCTGTTCGCCTCCCCGCTGCCATACTCCGTTTCCATGGCCACTACCGGACCTGGCCTATACCTTTCAACGTGGGACTATGGGCCTGACTTCAATTCTCATTACTACTTCGCCATCTCGCCGCCGACTTACAGCTTTTCCGGTTCGGGGTTGCTTCCTACGGACAACACCGGAACGGTTGCGGAACTGCAGTTGTACGCCCAATATACGCTACCAGCCGTCTCCGCGAGCTTCTCCAGCAGCATGGCGATTAGTCTGGGCTACAACGCCGCTCCGGAAGCCGGCACGGGTCTTCTCGTGGCGGCCGGGTTGGCCGGGAGCCTGGCTTGGCGGCGGCTCCGACGCCGCTCCTAGTGCCACCCGGCCCGCACACGGTCCCGGCGCTTACGGTTGGATCACCTCGAAGATCTTGACAGCCCTGACGGTCCGGTCCGGCGAGAGGGGCAGCGGGTCGGAGGAAAAAGCTCGCCGCAACCCGTTCACAGCAGGCAGCGCGAAGCAACTCACTCCGGGATCCACGCAACCCAGGGTGAATCTGGCGAATGGGCGGGCTTTCATGTAGGCCGCCGCTTCCGGTTCAGAAGCGAAGTGCTGCGCCCAGGCGATCGCTTCCACGAGAGTCCCGGCCCCGCTACGGACGGGCTGGGTTTCAAACAGCCAGGGCCCCGTGCCGGCGGTTTCGGCGCCGTCGAAGAGGAAGAGCCGGGCTGCCATGGTGCGGTAGTATTCCGGCAGGTAAACCGGCAGGGCGCGCGGGCCATCGACTGTGTCCTGAATCAAGACCCGAAAATACCGGTTCAGGTCGCGGCCCGCAAGCCCCACCGCCGTCGGAAAGCGGGATTGGTTCTGGCCCGCGAAAAAGGCCATGGGCGGATCCACGATGACATATCGCGCACCGGCTTGGCGTAGCCATCGCACGGCCGACTCGGCGTTGGTTTCGGTGAAAAATCGGGCCATGTTCTCAGCGCCCGATTGCGTGCCGTTAGCCATTGGTACACGGTGGGCGAGTGCTTCCACGTCGTAGCCGCGATCCCACCAGACGGCGACGCCCCACGCCGGGGAATCGGCGGGAGCCGCGCGGGATGCCAGCCGCGGATAATAGTTCGACCACACTGCGGCTTGGGAGAACGGCTCGGGCGAGTTGTTCCGCAGCCATAGCAGCGCCGCACGCCAGTCGGCGTCCGTGGAATTATCGGAACGCACGAGATAGACGGCCGGGACGAGGTTGATGGCCGCAACCACGGCGACCAAGGCGGCTGTCGCATAGCGCCTGAGGGCCGGTCGCACAAAGTCGGTGATGCGCGCGCAGGCGGCGCCTGCCAGCACCGAGGCAACCGGCGCGAAGTAGATCGCCATTCGGGCCTGGATCAGCGTGCCGATAGTAATTACCAAACACCAAACGGCGAACAGTGTTAGTGCCGGCCTCCGGGCGCGGAACATGTGCCAGACCACCCAGGCAAGCGCGGGAAGCGCCGGAATCCAAACCGCACCTAGCTGCTGAAATACCGGCAGCCAGCCGGGCACATCGCTGAAGTGAAAAATGGGCCGCAACTCTTGCACAGCGGCGACCATTTTGCTGGCAGGCATCACTCCCGCGACCCGTCTGATTTCGAACCAAAGCGAGACCAAAAGGCGGGGCCAGGCGATATTCGCGATGAAAAGAGCCGCCGCCAGCGCCGCCAGCGAGGCCAACCGATCGACCGCCTGCGGCCGAAAGCGCTGGCGCGACAGGATGGAAGAAGCAACGGAGGCGCCCGCCACGGCGATCGTGCCGGCCAGAGCCAGCCAGGTGTACTTCGACCACTGATTGCCTGTTACCGGGATGAAGATCGAAGCGCCGATGCAAACGGCCGCCAGCACCGGACGGGCCACGGCCGGCTGCCACACCGCGACGACCGCGAGGATCGCGGGAACGAATATCCCAGCGGGACGGGTGGCCAGAAACGCGCCCAAGGCAATGCCGGCCAAAGCCGACCGGAGAACGCCGGGGCCGTGAGGTGTCTCTATGGCGGCCGAGAGACAGGCGAGCGTCAGGAACGCAAACCACCCCTCGGCGGCATGATGGTCCGCCACGCCAAGGTGAGTGAGCCAGAGAAAAGCGCCCGGGACCGAGCCCATCCACAGAACGGCGAACGCCGCAGCCGTCTTCCCAAAAATGCGCCGTGCCATGAAATAGGCGGGAAGCACGAACAGCGCACCCAGAATCGCGGGCAGCCAGGCGGCGACGGCATCGACGAATTTGGGCGAGGGCGCGCCCGCCGACGCAATCCACGCGGTCACGGCTACAAGGTAATCCCAAAGAGGACCGGTCGGGACGTTCTGCCCGCCTGGAAACAGCGCATAGGGATCGAATCCGGAACGTCTGGGAAGATGCGCCAGCAGATTGTGGATGGCGCGAACGTGGTACAGGGCGTCGCTCGACTGGAAATTCACCCCCTGGGGACCGAATACCACCTGCCATGCAGGCAGTATGCGGATGGACAACGCCCCCGCAACCACGGCCGCCCATCCCGTGGCGATCAGCACCCGCCTGACGGAAACGCGGTGGATCATATGTTCTCCATCTCCGCCCGTCCTCGAAAAAAGAGTGACAGAAACGCCCGCAGAATCAGTAGAACCGGATGGTGCGGCGGCACGTCTTCCAGATCGTCATTAATGCAGAGGAAGCGGGGCCGCTGGCGCAGAATTCTCTCGAAGGCGTGCATGGTACGAAGGAAGCGCTTTTCAAGAAGGAAGAAGCGGTACTGTTCAGAGCGGTCTGGCAGCAACTGCGCCTTGTGCGCGCCCTGCAATGCGGCGGATTCGAGCAGACTGTAGCCGTACAAAGCGGCGAGCACGGTGTCGTCCGCCGAGCGGAACCGGTGCGCCGCAGTCCGGCGAAACTCGTCCTGGAACAGATTCTCCAACTCACAGAGAAGATCGCGATCGTAAGCTTGCGGGGTGTGAGCCGGAAGCAGACGCGGCTCCGCCGGAGCGCCCCAGCGTGCGTTCAGAACGGCCTGGGTGTGGGCGCACGCGCGGTCCCTCGTCGAGCCGTGGCGCAAGTCCGACGGCAGCAGCGTGTCCTGGAAGAAGATCGCCTGGCCCCCATCTTCGAAAAAGAAATCGGACGGCCTGACATCCCGGCAGAGAAAAACGTCGTCGTTGAGGTAAAGGAACCGGCGGCTAAGGCCCGGGATCCGGTGAAGGCACATTTCGATCGCGTTGGAGTTGAACGTGGGCAACCATTGCGGCTGGGGAAAGACCTCGATGTGACTGACAAGATGAATTCGCGGATGCGACCAATCCAGCCAGTGTGGCATCTGGCCGTTGGTCAGGATATGGATGCGCCTCACCCAGGGGGCATGCCGCAGAAGAGTCCGCAGTGAGAAGCGCAGTTCTCCGTTATTCCGGTACCGGGAAGATGGCCACCCGTCGGCCGCCCCGACCGCATGGCGGCGCAATTCGGCCGCGAACGCCGGATCGGCGCCGTCCACCCAGGTATAAACGGCATCTATCTCTTCCACCATCACCCCTTCTTGCGGCAAACCAGCAACTCGGTCGCCGGGCTTTCCCGAAGGGTCGAGACGAGCAGCAGCTCGATCGGGTAGAGAACCGCGCCGTACAGATGCCCAATCCATTCGCGCCGGCCGACGGGGGACATCGCGATGTCCCATATGCGTGCGTTGCGCCGGCGGTGTCGCGTGTCGGTGGGCGGGCTCATCAATACCGACGAGGGCACGCGGCTCACGATCTCGAAATCGGTCGCCCGCATGGCTGCCTCGACCGTGGCTAGCGACCGGCCCTTCCAATAGTCCCCATCCTGCATCTCCGGCCCGTGGAAGAACGCATCGGAATAGATCAGATAGCCGCCCGGTTTGAGGGCGGCGTGGATGTTGCGCAGCGCGGTCTCGTACGCGGCCTCGTCCACAAGGTGGATCAGGACATCGATCGCCGAGATCGCATCGAAGGTTTCGGCGGGTAGAGGGCAATCCGCCGCGCCGATGTCAGTGCGGTAGAACGTCGCGGACGGATAGGCGCGTGCAAGCTGGGTCAGAGCCCAATCCGAGAAGTCGAGACCCGCGATGGAAGCCGCGCCCAGGGCCAGCCACTCGCCGAGGTAGACGCCGGTACCGCAACCGACGTCGAGTACGCTCGCATGGGCAAGGTCGAGGCCCAGGCGCCGCACCAGGCGGCGAAAGACGCGCCGCCGGACGCGGCAACGCCATTCGTTGAACGCCCGGCCGAGCCATACTGAACCCACTCCTTCGGGGCCCCAGTGACGCCGCAGCCGGTCATCCCAAAAGGTTCTCGCTCTGTGGTTGAGCCGGGTGGTTGCCATCGGATCAATAGGGGAGCCGGGTCTGTCCGGCGGGCGCGTCGGAATCGAGCAGTTTCTGTGGATTATCCGGAGAGGGCGCCGCTGCCGCTCTGGCTCGCGGGCTCAACCCTGGAAAAAGGCCGTCTGCGTGGAGTTCGTTCCATATGATATTGTGCCGCGCCGACACAGGTTTCCTCCTATCCAGGCTTGCGGGCGCGCCCGGAGGGATAGGCTCCGCCGGCGGGCCCGCACGCGGCGCTGGGAGCGACCCAACAAGCGGGTATCGTAGCGCTCGGCGGCTCTGGCTGCAAGCCCTCGTCTGCGACCGTGCGAGACAACCGTGCGCTTGTGGGAGCCGATCACGCTCGGGGAGCTGTGTAGTGCAAAGCGGGAGTAGCGGGCTGCCTACAGGTGCGATGGCGTGGAGTTGTGGTGGACTTGAAACAGCGCTTCCGTCCACATGTCCCGCATCGCCGTATCGCCCACGATGTCCGTCCGATCGCCACATCGAGCGTCTTGTGGGGCCCCGAAATCCAACAGGCAGCCTTGGGGTATCCGCCGAGATTTCGTCACTGGACGAACTCAAGGCATTTCAAGGATACCGAAGGCCGCAAGCCTCACGCTGGGAGCCAGCCGATAGCGCAGCATCGCAAGGTGGCCATCCCTGAGCTTCGGCCAGGGTGGGACACCGTTTTCAGCTTTCTCATTGGAGTGTTCGAAAACGATCTGAACTTCAAAGTGAGAGGTCTCCCGTCGGAGTACCGGAGCGATGCGCAGCAGTTGGCAATGGCCTTTCAAAACGAATTTTTGGAGCTGATCACGCCAACCGCACGAGAAGCCTTGCTGAACGAGACACAAATATCTTATGTTCGCAATGTAGTAGCGGGAACATATCACCTCGATATCAATCCCCAGGGCGTGGTCTCGTCACGTTGCGATCAGGCTCAGGTTCTCGCGGTCGCCACGTACTTGAACAGCCTGCGATAGCGCGGCCTCCGTTCACAGAATCCTGACCTCTCAGGCGTGTTATGTTGTCGGTCATCAGAATACGTAGGTTTTTGAGTTCTGGCCGGGGTAGGAGTGCCGGCGACATCATCCGCGCCGAAGGTGCGATCAGCCGGTCGCCTCGGATCGCGTCCTCTGTTGGGCCGCGGAAAAGGCAAGCGGCGCCTTCTTTAGTCGCTGCTTACTCTTGGCTGAGATTCTTACGGAAACTACAAAATCGACTACAGCGGATCCCGCAATAGTCGTAGATTAGCTTCTAAAGTATTGAGGAACTTGGTCGCCCAACACGCACCAGTCGTCTAGACGTCGCCAAGGTTTGGGATACGTCGATTCCAAAGCTTTTAGAGTGTTTGCCGGCAGTGGTATGACAGGCGGTTATTGCAGCCGGTGGAGGGGTGAGGTTTGCAACAGCAACAGAATCATCTACAGCCCACTCGGCTCGGTGTAGCCGATGCGCTCCTTATACATTGACTGTAAAGGAGTTGTTTTTGCCATGCAGGCAGGTTACCCACCGCCTTGGGCGCAGGGGGTCGGGCGTTCAAATCGCCCCGCCCCGACCATTCGTAAGTAACTGATTTATTTGCAACGTTTGCTTTCGGCGCGCCTAGCGCACCTGTGGCGAATTGGGGCGTTTTGGGGTTCCCGGAGGCTTCGAACAGCTACAATTTTATCTACAGTCGGGGCTTCACCTCGGAAGGGAACCTCGATCAAGGCTGGAGGATGGACCGCGAAGTGCGCCCCGGAAAACGGCTGGGTGGGGATGGACCACACGCAGCGCCTGTTGCGACCGTGCAGATTATTGAATGATGCTGGGAAGTTGAGCCGGTATCCGCCCTCGCAGACGACTGCCTGTTGCCCTTCCCGGCTGAGGACGTAGCGCAGGAATCCCGTGAGCTTCGGATCGGCGGGTTTGTCCGGCGCGCGGTTCAAATAGACCATCATGACTCGACTGAGGGGATAAGTCCGCTCCCGCACAGTCTGCTTGACTGGTGGGAAATAGGGCCCGGCATTCGTCGCGGCCAGGGCTAACGGCTTAATCGAAGATATGGCGTAACGCAGTTTGGAGTATGCGATCCCGTACCGGTCCTTGGACAGAGCGTCGGCGATGCGTGGGCCGGCGTCCACCAGGCTGCCGTCGGCCTGCTGCTGGCCGCTGAACTCCTTGAGACCGCGGTTCCACTTATAGCTGTCATTCAGGTGCGTCCCGAAGGACGCGTTGTTCTAGCAGGTGAAAGACCTGAACGGGTAAGCGCCGGAGCGCCCGGAAGCAGACTCCAGCCG
>Ga0326728_10021889_pt1 | contig 11950 bp, 7 predicted proteins | sample MB3enrmetagenome_FD_207602 | JGI IMG/M metagenome (GOLD analysis project Ga0326728, IMG submission 207602) | Lab enriched peat soil microbial communities from McLean, Ithaca, NY, United States - MB31MN | ecosystem: Environmental > Terrestrial > Soil > Wetlands > Peat | place: USA: New York... | reverse complement strand
GACTCTGCCACTAGTCCGGCATGGCCAAAGCGCGCTCCTCCTACGTTTGCCAGAACTGCGGCGCGATCACCGGGCGCTGGCAAGGCAAATGCGACTCCTGCGGCGAATGGAACACCATCATCGAGGAGGCGGCGGCGTTCGGCGTCGGCGCGGCGCCGGGACGGCGCGGCCAGCCCGGCCGCCCCTTCCCGCTCGAGGACCTCGCGGGCGGCGCCGAGCCGCTGCCGCGCATCGTCACCGGCTTGGGCGAGCTCGACCGCGTCGCCGGCGGCGGCTTCGTCGCCGGTTCGGCGACGCTGATCGGCGGCGAGCCGGGCATCGGCAAGTCGACGCTGCTGTTGCAGGCGTGCGCCGGGCTGGCGCGACGCGGCGGCCGCGTCGTCTATGTGTCCGGCGAGGAGTCGACCGACCAGGTGCGGCTGAGGGCGTCGCGGCTCGGCCTCGCCAAGGCGCCGGTGCAATTGGCGTCGCAGACGCTGATCGAGGACATCGTCGCCACGCTGTCCTCGGGCGACGCGCCGCGTTTCGTCGTCGTCGATTCGATCCAGACGATGTGGAGCGACGCGATCGAATCGGCGCCGGGCACGGTGTCGCAGGTGCGCGGCTCGGCTCAGGCGCTGATCCGCTTCGCCAAGGCGAGCGGCGCGGCGCTGATCCTGGTGGGCCACGTCACCAAGGACGGCCAAATCGCCGGCCCTCGGGTGGTCGAGCACATGGTTGACGCGGTGCTGTCCTTCGAGGGCGAAGGCGCCCACGCCTTCCGCCTGCTGCGCGCGACAAAAAACCGCTTCGGCGCCACCGACGAGGTTGGCGTGTTCGAGATGACCGGCGCCGGCCTCGCCGAGGTCGCCAATCCTTCCGCGCTGTTCCTCGCCGGGCGGGACGGGGCGGCGCCCGGCGCGGCGGTGTTCGCCGGCGTCGAGGGGGCGCGGCCGCTGCTGGTCGAGATCCAGGCTCTGGTCGCGCCTTCGACGCTCGGCACGCCGCGGCGCGCCGTGGTCGGCTGGGACGCCAACCGCCTGGCGATGATCCTGGCGGTGCTGGAGGCCCACGGCGGCCTCAGGTTCGGCCAGCACGACGTTTATCTCAACGTCGCCGGGGGCTTAAGGATCGCCGAGCCGGCCGCCGACCTCGCCGCGGCGGCGGCGCTGGTCTCGTCGTTGATCGGCGTCAGCCTGCCCCACGACGCAGTCTATTTCGGCGAGATCGCGTTATCCGGCGCGGTGCGCGCGGTCGGCCACAGCGCGCTGCGCCTCAAGGAGGCCGCCAAGCTCGGCTTCGCCCGCGCGGCGGCGCCCCCCTCGCGTAAGGGAGGCGAAGGCGGGCGGCTCGCGCGGACGCCGATCGCCTCGGTCGCGGCGCTGGTCGCCGAGATCGCCGCGGCGGGCGTGACGACGCGGCCGGCGAAGGCGGGGTGACGAAGCCGAGCGCCTTGGCTATAACGCCCGGGCGACGATGCGGCGGCCGGCCGTCCGGCGGGCCCTCTCCTCCACCCGGCGATGCGAGGCTCGATCTCATGCCGTCCTATCTCGATCTCGGCGTTCTCGGCGTCACCCTGATCTCGGCCTTGCTGTCGATGCTGCGCGGCTTCACCCGCGAGGTGCTCGCCATCGCCTCGTGGGCAGCGGCGGCGGTGGCGGCTTATTATTTCTATCCGGTGGTGATGCCCTACGCGACGCCCTATATTCACAAGGAGATCGTCGCCCAGGCGGTGTCCGCGGCGGTGGTCTTCTTCGTCACCCTGATCATCGTTTCGTTGTTCACCGTGCGCCTCTCCGACGCCATTCTCGACAGCAAGATCGGCGCGCTCGACCGCTCGCTCGGCTTCGTCTTCGGCGTGGTGCGCGGCTTCCTGCTCGCCGTGGTGGCCTTCGCCATCTTCAACTGGCTGGTCGCCGACAAGCAACAGCCGCAGTGGGTGAAGACGGCGCGGACGCGGCCGGCGCTGATCGAGACCGCCGACCGCATCGTCGCGCTGTTGCCCGAGGACGCCGCCTCGACGATCGAAGGCTGGATCAAGTCGAAGAACGCCGGCGCCGCCGAGGCGCCGCCGGACGAAGGCCCCGCCGCCGACGCGACGGCGACGCCGTCGCCGGCGACTCCCGCGACGCCGGTCAAGGGCGCGACGCCTACCACGGGCGCGACCGGGATCGACAAGCAGAAGCTCGACGCGCTGATCAACAAGAACGTGCCCGCGCCGGCGCCGGCGGCGCCGGCGGTGGTGGCGCCGACGCCCCCCAAGCCCTGAGCCGCCATGGAAGAAAACCGCCCCCTGAGCCCCGCTGCCGACCCCGCCGAGCCGCTCGGCGTCGACCTCGACGACGACCGCTTGCGCGAGCAATGCGGGGTGTTCGGCATTTTCGGCCACCCCGACGCCGCGGCGATCGTCGCGCTGGGGCTGCATGCGCTGCAGCATCGCGGCCAGGAGGCGGCGGGCATCGTCGCCTTCGACGGCGCGCGCTTCCACTCGGAGCGCCGCCAGGGCCTGGTCGGCGACCACTTCTCCAGCGCCGCGACGATCGAGCGCCTGCCCGGCGCGACCGCGATCGGCCACGTGCGCTACTCGACCACCGGCGAGACCATCCTGCGCAACGTCCAGCCGCTGTTCGCCGAGCTCGACGCGGGCGGGCTCGCGGTCGCCCATAACGGCAACCTCACCAACGGCCTGACGCTGCGTCGGGAGCTGATCCGCGCCGGCGCGATCTGCCAGTCGACCTCAGACACCGAGGTGGTGCTGCTCTTGTCGGCGCGCGCGCGCCGGCCGCGCATCGTCGATCGCTTCATCGAGGCGCTGTCGCAGATCGAGGGGGCCTACGCGCTGGTCGCGCTCACCGACAAGTGCCTGATCGGCGCCCGCGACCCGCTCGGCATCCGCCCGCTGGTGCTTGGCGACCTCGACGGCCGGCCGATCCTCTGCTCGGAGACCTGCGCGCTCGACATCATCGGCGCGAAGTTCGTGCGCGACATCGACAATGGCGAGGTGGTGGTCATCGACGACGACGGCTTGCGCTCGATGAAGCCGTTCCCGCCGCAGCGCATGCGGCCGTGCATATTCGAATACGTTTATTTCGCCCGGCCCGACTCGGTCGTGCACGGGCGCTCGGTCTACGCGGCGCGCAAGGCGATGGGCGCGGAGCTGGCGCGCGAGGCGCCGGCCGAGGCTGACGTCATCGTGCCGGTGCCCGACTCCGGCGTGCCGGCGGCGCTCGGCTACGCCGAAGCCTGCGGCGTTCCCTTCGAGCTCGGCATTATCCGCAACCATTACGTCGGCCGCACCTTCATCCAGCCGACGCAGGCGATCCGCGAGCTCGGCGTGCGCCTGAAGCACAACGCCAACCGCGCCGTCGTCGCGGGAAAACGCGTCGTGCTGATCGACGATTCGATCGTCCGCGGCACCACCTGCGTGAAGATCGTGCAGATGATGCGCGAGGCGGGCGCGCGCGAAGTGCACTTCCGCATCGCTTCGCCGCCGATCACCCACCCCGATTTTTACGGCATCGACACGCCCGAACGCGACAAGCTGCTGGCGGCGCGCATGGACCTCGAGGGGATGCGCCGCTTCATCGGCGCCGACAGCCTCGCCTTCCTCTCCGTCGACGGCATTTATCGCGCCATGGGCTACGAGGGGCGCGACAACCGGCGGCCGCAGTTCACCGACCATTGCTTCACCGGCGACTATCCGACCCGCCTGACCGACCAGGACGGCGCGCCGGCGAAGCGGCAATTGTCGCTGCTCGACGAGGCGATCTGACGGCCGAAGGGCCGCGGCGCGGCGCTCCCGTCACGAGACTGTCATTCGCGTTGGCGATAGCAGGCGGGCTGTCTTGCTCGTACGGAGCCGCCACGTCATGTCCGCCATCGCTGAGACTGCGTCGTCCGCGCCGCCATCGGCGTCGGGGCGCGTCCATCTCGACCAGCCCATCGATATTCGCGCCGTGCTGAGCTTTCTCGCGATCCTCGCCGGCGGCCTGTTCTTCATGGCCTATTCGATCTATTCGGACGTCAGGGAGAGCGGCGCGCCGCTCTCCAACATCCTGCCGTTCCTTCTGCTCGGCGTGGCGATGCTGATCGCCCTCGGCTTCGAGTTCGTCAACGGTTTCCACGACACCGCCAACGCGGTGGCGACCGTCATCTACACCCACGCGCTGAAGCCCCAGTTCGCGGTGGTCTGGTCTGGTTGTTTTAACCTGCTCGGCGTCCTGACCTCGACCGGCGCGGTCGCCTTCGGCATCGTCTCGCTGTTGCCGGTCGAGCTGATCATGCAGGTCGGCTCCAGCGCCGGCTTCGCCATGGTCTTCGCCCTCTTGATCTCGGCGATCCTGTGGAACCTCGGCACTTGGTCGCTCGGCCTGCCCGCCTCGAGCTCGCACACGTTGATCGGCTCGATCGTCGGCGTCGGCGTCGCCAACGCGGTGTTGCGCGGCCAGGACGGCACCTCGGGCGTCGATTGGTCGAAGGTGACCGAGATCGGCAACTCGCTCTTGTGGTCGCCGGTGTTCGGCTTCGTCCTCGCCGGCCTGTTGCTGGCGGCGGCGAAGTTCGTCATCCGCAAGCCGGAGCTCTACACCGCCCCGACCTCCGCCGCGCCGCCGCCGTGGTGGATCCGCATCCTGCTCATCTTCACCTGCACCGGCGTGTCGTTCTTCCACGGCTCCAACGACGGCCAGAAGGGCATGGGCCTGATCATGCTGATCCTGATCGGCGTCGCGCCGACCGCCTACGCGCTGAACCGCGCGCTGCCGGAAAGCCACGTGCCGACCTTCGTCGCCGCTTCGCAGGCCGCCTCCAAGGTGGTCGACGCGCACGCCTTCGGCTACGCGATCATCGGCGACCCGCGCCCGGCGGTCACCGACTACGTGCACCTGCACAAGATCTCCGAGGGCGCCTATCCGTCGCTGTCGGTGCTGATCAAGCAGATCGCCGACGAAGTGCAGCAGTACGGCTCGCTCGCCAAGCAGCCGGCCGACCAGGTGCAGAACGTCCGCAACGACATGTACCTCGCCTGCGAAGCGCTGCGCTTCCTCGCCAAGGACAAGGAAGCCGAGCTGAAGCCCGACGAGGTCGCGACCCTCAACGCCTACAAGAAGCAGCTCGATCTCTCGACCAAGTTCATCCCCAATTGGGTGAAGATCTGCGTCGCCATCGCGCTCGGCCTCGGCACGATGATCGGCTGGAAGCGCATCGTCGTCACGGTCGGCGAGAAGATCGGCAAGACCCACCTGACCTACGGCCAGGGCGCCGCCGCCGAGATCGTGGCGATGGCGACGATCGGCGCGGCCGACGGCCTCGGCCTGCCGGTGTCGACCACCCACGTGCTGTCCTCGGGCGTCGCCGGCACGATGCTCGCCAACGGCTCGGGCATCCAGTGGTCGACCATCCGCAACATCGCGCTCGGCTGGGTGCTGACGCTGCCGGCGGCGATCATGCTCTCGGCCACGCTGTACGTGCTGTTCCGCCATTTCTTCTGACGACGACCGCGGCCGCCGGCCTCCGCGCCGGCGGCCGCCCTTCCGCCCGTTTGCGCCTCAACCGGCGTCGCTTACGTCCATTCCGGTTGGAGGCGCGGCCCTCCCCTGCTAGAAGCTCGGGCGACGCGCGGCCGGCTTGCCGCCGGGGCCGCGCGGCGGCGGAGTTTCCATGGCCACGCTCGAAGACGTGCTCGCGACGATCGACGCCAACCAGGAGGAGGCGCTCGCGCGCCTGTTCGCGCTGCTGGCGATTCCTTCGGTGTCGGCGCTCCCCGCTCATTTTCCCGATTGTCAGCGCGCCGCCGATTGGCTCGCGCGCGAGCTCGCCGAGCTCGGCTTCGAGGCGGCGCGGCGCGACACGCCCGGCCGCCCGATGGTGGTCGGCGCGGCCAAGGCCAAGACGCGCGACGCCCCGCATGTGCTGTTTTACGGTCACTACGACGTGCAGCCGGTCGACCCGCTCGAGCTGTGGACGACGCCGCCCTTCGAGCCGCGCCTCGCCGACGGGCCCAACGGCCAGCGGATCGTCGCGCGCGGCGCCTGCGACGACAAGGGCCAGTTGATGACCTTCCTCGAGGCGTGCCGCGCCTTCCGCAGCAACGGCGGCCTGCCCTGCAACGTCACCGTCCTGTTCGAGGGCGAGGAGGAGACCGGCTCGCCGTCGCTTCCCGCCTTCCTCGCCGATAACGCCAAGACGCTGAAGGCCGACCTCGCGCTCGTCTGCGACACGCAGATGTGGAGCGCGACGACGCCGGCGATCACCACCATGCTGCGCGGCCTCGTGTCGGAGGAGGTGGCGCTGCGCGGCCCCAACCGCGATCTGCATTCCGGGCTCTATGGCGGCGCGGCGGTCAACCCGATCCACGTGTTGGCGCGCGTCCTCGCCGACCTGCGCGACGCCGACGGCGTGATCGCCCTGCCCGGCTTCTACGACGGCGTCGAGGAGCTCCCCGAGGAGATCGCCCAGCAATGGCGCGATCTCGACTTTGACGAGACGGCCTTCCTCGGCGAGGTCGGCCTGTCGACGCCCGCCGGCGAGAAGGGACGCTCGGTCCTCGAAATGCTGTGGTCGCGGCCGACCTGCGACGTCAATGGGATCGTCGGCGGCTACATCGGCGAGGGAACCAAGACGGTGCTGCCGGCCAAGGCGAGCGCCAAGGTCTCGTTCCGGCTGGTCGGCAAGCAGAACCCGGAGCGGATCGCCCAGAGCTTTCGCGCCTTCGTCAAGGCGCGCCTGCCCGCCGACGTCGCCGCCGAGTTCGTCTCGCGCGGCGGCAGCCCGGCGATCGCGATCGCCCCGCGCGGCGAGGCGCTGCGCCGGGCGCGGCGGGCGCTGGAGGCCGAATGGGGCAAGCCGGCGGCGCTCGTCGGCTCCGGGGGCTCGATCCCGGTGGTGGCCACGTTCAAGCGCGAGCTCGGCATGGACAGCCTGCTCATCGGCTTCGGCCTCGACGACGACGCGATCCACTCGCCCAACGAGAAGTACGAGCGCGCCTCCTTCCACAAGGGCGCGCGCGCCTGGGCGCGCGTGCTCGCCGGCTTCGCGGCCTGAAGGCGCGCGCCAGCGAGCCGCGACGCGCGGTGATCGGCGTCGACGGCGAGGTTTGCGACCGCGTTCGAAAGGCCTCGTCCGCCTGCGCTCCGAGCCTGGCCGCGACATGATCGCGCCTTGACTCATCGGCGCGATTGGGGGCGGTTGTCGCCCAAGAATCGCCCCCGCGGGGGCGCAGCGAGGCGCAGAATGTCCGGGATGTCGCAGACCTACACCTTTCTCGACGGCGAATGGTTCGAGGGCAATCGCCCGATCGTCGGGCCGCGCACCCACGCCTTCTGGCTCGCCTCGAGCGTTTTTGACGGCGCCCGCGCTTTCGAGGGCGTCGCCCCCGACCTCGACCGCCATTGCCAGCGCCTTAACCGCTCGGCCGAGACCATGTGCCTGAAGCCGACGATGAGCGCTGAGGCGATCGAGGCGCTCGCCTGGGACGGGATTAAGAAATTCGCGCCCGGCGCAGAGCTTTACATCCGTCCGATGTACTGGGCCGAGGGCGAAGGGCCGGGCGTGGTGCCCCCCGATCCCGACACGACGCGCTTCTGCCTGTCGATCTACGTCGCGCCCCTGCCCGGTCCGAGCGGCGTCGCGATCACCCGCTCGGCCTACGCTAAGCCGCTGGCGATCACCATGCCGATCGCCGCCAAGGCGGGCTGCCTCTACCCCAACAACGCGCGCGCGCTCGCCGAGGCGCGTTCGCGCGGCTTCGACAATTGCCTGCTCGCCGACATGCTCGGCAACGTCGCCGAGCTCGCCACGGCCAACGTGTTCTTGGCGCGCGACGGCGTGGCGATGACGCCGGTCGCCAACGGCTCGTTCCTCAACGGCATCACCCGCCAGCGGGTGCTGAAGCTGCTCAGGGCCGACGGCGTCGACGCGCGCGAGACGACGCTGTCGTTCGCCGATTTCGAGCTGGCCGACGAGATCTTCGTCGTCGGCAACTACGGCAAGGTGGCGCCGGTCAAGCGCATCGAAGGCCGCGACTTGCAGGCGGGACCCGTGTTCCGCCGCGCCCGCGAGCTCTACTGGGACTTCGCCCACTCGCGCTGACGGTTCGTAGCGCGCCGCCGCTTGCAGGCGCGGCCGTTGGCCGCGCCACGCCGCGCGCGGTTGCGTTCACAGGCGGCGAGCGGCTCAGCTCGCCTCGACGAACCGCTCCGCCGTCGCCAGGTCGACCGAGACGATCTGGCTGACGCCGCGCTCGGCCATGGTGACGCCGAACAGCCGATCCATGCGCGCCATGGTGATCGGATTGTGGGTGATGGCGACGAAGCGGGTGTCGGCGCGCCGGCGCATCTCGTCGAGCAGGTCGCAGAAGCGCTCGACGTTGTAGTCGTCGAGCGGCGCGTCGACCTCGTCGAGCACGCAGATCGGCGAGGGGTTGGTGAGGAACACCGCGAAGATCAGCGCCAGCGCGGTCAACGCCTGTTCGCCGCCGGAGAGCAGCGTCAGCGTCTGCGACTTCTTGCCGGGCGGGCGGGCGACGATCTCCAGCCCCGCCTCCAGCGGGTCCTCGGACTCGATCAGCTGCAGCTCGGCCGCGCCGCCCTCGAACAGGGTGGCGAACAGGTCGTCGAAGTGCCGGTTGACGATGGCGAAGGCGCCAAGCAGCCGCTCGCGCCCTTCCTGGTTGAGGCTGTGGATCGCTTGGCGCAGCCGCTTGATCGCTTCGGTCAAGTCGTCGCGCTCGGCGATCAGCCGCTCGCGGCTGGCGACGACCTCGGCGAGCTCGACGTCGGCGCGCAGGTTGACGGCGCCGAGCCGTTCGCGCTCCTGCCTGAGGCTCTCGAGCTTGCGCTCGACGACCTCGACTTCGGGCGGCTCGCCGCCCTTCGCCAGGCCGGCGAGCGCGACAAGGCCGGCCGGCTCGACGTCGAATTCGGAGAGGATCGCGCGCTGCAGCGCCTCACGCCCCTGGCGCGCCCCTTCGAGCCGCTCCTCCGACGCGGCGCGCGCCTCTCGCGCGACGCCGAGCGCCTCCCGCGCGGCGCGGGCGGCGCGATCGGCCTCGGCGAGCGCGGTCTCGGCGACCGCGCGCCCGTCGCTCGCCGCCTTGCGCGTCGCCTCGGCCTCGTCGATGAGCGCGATCAGCTCGCGCCGCTTCTCGACGAACGCCGCCGGCGCGTCGGCGAGCGCTTCGAGCTCGCGCTCGGCCGCGCTGCGCCGCGCGGCGAGCTCGGCGATATGGGCCTCCGCCTTGGCGCGCCGCTCGACCCAGGAGCCGCGCTCCTGCGCGATGGCGCGGCGGCGCGCCTCGCGCGCCTCGGCTTCGCGCGCGAGGTTCTGCGCCGCGGCCTTCGCCTCGGCGAATGCGGCGCGCTCCTCAGCGGCGACGCCGCGCGCGAGGTCCAGCGCCTGGCCAAGCGCGTTCTCCGGCGCGAGATCGGCGAGCGCCGCCTCCGCCTGCGCCTTGCGTTCGGCCGCCTCGTCGCGCGCCGTCGTCGCGCGCTTCAGCGCTTCGTCGAGCGCGGAGAGCCGCGACAGCGTCTGCGCGCGCCGCCGCTCCGTCGCCGCCAGTTTGTCGCGCGCGGCGTCGCAGGCCGCGCGCGTCTCGCGGGCGCGGTTGCGGGCGCCGCTTTCGCGCGCCGCCGCTTCGCGCAGCGCCTCTTGCGCGCGCGCCGCTTCGAGGCGCGCCGCTTCGGCGGCCTGGCGCGCCGCCTCCGCCTCGCGCGACAGGTCGGCGAGACGGTTCTTCTCCGCCAAGCGCTGCGCCGCCGGCGACGGCGCTTCGGCGGCGCAGACGAAGCCGTCCCACCGCCACAGGTCGCCTTCCTTCGACACGAGGCGCTGGCCCGGCCGCAGCGCGGCGGCGAGCGCGGCGCCCTCGGCGCGCGGGACGACGCCGATCTGGGCGAGACGGCGGCCGAGCGCCGCCGGCGCGGCGACGCGCGCGGCGAGCGGCTCGACGCCGGGCGGCAAGGCGGGATCGTCCTCGGCGCGCTCGTCCTCGGCGCGCTCGGCGACCGACCAGCGCCTGGGCGCCGCGGCGTCGGTCGAAGCCTCGAGGTCGTCGCCGAGCGCCGCGCCGAGCGCCGCCTCGTAGCCGCGCGCGACGTCGATTAAGTCGACCACCGGCGGCCACGGCCCGCTCGTCGTCGAGCCGAGGAGCTTGGTGAGCGCGGCGATCTCGGCGTCGAGGCGCCCGGCGGCGCGCTCCGCCTCGGCGAGCGGCGCGCGCCGGCGCGCCTCGTCGTCGCGCGCTTCGGCGTGCGCGGCCTCGGCGGCCTGCGCCTCCTGCTCGGCCTGGCGCAGCGCCGCGGAAAGCGCTTCGACCGCCGCGCTCTCGGCGCCGAACGCCGCTTCGTCGTCGCTCGCCGCGCCGAGCGCGGCGCGCTCGCGCTCGATCGAAGCGCGCTCGCCCTCGAGGCGGGAGAAGCGCCGCTGTTCCTCGGCGAGCGCCGCGCCGTGCGCCGTGCGCCGCGCGGCGAGATCGGCGACCGCCGCCTGCGCCTCGGCGAGCGTCGCCTCCGCCTCGGCGAGCCGCCCTTCGAGCGTCGCGCGCCGCGCCTCGGCGTCGCGCTTCGTCTCCTCGGAGCGCAGCCCTTGCGCGATGAGCGCCGCGTCCTCCGCGGCGAGCCGCTGATCGACCCCGGCGGCGTCGGCGATCAGCGCCTGCTCGCGCTCGAGATCCCGGGTGAATTCGGCGAGGTGGCGCGTCAGCTCGCCGACGCGCTCCGTGGCGCGCTTCTCCTCCGCGGCGAGCGCGTCGCGCGCCAGCGTCAGCCGATGCAGCGCGGCGCCGGCGTGCGCCTCTTCGTCGCGCAGCGGCGGCAGGTCGGCGGCGGCCATCGCTTGCAGCCGCGCCGCTTCCCCCTGGGCGCGGGCGCGCTCGGCGACCTCGCGCTCGTCCGCCTCGAGGCGTTGGCGGGCGCGGACGAATTGCTCGTCCTGCGCGCGCCAGGCGATCAGCTTCGCCAGCGCCTCGTGGCGACGGATGTCCTGCGCCAGCGCGCGGTAGCGGTTCGACTGCCGCGCCTGCCGCTTCAGGCTGTCGATCTGCGCGTCGAGCTGCTTGAGGACCTCCTCCAGCCGCGCCAGGTTGTCCTCGGCGGCGTTGAGCCGCAGCTCGGCTTCGTGGCGGCGCGAGTGCAGCCCGGCGACGCCGGCCGCCTCTTCGAGGATGAGGCGGCGCGCCTGCGGCTTGGCGGCGATCATCTCGGCGATCTGCCCCTGGCGCACCATCGCCGGCGAGCGCGCGCCGGTCGAGGCGTCGGCGAACAGAAGCTGGACGTCGCGGGCGCGCACCTCGCGGCCGTTGACGCGATAGATTGAGCCCGCCTCGCGCTCGATGCGCCGGGCGACTTCAATCGTTTCGGAATCGTTGAAAGCCGCGGGGGCGCGGCGGTCGGAATTGTCGAGCGTCAGCGCCACCTCGGCGATGTTGCGCGAGGGCCGCGCGCCGGCGCCGGAGAAGATCACCTCGTCCATGCCGGCGGCGCGCATGTTCTTGTATGAGCTTTCGCCCATCACCCAGCGCAGCGCTTCGGCGAGGTTGGACTTGCCGCAGCCGTTGGGGCCGACGACGCCGGTCAGACCGGGCTCGATCCTGAATTCGGTCGGGTCGCAGAAGCTCTTGAAGCCGGTCAGGCGCAGCCGCTCGAATTTCATGGGCTCCGCCCTTTCGACTCCAATTTCGGCGCCGGCAGGCCGCCACAAAGCCGGCGCGCGATCAAGCCCCGAGGCCGAAAATCCTGTGCGAAACGGCCTATTTCAAGAGCGGCGCGAGCGCCTTATCGAAATCGGCGAGCGAGACTTCGCCGACCAATTTCTGCCCGCCGACGAGGAAGGTCGGCGTCGAATCGACCGCGAATCGGCGCGCCGCCTCGGCGCGAGTCGCCTTGAGCTGATCGTACAATCGCTGGTCGGTCAGGCAAGCGTTGAATGCGGCGCGCGGCATCCCCGCCTTCTCGGCGAGGGCGGCCAGCGGCTCGAC
>Ga0326728_10021885_pt1 | contig 11952 bp, 10 predicted proteins | sample MB3enrmetagenome_FD_207602 | JGI IMG/M metagenome (GOLD analysis project Ga0326728, IMG submission 207602) | Lab enriched peat soil microbial communities from McLean, Ithaca, NY, United States - MB31MN | ecosystem: Environmental > Terrestrial > Soil > Wetlands > Peat | place: USA: New York... | reverse complement strand
AAGCCGGGGTGGCGTTCGAAAAAAAGAACCCAGTCACTACCTTGATGAGCAACGTGGCGGCTGGGGAGATCCGCGAAGACATCCTGAACGAAAAAGTCCTCTCTGCCATCCTCGAGATCAAAGTGCCCATCCAGCGTACCGAAGAGATCATTCAACTGGTCCACCAGGTCGAGCGGCAGATTGATACGGTGGTGGCCCTGGGTGTGGGGGTGCGCTGCCAGGACGACGGAGAGGAAGAGGAAATGTTTGCCCGTCTCCAACGCCTGGGCTACAGGCTGGAGCGCGCCAAAACCAATGTCGGGCTGGGACGCATTACTAATGTGATTCAAGCCCAGCAGCAGGGTTCCCAACACGCGCCGGTGTTGCACGCGGTGGGATCCGAGGAGCACGCATGACCAACACACTGCATCGTTACGGCAACGCCGAAAGTTTTCGCGACGACTACATTGTTTTTGCCATTCCCGGCCGCGGCTACAACGACCAGGACTGCGTGCCCAAGCTGAAGCGCTTTCTTGCTATGGCGCTGCCGTTCAAGCCGGTCAACCTGGGCGACTCGCGCCATGGGGGCTCGTTGCGGTCTTCGCAAAACATGAATCCAACCTCGCATTGGCGGCGCAAGCTGGCTCCCGATTTCCAGGCGGTAATCGATGGCGTCGATGCGCCAGCGACGGTGGCGGCAGTATTCGACAATCAACCGGCGGCGGAGAAGTTCCTGGAGGCAGTCAAGGCTGCCGATCTTGGGCTATGCATTAACATTTCGACCTCTATCGAAGGCGCCAAGCAATGTTGCGGCGGTGCCGGGCAGCCGCGCCACAGCGTGGGCTATTCGCTGGGTTTTGAAGGCAAAACGGAAAAGCTGCCCAATACGCAAGTGCTCACCCTGTCTACCATGTGCGGACACGGCTTAATTAGCGCCAGCTTTGCCAAAAAGATGATCGACTGGGTGAAAGAAGGCCGGCGCACACCCGAGGAGGCCGCCCTGTACATGGCCCATTTCTGTTCCTGTGGCGCGTATAACCCCAGCCGTGCCCGCCGCATTCTGGAAGAAGCGCGACACAGCATGAAGTAGACAGTTTCCAGTTTCCGGTTTCCAGAAGGGCCGATCCCGGGAAGTTCGGTATTTGACTCTGGAAACCGGAAACTGGAAACTAGAAACTGATTATTGTGAGTGAAATTCCCCCGAATTCCGGCAAAACCAGCGATTCAGCGGCTATTTTGGATTTGCCGCAAGGGGAGCAGGCTTTAGCCGCTCAACAACCTTGGTGGCCTCCCAGTCCGACGGTTCTGGTTCCTCTGATTGTCGCCTGCGCCCTCTTCATGGAGATGGTGGATTCCACCGTCATCACCACCTCGCTGCCGATGATTGCCCGCGATCTGCACCAAGATCCTATTGTCCTGAAGCTGGGATTGACGGCTTACATGCTCAGCCTGGGGGTCTTCATCCCGATTTCCGGCTGGATGGCCGACCGGTTTGGCGGTCGCTCGGTGTTTCAGGCGGCCATCGGCCTGTTCATGATCAGTTCCATGGGTTGCGGACTGGCTCGTTCTTTCGCCTTTTTTGTGGCGGTGCGTTTCCTGCAGGGCGCCGGGGGGGCGATGATGGTGCCGGTGGGCCGGATTGTAATCTTGCGCTCCATACCCCGGGAAGAGCTGGTAACCGCGCTGGCCTATCTTTCCACTCCGGCCATGCTCGGCCCAGTAGTCGGCCCTCCTCTGGGCGGTTTCATAACCACGTACCTGAGTTGGCGCTGGATTTTTTTCGTTAACATTCCCATCAGTATCGTCGGCTTCCTGCTCGCGGGCCGGTTCATGGAAGATTTCCGCGAAGCGCAAGTCCCTCCCCTCGATTTGAGGGGTTTTGTGCTCTCGGCGTTCGGCCTGCTGTTGGCGATGTTCGGCCTTACGACCATCACTGACCGCCTGATGCCGCTCAGCGTCTCGTTGGGCTGCATTGGTGTCGGGGGAATGGCGATTTTCGGATATTTCCTCCATGCCCGGCATACCGCCCAGCCGCTTCTGGAGCTGCGCATTCTCAAGCTCGGGACCTTCTGGGTGGGCGTAGGTGGCGGTTCGTTGTTCCGGATCGGTATCGGATCGCTGGCGCTGCTGCTGCCCTTGCTGATGCAACTGGGGTTCGGTCTGAATCCTCTGCGTTCCGGCCTGATCACCTGCGCCTTGGCGGTAGGTTCGGTGTTCATGAAGCCTTTGGCCAAGCCCGTTCTGCGCCTGTTCGGCTTTCGCCCGGTGATGGTTTATAACCCCGTAATCTGCGCTGTGGCAATCGCCTTGTTCGGTCTGTTTCGCGCCACCACCCCGCACTGGCTGATTTTTATGGTTCTGCTGATCGCCGGATTGTTCCACTCCCTGCAGTTCACGGCGCTAAACGCCATTGCCTATGCCGAAGTTCCCGATGTGGACGTGAGCCAGGCCACCAGCATCTTTGCCATGGTGCAACAGCTTTCCCTGGGATCGGGCGTAGTGGTTGGAGCCTTTGCGCTGCAGGCGTCAAGCTTTCTGCAAAGGCATGGACGAATCGTCGCCAGCGATTTCTGGCCTGCCTTCCTGGTGCTGGGCTTGATCGTAACCAGCTCCGCCATTTCCTCGTTGCAGTTGCCGGCCGAGGCGGGAGCGGAAATGGCGGGCCGCCAGCCTCAGCACTAGCAGAGGCATGCAACGTTTCTAGTTTCCGGTTTCCAGTTTCCAGTAGGCCTCAGCCAAAGCCACCGCGGCTGAAGCGGCTCTTCTGACACTCCCCAATTCACCGGGCTGAAGAGTGTGGGTGAGAACCCCTCTGCCGTCCCTGCGGGACTCGCGGATTTCCCACTTCTCACGCGGTGGGCTGTTTTCTGCCGCGCCTGCGGCGCTGAAATGGTGGTTTGTCCCACTTTCGCGTGGTCGAACTGGTTCTCACACACACTCTGAAGCCCGGTGCTTCCACCGCTGAAGGGAGTATCTTCGGAACTGGAAACTCGGAACTGGAAACTGGAAACTTTGTAATCAGGCTTTGAAGGGAAGGATTTTGGGGTTCCTGGGCTGAAGCACATTCTCGATCATCTGCTGCAGGGAATCCTCGGTATAGACTTCGCGAACCTGTAGGCCGGCGGCGCACAACTGGTCCGCCGCGCGAACCAAGCAGGCCAGGGGAGTGTTGGGCACGTCCTCCACTGCCTCTAGCGAAACCCGCAAAGATTGGTGGAGGGCTGGCGGATAATCCCACAGCAGAGAAATGGCTTGCCCCAGTTCGATGGTATCCGTTCCAAAGCGGAGCCATTGGGTAGTGATTGCCTCCACCGTATAGTCCAGCCACTCCGCGGACAGATTGTCATGCGGGTCCATGGTGCACAGCAAAGGCAAGCTGCCGGCGTGATGCACCAGTCCAGCCACGTAAGCTTCCGCCGCATCGATCTCATCGGCGGAAAACGCCAGCCGGCTCGCCATCGAACCCAGGCGGTCGATACGGCGGGCAAATTCGGCGAGCAGGGGAGAATTTTGACTGGCCAGGAAACTGGTAAGAAATGCTCCTACGGCTACGATACGGGTCCGTTCCCGGCCCATCAGGACCAGAAAGTTGTCCAGTCGATCGTCGCTGGAGGGCAGCTCGGAGAGCCGACAGATGCGGACGAATTCGGTGCGAAATCGTGGCTCGGTTTCAATCAGTTCCACGGCGCGCGCCAAGTCGATGGTTCCCGCATTCAGGACCCCGGACAACTGCTGCAGCCAAAAGGGCTGATGAGGCAGATGATCGGCAAGCAATCGCCACATGAAACGCCGGGCGGCCGCGATTTCAGCTTTCATAGAATGGCCTGTCTGATGCTCTTCGGATTGGCCCCAAAAACATGCTCCTGCATCCTCTAGCTTCTATCGGCGAAATGTTAAACAGGCTTTAGGCAGGAACGAGGGAAGTTAACCGAGAAGGAAGGCCCGGAGAAACGGGGGCGATGAAAATTGAGATTTGAGATCTTGGAATCCAGAATTTGGGATTTCACCCCAACGAACCAGCAGCTTGATCTACTACTCCGGCTTAGTTCTCAAATCCCAAATCCAAAATGAGGTTAAAGGGGGAGGCAATTTTTGCCCATGGGACTTTAAGTGAATAAGCCGGCCAGCTCAGAAGGGATACGAACCGGGGCGTATCAGCTAGCAGCGTACGATCTTATCAGACACGATGCCGCGGGTGGCATTGCGCGTATCCACCACCAGTTGCGCCCGCTCCACGATGCGCCGATAGTCGTAATCCGAGTGATCGGTAACGATGACCACGCAGTCGTAGCGCTCCAGGTCGTCCAACGAGGCGCACTTCATGTTGAGCTTGTAATGCCGTCCCTGGCCGACAAAGGCAAAATACGGATCGTGATAGCTGACCTGGGCGCCTTCCTTTTGCAGCAATTCAATAATGGTCAGCGAGGGCGATTCGCGCAGGTCGTCGATATCTTTCTTGTAGGCGATGCCGAGCACCAGCACCTGGGAGCCGTTGACCGCCTTCTTTTGCCGGTTCAGCGCCCCGGCAATCTGGGCGACCACGTGATACGGCATCTGGGTGTTGATTTCGCCGGCCACCTCAATGAACCGCGTGCGGAAATCGAATTCTTTGGCCTTCCACGACAGATAGAAGGGATCGACCGGAATGCAGTGCCCGCCCAACCCCGGCCCGGGATAAAAGGGCTGGAACCCGAAGGGCTTGGTTCTGGCGGCTTCGATCACTTCCCAGATATCGATGCCCATGCGCAGCGCGAGCAGTTTCAGCTCGTTGACCAGTGCGATGTTCACGCAACGGTAGATATTCTCCAGCAGCTTGGTCATTTCGGCGGCGGCGGGCGTGGAAACGCGTACCGTCTTGCGGAAAATCGAGCCGTACAGGACACAGGCCAACTCGCTGGCGGTGTCGTCCAGCCCGCCGATCACCTTGGGAATATCGTGCCGAGCGATGTCCGTCCGGCCGGGATCTTCGCGCTCCGGCGAAAAGGCCACGTAGAACACGTCCCCTTGGTCTTCCGGCCCGTGCGCCGCCTTGAGGCCGGCGCGATTCCGCCCTTCCAGGATCGGCACCAGCAGGTCCTCGGTGGTCCCGGGAAAGGTAGTACTCTCCAGCAGGATCAGTTGTCCGGCGCGCAGATGGGGCGCGATGGCCTCGGCCGTGTTCACAATGAAACTCATGTCGGGTTCGCGATATTCGTTCAGTGGGGTAGGCACGCAAATGATGGCCGCGTCCATCTCGGCGATGCGACTGTAGTCGTGGGTGGCGCTAAATCCTTTGGCCCGCGCCGCCTGGATTTCCGCCGGCAAAATACGAACGATGTAGGAACCGCCGCGGTTGAGCGTATCGATCTTGCGGACATCAATATCGAAGCCAGTGACGGGAAAATTCTCCGCACAGTACAGCAGGGCGAGCGGCAAGCCGACATAACCGAGGCCGATGATGCCGACCTTCGCCGAGCGGGAAGTGATTTTGGCTTGCAACGGGGCAGCGGAGAGCGAGGTTCGAGCAGTGGTCATAGATATCAGCTGTGTTGGCCAGACACTTGGATTGTACACAACCGGAGTGTGACAGCGGCTGCTCCGCCGTCAAAAAACGTTTCCGGTTTCCCGTTTCCAGCGGGCCCCGCTGGAAATCTTACGAACTGGAAACTGGAAACCCGAAACTGGAAACGCTGCCTTCTTGGCCCAGCGAGAGCTGCGTTTGCTATAATCAACCCGTCCCTCGTGGCCAGGTAGCTCAGATGGTAGAGCGCAGCCCTGAAAAGGCTGGCGTCGGCGGTTCGATTCCGTCCCTGGCCACCATGATTCTAAAGAACTTGAACGATTTCATCGCATTTCGCCAGCCCACGATTCAGCCCATGATTCACTGCACCCGCTGCGTCAGCAGGTGAGCGCGGTCGCCCAGCAGCAGCTCCAGGAACTTGCCCTGAGCTTCTAACTTCGCCTCCCGGTCCGTTTGCGCGTACAGTTGCATGGTCGTTCTGAGATCCTCATGGCGCAGCAGTCCCTGTACTGTCTTCGGATCACACTTCAGTTTCACCAACGCAGACGCCAGCGAGTGCCTGAAGTTGGGGAAGCCGAAGCGCACCCGCTCGTCCGCTTTAATTACGCCGGCCTTGACCGCAGCTGGTCGCAGGTATTTTTGCACCATGATCGACGCAGAAAGTGGTTTCCGGCCTTTCAACCGGAAACTGGGAAAGACGTAGTCCTTGTCCTTTGCGTACATCGTTCGTTCCCGCCAAGCCATAAGAAAACCGGCCAGCAGCGGATGCATCGGCACCGGCGCCTTAGAAGCCTTCGACTGGGGCGGCTTGAACTTGCCCCAGACGTACGCGCGCCTGACGTTGATGACCTGATCCTCGAAATCCAGATCGAGCCACGTTAGGCTTAGAATCTCGGACACCCGCAGAGCCGTCGCCGCGTCCGTCAATACCAGGGTGCGCCTCGGCTCAGGAATGTTCAGCAGGATCTCAAATGCCTGCTGGGGGCTCATGATCACGGCCATGTAACTGCTGGTCGTCTTCTGCCGCACCCAACGCATGGGGTTCGCCGACTCGTCTCGAGGGATGAGCCCGTAGCGCTGACCGTGCTTGTAGACCAGATTCATTACTCGCCGGATCTTATCCAGAGTTGGATTCTCCAGATCTTCCGCCTTCTTCAGTTCTTTCAGCCACTGCTCAACCATAAGCGGCTCGATCGACAGGGGCGCCTGTTTGCCAAAGCGTGGGATGAGCCTGTTGTTCAGGATCCGCTTATACATTTTTGCCGTGGTATATGCCTTCTTGATGGTGGCCTCGGACTGGTCGTCTTGCAGTTCGTGCTCCATGTAGTGCTGAGCCAACTCGCCAAACGTCCTGGGCTTGCCCCGGAAGGGTTTGATTTGCGTTTTCCCTGAGACGCTGCCGATCCACCTCTCGCCACGCGGCCGAGTCCTCCGGGCCGATCGCATTCACCAGACCCAGTGCGGTCTTGTGCTCGACCCGTTTGCCATCGGACCGGGTGACGTAATAGCGAAACACCCACGTCGGGCCTTCTGATCTCTGCTCGATGCGAACAGAGCCGTTCTGGTACCTGGCCATTCACATGGGAAGCAGAGGAGGTTACGGTGATGGCTGAAAAGCCATCGGAACCAAGTTGGGCTTGATTAACCATCTGGGTGTAGGTCCCAGTGGAGTGTTGTGCGAGCGCATATCCTGCTAGTCCAAGCTCCGGGAGTGAGCAGATGCCCCTGATAGCAGAAGAGACCCAAAGGACGGGACAAAGCGTTGCCGTTGCTTTGTTATCTGCGATGCGTTCTGGGAGACGAGCAGGTACCCGCTCACCGAAAGCGGATTGTTGCTCTTCCCGATTCCGGTTTCCTGGCGGGGTGCACCCCGGAGAGCATAACGCGGGCAGGATGCATCCCGGCAGTGCGCCCCGTCCGTACACCGTTTGAAAGTTCCCGAAACTGGCCCGTCTGACCTGCGCTTCTTGCCACTTTCCTATCTGCCCATCCCGCCCGACCGGCTAAGCAAGAAGTTTAGCTCTATTTGTGTGCTTCTTGCGGAGTAGTGGAACAGCCTACGCCACCAAGAGAATAGCTAGATTTCTGCTATGTGGTGCATGGTGAGTACGAACCCAAAGCTGTTTTGGGCGGCCACGATAGTTTTGGGCTAAAGAGGGGAGGATCCTCCATGCTGAAAAAAGTTGTTTTCGTCATGCTGGCAGCCGTGATGCTCAGTACAATCGCGGCCGCCCAGTACACGAACGACGTATATTGGGTCAGCTACTTCAACAATCGAAATAACCCGACAGGTGCTGACCAGTTTATATACATCATCAACCCTGGGTTCACAGGTACTCCCTTAAGCTCGAACGAGGGAACCCTGTGCGCCAACATCTATGTGTTCGACGCGGTTCAGGAATTGGTGGAGTGCTGTGCCTGCCCGATCACGGCCAATGCGCTTCTGGCATTGTCCGTTGATAACAGCCTGACCGCGAACCCACTGACGAGTGTTGCTCCGGCCTCGGGGGTGATCAAGCTGGTGTCCACATTGCCCAATGGTACGAGCTGCGATCCCACAAAGGCCGGGAGTTTAAGCCCGGATTTGCGGGCGTGGGCCACTCATCTGCAACAGCCGACCTCAGGAAACTATGTCACGACGGAAGCGCCCTTCCTGGACGCTCCGCTGGCCACCGGGGGCACCTCGGTTGAAGAAGGGTTCCTACCGCAGGCGTGCTTGTTTGCGCAATACCTGGGCACCAGCAAGGCGGTTTGCGCCTGCAAGTAACCCAGAGCACATTGTCTGTCAGCCTCCAGGCGGCGAAAGTCGCCTGGAGTTTTTGTGTGTCAACCCAACGCTTGGAGCGCCGCTGGCAAGGTAGGCTCCGATTGCAACTGGTCGGAGCGGAGCCTATTCCCATGTGACGGGCGGAAACGAGCCGTTTGACCACATGAGGGATCGGCAGCAACGGCAGGCACGGGTGCCGTACCGAATCCACAACAACATGAAGCCCCACGCTGTCGCTTCCGGGCTGTACCTCGGCGAGAGCAAGGAACCCTCTTGGTTCAAGATCAGGAACAACGCGAATCTCATAAGTCTTGGAAACAAACAGCTAAGAACGCCTGACTGTGTACTTTCAGCCTTTATAAAAGCGTGCCAGTGCCCAGATGACCTTCAGGCTCACCGAGACGCCAGCGGCATGTCCTACGCCGAGAAGTGGCCTTCTAGCGGGGCTACTTTAGCGTCCTGGAAGAGGGTGGCAAGTTGTTTTTCGCTGGATCGCCGCCTTGCTTTCACGCTGGAGTATTTAATTGCCAGCCTTGCCAGGGCAGGGTTGGTGGGATCGAAGCTAACAGCACCCGCAGTATCGCCATTTTGGCGAACTGTGGCGCCGGCCTTGGCCATGACTGTGCGGCAGTGGGACCAATAGGCGCGACGCGGCGGGTGGGGCATGATTAGGGCACCGAGAACACCTTCGTCATACTGGTATATATGGCCGTACTTGCCGCGTATGACATTGGTTCCATCACTGTCGGTTCTAAATATCAAGTCATATTTTTTGACAAATTGTTGTACATTCATCGGGCTACTCAAATTGGGGGGTATTCGGAGTAACAGCTATTCCGCATCTAACAATCTGTGCGGCAAGACCAGGCGGAGAGTTCCTTTTGAAGATTCTTTGTGTGGACGATGAGCCTACTGTCCTTCGTACTACGGCTTTGGTTATCAAGGCAGCAGGCTATGAGGTACTGACGGCAACAAACGCAGAGGAAAGCATCAGCCTTCTTTCCAGCGAACACGTTAGTCTCATTCTGCTGGACTGTGTACCAAATCGAAATGCGCTGATACTGGAAGCAAAGCGGTTGAAGACACCGATCATTCTCTGCACGGGGCGGGTAAGCGACGACGATGATCCTGACATTGCCTTTGTCGAGGTGATCCTGCACAAACCAGTTCCGCCACCAGAACTTATCGAGTCCCTCAGAAAAGCCCTGGCCTCAAGCAAAGTGCACAGTTAGCGGGCCAGGCCCCGGCTAAGCGGAATTCCTCCACCATCCTTCGGTAGTCGGGCAGGGATTCTTCCGCTCGGACAGCAGCCTTCGCTTCAATCACTGGATTCGTTACGACGTTGCCATTTTCACCGTAAGCTTCATCGTAAGCTTCAAAGTAGTCTATGTTATACTCGCCCGCGCCTCACTGAGATTTTAGCAACCGAGTGCACTAGGCCGTCTCCAATCGTCCGTCGGTGAGCGGCACCCAGCTCTATATGGTAGCGGATTTCGAAACAAAGTATGCCATTTTGGATATGAGACGATTTAAAACAATTTTGAGCCACGAGCGCCAAAGAGCTGTTGTGAAATAGCCGCTCCCCACCCCACCCCCTTGTCCCGGCCACCATAACCGGGTAACTACACTTCGCGGCTCCATCGTTTCCCGGGCGGATGCGACTAACGGGAATGCATTCTGGCAATGGGTTCGCCTGGTGCATTGTTTTGGAAATCTTCGTAGGAGGGCATTTCCGCCTGTACCATAATCCTTGAGGTTTTCGAATAGGTGTAAAGTCACCGACCCTGACGAAAAGTTGCGGAAAGCAAACTGATGTCACGCGAGATTTTCGCAGCCGGGATCCGCACCAGTGCTGGGATTACCGTGGAACTGCATGCTACTGGCTGTGGAGCTTGTCAGCCTGGCCAGTGGGTCCTCGGGGCGTGATATTTCCACGGAATGTCGCTAGTCGAATGTTCCCAGACTCGCGGTCGCGCACGACAAAGACGACGCTACTGCCGCTCATTCCAAGGCACTGCTCGACCAGATAACGTGGTCCCAGGTAATCCTGCAACTCGTCTTTTGCCTGAGAAACTTCGGAACTTGCTTTGGCCATCGCACCACCTTTGCCCTGGTTATCTCTTTAAACTCGAATACTAGAGCGTGTTTCATAAATGCCGCAGGCTAGGTTGCCAAGACATCCGTCAGCGGCTAAAGCCGCATAAATGACCTTTCGAAACGGCACGGCTGAAGCCGTGCCCTTCCGAAAGCTATTTTTGAAACACGCTCTAGGACTTTGCGATGGAATGTCACCGCGAACGTACCCAGCCACCCCGCCGAGTAGCTTCGGCGTTGACTTGGCCCAATCGATGTGCAATTGACCTCGTACACTGCCCTGCGATTGCGGTTTATGGTTGTGCCTCAACCCATCGAACGAGCTGCCCGTACCGAACCGCGTCCCCGTACCCGGTCAGGTCACGGATGAACAGCCGCACCGCTTCCATGTCCCCGGCGCTCAGGATAGCTCCGATAACCAAGTGGAGGTCTTGTTCGCCTTCCAGATATTCCAGAACTAGGCGGCGAGCCCGTTTCGCGTCCGCTTCCGGTACGCCCCTCTCATTCATGCGGGACAGTAAACGCCAGATCATAGTCCAAGTCAATTATCCAAAAATGGTGCAATTGTAAGCTGTATCTTGAGGCTGCACAATTCCGGTTCCAGGACCTCGATAACCTCTTTGCCTGCTGCCGAAGATAGCGGTGCGGTGGGACGATGGCCCCTCTCCGTGCTCGCTTAGGCCAATTGCCTACGAAATACGCCTACGAAATAGTGGCGATTCGCAAATCTTCGGCCCTATGTATCATCCACCAATCCGGCTGTTCGGGATTTGGGAAGGAAGACCCTCAATGTTCCGGAGGGGTATCCCTCCAGGGAGGGGCGATTCCTGTGAAAAACGATAAGGTTCTGTCACTATCCTCGCTTACTGCTCGTTGTGCGCTTTTTGTGCCCAGCAAGTTCTCCGGGATCTTCCCACATAGATCGCGGTGCTATTCAAGCCTGCAATGGTGGCCATTTATGCCGTTACGTCCATCGCTTGTTTCCATTACCGCCTTCCTAGATTTCTTGCTGGTACTGTTTATCTTGTTTTGTTTCTTCCCGGCAGCGGTTCAGGGAGGTACAGCGACCACCGGCGCGACGCTGTTTGGCCCCCAGGCGGTACCGGCGGTATTGAATGGCAACGCGGGCGGCTCGATCGAACTGGGAATGAAGTTCACGGCCGATCAGGCCGGTACTATCAGCGCTATCCGTTTTTATAAGAGCCCCTCCGACAGCAGTACGCAGCACGCAGCCAATTTGTGGAGCAGCACGGGAACACTGCTGGCATCGGCAACCTCTGCCAATGAGACGGCCTCGGGTTGGCAGCAGGTAAATCTGACGTCTGCCGTGCCCATCGCGGCCAACACAGTGTATGTGGTCTCCTACCACACGTCAGGAAATTATGCCGCCACTTACGCATATTTCAATACCGCAGTAGACAATCCCCCGTTGTATGCGGTGGTGAACAGTGCCAGCAGTCCCAACGGAGTATTCCTGTATGGCGCCAGCAGCGCTTTCCCTGTGAGCAACGGTTATGGGGCGAACTACTGGGTAGACGTGGTGTTTACCCCCAGTACGGGGACGGCATCTCTGCTCTCTCTGCAGGTCAACCCACCGAATCCCGCGATTGCG
>Ga0326728_10021884_pt1 | contig 11953 bp, 9 predicted proteins | sample MB3enrmetagenome_FD_207602 | JGI IMG/M metagenome (GOLD analysis project Ga0326728, IMG submission 207602) | Lab enriched peat soil microbial communities from McLean, Ithaca, NY, United States - MB31MN | ecosystem: Environmental > Terrestrial > Soil > Wetlands > Peat | place: USA: New York... | reverse complement strand
CTCTCTACAACCCAGAAATACACGCAGGTGTCTCTCACCGACTTGCTGGGAGTTTACGACAGGGCGCATCCGAAAGCGTAGGGGCAGACGGTTTCGCCTGCCCCCTCAACCACTCCTTAGCGGGAAGCCAGCAGCACTACTTGGTCGGGACGGCGCAGGCTGGCGGTCTTGGCCAGCTCCCTTTCAGCCTTCGATTCGGGCACATCGATCCCCGGGGCGAACATGCCGCCCCACCAGAGGTCAGCCAGGAAGTAGCTGTTCCCATAACGGTGGAAGACCGCGCTGGCCGAACCCGACTCACTGTTCCTGGAGATGGCAGTCCCCAGGAAGTAGATGGCAGGCTGGTCTTCGCGGCTCCGAAGGGAAAACACGGTGACGCCGTTTGTGCTGACTTGGCTGACCAGGTACTCGCCGGCTGGCAGAACCCGATCATGGATACTGAACTCGAAAGGAACCGTGACTCGCATCGCTCTGATGGTCTCCGCGTAGCCAGAAACTGCCACCAACATGAGCAGCACGGCCCAAGTGATCATCCATTTGCTTCTCATTGAAACCCCTCCTTGTTGCTATGTGACGGCGGCTGCCCCTCTCTCATAACCGCGGGATCGAGTACCCAGTTGAGCCGCCCCACACTTAGCTGGACGCGCGGCTCACTGGATCGGTAACAGCAGCGGGCGGATGGGAACCAAAACTTCACAATTGCGGCTGCGCTACTGGCCCGGTTGCGATGAGGGTGGCGGAAACAACCCGTTTGATTCTAATATTTTACGCCCTCCCGGGCCGGTCAGGAAGTCGAGAAAGCGCCGGGCGGCAGAAGCTTGATGGGTGGAGACTGCCATCGCTCCGGACTGCAAAATGGGGGAATGCAGGTTCTCCGGCAAGAGGATCCCACCCTTACTGAATACCAGGCTCCAGGCCGTAATGGCGACTTCTGCGTTGCCGCTTTGGGCATATTGAAAGGCCTGCAGGACGTTCTCGCCATATACAATGCGGGACTCGACTTGCTTCCAAAGTCCCTGTTTTTCAAGGGCTTCTCGGGCCGCAACGCCATACGGCGCGTGGCTGGGGTTAGGGATGGCGACATGCAGGATGCGTGGATTGCGAAGGTCCGCCAGGCTCTGTACGTGACCCTCCTTTGACCAGAGGGCGATCCGCCCATGGGCGTAGATCCTAACGGAATCCGGGACTAGGCGTCCGGCAAGTGCGAGGTCCGTGATGTATTTCCGATTGGCCGAGAGGAACACGTCATAGGGCGCCCCCTGCTCCATCTGGCGGCTGAGCATCCCGCTGGAAGCGACTACGAAGCGAACGCGGATTCCCGTGGCGCGATCAAAAGCACTGGTCAAAGGCTCCTGGAGAGGCGCCAGGTCGGCGGCGGCAGCCACCAGCAGGTCGCCAGTCTGGGCACGTGCAGGAGAAGTTGACAACGCGCCACTAAAGTTTAATAATAGAAGTGTGCTAAGGACGCCGGCACCCCGGCGCTTGTTCGCGTGCGAGTCCATCTGTCATCATTCTAGGAGGCTGGGAGGGATATGAGCAAGATCATCGGAATTGACTTGGGAACCACGTATTCGGTCGTGGCGGTTATGGAAGGCGGCCAGTCGGTGGTAATTCCCAATCAGGAAGGTGCGCGGACGACGCCTTCGGTGGTGGGTTTTACCAAGAGCGGCGAGCGGCTGGTGGGCCAGGTAGCCAAGCGTCAGGCGGTCACGAACCCCGAAAACACGGTTTTCTCCATCAAGCGCTTCATGGGACGCCGTTTCAACGAGGTTGGCCAGGAAATGAAGCTGGTGCCCTACAAGGTGGTGAGTGGGGAGAACAACGACGCGCGGGTGGAGATCTCGGGCAAGAAACTCTCGCCTCCGGAGATCTCCGCGATGATTCTGACCAAGCTGAAGGAGGCCGCCGAGGGCTATCTGGGACAGAAGATCACGCAGGCGGTGATCACCGTGCCGGCCTACTTCAACGACGCGCAGCGGCAGGCCACCAAAGACGCGGGCAAGATCGCGGGCCTGGAGGTGATGCGCATCATCAACGAGCCCACGGCGGCCGCGCTGGCCTACGGGCTGGACAAGAAGAAGAACGAGACCATCGCGGTCTACGATTTCGGCGGGGGCACCTTCGACATTTCGATCCTGGAGGTGGGCGAAGGCGTGGTGGAGGTGAAGTCGACCAACGGCGACACGCACCTGGGCGGGGACAACATCGACCAGCGCATCATCGAGTGGATCATCGCCGAATTCAAGAACGAGAACGGCATCGACCTATCCAAGGACCTGATGGCGCTGCAGCGGCTGAGAGAGGCCTCGGAGAAGGCGAAAATCGAGCTTTCGACGCTGCTCGAGACCGAGATCAACCTGCCGTTCGTCACGGCGGATGCCAGCGGTCCGAAGCACCTGGCGATGAAACTGACCCGGTCGCGCTTCGTGCAGATGGTCCAGGAGATCCTGAACCGCACCCTGGAGCCATGCAAAAAGGCGTTGAGCGACGCGAGCGTAACGCCGTCGCAGATCGACGAGGTGGTCCTGGTCGGCGGCTCTACGCGGATTCCGCGGGTGCAGGAGATGGTGCGCGAGTTCTTCGGCAAGGAGCCGCACAAAGGGGTGAACCCGGACGAGGTGGTGGCCATCGGCGCGGCGGTGCAGGGCGGCGTGCTGGGCGGCGAGGTCAAGGACGTGCTGCTGCTGGACGTGACGCCGCTGTCGCTGGGCATCGAGACGCTGGGCGGGGTCTTCACCAAACTGATCGACCGGAACACCACCATTCCGACGCGCAAGAGCGAGGTCTTCTCGACGGCGGCGGAGAACCAGACCTCGGTGGAGATCAAGGTGTTCCAAGGCGAGCGCGCCATGGCCGGGGACAACCGCCTGCTGGGCGTGTTCCAGTTGGGCAACATCCCGCCGGCGCCGCGGGGCGTCCCGCAGATCGAGGTGATCTTCGACATCGACGCCAACGGCATTCTGAACGTGACGGCCAAGGACCGGGCCACCAGCAACGAGCAGAAGATCACCATCACATCCTCTTCGGGCCTGAGCAAGGAGGAGGTCGACAAGATGGCCCGGGACGCGGACTCCCACGCGGCCGACGACCGGCAGAAGAAAGAGGAGATCGACGCCCGCAACCGCGCGGATTCGATGGTTTACAACGTCGAGAAGATGCTGAAGGACCACCGCGCGAAGATCGGCGATGCGGACGCTAAGAGCATCGAAGCGGCGCTGGCGGAGGCCAAGGACGCGATGAAGCAGGGCGGCGCCGAGCGGATCAATGCGGCTCGGGAGAAGCTGGAATCGGCCAGCCACCGCTTGGCGGAAGCGATGTACCGGTCCGCGGCGGGGGCGCAGGCGCAGGGCGGCCCACAGGGGGACGCCGGGGCGCAGCGGCAACAGAAGCCCAAGGAAGACGTCGTGGACGCGGAATTCGTGGACGTGGACGACAAAGAGAAGAATTAAAGGTGCCGGGGCGGCGACGAGCCGCCCCTAACCATCTATGCCCGCCAAGAGCCCGGACTACTACGCGCGGCTGGGCGTGTCGCGAACGGCCAGCCAGGATGAGATCCGCAAGGCGTATCGCCGCCTGGCGCGCAAGCACCATCCGGACCTCAACCCGGGCGACAAGGCGGCGGAAGAACGCTTCAAGAGCGTCCAGGAGGCCTACGAGGTCCTCAGCGATCCCAAGAAGCGGCAGATGTTCGACCAGTTCGGATTTTACTCCGAGCACGGGCCGCAGCCGGGCGAATCCGGCCCTCAAGGCCCGGGAATGGGCTTTGGCGGGTTCGATTTTTCCGACGCCTTCGCGCAAGGAGGCGCGGGAGCGGCGCGTGAAGAGCCCGGCGGCGGTTTCCGCGACCTGTTCAGCCAGTTCTTCCATCGGGGCGGGGGCCCGGAGCAGGGGGCCAAGCCAGAGCAGGGCTCGGAGCTCGAGTACGGGCTGAACGTCGATTTCTGGCAGGCGATCAAGGGGACGCAGGTGACGATCAACGTGAATCGGCGGGAATCCTGCGCGGTCTGCGGAGGGTCGGGATCGGCGGGGGGCGCGTCGGCGGCTTGTTCGGAGTGCAACGGCTCGGGAAACGTCACGCAGATGGCGGGCGCCATGCGGTTCAACCTCACCTGCCCGCGTTGCAACGGAAGCGGGCGGCTGCGGAACGTGTGCCCGACCTGCCAGGGCGAGGGCCGGGTGTCGCGCACGGAGTCCGTGGAGGTCCGGATTCCGGCGGGCGTCCAGACCGGGACCCGCTTGCGGGTGGCGGGCAAGGGAAATGCCGGAACGCTGGGCGCGCTCCCCGGCGATCTGTACATCACCGTGCGCGTGGAGCCGCACCCGTTCTTCCATCGCGAGGGCGACAACATAGAGATCCGCGTGCCCGTGACCGTGACCGAAGCGGGGCTCGGCGCCAAGATCGAAGTGCCGACGATCGACGGCCGCACGCTGCTCAAGGTCCCTCCCGGCACGCAAAGCGGGCAGAAGTTCCGCATGCGCGAGAGAGGCGTGTTCAATTCCCGGAAGAACGCGCGCGGCGACCAGATCGTGGAAGTGGCCGTGCAGCCCCCCAAGGTGCGGGACGAGCGAACCAAGGAGATTCTGCGCGAGCTGGCGCAACTCAATCCGGAAGACCCGCGCGAACAAATCTGGAGCCAGGTGTAAGCCATGGCCAAAGGACGATCCAAAGCCGCATTCATGATCTCCGCGGTGGCCGAGCAGTATCAGATCCACCCGCAGACGCTGCGGCTCTACGAGCGCGAAGGGCTGCTGAAGCCGTCGCGCAGCGAGGGGAACACGCGCCTGTATACCCAGGAGGACGTCGCGCGGCTGGAAGTGATCCTCAAGCTGACCCGCGATTTCGGGGTGAACCTGGCGGGCGTCGAGATCATCCTGAACATGCGCGAGAAAATGGCCGCCATGCAGCGCCAGGTGGAGGAGTTCGTCAAGACGCTGAACGAGGAACTGGCGGTGCACATTCCCGCTCCGGGCAAGGAAGAGCACAACTCGCTGATCCCGGTAATCACGCTGCCCGCCATCGCGCCGGTCCGCAAAGAGAAGAAGGGTGGCGGATAGGCCTGGGTCCTCCACGCGGGCGTTAACATCACCCTCTCGACGAGCATTTTCGCAGGCTCCCCGATTTGATCGTGGTTTCCAGATGCGAACCTGTCGAACGCTCCGCTCCAAGGAACCTACCACGCGCCGCGGTAAACGTGGCTGTAGTCGTACGGCGAGTTGGGATTTGGAACAACCGCTATGTCGCTGAAGCTTTTGACCACCAATTCTGCTGGGGCGCCTCCCAGATGGCCGTAGCGGTCCCTCGCCACGATGTCGCAAGGTCCGGCTGGTGAGCGGTGGTCTCCCGCCCTGACCTGGCCCAGCGCCGTTACCCAGACCTCAACTCGCTTGCCGTGTTTTGCGTCATCTTCAACGGCCCGCTCTACCTTGTCCAAAGCAGCCCAGGTTACCTCATCCGTGGCGAACGCCACCGGCGGCTCACCCGGTGGTGTGCCGCCCGTGAACGCTAGATTCAGGGCCGATGGCCAAGGTCCGCCGATACAAGTTTGCGGGCAGGTTTGCCGCAGGCCGTTATAGTAAACGCCTCTGACAGCAACCAGCTTGCCTCGATAGGCCGTGAAGTCTCGCGACAGCTCGCAGACGGTCAGCACCGCGGCGCCAGGCTGTGGGCGGCTACAACCCGCGAGTAGGAGCGGCAACAGAGCGGCTAAACGACGCAGCATACGTTTCCTAAGACACCGCTATGGCGTCCGAAGTTCCCAAACGCTTGCGGGAGAAGCGGGCTAAGCCCGGACCCGCCGCGTCCGATAAGGTCATTGAGGAGTACTCGAATGGCCTTCATGGACTGGCAAGCCGCCTATAGTGTGGGAGTGCTGTCGATCGACGAGCAGCACCGCGCCCTGATCGAGATCATCAACCGGCTGCATGAGGTTATGAGAAGGGGCGGCGCGGCGGACGAGCTGAAGGGCGTACTGAACGAGTTGGTCACCTACACCCGCTATCACTTCAGCCACGAGGAACAAATGATGGAGCGCTGCGGCTACCCCGAGCTGGCCGAGCACAAGCGCATACACAGCGCTCTGGTGGGCCAGGTGGAGGCATTTCAGGCGGAGCTGGCCGTCGGCCGAGGCGCCGTTTCGCTCCAACTGATGACCTTCCTCAAGGACTGGCTCGCGAAGCACATCCTGGAGACCGACATGCGCTACCGCAGCCACATGACCACCCGCCGGGCGGCTTGAGCGGCCGATTCCGCCGTTTCCCGGAACGCGGGCGCCGGTTGGGGACTCTATAATCAAGAAGAGCACCCCAATTATGAAAAGCTGGCGCGCTGCGGCGCTGATGGCGGTCGCGGCTCTTGCACTGCCTGCGCGGGCGCAGGTACGCCCCAAATCCGGACCCGTCGAGATCATGCCGTCCTCCGAACTGCGGCCTGGAATGAAAGGCTATGCCTGGACGGTCTTTGCGGGGACGGAGCCAGAGGCGATCCCGGTGGAAATCATCGGGCTGTTGAAGAACGCCTGGGGGCCCCAGCAGGACGTCATCCTGGCCAAGATGGGGGGAAAGGCCCTGCGCACGAACGTGGCGGGCGGGATGAGCGGCAGTCCGGTCTATGTGAACGGGAAGCTGATCGGGGCGGTGGCGTTGAGGCTGAGCGTGTTCAGCCCGGACGCCATCTGCGGAATCACGCCCATCGAGCTGATGCTGGAGATCAAGGACTTCGACACCTCGACGCCGGCCGGCGCCCGCACGCCGGACAAGGCGGCGGCGCAGAACGCGCTTCCGCTCAGCGGGGAAATGGCGGCTCAGATGGTGGCTGCGGGCGCCCCGGGGAACCTGCCGCGGCAGAACCCCATCCTGGTTCCGATCGAAACGCCGCTCGCATTTTCGGGATTCGCCCCGGAGGTGCTGCGCGAGTACGGCCCGCTGTTCGAGCAACTGGGGCTGGCCGCGGTCGAAGGCGGCGCGAGCGGAAGGCTGGACAGCCCGAAACCGGCGCCGGGATGGCAGAACGCGCTGCAGCCGGGCGATGTGGTGACGGGAGTTCTGGTCTCGGGCGACATGAGCGTCTCCGGGTTGGGCACGGTCACTTACAACGACGGCCGCCGCGTGCTGGCCTTCGGGCACCCGTTCTTCAACCTCGGCCCGGTGGACATGCCGATGAGCAAGGGGGAGATCCTGCTGACCAACGCGTCGGCGTTCCAGCCGAACAAGTTCGGGAACTCTACCGAGATCGTGGGGGCGCTCCAACAGGACCGGCACAGCGGCATTCTAGGGCTGCTCGGCGCGACGGCCGAAATGGCGCCGGTCACCGTGCGGTTGCGCTCCTTCAACGAGGACAACAGCATCCGCACGGAGAAGGAGCTTCACTTCAACGTGTTCGTGCAGCAGAAGTGGACGCCGTTCCTGATGATGGCCACGCTCGCCAACTCGATCGCCGACTTTAACGAGTATCGCGAAGAGTGCACTTACCGGGTGAACGGCAGGGTGGAACTGGACGGTCAGCAGAAGATGCTGGTATCGACCATGCAGGCGCCCAGCGAGCTGGCGATACCGGCGCCCGTGGCGCTGGCCGGCTGGTGGGGCGACAAGTTCAGCCGGCTGTTCATGAACACGGTGACGGCGCCACGCCTGAAGCGCGTGGAAGCCACCGTCGATCTGCTGCCCGACCGCCGTGTGGCTACCATCGAGAGCGCTTTCATTCCCGAGAACGAAGTGACGCCGGGAGAAGAAGTGCCGGTGCGGGTGTTCCTGCGGCCCTATCGCGGCCCGCGGCTGGAGCGCACCGTGAACCTGCGGATTCCGGCCGACTTGGCGCGCGGCGAATACCGCATCCTGCTGAGCGACGCCGACACGCTGAACCGGATCGCAAGCCAGGCCGGATTCATGAATCGGTCTATCGATCTGCCGCAGATCGTCTCGCTGCTCAACCAGGAGCGCGCGAACGACAAGCTGTACGTCTCGCTGGCGGAAGCCCGCCCAACCATCTACTACGACGACAAAACGCTGCCCAGCCTGCCCGCCTCGGTGCTGAACGTGATGCAGACGGGCCGGACGGCCAGCCGGACCTTCGCGAACTCCGGGGAGAGCGCCGAGGAGCAGATGGCGATTCCCTTCGACTACGTCGTCAACGGCAGTTACGCGCTGAAAGTCACGGTGAAATAGCGCCGGTAATCCGCACATGAAAACCTCCGTTTGGCTGTTCGCCGCCCTGTCCGCCGTGGCAGCTCTTGTGTCGGCCACGCAAACTAAAACCTGGTCCGTCGAGGACGCCTCGGATTACGAGAAGGCCACGCGCAAGCGGGTGTCGGTCTCCAGCGACGGCCGCGTGACTCTGGCGCCGCGGGTGGAGGAGATCTTCGACACGGCGTCGGTCTATCTCTGGGCGCTGGCCGAGGACTCCAAAGGCAACCTGTACGCGGGCGGAGGCGGACCGGCCGGCCCCGGGGCGCGCGTGTATACGATCGCCGCGAATGGGCACGGCAAAATGCTGGCCCAACTGGACGATCTGGAGGTCCACGCGCTGGCCATCGACCAGAAAGACCAGTTGTACGCGGCCACCTCTCCGGACGGCAAGGTCTACAAGGTCGCTCCCAGCGGGAAGACGGAGGTGTTCTACGACCCGCACGCCAAGTACATCTGGGGCATGGTCTTCGACAGTCGGGGGAACTTGTTCATTGGGACCGGGGACCACGGGGAAATCCACCGCGTCTCGCCGGGCGGCAAGGGCGGCGTGTTCTACCAGACCGGAGAGACGCACGCGCGCTCCATCGCGATCGATCCGCAAGACAACCTGATCGTGGGCACCGAGCCGGGCGGTTTGATCGTCCGCGTGGGGGCCGACGGGCAGGGCTTCGTCCTGTACCAGGCTCCCAAGCGCGAGATCACGGCGGTGGCAGTGGCGAAGGATGGATCGATCTACGCGGCCGCCGTGGGGAACAAGCAGCCGTCCGCGACGACGCCGGCCCCAGCGGCTCCGCCCTCCATGCCGTCTCCGCAGCCGCAGGCCAGTCCGCCTACGCCCGCCCCGCCGATCCCAGCCGCGCCGCAGACGCGTCCGGCTCCGGCGCCGCCCGTATTCGGCAGCCCGGTCATGCCCCCCTCGATCACGGGAGGCTCGGACATTTATCGGATCAACCCGGATGGTTTTCCACACAAGGTCTGGAGCCACGCGCAGAACATCGCCTACACCATCGCATTCGATGCCCAAGGCCGCCCACTGGCCGGCACGGGCAACAAGGGCACGTTGTACCGGCTGGATTCCGACTTGATATCGACCGATCTGTTGAGCCTGCCGCCGACTCAGGTCACCTGCCTCTATGCCGGGCGCGCCGGCAAGATTTACGCCGTCACCGGCAACGTGGGCAAGGTGTACCAGATCGGGCCGGGGCTCGAAAAGGAAGGAACCCTCGAGAGCGAAGCCTTCGACGCCGGGCTGTTTTCCTACTGGGGGCGCCTGACCATCCGCGCTCAGGCACAGGCCGGACAGATCTCGTTCGAGACGCGCAGCGGCAACCTGGACCGGCCGGAGAAGGACTGGAGCCCCTGGTCGGCGCCAATCGCCGGGACGGAGGGCGGGCGCGTGAGCTCGCCGCCGGCGCGGTTTCTGCAGTGGCGGGCGCGGCTGACAGCGTCGGGCGCCGGTGTTTCGCCGGTGCTGCAATCGGTGCAGGTCGCCCACCTGGGACGCAACGTGGCTCCCGAGGTGCGCCAGATCGAGATCACGCCCCCGAACTACCGCTTCCCGCAGCCCGCGACGCCGCCGGCTCCCGCCACGCCGGCCAGCATCACCCTGCCGCCGCAGGGCAGAGCGCCACGGCCCTCGTCGTCCGCTTCCGACTCCGCGTCGGCGACGATGAACTACGCCAAAGGTTACCTCGGCGCGCGCTGGGCGGCGGTGGATGAGAACGGGGACGCGCTGGTCTACACGGTCCAGATTCGCGGCGAGAAAGAGACCGAGTGGAAGCTGCTCAAGGACAAGGTGACGGAGAAGCATTGGAGCTGGGACTCGACGGCGTTTCCGGACGGCGAATACCGGCTGCGTGTGATCGCCTCGGACGCGCCGTCCAATCCGGTCGAGCAGGCGCTCAGCTCCGAACTGGTAAGCGATCCGTTCCTCATCGACAATACCCCGCCCGAGATCGGCGGACTCTCCGGCGCGGTCGCCGGGGACAAGCTGAGAGTCGCCTGGAAAGCCGCCGACGCGCTGAGCAGGATCGCCAAAGCGGAGATTTCGGTGAACGGAGAGGAATGGGAAGTGGTGGAGCCCACCACCAAGCTCACAGACTCGCGCGAGCACCAGTACGTGGTGTTGTTGCCGCGCCCCCTTGGCAATGAGCAGACCGTCGCCGTCCGCGTGGCCGACGAATACGAGAATCAGGCGGTCGCAAAAGTGGTGGTCCGGTAATCACGCCAGCTTGTACCGCTTGATCTTGCGGTACAGGGTGGTGCGGCCGATGCCGAGCAGTTGGGCGGTGCGCGAACGGTCGCCGGCGGTGAACCGGAGCGTGTCGACGATGGCGTTGCGTTCCAGTTCTTCCAGGCGGAGGATGCCGGGCGGCTTGCGCGGAGGACTGGTGGGAAGAGCGATCTCCTCGAGCTCCGCGATGGGCGGCGTCGCGCCCAGCAGCGCCTCCAATGGCCCGGCCAAGGCCGACGGAAGATCGGCGGTAGTCAGCAGCGGCCCCGAGTTCACGGCCACCATGCGTTGAATGCAGTTCTCGAGTTCCCGGACGTTTCCGGGCCAGTCGTAAGCGACCATGGTCTGGAGCAACTCGGCGCTGAGCTGGTGGCTAGCGCCGCAACGCGCCAGGAAATGGACCACCAACTCCGGGATATCTTCCTTCCGCTGGCGCAGCGGGGGCAGGTGTAAGGTGACGACGTTGAGACGATAGTAGAGATCCTGCCGGAAACTCCCGCGCTCCATCTCGCGGGCCAGGTCGCGGTTGGTGGCGGCGATTACGCGGAAGTTCGCCTTGTGCGTCTCCAGCGCGCCGACCGGCCGGATCTCCTTCTCCTGCAGCACGCGCAGCAACTTCGCTTGCATCTCGGCGGGGAACTCTCCAATCTCGTCGAAGAAGGCCGTGCCGCCCTCGGCTAACGCGATCAGGCCGGCCTTGCTCGAGACCGCGCCGGTGAAGGCGCCTTTGGTATGGCCGAACAGCTCGGTTTCAAGCAGAGTCCCGAGCAGGGAGCAATCGATGGGGACGAACTCTCCGGAACGCGTGACGTCGTGGATCGCGCGGGCGACGATCTCCTTGCCCGTGCCCGACTCGCCCAGCAGCAGAACGGGAGACCGCGAGTCGCCCGCCTTCCGGATGAACCGGCGAAGCGCATCGATGCCGGACGAATGTCCGACCAGGATGGGCGCCGATGCATGGGGAGGGTACAATGCGGGCTCCAAGAAGACTAGTCGTTCCGGGGCCCGTCTACTCTCACGACAAATCCGGCGTTTCCCCCGGCGCGCATGCGTTCGGCCAGAGCGGCGGCCTCTTCTTGCGTCCCCGCTCGTCCCACAACTACTCGCCACAGCGTGGGATCGCCGTCGCGCCGCAACAGGAGGGCGGCGCCGTAGCGCTCCTGCATCGAAGCGCGCAGGCCATCGGCGCTCGCGCGGTCGCGGAACGCTCCGATCTGCACGGCATAGTAGCTGGCGGGATCGCTCGCCGCGAGCGCCAGGATGCGCAGGCGCACCTGGGCGGTGCCCGGCCCCAGCATCCGAATCTCACGGGCGGCGGCGTGGGACAGGTCGATGATGCGGCCGCCGGCAAAGGGGCCGCGGTCGTTGATGCGCACATCCACGCTCAAACCGTTCGCCAGGTTCTCCACGCGCACCAGCGTGCCGAAGGGCAGCGTGCGATGCGCGGCGGTGAGCTGTTCCATGTCGTAGATCTCGCCGCTCGCCGACGCGCGGCCGTGATAGGGATGCCCATACCAGCTCGCGATACCGGTCTCTTCG
>Ga0326728_10021883_pt1 | contig 11954 bp, 9 predicted proteins | sample MB3enrmetagenome_FD_207602 | JGI IMG/M metagenome (GOLD analysis project Ga0326728, IMG submission 207602) | Lab enriched peat soil microbial communities from McLean, Ithaca, NY, United States - MB31MN | ecosystem: Environmental > Terrestrial > Soil > Wetlands > Peat | place: USA: New York... | reverse complement strand
CGGTGTTCTTAGCGCCCTTCATTTCGGATTGTGGATACCGGCTTTGTGGGTGGGAATTCCGGTATCGTTTCATGCAGCCAACTCAATTTTGATTGCCTTTCCCCTGTCGGGAATTGTTTCGCTGCTTCGTTTGAGGGACACACGCCTGGATGCAGCTGAAACGGGTTTCGCGGGAAAGGCAGGCAAGTGGACCATGGCCGGCGCCGGAATTTCCGTTGCCATGCTGGTGCTAATCTGGTCTCCGGGCAGAGGTTACAATCTCGCTGATCCAAAGGACATCAACTCTTTCACCATCCAAACGGAGCGGGGAGCATGTTACGGCCGATGTCCCGTCTACCGAATCGTGCTCCACGGAAGCGGGCTGGTCGAATACTTTGGCGACCGGCACGTACGCGTTCGTGGATACCAAACTGCCACCGTCAGCCGGGAACAGATCAGCCAAATCCTCCGGGACCTTGATCGCCTCCGGTTCTTTACCATTGAGGATAGGGCCTTTCGCTGGTGCTTTGATACCCCGAGTGTCGGCGTTTCGGTGTTCATTGATGGAAAGACCAAACGCGTCGTCAGCGACGCGGCTTGCACCGGTGCGGAGTCCGGGATACAGGCGCGGTTTGTGCAGGTCGCGCGTGAGATCGACACCGTCACCGGCTCTGACCGCTGGGTGGAGTGCGATTACGGAGCTTGCCAGAAGTAGAGCGGTTCCATTGCAGGTTTGCTACGTTGCCGACCTACAAAAAGGTCCCACTCGGCGGGACCGGCGCTGCGACTATAGGCATTCCGCTTCAGGCAGATTTCCCTGAGATCAGGATGTCGGATGTTCTGGCCGAGGGCCGACGGCCGAGAGCCGAGGGCCGACAGCCCCTACGGCACAAACTTATACCCCAGCCCCGGCACCGTGAGAATCAGCTCCGGATGTTTAGGGTCTTTTTCCAGTTTTTGGCGGAGGCTGAAGACGTGGACATCGACGGTGCGGGTAAAGGTTTCCGCGCTATAGCCCCAGACTTCCTTCAACAGTTCATCGCGGGAAACCGTCATGGCGGGATGCTCCACGAAGTAGCGCAGGAGCTGGAACTCGCGGGCGGATAGATTGATAGTCTTTCCCTTGCGCGAAACCTCGGTGCCGCGCAGATCTATGCGCAGGGTGCCAAATTGCTTTACGTCCTGGACCGGGGGCCGGGTGGGAGCGCGGCGCAGAAGCGCTTCGACGCGGGCCATCAGTTCCATCATCTCAAAGGGCTTGGTGACGTAATCGTCGGCGCCCAGCTTCAGTCCAACGACTTTATCGACGGTCTGGCCGCGCGCGGTCAGCATAAGAATAGGAGTGATCAGTCCGGCCTGGCGGATATCGCGGCACACGTCCAGGCCGCTGCGCTTGGGCAGCATGAGATCCAGAAGAATCAGGTCGAAAGCGTCTTGCGTGGCCCGGCGCAGGCCTTCTTCGCCATCGGCGGCGCAATCCACCACGTAACCTTCGCTTTGCAGACGATCGGTGAGCGTCATGCGCAGGGCTTCTTCGTCTTCAACGATCAGTATGTTTTGATTCATAGTCAGTTGTGGGAACCTCGGCGCCGGCGGCGGCGCGAACCGGAGAATCATCCGCACAAGGCAGATGCAGGACAAATGTACTGCCTTGACCCAGCTTGCTGGTCACCGTCAGCCCCCCGCCCATGGCCTCGGCGATGTTTTTGGCCAGCGCCAGGCCCAGGCCGGTGCCATGGATCTGGGCGCTGCGTACGGCGGAGCTGCGATAAAACGGATCGAAAATATGCCGCAGGTCTGCGCTTGCGATGCCGATTCCGCGATCTTCAATCTTGAACTGAATTTCCTGCCGGCCGTGAGTTGATGCGGCGCTGACGCGGACGCCCAGCCAGCGAGCTTCTCCGCCGTACTTTACGGCATTGGCGATCAGGTTCTGGAGACAGGCGGTGATGGCCGGCAAATCCACCAAAACCGGCGGAAGATCGGGCAAGGGTTCCCAGGCGACGGTGACTCCGGCGGTGCGGATCAATTCCGCGGAACGGGCCAGCGCCGCTTCGGCGATTTCCGTGGGCTGCAGGCGAACGAAATGGTATTGCTGGCGATGTTGCCGGGTGGCGGCGAACATGAGAATTTGTTCGACCAGGCGGGTGAGTTGCCGGGTCTGTTCGCCAATTGCTTTGCCATAACGCATCAATCGGGATTTGTCTTCGACGATGCCATCCGCCAGATTCTCCGCCGCGGAACTGATGACCGCCAGCGGGGTGCGCAGTTCGTGGGAGACGCCGGCGACAAAATCCATTTGCAGCGCGGCCAGACGCTGGGCCCGGCGGGTGGCGTGGAGGATCATGGCCATGGTCAGCGCCAGAACCAGCAAAACGCCGAAACTGAGGGCCAGATGACGGTAGCGCATGGAGGCCAGCGCGGCTTCCAGCGATCCTTTGTGGTGCCGGACGATCAGTTCCCAATCGCGGTCCTGCGCCGCGTAGCGGAAGGGCTGTAAACGCAGGGGGCCGAAGCCAAGCGACTGCATTTCTCCCTCTCCGGGCACGTGTCCGGCCGGCATACGCCCGTCGTCGGGGGCGATGGGACCACGCATGGGAAGGCCGGTGTCCCCGCCGTGCTCGAACTGAGTGCGCAGGGAGAGAAACGCCTGCGGTCCCAGGGGAGGACCAAAGAGGTTGAGTCGCGCATCGGGAGTGGCCTGGCCGTTGCTTAATTGTGAACTCGAGGAGTACAGGACACTATTCGCTTCTCCCGGGCCGAGCACGGCAACGTCGTAGGTGAGCCCTTCCAGTCTCGCGAAGTATCGCTGCACCAGTTCGGGAAGAATCTGTTCGCGGATTACCTTCGCATTCAACTCAAGGATGATCCATTCGCCGGCCGGAGCTCTGGGGCGCCCTCTGGTATCTCCGGGTTCAATTTGGAGATGTACCAGGGCGGGAATATTTTCCTCGATCTGCCACGGTGATGGGTGTGGTCCATGAGGGGCAAAAGAATGCCCGCCTTCGTGGTCCCAAGGAACCTGGCGCATGGTCAGGTCAGCGGAAGCGGATTGCACCCGCTCCTGCAAGTGGGCAAATGCGGAGGGCCACGCGACGGCTTCGAACCGCCCCCTGGCGAAATTGAGGCGCAGTAAGCGGGGACGGCCGCCCGCGACTTCCCGGCACACGAACAGGTTTGCGAGGAGGTCGGGGTGATTCGCCGTCCGCTTCCAGGCTGCGATTTGTTGCGCGTAAGCGGCGGACTGGCGCGTCTCGTCCTGGAGTTCCCAGCCGTATTGCAGGCTGAGGGACAGTCCCGACAGCTCACGGCCCAGATCTTCCCGCATTCCCATCATCGAGAAATGCAGGTTGGCCAGCATGCGCGCCCCGGTCGCGGTGCTGATTTCACGGCTCCAGCGATACTGCACCACTGCCAATGCCGCCAGGATCGCGAGCAGCGCGAGCACCGCGGCCGAGGAGAGCAGTTGTTCCTTGGGGGGCAACTTCAAAGGGCGAACCCCCGGTTCACGTTTTTCGTTTTACGTTTCACGTTCAAAGGCAAAACCAGCCCGCGTAGCGGGCGGGAGATGGTAGCCCCAGGCGTAAGCCTGGGGATGTTGGGGAGAATGATGCCAAAGCCCGCGTAGCGGGCGTAAGAATCGCTTCCGGAAAGAGCCTGAGAGATTTGCGAATCCATGCGGGTTCGGTGACACCCGTTCTTACGCCCCCGGCGGGGGCTATGGATTTGCAAAACCACGTACCCCAGGCTTACGCCTAGGGCTACCATATTTCGCCCGCCACGGCGGGCTCGGTTTTCGGCTCGATTGGTATTTAGTCTCAACATTACGGCCTTGGCTGTGCCTTCAAATTCTCACTTGCGTAGTGCAATTTGCCGCAGCTTCCCGTTCAAAGTCCTTGCGGGACCGGCTCTGCGATTCCATTCTATCTATCTTGGCCTTGCCGGCGAACCGGGCTGGAGAGATTTGCCCGGTCCGCCCGGCAAGGCATTTCAGGACAGACGCCTGCCAGGAGCGCGTCTAGTCCATCGGCGGTCCGCCGGGACCGCCAAAGTGGCCATGTTTCGGCGATTGCTCGAAGTTCGTCAGCGTGGTCTGCTGATCGGCGGTGAGGATCTGATAAAAAGCGGCTTGCGCAGTCGCTTCGATGGAAACCAGTTGCGTGGTCAAACCGCCGATGGTGGTGGCGGCCGTTCCGATATTGGTGCTGTTGTTGGCGATGATCGCGGCTTGCAGGCTCTGATGCGCGGTCTTCATCTGATCATGCAACGCGGATGAGGCGGTGGCGGCATTCGTGAAAATGGTGGTGGCCTGTTGTTGCTGGGCGGTGGTCAGTGCCAGCAGCTTGGTCAGAAACTGAATGTGATGTTGAGCCTGAGTTGCCGGGTCGGGTGGAGTGGACTGGGGTTGAAAATGGGAACTACCCTGCTCGTCCGGCGGCGGTCCTGGCGGTGGCCCCTGCGCCAACAGCAGGACGGAAGCGGTTAGGACAAGAAACAACAGGGCGGCGATGCTGACTTTGATCCTCATATTCGAGTACCTCTTTTTCGTTGTGCCCGAGTGTCTGTTGCGACCGGCACTCTAGCTACCGATATGAACACAAAGCCGCGCGGGGTGGGGTAAACCCTGGGCAAGGAGCGTGTAAAAGGGGAGTTAAGAGAAGGCGCAATTGGCAATTGGCAATTGGCCAAGAAGGTTTACAGTTCACAGTTTGCAGCCAGCAAAAAGCCTGCACTCGTAGCGCTGGAATGGCGGCCTGTGTCGGCTGCAAACTGCGAACTGTAAACTGTAAACCGGTTCCGGGTTGAGCCGATGGCCAATCGCCAATAGCCGATTGCGATTTTGGTCCGTGCAATAAGATCAATCCCGTGCTTATGAATTTGCATCTGATATCATCAAGTATCGGAATGAGCATGCAAACCCAATTCGGCCGGGATAGATTCCGCAAGCTGCTGGCGTTGCTGGGAGTCTTGCTGCTGGCTGGATTTGCGCTGGTACAGGCAGCCCACTTCCATTCCGATGCCGGGACCGATGACGATTCGCATTGCGCGATTTGTCTGTTATTGCATACTCCGGCGACGTTTGTTGTGGCCGCTATTGTGCTGCCCATACTCGCCTGCACGCGGGCACGGGCGCTGGTGTTGGAGCCGCAACTGCTCAGCTTCAATTCGATTGCCCCTCCTTATTGCCGTCCTCCGCCAACCCTGTAGAGCCGACTGACATTCCGAAATCGACGCACGCCTAAATGGCGGCGCTCCGCATTGTCTATCGATTCACTGCTAGGAGGCAGGCATGTCGGTGCATTTAAAAAGAGAAATCCCCGGTTCCGGGGAGCAGGTTCCAGGTTTGCGAGCAGTCTGGTTGGATGTTGTTGCCGTACTTTTATTCGTAATAGCGGTGACCATATTTTCCGCTCCGTTTGGCTATGCGCAGGCGAGTGGCGCCTCGGGGTCGGTGAGCGGGGTGGTCGCCGACGTTTCGGGTGCGGTGCTGCAGAACGCGAAAGTTGAAATTAGAAATCCGGTGAGCGGTCTGGTTCGTACAACCCTCACCGATGCTACTGGGCGATTCAATTTTCCGAACATACCGGTCAACCCTTACCACATGACCGTTCAAGCGGCCGGTTTCAATGCTTACGTGCAGGACGTCGATGTTCGCTCCCGAGTTCCAGTGAACCTTAGTATCACCCTCCAGGTGGAATCCGCCGCGACCAGCGTCACCGTGCAAACCGATGCGGGAGACCTATTGGAAAGCGACCCCACCTTTCACACCGATTTGGACCGTCAAGTGTTCGACAAGATTCCTCTTGAGAGTTCCTCGTCCTCAGTGAGTTCGCTGGTGACTTTGTCCACTCCCGGCGTGGCCGCTGATTCCAACGGGCTCTTTCACGGCTTGGGCGATCATGCGGAGAATTCCTTTTCCGTTGACGGCCAGCCGATTACCGACCAGCAAAGCAAGGTATTTTCCAATCAGATTCCGATCGAATCGATTCAGTCCACGGAAGTGATCTCGGGCGCACCGCCAGCGGAGTTCGGCGATAAAACCAGTCTGGTGATCGAGGTGACAACGCGCTCAGGACAGGGCATGACGGAGCCGCATGGCGGGGTAACCGCCTCTTACGGGAGTTTTGGAACGGAGAATGCCGGTTTCAATCTGGGCTATGGCGGCCAGAGCTGGGGAAACTTCATTGCCGTGAACGGCATGAACAGCGGCCGCTTTCTTGACCCGCCGGAATTTGTGGTGATCCATGACAAGGGCAACGAAGAGAATCTGTTCGACCGGATCGACTACCAGCCAACGCCGTCGGACTCGCTGCATTTGAATCTGAATTACACGCGCTCCTGGTTTCAAACCCCGAATACCTACGACAATCTGAACCTCACCGATCCGTCCGGGAGTCCCGCAGGTTCGACCGATCAACGCTCCCAAATCAAGACCTACAATATTGCACCTTCGTGGACGAAACTGTTTGGCACTTCCGCGCTATTTACGCTGGGCGGTTTTTTGCGGGCTGACCAGTACAATTACTATCCCAGCAACAACGTGTTTGCCGATCTTGGCCCGATACAGTCGGAGACTATAAAGCAGGCCAGAACGTTGAAGAATGCCGGCCTGCGGTCGGACGTGAGTTACACCAAGGGCATCCACAACCTGAAGGTTGGGGCCGTTTACGAGCAGACCTTTCTTACGGAAAACGATCATATTGGAGTCGTCAACCCGTTATTGAATGCACCTTGCGTGGACTCCAATGGAAATGCGGTTTCCGGCTTCAACGACCCTGCGCAATGTGCGGGTGCCGGCTTTCAGCCGAACCCGGGATTTAGCGCTCTGCTCAACTGTTACGACCTCACACGGCCGACGCCGGCGGCTTCCTCCGGTTGCCCCAACGCCAGCAGCATGCAGTACCTCTTCCGTGGCCATACCGACGTGAAGGAACTCGCGCTGTACGTGCAGGATGCCATCTCCGCCGGCCCATGGACGTTCAACCTGGGAATCAGGGGAGACCTGTACAACGGGCTGTCGGTGGCCCGGCAGGCGGAGCCGCGCCTCGGGCTCTCCTATAAAATCAAGGGCACCAATACCGTCTTGCGCGCCTCATATGCGCGCACCCTGGAGACTCCGTTCAACGAAAACCTTGTGCTCTCCAGTACCGGCTGCAATTTTGCCGTGATTGCCGCGCTTGTGCCCTGCGTGCCGGCCCCGCTCAGCCCGGGATGGCGCAACGAATTTCATGCCGGTTTGCAACAGGCCTTTGGCCGGTACCTGGTTGTTTCCGGGGACTACATCTGGAAGTACACACACAACGGTTACGACTTCAGCATACTGGGCAACACACCCATTTTCTTCCCCGTTGAGTGGCAAAGCTCGAAGATCCCCGGTTGGGCGATGCGCGCCAGTGTTCCGAATCTCCATGGCTTCAGCGCCCTCGTGGTGATGTCCAGCGTGGCCGCGCGCTTCTTCCCGCCGCAGGCGGGCGGCTTGGGTGTCACGGTTGGCCAGAGCGGGCTGCCGTTTCGCATTGACCACGACGAGAAGTTCAACCTGACTGCGCACACGCAATATCAGCCGTGGAAGCGCGGACCATGGGTGGGTTTCAATTGGCGGTACGATAGCGGATTGGTTGCCGGCAGCGTACCCTGCTACGGTGTTGGCCCCGGCAACACCTGTCCCGAGTCGACGACGCTCAATGGCCAGCCGGCGATTGACCTTAGCGGCTTTACCGCGGACCAGGAATTCCAAGCTGGCCTTTATTGCGGTAACGTGCATGCCTCGCCGACCCAGCCATTGCCCAGTGCTTGTCTGGCGTCGCAGTTCGGGTCCACGCTGGTGCAGGTGCCAGCGCCGGGAACGGAAAACGACGACCACAACCCGCCCCGCATTGCGCCGCGCAGCCTCTTCGACATTGCCATCGGGCACGATAACCTCTTCCACGGAGACAAGTACAAATGGAGCGCGCGTCTTACGGTGATCAATCTGACGAATAAGTACGCGCTGTACAATTTCCTCTCCACTTTCAGCGGGACGCACTACGTCACGCCCCGTGCCATCACCGGAGAAATCGGATTCAATTTTTAGACCGGGCCGGTGCGCTCTGCAGGCGTGTGCACCGGCTTTTTTGCCGGAGAGCGCTGGTTGTGCCAACCCCGGGGATGATCGGGGATTGCCGTTCTGTCGCCATACAACCGGGGCAAGACTGTTACCGCTGGCCCACTCGTAACGGCATTCATTCCCGCGAATTAAAGTTTCCTGATTTTTTGCCGATGGACCCACAAGAGGGGAGTGTAATGAGGGCGCTGGTTTCATTGATGGTATTGCTTTGCGGGCTGTTCGCCTTGTGTCCGCAAGCGATGGCGGGGGACAGGACGGCCACCAAAAAGGTGGCGCCGGTTTATCCGGCATTGGCAAAGCGGATGCGAGTTGCCGGCACGGTAAAGATGGAAGTAAAGATTGCCGCCTCCGGCAAAGTCGAGGAAGTTAAGGTACTTAGCGGGCACCCACTTTTGGGTCCGGCGGCGAAAGAATGCCTCCTGCAGTGGCAGTTTTCCCCCGCGGATGCTGAGTCTACCGAGATCATCGAACTCGACTTCAAGATGTAAAAACCCAATTATTGCTCGCTAAATCGTTTCGGCGGTTCCGCGACCGTGGGAATGTGGGCTGGATCCACATCGATGGCGCCCATGTGCCCAGTGGCTTCATCGCGTACGACGAAGCGCAGGCGCTTGACGCCCTCGGGAAGCGGAGTCTGAATGCGAAGCGCTACCGGCCGTTGCAGGAGAGTTTTAAAACTTGCCGCTGGGGTGGTGCTGGCCATTTCCTTGACGTCGTAAGCCAGCCGTTTGTTGCTTCCGGAGAAGCTGGCCATGGCGATTCTGAATTGAGCGCGGCTGTCCCCGTTCGGCAAGGGCTGCCAGGAGATAGCCTGCGCATTGATATAAAGCGTGCAGGCGGCGGCATTCTGGGTCACCTTGCCGGTCACGGTAACGGGTAAAGCGGTATAGAGGAACGTGTTATTCGCCGCCTGTTCGATGTCCAGGGCCACCATGTCTTTCGTCATGGGTACATCGACGGGGTAATAGCCGTTGCGTGTGCGCGCGATCAGGCCCGGACGCATTTTGATGCGGATGGTGCGAAACTTCGGATCGTCGGAGCGGTCGCTGGGAACATAGGCCATGGTGTAATACTTGGCGCCATCCTCGGCGCTGGCCTGGATGACCTCGTCAATGTCGTTGCGCCAGTGAAAGGATCGGCCACCGGTAGCCGGGCCAAAATTTGCCAGATTCACATCGGTATCGAAGGGATCATTGTCCAGATTCGCAAAAACCCCCATGTCCGGGTCCCCGCTGTCCATGGCGGCGGTTTTTCGCATGCTATCCATGATGGTCGGGTCGATCGGATATACGGTGACCCTGGCCTCGAGCAGCCGGTTGACGGCGCGATTCACTCCGTCTTCGATCGTGGTTTTTATATCCTCATGAACGCCAATCAGATTCATGACAGGGAAGCCTACGCCCACCCAGATGAGGGTCTTCCGCCCGGGAATGCCCATGGTAGCCGCGGCAATCTGTTGCAAGGCCAGCAGCGAGCGGTCCAGGCGGTCGATCCCGAAACCCCACCTGCTCTGTTTGAAGGGAAAATCAGGAGCGTGCTTTTTCAAAGCTTCCAGCAAAAGATCTCGATCCCGGGTGTAATTCTGTAACACCTTGAAGTCTTTGTTATTGAGCACCATCAGCGCCGATGGCTGCTCCAGTTGCGCCGGCTGCTTGCGAAGGTAGTGCACGAGCTGCTCCCGTGCGTAGGCCATGTCGGTGAATTTTGTATTGAGTTCGTCCAGAACAAAAATATTCACCGGCTCCTCGCCGCCGCTGATGGGGTTCCGGGGATGATCGGCGGGCGCTTCGAAAGACGCAATGACTTGCGGCGTCTTGTCCTCGAAAATTTGAAAGTCGGCTTTGGTAAGGCCGTCGACAAACCGGCCGTTGAGGTCGGTAACCACGACATCCAGCAGTACGAGGCGGCTGGTGGCCTTAAAGGTGGGGGCGGCGGCGGGAGCCGTAGTCGCGGGGGGCCCGCTATTTGCCGGGGGGGCTGGAGACGATTTCTTCGCTTCTTGAGCCGCGCTCCCGAGGATGGTTCCCAACAGGATCAATACGAGAGTTAGTTTTCGCAAGGGAATTCCATCCTCCGTGACTTGCCGTTCGACCTGCTGGGAAGAATGGTCGATGGTTTTATTCAGTTGTGTCAAGTACGTTTACAAATGATTCCACTCGCGGAGCCTGCAGGTTCTTAATTCGATGTTCTGGGAATCGGCGCATCTGCCGGAATATTCTGCGTATCCACGTCCACGGCGCCCATATGGCCGGTGGATTCATCGCGAACGACAAAGCGCAAGCGCTGGACGCCGTGGGGCAGCCGCGCCTGAACCCGGAGCGCCACCGGGGTGTCCATAAGAGCTCTGAAATATCGCGCCGGGGTAATACTGGCCATTTCCTTGACGTCGTAAGCCAGCAGTTTATTCTTTCCCGACAGGCGGGCGATGCCGATTCGCACCGTTGCCCGGCTGTCCCCGTTGGGCATGGGTTGCCAGGAGAGCGCATGCGCGTCGATGTACAAGGTGCAGTAAGCATTTCCCTGGGCTGCCCGGCCGGTCAGGGTGACGGGCAAACCGGTGTAGGACATCGTATTTTTTGCGGCCTGCGAGACGTCTACGGAGACCATGTCACTGGTCGGGGGCACATCGATCGAGTAATAGCCATCGCGAGTACGCGCAATCAGTCCACGGCGAAGCTTGACGCGAATGGCGCGGTATTTGGGGATATCGGTACGATTGCTGGGGACGTAGGCCACGGTGTAATACTTGGCTCCGTCGTCCACGCTGCTTTGGATGATTTTGTCGAGATCGTTCCGCCAGTAATAGGAGCGGCCGCCGGTAGCCGGACCAAGCGCCGCCAGACTGACATCCGCATCGAAAGGGTTGGGAATCAGTTCGTGGTTGAGAGTTTGATTCGGATAGACAGCCAGATTCTCGTCCTCAGTCTCGATGGCGGAACTTTTCACCAGGCTGTCCATCATCGTCGGATCCACCGAGTACACGGTGATCCTGGCTTCGAGCAGTTTATTGATCGTACGGCTGATCTGGTCTTCGATCGATGTCTTGAGGTCCTGCTGTAGGCCCACCAGATTCATCGCGGGGTATCCAGCGCCCAGCCAAATCACATTTTTTCGGGCAGGGATGCCCATGGTGGACGCCGCAATCTGCTGCAGTGCCACCAGGGAACTGGCCAACCGATCAGTCACAATCCCGTTTTTCAGTTGCGCGGGATAACGCGGAAGATGGTTTTTTAAAGCCAATAGAAGCGCATCCCGATCCCGGGTATAGCTCTGTAATACCTTGAATTCAAAATCGTCGATCACGATGAGGGTCGTAGGCTGGCCTAAGTGCTCCGGCTGGGTGCGAAGATAACGCACCAGCTGGTTACGCGCAGTGGCCATGTCCGGAAACGCGGTGTTGAGCTCGTCCAAAATGAGTATCGTCACCGGAGCCTGATCGTTGCTGTATGGATTCCGGGGATGTTCGTCAGGGCCTTCGAACGAGATAATCCGTTGCGGTTTTCCGTCCTCGAAGACGTTGAAGTCGTCCTTGGTGAGTCGGCTGGCGAATTGACCACTGAGATCGGTGACCACGATATCCAACTGCACCAGACGGCTGGTGGATTTGAACGTGGCAATACTGCCGGCGGTTGGTGAGACAGAGGAATCGGCCGGTTTTTTCGCTGTCGCTACAACCATGGCCGCCAGCAGAAACAACGGAAGCAGGAGGTTGCGCCAATGAATCGATCCGTTGTGCATTAGTAGTATCTCACCGGGCCAAATATTCGGTGAATTCCCATTGCCTGTCAAGGATAATTAAGTCAGCGAGTTGCGGGTTTTCTTACGCTAGAATAAATACTTGACTCACAAACTCAGCAACGATCGCGCC